>Ga0335069_10016887_pt1 | contig 10175 bp, 8 predicted proteins | sample Lox_Sample_11_FD_206714 | JGI IMG/M metagenome (GOLD analysis project Ga0335069, IMG submission 206714) | Soil microbial communities from Loxahatchee National Wildlife Refuge, Florida, United States - Lox_Sample_1.1 | ecosystem: Environmental > Terrestrial > Soil > Wetlands | place: USA: Florida...
CGACAACGCCTCTTCCTGGTCGTGGGTGACGAAGATCGTGGTGATGCCGAGACTGCGCTGCAAGGCGCGGATTTCTTCGCGCAGCGCGACGCGGATGCGCGCGTCGAGGGCGCTGAGCGGCTCGTCGAGCAGCAGGATCTGCGGGCTGGGGGCCAGCGCGCGGGCGAGCGAGACGCGCTGCTGCTGTCCGCCCGACAGCTGGTAGGGATAACGCTCGGCGAGTTGCGGAAGCTTGATCATCGACAGCATCTCGTCGACGCGCGCCTTGATCTCGGCCGGCGGCTTGCGCGCGACCTTGAGGCCGAAGCCGATATTGGCGGCGGCGGTCATGTTGGGGAACAGAGCGTAGGATTGGAACACCATGCCGATCGCGCGCTTGTTGGCGCGCAGGCGCGTCACGTCCTGGCCGTTGATGCGGATCTCGCCGGCCGTCGGCGACTCGAAACCGGCGACCATGCGCAAGGTAGTCGTCTTGCCGCAGCCGCTCGGCCCGAGAAAGGTGACGAACTCGCCGCGCTCGACGGCGAGATTGAAGTCGCGCACGACCGTGTGGGCGCCGAAGGTCTTGCGAATGCCGGTCAGGGTAAGGAACGACATGGGCGACTATCCTAGCGCTTGCCGACGGAAATGCGAACGCCCGAGCCAAAGAGCTGGATGACGCCCATGCAGGCCCAGGTCAGAGCGAAGGCGATGATCGCCAGCGCCGAGGGCTCGTAGGCGCGATTGGCGCCGATGAGTTGGAGATAGGGGCCGAAGGCTGGGCGATCGAGCAGGCTGGCGAAGGTGAATTCGCCGATGACGATGGCGAAGGTGAGAAACGCTCCCGACAGGATGCCGGAGCGGATATTGGGCAGGATGACATGCAGGAGGATGGTCGAGATCCCGGCCCCCTGGCTCTCGGCGGCCTCGGTCAGCGTGCGCACGTCGATCGCGCGTAGCGCGGTGTCGACCGAACGGTACATGTAGGGCAGGCCGAGTCCGACGTAGCCGAACATCAGCAGCGCGTCGGCGCCAAGCGAGGTCGCCGTCAGAGGCAGGATCGACGAACTGCCGTAGAGCTTGATGTAGCCGAACACCAGAACGATCGCCGGAATGACCAAAGGCAGCAGGGTGATGAACTCGACCAGCCCGCGCAGCTTCGGCAGGCGGAGCTGAACCCAATAGGCGGTCGGCACCACGACCAGAATGCCGACGATGATGGTGACCAGCGCCAGGACCGTCGAATAAAGGAAGGAATCCCGGAAAGTACCGCTCGCCAGCACGACGCGATAGGCGTCGAAACTGTATTCGCCGCGCCGCATGCGCAGCGAGAACTCGAAAGTGGCGATCAGCGGCGCCACGAAATAGGCGACGCCGAGAACCATCGCCAACCAAGCGCCGAGCTTGCCGCTCTTCATTTGAGCCACCGGTCGGAGCGGGCGCGCAGCCAGAGATAGGCGACGTTCGACAGGCCGGTGATCAGCAGCATGCCGAGGGCGAGCGCATAGCCGAGATTGGGATCGTGCAGGACGTCGCCGCGGATCTGCGCATAGAGCAGGATCGGCACGATGTTGAGGAACGATCCGGTCAAGGCGTAGGCCGTCGCGATGGCGCCGAAGGCGTTGGCGAACAACAGCAGCGACGCGCCGAGCACGCTCGGCCACAGGATCGGCATCACGATCATGCGCCAATATTGCAGCCGCCCGGCGCCGAGGATTTCCGCAGCCTCGCTCCACTCGGCCTTGAGTCCGTCGATCGCCGGCGCAATCACCAGCACCATCAGCGGAATCTGGAAATAGAGATAGGTGAGGGTGAGGCCGGTGAAGGTGAAGAGATTGAAGCCGGCGGCGTAAATGTCGAGGCCGACGCTTCTCAGCAGCACGGTGACGAAGCCGAGGCGGCCGAGCGTCGCCATGAAGGCGAAGGCGAGCGGCACGCCGGCGAAATTCGAGGCGACGCCGCTGAAGGTCATCAGCGTCGGCCGCACCCAGCCGGGCAGGCCGCCGCGCAGAGCGGCGATCGCCAGAGCGAGGCCGATCACCGCGCCGAGGAAGGCGGAGGCGACGCTGACTTCGATGCTGATCAGATAGGAGTTGCGAATCGACGGCTGCCACAGCCGCGCCAGATTCGACAACGTGAACCCGCCCTCATGGTTCTGAAAGGCGCCGACCAGCAGCGACGTGGTTGGCAGAATCAGGAACATGACGGCGAAAATGAAGAACGGCGCGACGCCGAGCCACGCCGCCAGATTGGGGAAGCGCAGAGCGCGCGTCGCGGGGGTCGCGACCGTCGTCATGGCCGCGACGCGATCGCGAGTTCCGCGGCGGTCGCCGCGGCGGCGTCGGCCCCGCCGCCAGAAACGGAGGCGGGGCGCGAACCGATCTCGAGTTCAGGCGTCACTTGGCGACAGTGGCGCCGACGACCGTATCCCATTGCTTGGCGATGACGTCCTTGGCCGCCGCCTGCTCGTCGAGGGTCGGGAACTTCGCCTTGGCGTAGCCTTCGGCCGGCGGCAGAGCGTTGAGCAGCTCGGCGGGGACCTTCTTGTTCTCGACCAGATTGTTGAAGCGGATCGGGTGGCAGTAGCCCTTCAGCCAGCCGAGCTGCCCCTCGTCGGAATAGAGATGCTCGAGCCAGAGCTTGGCCGCATTGGGATGGGGCGCGTAGGCGCTGATCGCCTGGACATAGACGCCGGCGACGACGCCGCTCTTCGGCACGACGACGTCGACCTTGGGATTCCCCTTGAGGCCGTCGCGCGCGGCGAGCGCGTTATAGTCCCAGAAGACGAGAATCGGCGTCGAGCCCTGGGCGATCGAGGCGGCCTTGCCGATCGCCGGGACGAAGTTTCCCTTTTTGTTGAGATCGGCGAAGAAGTCGAGGCCCTTGGCGGCGGCCTTGGCGGCGTCGGCCTCGCCCGTCGACAGGCCGGCGGCGTAGACGCCCATCGTCGCCTGGTTGGAGGTGCGCGGGTCGCCAGCCAGCGCCACCGACGACTTGTATTCGGGCTTCAGCAGGTCGGACCAGTCGGTCGGGACGGTCTTGACGATGTCGGCGTTCACCGCGAACGACAGGACGCCGTAATAGTCGCCGACCCAGTAGCCGTCGGCGTCCTTGGCCGAGTCCGGGATCGAGTCCCAGGTCGACACCTTGTAGGGCGCCAGCAGGCCGTCTTTCTTGGCCGAGGGGCCGAAGCTGAGGCCGACGTCGATCACGTCGGGGGCCTGCGGGCCCTTGTTGTCCTTGTTGGCCTTGATCGCCTCGACCTCGTCGCCCGAGCCGCCGTCGGGGTTGAGTTCGTTGACGGCGAGGCCGTATTTCGCCTTGAAGCTGTCAATCAGCGCGCCATAGCCGCACCAGTCGCGCGGCAGAGCGATGACGGTGAGCTGGCCTTCCTTCTTGGCGGCGGCGACAAGATCGTCGGGCGGGGCGGCGAGAGCGGGCGCGGCGCCGACCGCGAGCGCCATGGCGGCCATGGACGCAAACAATTTCATACGCTGCTGCAGCGTTACCTTGCTCATGACTCTCCCCCTCGGCGGTTGCGCCGTCGCCCATGCGCGGGCCGGTCCGGCCCTAGCTCCGGCGTATGACAGTACCGTGTCGTAACCTTCAGGGCCCAGCGGCCGGCTGGCAGTTTCCACCGCCCGCTGCTGGAATGCAACGGAGCGTCGACGCGAATCCGCCGCTTGTCCCGCCGCCACGCTCGCGCCATGTTGTCGGCCTAGGGCGCGGCGATCCGCGGCCCGGGGCTCATTCGGTCGATCTCGCAAAAGTGCGCCATTTCATCACGTTCGTCGCCGTCCTGCTGGTCCTGGCGCTGACGGCGGCGCTGGTCGCGCCGTTGTTCATCGACTGGTCGCGCCATCGCGGTCAGATCGAGGCGGAGCTCAGCGCGGTGATCGGGGCGCCGGTCACCGTCGCCGGCCCGATCGATATCCGTTTCCTGCCGACGCCTTACCTCCTGCTCAAGGACGTCTCGATCGCCGCCGCCCCCGGCGGCGCCCCGGCGCTCACCTGCAGGTCGCTCCAACTCGAGGCGGCGCTCGCGAGCCTGCCGAGCGGCCGGGCGCGCTTCACTTTGGCGCGCCTCGATCACCCGGTCTTGAACCTCGTGCGCCGTCCCGACGGCGCGTTGGCAGCGCCGAATTGGCGCCCGCGGCTCGGCGGCGGCCGGATCGCCCTCGATCGGCTGGTTGTCGAGTCCGGCCGCCTCGTCGTGAGCGGCGGCGATCGCCGGCGGCTCGACATCGCTCTCGACCTCGACGCGTCGGCGGGTTCGTTGATCGGTCCGTTCCGCGGCGCCGGTCAGATTGATGCGCCCGGCATCGGCTCGGCGGCGATCCAGTTCGCCAGCGGTTCGATGTCGGATGGGGCGCTGCCGCTGAAGCTCGAGGCGACTCGCGACGGCGGCCCGAACCTCGTCTTCGACGGCGCCCTGACGCTGAACCCCAGCGACGGCGGCGGGGTCGCGATCGCCTACGCCGGAGCGGCGACGGCGACGGGGACGGCGCCGTTCAGCGATCCGAGCCAGCCAATGCCCTGGCGCGCTTCCGGAACGCTGGCGGGCGACCTCGGCGCGGCGACGGCGCAAAATCTCATCGTCCGTTTCGGACCCGACGAGCGGGCGCTCGAAGCGCGAGGCTCGGCGCAGATTACCGGCGGCAAGGCTCCCCGTCTGTGGATCGACCTCGACGCCAAGCAGCTCGATTTCGACGCCCTGCTGCGCGCGAAAGACGAGGACGCGGCGCCGCCGGCGCGCGCCTTCGCCGGCGTCGCGCGTCTTGTCGCGCCGCTGCAGCAGGGCGAGGGGGCGCCGCTGGCGATCGACGTCGCCTTCACCGCCGCTTCGGCGATCGTTGGCGCACAGACGATCTCGAGCGTCGACTTGCGCGCGACCGCCTCGGCGGGCGCGCCGCTTTCCGGCACGCTCGCGCTCGATCTGCCCGGCGCGGCCTCGCTTCGATTGTCGGGCGGGCTCGAGCTCGGCCCGGCGCCCGGGTTTAAGGGCGCGCTGAAAGTCCGGCTCGGCGACATTCCTCAGCTTCGCGACTGGGCGACTCACGGCGAGCCGGATTTGACGATGGCTCTGGCTGCGCTGAACCAGGCTTTGCCCTACCGCGCCGCATCGGCGACTGGCGAAGTGGAGATTTCGGCGGTCGGCTTCTCCGCTCGCGATCTCGACCTCACCCTCGATCGTTCGACGCTCTCCGGCGCGATTGCCTACACCGCGCCGGTCGCGAAGGAGCGCGCGCGGTTGTTTGTCGACTTGAGCAGCGACGCGCTCGACGTCGACGCCTTGCCCGATCTCAACCTCAGCGCCGGTCTGATCGGCGACGCCGACCTGGCGCTGGCTTTGCAAGCGGCGAAGCTGCGGATCGGCAGGCCGGGCGACGCGGAATTCGAGAGCGGCTCGCTGGCGCTGAAGATGGCCAAGACCGGCGACGACATCTCGGTCGAGAAGCTCTCCCTGTCCGGCCTCGGCGGCGCTTCGATCGAGGCGAGCGGCGATCTGGGGCCGAAAGGACGATGGGTGCGGCTGAATGTCGACGCCAACCGGCTCGACGACGTCGCGACCCTGATCGGCCGCGTCGCGCCGGGCGCTGCCAGCCGCTGGCTCGCCGCGCGCGCCGGCGCGCTTTCGCCGGCCAAGGCGACGCTGCAGGCGTGGTCGAGCGATCCGAACGCCCCTGGTCTCGACTCGCTCAAGGCTGAAGGCGCGGCCGGCGCGACCCAGTTCAGCCTTGCGGCGAAGCGCTCGGGCGATTTGGCGGATGCGACCTTCACCCTCGATTCGGGCGATGGATCGGCGCTGATGCGGCAACTCGGTCTCGCCGCGGCGGCGGCCGCAACGCCGCGCGCCCACCTCGAGGGCTCGGCCAAGGGCGGATGGAGCGCCGGCTTCGACACGCAGGCGACCGGAACTCTGTCGGGCGCCGATTTCACTTGGCGCGGCCGGGCGCTGCCGACCGCGGAGGCGGGGGACGCGTCGCTGTTCGGCGCCGCGACGCTGAAAACCGGCGACGTCTCCGGGTTGCTCGTCGCGCTTGGCCTGGCCAGGCAGCCCGGCGCCGTTGCGGCGCCGGTCGACCTTGCGGTCGACGTCGCCTTGCGCGGCGACCAGCTAGCGCTGCCCCGCGTGACGGGAAACGCCGCCGGATCGAAGGTTGACGCGAAGCTCACGTGGCGGCTCGCGGCGCCCGAGGCGGTCGACCCCGACGTCGCGCTGGCGCAATCCATCGCCGGCGATTCCTCGGGTTCCCGGCCAGGACTGCAAGGCGACCTCTCGCTCGATCGCGTCAGTCTCGCCGGGCTGCTCGGGCCGGCGTTCGGCGTGCCGGCTTCGCGCGACGCGAGTTTTGCGCCGCCGAGCCTCGATCCGCCGCCTCTCGATCTCAATCTGCGCGTCGGCGCGGTCGATCTCGGCGGCGGCGCGACGGCCCGCAGCTTCGAGGCGCGGCTTCGCCTGGACCACGGCCGCCTCGACCTCGACGACGCGGCGATGGATCTCGGCGGCGCCCATGTCTCGGGGCGGGCGACGGCGCGGCGCGACGCGGCCCAGGCCGCGGTGACCGGGCAGGTCGCGGTCGATCCGCTGGCGGTCGATCAGCCGGGCCTGCGCGGCCGCGTCGGCGGCGCCTTCAGCTTCGCCACATCGGGCGACAGCGTCGGCGCTCTGATCGGCGGCCTGGCGGGCGAAGGGAAGATCGACTTGCGCGGAGCGACGGTTCCGCGCCTCGACCCGGCCGCGCTGACCCGCGTGCTGGCGCGCGCGCAATCCGGCGACGTGAGCATCGATCAGACCAATGTCTCCTATGCGCTCGGGCTCGAGCTCGACCGCGCTTCGCTGAAGCTGCCCGACGGCGCGACGTCGGCGACGCTGAGCGGAGGGGTCGTGCGCGTCGGACCGCTCGCCATTCCGCGCGCCGGCGGCTCGGCGACGGCGAACGTCGCCTACGATCTGCGGGCCGCGAGTCTGACGTTCGACGTCGCGCTCGCCGAGGCGCGCGGCGGCAAGTTCTGGAACGGGCCGCCGCCGGCAGTCGACGTATCGCTGACCGGCGGCTTCGACGCGCCGGCCCGCCGCATCGACGCGTCGGCGCTGTCGGCGGGCCTCGCCGCGCAGGCGATCGGCCGCGAAACCGATCGCATCACTGCGCTGGACGCGGATATCCGCGAGCGCGCTTGGTTCAACCGTCGGCTCAAAGCGGAACGCTTCATGCGTCAGCGCGAAGCCGAAGTCGCGGCCTACGAGGCCGAGCAGGCGCGGCTGAAGGCGGAGCAGGATCGCAAGAAAGCCGAAGACGACCGCAGAAAGGCGATGGACGACGCCAAGCGCGCGCAGGACGAGACGAGGCGCGCGCAAGAAGACGCGGCGGCCAACCCGCAACCGCCGATCCCCCCCGACGTCAACGCCTCGACGCCGTCGCCGCCGGCCGGCGATCCGCCGAGGCCGTCGCCGCGGCCGAAGGTCGAAGCCGTCGATCCGACCGCGACCGGGTTCTACTGAGCGGCGTTCTCGAGCACGTAGACCCGGATCGCCGAAGAGAGATTGGCGCCGTCGCGCGCCGCGTCGATCTCGGCGATCAGCGCGCCGAGCGAACGCTGGCGCGTCGCGGCGAGCGCCTTGAGTCGCCGCCAGAACGCCTCCTCGAGCGAGACGCTGGTGCGATGGCCGGCAATGGTCAACGAGCGCTTGACGATCGCCGTGCGCCGCGCCGGCGCTTCGACGTTCATGGCTCGTCGCCGCTCGGCTCGCGACGATGGCCTTCGAGCGCGCGGTCGGCGCGCTCGCTCTCGGCCCGCGCTTCGCGTTTGGCCGCCTTGCCGACGCCATGGGCGACGCGATTGGCATCGGCGGCGGAGGCGTCTTCAGCGCGTTTGCGCCGCTTGCGAGCGCGACGGAGATTGACGACGTCGCCCAAGGCGAATTCCCAGTTTATTTCTTGCGGAACGCGTCGATCGAAACGACCTTCGCGGCTTCGGCTTCGCGCGGTCGCTCCGCCTTCTTCGCCGCGGCGGGTTCGGCCGCCTTGGCCGCCGCGGCGGCGCCGGATTTCGACGCGGCGGGCGCGGGCGACGGAGCCGGGGACTCCGGCTTGCGCGCGGGCTCGCGCGCCGCCGCCGGCGGCTTCGTCGGCTCGGTCGAGGCGCGCGGCTCGAGCTTGAATCCGAATGGAACGGACGGGTCGCTGAAGCCGGTGATCGAATCGAACGGGACCGTCAGTCGCTCCGGCTTGCGCGAGAAATTGAGGCTGACGGAAAAGGCGTCGGCGCCGACCTCGAGATCCCAGAACTCGTGCTGGAGGATGATCGCCATCTCGTCGGGATAGCGTTGCAGCATCGCCGGCGGGACGACGACGCCCGGCGCCTGGGTCTTGAACGCGATGTTGAAATGATGTTCGCCCGGAAGGCCGTTGCGCGCTGCGTCGCCGAGCACCTTGCGCACCACCGAGCGCAGCGCTTCCTGAACCAGCAAATCGTAACGAATGTAGTCGGTGGGCATGGAAATCCGCGGCGGAAAACCCCGCTGCGAAGGCTAGCCGAGACCCCCGGCGATGGCAAATGCGCGCATGAGAAGAAAGTGGAGGCTTCTGTTGCCGGGCGCCTCCGAACCCCGCCTAGAAGTGCAAACCCCTAGGGCTTGAATTCCAGTACCAGCGCCGCATTACGCAGCGAGGGCCACCGGAGCATAGTTGTCGTTGGCAACTATAGGTTTGACCCGATAACGGCGGTATCATGCCGAGCGAAAGCGCGCCCTTTCAGTCCCCCGTCGAACCTATTTCGCCCCCGCCGAAACCCGCATTTTCCGCGGGCTTTGGTGGAGGCGCCGGGTACCGCCCCCGGGTCCGAAAGACCTATTTCGACGTCCATTTATCGCCATAGCCGCCTTGCGGCGGCGCGCCCAATATAGGGGGCCGATCCCGCCAAGGGAAGGGCGGCGCGCCCATCTCATCGTGTTTCCCCTCCGTTAACCCCAAGCGCGGCGCGGAAAGTGGCGACGAAGGCGCTGAGTTCGTCGGCGTCGATGTCGGAGACGACGACGTAACCGCGTTCGCGGTCGGCCCAGCGGACGAGATGGAAACCGTCGAGCGTTTCCGCTCGCGCGTTGGGCGCAGCGCCCGCGAGCGAGAGCGGCAATTCGGTGACGGCGATCCAGTGCTCGCGCCGCTGATAGACCAGCGTCGGCGCAGGCGTCGCGCCGATCACCGCGACCCGTCCGCCCGCCAGCGGATAGCCCTTGTCGGCGAGATCGACTGCCTCGACGCCGAGCGGCGCGCGCGCCGCCAACCATGGCTTCACGACATGGCGATCCGAGGAAGCGATGTCGTAGGGGCGGTCGGAAAGGTCGGCGCGAGCGAATTCGGCGGCAAGCGCGGTCGCCACGGGATCGGGCGCGCGCGAAGGAGCGAGCAGCGCCTGCGTCTCCGCGCCGATGATCACGCCAAGCGCCAGCGCCGCGGCCAGGGGCAGGTAGGCGCGCCGCGCCGGCGCTCTCGGACGGCCGAGCGCCGCCACCGCGACATGCAGCGCCGTCGGCGCCGCCTCGCGCGGCGCATGGCGGCGCACAGCCTCGCTCACGACGGACAGGCGCCGCAAGGACGCGCGCAGACCGGGATCGCTCGCAAGCTCGCGGTCGAACTCGAGTCGGTGGGCGGCGTCGAGTTCTTCGTCGAGCGCCACGTTGAGCCGCAGCAGCCTGTCGTTGCGACGGTCGGAATCGCTCATGACCTGTCTTCCAGCATCTTGGCGAGCGTCGCGCGCGCCCGCGCCAGCCGCGACATCACTGTGCCGATCGGCGTCTCTGTCGCCTCGGCGATCTCGCGATAGGCGAGGCCGTTGACTTCGCGCAGGACGAGCGCCTCGCGCAGCGCCGGCGGCAGCGCGGCGATGGCGCCGCGCACGCGCTCGCCGTCCTCCGCGGCGATCAGCAGCGCCTCCGGCGATCGCTCCTCGGCGGTCAGGTCGAATGGTTCGATCGCCGCAAGGTCGTCGACGCCGCCGGCGAAGGTGAGCGTCTTCGGCCGATTCTTCGCCATCCAGGTCAGCGCGGCGTTGCGGACGATCCGCAGGAACCAAGCGCGCGGGCGCTCGACGCTCGCCGTCTCCAGGGCGTTGAGCGCGCGCAAGGCGGCTTCCTGTACGATGTCGTCGGCGTCGGCCGACGAGCCCGACAGCCAGCGGGCGAGGGCATGGGCGTC
>Ga0335069_10016888_pt1 | contig 10174 bp, 5 predicted proteins | sample Lox_Sample_11_FD_206714 | JGI IMG/M metagenome (GOLD analysis project Ga0335069, IMG submission 206714) | Soil microbial communities from Loxahatchee National Wildlife Refuge, Florida, United States - Lox_Sample_1.1 | ecosystem: Environmental > Terrestrial > Soil > Wetlands | place: USA: Florida...
GTGCCAAATTCGAGATGACCTTCGTTCGCCATCCGACAGAGTCGCGCGCGTAGAAGATGTAAGGATAGTAGGCTCTCCGGAAACAATGCGTCGCGCTGGGACAAGTGCCGAGCTTTGGCGTCCACGGTCGGGCTGGCCAGGGACGGTATCGGTCTTACCTGAACCCTAAACCATCTTCCGGTCGGTCCCCAAGGTGCTTCTAGGGAGTTGGCGACAGATCACGGTGTGTGACGTAGGAAATGTCGGTTGGTACACCGTCGGTGAACTTCACTCGAATCACAACTTGGTAGTAGCCGGGAATCTCTCCGGACGCTGTCTTGAGCTTGGCAGCGAGATTTCGTGCCAGGGCGCTATCGGTAAAGGCCTGGGCCGCTCCTTCACGCCCCCAGGTTCTCGAGCTGGAAAAGCTCCGGATGACTGCGTTTCCCAGCGGGCCGGTGGCTTGGGAAATCAGCGCGTAAGCTTCGCCGTCGTTGGGTGCTGAACCGGAGCGCCGGTCGGCGAAGAATGCCGGCTCGCCCGCCCGGGGATGCAGGTTGCGAATGCCCTCCGGTGTCTGGACCAGCTCCGGCTGAAGCTGAATCCCAGGCAACTTCTGGTCAATCACCACCTCGGGGCCGATCAGGATTACATTGTTGTCCGCCATTTCCTGGAGCGGCAACTGGCTGCTCCGAGCCAACCGAATGTCTTGCCTCCTGACTCCAAGCAGCTTTGCGAGCAGAAACGAGGACATCAGCTCTCCTGTCGGCGTGTAACTGTAAGCCGACTGGATGTCGGGGTTTCCAAGGAACCTCCGCAGGACGGACAACTCTGCCGAACCAGCGGCATCCTCCGGCCGCCGAATGGATATCTTTCGGAAGAAGATGTCCGTGCCCTTAAGTTCGATGAACAGAGGATCGGCAAGCGCAACTACCAGCGGACGCTTGGACATGAGGAAGGGCCGCCACAATTGTTCCAGTTCCGGAGTCCATTGAGCCTGGTTCGGACTGGAGCGCGCTCGCCAGAGAGCAACGCCGGCATACAAGCCCCAAACAACCGTTGCGAGCAACACCAGGGACAGCGCGATGACTGCGGCCCTCCAGCGGCGAGCCGGGTCCGATTGATCCGGCTTGAGCGCATGTTCCTCGACACGCCCCTCGGCCGGGACTGTGCGCATTTCCCACTTCAACTTGAAGTGGCCCTTCGGCAACTCGAACACCACCGGATCATCCTTGCCTTCCGTGCGATAGTACTCGGCCAGCTTTTGCCGAAGCCGGCCGACCTGAAGACGAACAATCGCGTCGTGCCGGGGATCATAACTGGCCGGCTTGCCAAAGGCGTCCACCCCGATGGAATACTCCTTGAGTTGGTCTGCTTCCCCGGCGACTGCTTTGTCGACTAGGAAGCGGAGCAGGCGCCGCAGAACAGCAGAAGTGCGAAAGGTATCGCTCTGCAGGATGCGTTCGACCTGAAACGAAGGCCCCATCTCATTCAACAACATGCCCGAAGTATATCATTCGCCTCCCTTCGTTACGGCTGCCTCCGGAGCGGCGTTTTCTGATGCAAAACAGCGGTGATATACTGGTTGGTGACCACGCTAATATGCCTGTACGTTGTTGAGTATGCAGGATTTGCATCGTCGTTGCCCTGTCTTGACAAACCTTCCAATCCGGCAACATACTCATCCCCTAGAGTCTACGTTTGCTTTCAAAATCGGGTCGCTGTAAACGCAATCTAACCTCGCATTTTTCTTGATGCCAGTTATCAAAACTTGAGTCGCTGAAAGGGGATTGGAGCAATGAGAAACCTCATCTGGTCGATCGGTGTGCTTGTGTGTCTATGCGCCTGTCAGTTGGGTTTGGGTCAGTCGACGTTCGGGACATTCGTGGGTACGGTTCAGGATCAATCCGGTGCGGTGATCGCGGACGCTAAGGTAACGGCGACGAACCTGGACACCAATGCGGCGCGCACGGCGAACTCGAACAGCGCGGGGGGCTATGAGTTCGCAAACATGCAGGCGGGCAGATACTCCATTACCGCCGAGAAGCCCGGGTTCTCCACCGTGCAGGCGAACAACATCAACCTGGATGCCCGTCAGGAAAGGCGCATTGACTTAACCATGAACCTGGCTTCGGTTCAGGAGACTGTGGTGGTGAACACCGAAGCGGCCGCGGTGAATACAGAGAATGCCAACATCGCCAACACGATGAACAATGCGGAGGTTACGCAGCTTCCGGCCAACTATCGCGGCGGCTCCACGAGCCCGCTGGGTGCGATCGTGGCATCGCCCAACGTGCAGCAGGATCGCACGGGGGCCATCGCGCTGACCGGCTCGCTGCCGTTCATGACCGACTACAGCGTGGATGGAACCTCGGCCGTAAACGTGGGCGTGAACGGGCCCGCGCAGAATATGTACCCGTCGTCTGAGATGTTGAGCGAGTTCCGAGTGTCGGCGATCAACAACAACGCGGAACTGGCGTCTTCCGGCGACGTGACGGTTACGACCAAGAGCGGAGCGAACGCGTTGCATGGAAGCGCGTTCGAGTACCTGCAGAATCGAGCGCTGGACGCGACGACGTACGGATCTTCGGTCAAGCAGGCTAAGGTCTGGAACACGTTTGGGGTGAGCCTGAGTGGGCCCATTGTGATCCCACACGTCTACAACGGCCACAACAAAACCTTTTTCTTCGCCGATTACGAAGGGAACCGGAAGCCCGGGTCGCAGCTGGTGATCAACAATGTCCCGACGGCTGCTATGTCGGGTGGTAATCTGAACGGCGTTCCAGGACCTGCCGCCGTGGATCCGTTCACCGGCAATCCGTTTCCCAACAATCAGATTCCGGCGAGTGAGCTCAATCCGGTGGCGCTGAAGCTGCTCACGAAGTATTATCCGCAGCCGAATTACGATTCAGGCTCAACGGTCGGAAACAGCCGTTTCTTGGAGCGTCTGCCGAACGAAACGAACGGCTACGACGTCCGGATCGACCAATATATCGGCAGCAAGAATCAGCTCTACGGGCGATGGAGCTGGAAAAATCTTCCCTTTTCCGCGCAGGCGAATGCGTTCGCCTTGTCCCAATTACTGCCGCCGATCAGCAACGAGGAGAAGAACCGGAACCTGCTGATCGGCGACAGCTACACAATCACCGCGCACCTGATCAACGAATTCCGGTTCGGGTACAGCGACTTGGATTCGAAACAGTCATTCCCATTTTCGGGGGCTTCGGCTGTGCAGGACCTGGGACTGACCGGACTGGATTTGTCGCACGCCGGTAACGACGGCGGGTTCCCGGGGTTCAACTTCAGCTCGGGTACCGGCTTTAGCAGGATTGGGCACGGCGATGTCGGTCCATCGCATTCTCGAACGCTTCAGTACACCGACAACGTGACTTGGATCAAGGGCCAGCACACGGCCAAGTTCGGGATCGACTGGCGCACGGTGAGCTACTCGCGGGTCAACAACTTCGGCGCCGCCGACGAGTTCGGCTCGCTCGGTTTCAACGGCAGCTTTAGCGGCAACTCGTTTGCCGACCTTCTGCTTGGTTTGCCGACCACCAACCTGGTTTTCGTCATTGGCCCGCCGATTGATCAAAATTCGCAGCACTTCGCGGCTTATGCCCAAGACGAATGGCGCGTGATGAAGAACTTAACCTTGAGCTTCGGCTTACGGTGGGAGCTGCAACCGCCGTTCTCGGAAAAGAATGGCAATATTGCGAATTTCAATCCCGCCAACGGAGGTATGGTCTATCCCGACATCGCGGCGAAGCTTCTGCCGCCGGCGGAACAGGTGCTCTATCAGATCAACGCGTGTCCCGGCGTAGTCGACACGCTGCCCTGCTCGCCGGTGCAGACCGCGAGCCAGGCCCACCTGCCCCAAGGATTGCGCTACACCTACTGGAAGGATTTCGATCCGCGCATCAGCCTGGCGTGGCGGCCATTCGGCAACGACAAGACCGTGATCCGGACCGGGTTCGGCATTTATACTGTGCCGCAACTCGGCGGCGTAGCGTATCAAATGACCGGGTTGGCGAGCACGCCCTCGCTGTTCTATTTCAACTTCCTGGCGAACGGTAAGCCACAGTACCAACTACCGTCCGTTTCTTACGGTAATGGCGGGCTGGTACCGCAGATCGTGGGCACTTACGAGTATTACGTGGCACAGGACATTCACTATCGCGATCCTCAGTCAGCGCAATGGAACGTGACGCTCGAACGTCAATTCCTGAATAACTGGACGGGGCGTATCAGCTACATTGGCGAGAATTCCTACCGCATCGGGATGCACACCGATCAGAATTCCATTCGCGCCAGCGCCACTCCGTACGATCCGGCCAGCGTTCCTTATCCACAGCTCGCACCGATCATCCAGTTGGGGAATTGGGGCTTCGCCAACTATCAGGATCTGGAAGTTCAGCTCTCCCATCGGATGGCCTCGGGCTTCTATCTCCAGGCGACGTACGACTGGGCGAAGGATCTGACAGACGCCGGTAGCGATGCGCCAACGGCGTTTGGCATTGAGCAGGGCAACGTATCGGGGCCGAACGGTCTTACGGGTGTCAACGACCGGTTTAACTTGAGGAACAATCGAGGGAACGACGCAGGAGTGCGGCGGAACCGCTTCCTGTTGACGGGAATCTACCAACTGCCGTTCGGCCGTGGTAAAAAGTTCTTGACGAACTCCAATCGAGCCGTGGACAGCATATTAGGGGGATGGCAGTTGAGCACCATTATTCTCGCCCAGAGCGGGCCATTTCTGACGCCTTACGATAGCAACCCCGCCGACAGCCAGGCAAACCTCAACGAAGTGGGGCGTGCCGCGGTCGTCCGGCCCGACCGGATCGGAAACTGCGGCGTTTCCAACCCCGGGCCGAATGGGTGGTTCAATCTCGCCGCCTTCGCGCCGACGCCCGTAGGCGCCGGACGTACGGGCAATGCAGGAGTCGGAATCTGCGAAGGGCCGGACACGGTAACCGTGGCCGGTGGTCTTTCGAAGGCTATTCCAATTACAGAAAGGTTTAGACTACGCTTTGAGGCCACGTTTACGAACCTGCTGAACCACCCGAACTTCGCCGCGCCGTCGACGGATGTTTCTGCGCCCGATACGTTCGGCGTGACCCAAACTGTTCAGAGCGTGGAGAACGGGGGCAATCGCGTGGGCCAACTGTCTCTTCGCCTGGATTTCTGAGAGGAACCATGCCACTATCCCGCCGTGGATTTTTAGGTGTTGTTGGAGCGACCTCGATCGCGGGCATACCGCGTCTGGATGCGCAAGGAACATCGGCCGACCTGATCTTGTTCAACGGCAAAATCGTGACCGTCGACGACTCGTTCTCGATTCGGGAGGCGATCGTCATCAAAGACGGGCGAGTACTGGCGGTCGGAGGAAATGAGCTGCGAAACCGCTATGCCGCGGCTCGCACCATCGACCTCCGCGGGCGGACCGTGATTCCCGGGTTTCACGATACACATATCCACTTGGGCGGACACTCCCGGCGCTACATCAACTTGAACGACACCACCTCGCTCACGCAACTGAAAGAGCAGGTGAGCGAGAAGGCCAAGGAACTGGGCCCCGGCCAGTGGATCACCGGCGGCGGCTGGGATGAATATCATTTCACCGAACAGAGAAAACCGCTGCGAGGCGATTTGGACGCAGCCGCGCCGAACAACCCCGTGGTCTTGACCAGAGCCGGTGGGCACAGTTCGGTAGGGAACAGCAAAGCGCTCGAAGCAGCCGACATTAACAAAGCTACGCCCGATCCTTCGCGCGGTTTAATCGAGCGTGGCGCGAATGGCGAGCCGAATGGCGTGATTCGCGAGCGGTCCGATCTTTACACACGCCTCGTTCCCAAAGACAAGCCTGCGGACGTGCGCGACAGTTTGCTGGCGAACGTTCGGGAGCAGTTGAAGCTCGGGATTACCAGTGTGATCGAAGCCGGCTCCTCAGTCGAACCGGATGTCGTCGGGTCCTACGCCGAGTGGGAACTCCTTTATCAACAACACGGTACCGAGCTGCCCCGCGCATCCGTTCAGGTCGGATATCCGTCGCCGCAAGGCCAGGCCAAACTCGGCGCGATGAAGCTGAAGGAATTCGGCAAGAAGACTGGCGACGGCAATGAGCGGTTGCGAGTCGGCTCGATTGGCGAGATGGCCGCCGACGGGGGCTTCACCGGTCCCACCGCCTGGTCGCTAATTGATTACAAAGGACAACCGGGTTTCCGCGGACGCGCGTTCTTCAACCCCGAGGAGATCCACGCCAACATCGAAGAAGGCCACAAACTCGGCTGGCAGTTCGGCATTCACGCCATCGGGGATGCTGCCATCGCGATGACCGTTGACGCGCTCGACACTGTGCTGCATGACTATCCGCGCAACGATCATCGCCACTATCTCTGTCATTTCACTGTTCTTCCTCCGGAGCGGACCATGCAAGTCATGGCGAAGGACAAGATCCACATCGCGCAGCAGCCGAACTTCACCTACAACCTGGAGGGCCGCTACGTCGAGACGTTGGAGGGCAATCGGCTCACGACGAACAACGCGATCGCGACGCCGGTCAAGAAATACGGGCTGTTTATGGCCTTCGGCAGCGACAACCTGCCCATTGGCCCGATGGTGGGCCTGTACGCGGCGGTAACGCGCAAGGGCGAAAGCGGGAAAGTGTTCGGTGGTGGCGAGGCTGTTAGCATCAAGGAAGCCATCACCATGTACACGCGCAACGGCGCATTTCTGACCCGGGAAGAGAAGATCAAAGGAACTTTGGAAGCTGGCAAGCTGGCCGACATGATCGTTCTGCCCGAGGACATTCTCAATGTCTCTCCTGAGAAGATACTGAACATGAAGGTCGACCTAACCATCGTCGGCGGGAAGGTGCTGTACGAACGTGCTTAACGATTGCACGCGGCTGCTTTGCCTGTTGTCGCTTCTATCAGTGTTGTTCGCCTGGGCGCAGGTCTCGCCCGCTGGTAACGCCGACCGTGTCTATCGCAATGGCGTCATCTTCACCGCCGATGCCCAGCATCGAACGGCCGAGGCGCTGGCGATTCGCGACAGCCGAATTGTCTACGTCGGCAACAATCAGGGACTGGCGAAATTTGTCGGCCCGGCGACTGTGGTGCTCGACTTGAAAGGACGCTTTTTGATGCCGGGCCTGATCGACGGCCACATGCATCCGCTCGAAGCTGGATTACAGCTACTGAAGTGCAACCTCAATTACGAGTCGTTGACCGTCCCTGAGCTGCAACAGCGAGTGCGAACCTGTCTGGACAAGGAGAGTTCGAAAGACCCGAATGCCTGGCTCGAAGTAGTGAACTGGTTCCAGGAGAGCATGCGGCCTCCGGGAGTGAAGACCAGCCGGGCAACGCTGGATGTACTGAAAACCACACGCCCGATCATCGTCCGTTCTTCATTCGGACACACTGTGCTCGCGAACACACGGGCGCTCGAGCTGGCAAAGATCACAGCCGGCACGCCCGATCCGGCCGGCGGAAAAATCTGGCGGGATGCTTCCGGCCAACCGACGGGCCTTCTCGAAGACGCAGCGTTTGCCGTCTTCGCTACCCTTGTTCCGAAACCGACGGCTGCGGACAATGTGGCCGGCGCAACTGCCGCCCTCAACGCAATGAATCAGCAGGGAGTGACCAGTTTCCTGGATGCGGTGGCGCCCGAAGTGGACATCGCCGCATTCGCGGCGGTTCGCAAAACCGGCAAGCTGACGGCGCGGGCGCACTTTGCGCCGCCCATCCAACCATCCGAAGCCGGTAATCCGGCCCCTGCCTTGGCGCGGGTAATCGGGTTGGCCAAACGTTATGACGAAGGCAAGATCTCGCGAGCACCTGGAATCACCGTGCGAAACGCGAAGCTCTTTCTGGATGGAGTGATCGCGGCGCCCGCATTTACCGGCGCGATGGTTCAGCCATACTTTGTCAATTCGGGCACGGCGGCCAAGCCGGACTGGGGGCCGGGCCCCTCGCGCGGACCCGCCGTGTATTTTCCCGCAGATCCACTGGCGAAAATCCTGGTGGAACTCGGACGCGCGGGCATCGATCCCCACATGCACGCCGACGGAGATGGCGCCGTCCACGCTGGGCTCGATGGCGTCGAGGCACTCCGGAAGGCACTGCCCGCCGCCGACATTCGCCCGGCCATCGCGCATGACGAGATCGTCGATCCGAAAGACTTCCCGCGTTTCAAACAATTGAACACGACTCCGGTGTTATCCATGCAGTGGGAAAAGCGCGCTGGCGACACAGTAGGACTCACGAATTACTTTGGTCCAGCCCGCATGAAGATTATCGAGCCGGCCGGATTGCTGCGAGCAGCAGGCGCCCGCGTGGCTTTCGGCAGCGACTGGCCGGTGGACAAGTTGGATGAATGGTTCGCCTTGAAAGTGGGCGTGACTCGCACCAACGCTCCTGACGCGCCTCCTGAGTTTAAGGGCCGGTTGGGTGAGGACCCAGGCTTGACACCCGAGGATGTCTTGCGTGCCGCGACGATCAATGCGGCCTACGAGCTGCACGAGGACGATGCCACGGGGTCACTGGAGATCGGTAAGTTCGCCGATCTCATCGTGCTGGACCGCAACCCGCTGAAGGTCCCGGCGGAAGAGATCGCCAAGACCCAGGTACTCGAAAGTAGTGTACAAAGCGCCAAGCTGGCCGTAAGCGGGTAATCCGAAGCCGCGTGCGTTAGGAACCGCTTCTTCCTAGTTTTCGACTGAAGAACTTGACGATGACGTCGTAGCAGTCGCGCGACTCCGGCACATCAGCATTGTAGAAGAATCCATGAAACAGCCCGTCCCACACATGCAACTCCGCATCCACGCCGAACTTGACGAGTTGCGTGTGTGTGTATAAAGCGCCGCTCATTTCAAAGCCGCGAGTTGCAGTGATGATCAGCGTCGGAGGGAACTTCGCCATGACCTCCGGCGAGTTGATCGGCGCTACGAGCGGGTCTTTGGGATTGGTTCCTGCCAGGTACCCCAACCCACCGGATCCCTGAGCCGCACTACCTTTCTGTGGCGGAGGCGGCGTCATGATCCGGGCTTCGCCGAGCGGTCCGGCAGTATACGCCGCGTCGCCGCCAAAGCCCGCCCCGCCAGGAGATCCCGCTCCAGCACAAAAGATGCCGACGGCTCCCGGCCGTGGCAGGTTGTGCCTTTCAAACCAGGCAATCGACATGGCCGTCAGCATGCCGCCCGCGGAGCAGCCGTAGATACCCACATTTTGCGGCGCGAGATCTTTCAAGAGCGCCTGATAAACCGCGGCTACATCTTCGCTAGCCGCGGGGAACCTGTATTCCGGTCCTTCTCGATAGTCCAGGCTGATGACGCGAATCTTCCCCAGTACGGCGATTGGAATGGATTCCAGTTCGGCGCAACCCGGCCAGCATCCGGAGAATCCGCCGCCATGCAGATTGATCAGCACGCGGTCACGATTGGCGAGGGAAATTCCTGTTTTCGGCGTGTACACGTACGCATGGACTCCCGCGATCCTGGTATCCTCCCGAGCCACAGGATAGAGCACTCTTTGGCGTTCCAGATAGCCTTTCATGAAGCGTGGCACGCCGTTGTCCTGTGCCAGCATCGCCGGGTTTTGCATGTCCCTCAGATGCTCCGTGACGTAGGCCTTAGCCTCCGGACTCAGGAAGCCCGACATCGGCACGGCCTGAGCCGGTACGTGAACTGTGCCATCCGTATCCACTACCACCGGCTTGCGGGACTCCTGCTGCTGCGCCGCAGCAGAAACCGCGCTCAGAACGAGGAGCATCCAACCAAACGGCATTCTCAGTCGCACGATTCCTCCTACCGAAGAAAAACAGCCGGATCTATCGCGTCGGCCATGGCTTGATTCCCGGCGTCGTTGGGATGGACATGGTCGCCGCAATCAAACTCTGCACGCAGACGTTTTGGGTTTGCGGGGTCTCGCATCAAGGCGTCGAAATCGATGACGGCGTCGAGGGCCTTGCTCGTCCGAATCCACTGATTCACAGCCTGGCGAACGACTTCGCCGCTCTCCGTGTACGTTGGAACCCCTTCCACCGGCAGGATTGTTGCACCCGCCACCTTGATCCCGTGTGAGTGCGCTCGTTCAATCATCTGACTGTATCCCCACTCAAGATCGTCCGCTGTTACGGCTTCCGTCGATGACATTCCCGGGAGCGCGGAGAATGTGATGTCGTTAATCCCCTCCAGTAA
>Ga0335069_10016889_pt1 | contig 10174 bp, 10 predicted proteins | sample Lox_Sample_11_FD_206714 | JGI IMG/M metagenome (GOLD analysis project Ga0335069, IMG submission 206714) | Soil microbial communities from Loxahatchee National Wildlife Refuge, Florida, United States - Lox_Sample_1.1 | ecosystem: Environmental > Terrestrial > Soil > Wetlands | place: USA...
CTCGGCCTCCTGCTCCTGCTGATCCTCCCCGCCTTCACCTGGCTCGCCGCGGACCCCAGCGTCTGGCGGATGGCGCTCGTCGAATTCGTCCTGAGCTCTATCCTCGGCCTCTATGCCGGCGTGGTCGGCACGGCCGTCGCCGATCTGTTTCCGGTCGGCGTGCGCGCCACCGGAATGACGATTGCGTACAACGTCGGCGTCGGCACGTTCGGTGGGTTTGCTCCGCTGATCGTGACGTGGCTCGTGGCCACCACCGGCAGTCCGCTCGCGCCGGCCTATTACGACCTGGCCGGGCTGGCGATCGCCTTCGTCACATCCCTCCTGTGGCCCAAGCCGTACGCCGAAGTGACGACAAGCGCAGTCCCGGCCTAGCCGGCGGCGCCGAAATCTTCCCACACCTCCAGCGTCCGGGCGATCAGATCGCGCGGCAGCCCGTCGGTGATGAACACCAGCCGCGTGCTGCGGTCGTCGCTGGGCCACGCGGCGAGCTGCACCGGCGGCTCGAACACCTGCTGCACGCCCTGGACCAGGAACGGCCGGTCGGGGGACTCGCTGACCGCGACGAAGCCTTTGACCCGCAAGAGACGCTCGCCGCATAGCGCCGCCAGCACCGACAGCCAGACCTTGAATGCGTCGCCCGAGAGCGGCTGCTCACGCGTAAGGCAGAAGGACTGAATGCGCTCGTGAGCCTGATGGTGATGGCGGTGGGACGCGGCCGCGAGCCAGCGCTCAGGATCGAGCGCGCGTCCGCAAAACAGATGCGCGCGGCCGAGCTCGACCTCCGCCGCCACGGCGAGCGGCGCCGCCGGATTGAGGGCGCGGAGCCGAAGGACGAGATCGCGCGTATCCATGGCGGCCACATCGGTCTTGGTGAGAATCAGCCGGTCGGCGACCGCTGCCTGACGGCGCGCCTCCTCGTGCCGGGCAAGCGTGCCGAGGCCGCAGACCGCGTCGATCGTGGCGACGATGCCGTCGAGCATGAAGGTGCGTGCGATCTCCGGGTCGCCGGTGAGCGCCTCGAGGATCGGCACGGGTGCCGCAAGTCCGGTCGTCTCGATGACGACGCGGTCGAACGAGATCTCGCCGCGCGCCCGGCGGCGCGCGAGCCCGTCGAGGGCGCGAGCGAGATCGCCCCGCGCGTTGCAGCACACGCAGCCGTTCTCCAGCAGCACCGGCTCGCGCGCGTTCTCGACCAGGAGATGGTCGATGCCGATCGCGCCCCACTCGTTGATGATGACGGCCGTGTCAGCCAGCGCCGGCTGCTTCAGGAGCCGGTTCAGCAACGTCGTCTTGCCGCTGCCGAGGAAGCCCGTCAGAACGGCGACGGGAATCCGGCCGGAATCAGGCGCCATGCAGCAGTTCGAGCGTCGAGACCGCCATCGCGCGGGCGCCCAGGAGCAGGCAGCTTTCGTCGACGTAGAAACGCGGCGAGTGGTTGGGCTCGGCCGCGGCGGCGTCCTGGCCGGGCGGGGTGCAGCCGACGTTGAAATAGGTCGTGGCGGGAATCTGCTGGCCGAACAGCGCATAGTCGTCCGCGGCCATCAGTTTGGACGCGAAGTGCACCTTCTCCTTGCCCGCGGCGTGTTCGAGCGCGTGCACGAGACGGTCCACGAGCTCGCCGTTGGAGACGGTGACCGGATATTGTCTGATGACGTTCACCTCGGCCGCAACGCCGGAGCTGGCGGCGATCAGCTCGGCCGTGCGCTTGATGCGCGCGTGGATGTCCTTGCGCATGTCCTCGTCGAAGGTGCGGATCGTGCCGCCGAGCTCGACCGAATCCGGGATGATGTTGTGCCGGATGCCGCCCTTGAGGATCGACACCGACACGACCGACGGCTGCTTGGCCACGTTCATCTGGCGGCTCGCGATGGTCTGGATGCCGAGCACCACCTGCGCCGCGGAGACGATCGGGTCGATGCCGGCCCACGGCATCGCGGCGTGCGCCTGGCGGCCCTTGAGCTTGATCTCGAAAATGTCGGAGCTCGCCAGCATCGGGCCCTTGAAATAAACGAGATGGTCCGACGGCCAGCGCGAGACGATGTGTATGGCGAGCATCGCGTCGGGCTTGGGGTCGGCGAGCACGCCCTCCTTGATCATCAGGGCCGCCCCGCCCTCCTCGCCCTTGGGCGCCCCTTCCTCGGCCGGCTGGAAGATGAACTTGACCTTGCCCGGCAGCTCGTCGCGGTGATTGGCGAGCGCATCGGCGATCGCCATCAGCATCGCGGTGTGGCCGTCATGCCCGCAGGCGTGCATGACGCCGACATGCTCGCCATTGTAGGTCGTGCGCGCCCGGGAGCGGAACGGGACGTCCACCTCCTCGCTGACCGGCAGCGCATCCATGTCGGCGCGTAAGCCCACCACCGGGCCGGGGCGTCCGCCGTCGAGCACGGCCACAATCCCGGTATGCGCGATTCCCGTCCTGACCTTGAGCCCCAGCCGCTCGAGATGCGCGGCGACGATGCCCGAGGTGCGGGTTTCGCGATTGCCGAGCTCCGGGTGCTGATGGAAGTCGCGCCGCCAGCCAATGAGGGCCGCCTCGTTCGCCGCCAGATGGCGCTCGACCCCAGCGCAAAGCTTGTCCGGCGTTCGCATGGGGGTCGGCATGATGAAACCTCCTCCTGGTAAGCGGGGCGATTGTGCGCCAATTTTCGCTGGCCCGCCAAGTGCGCCCGACAATCTTGCCTACTAGGCATCTTAGCGCTTGCACGTCGCGCAAACGGGTGTAGCGTTCGCAAATTCATTGTGACGGCGTGTGCCCTCCGGGGCGCGCGCCGTTTTCGTTTGTGCAGTGATCCTGTCGGTGCACCCCGATTTTTCAGAGGTCCCATGCGAACCTGCACAACCTGCGGGATTGCCAAAGCCGCGTCCAAATTTTCGCCAAACCGACGCTGCTGTCGTGACTGCGTGCGCGCTCATGATCGCGCACGGTTTGAAGACGAGCGGGTCAGATCGCGCCGCTGGATCGATGAATTTGCAAGACAATGGCGTCAATCAGCCGGCCCCGTTCTGGACAGCGCCCGCCGTTTCCTTGAGCGGCGCGGCGATTCAGACGGTCCACCCCACTCGTACTACCGGTTACGCCATCACGCGATCATGGCTTACGGCGGTTATCGCTGTGCCTGTTGTGGCGAAGGCGAGCCTATGTTCCTGACCCTGGACCACATCAACAATGACGGCACGCGCCATCGGCGTGAATTCGGCACAAACCAAAGAGTCCTCCGGTCTCTCAAGGCCCGGGGCTATCCGTCAGGTTTCCAGGTTCTGTGCTCGAACTGCAATCACGGGCGCCACCGCAACGGCGGCACATGCCCGCACAAGACGCGGCAACGCGACGGATAATCTCGCGTCACCGCGCCGACCTGCCGCGCCGCATTGTCGTGGCAGGTCCGAATCCCTTTTAAGTCTTTGGAAAATAAGGTTGGCGGAGGGGACAGGATTCGAACCTGCGATACGGTTTTACCCGTATAACGGTTTAGCAAACCGCCGCCTTCAGCCACTCGGCCACCCCTCCGCCGGGAGTGGGTCATCACGGCGTATGCAGCGCGGTTTCTATAGAGCGGTTCCCAGGCTGTCAAACGTGGTGCTATAGACCGCGCCATGACACCGCTCCGCATCGCGATCGTGGCGCTTGGGCTTGCACTTCCCGGTGCGGCACTGGCCGCCAAGGCCAACCTGCCGCTGGATCACGAAAGCCTCCAGGACCATGCACGGTGCGACGCGCTCACCCAGCAGTTCGACCACGCGGCGGCGCAGCGCCCGGTCGCCGACGCCGCCAAGAAGCAAGCGTCGCAAGGGGCGGTGCTGTGCCGGGCGGGGCGTTATGGCGAGGGTGCGGATACCCTCGAAAAGGCCGTCCGGATGCTCGGCGAGACCCCGGCCAAGTAGGCAAAAACTGCCCGAGCCGTGGCTTTTTTGTGTCCGGCAGAACCTTTTTTTGTCACGGCTGCCTGTGGAAAACTCCCAAGTCTTTGATTCATTATCGTTAATTTCATCTCGCATTTTACGCGACGTTAAGAATTGCGGCCATAACCTTATACCGTCGAAAACATAAACCCGGCGCTTGGAGGATAGAAAATGTCTCTCAGCCGACGCTCAATTCAGACTTTGATGGACCTGGTCGAAAACAAGCTGTCGATGATGCAGGTGGTCGACCGCGAAGATGCCCGCGAGCTTGCGGTACTCGAGTCAGCTCGGCGCGAGCTGTCGGTGATGGCGGGTCTCCGCCGCACGGCAGGTGCCCCGGTCGTGGAAGGCCGGTTCAGCCGCGAAGAGCCGTTGGATCAGTTGGAAGTCGCTGCCGCCTGATGTGAGACAAGGCCGCCTTACCGAAGGCGGCCTTTGTTGTATCTGGGGCTCGTTTTGCATCTGGGGCTCGTTTTGACTGGGCCCTTCGAGTACCTTGGCCGCGCGGCGCCGGGACCATCCCGACCCGCGGGTTCTCAAGGACGCGAAAGGGCTCGGGTGGCACAGAAGCCAGTGGCGGAGAAGACTGGGGACGCGCTGTTTCCCGACACGCGCCCGGCGGCATCGCAGCCGCGGTTCACCACCGGGATCCTGCCCTACCAGACCTACCAGGAGTTCATCCGCGCCGGCCGCATCCAGGCGGATGAACCGTTCGCCGACGGCCAGCTTCAGCCGGCCAGCATCGATCTACGCCTGGGTGCCGTCGCCTGGCGCGTGCAGGCGAGCTTCCTGCCCGGCAAGCAGCCGGTCGAGCGCAAGATCCAATCGCTCAAGATGCACGAGCTCGACCTCACCCAGGGTGCGGTGCTCGAGCGCGGCTGCTGCTACATCGTCCCTCTCCTCGAGCGGCTGAACCTGCCGGCGGACATCGCCGGCACCGCGAACCCCAAAAGCACCACCGGCCGCCTCGACATCTTCACCCGCCTCATCCCGGACTACGCCGAGGAGTTCGAGGAGGTGAAGAAGGGCTACAAGGGAAATCTCTATCTCGAGGTCAGCCCGCGCACCTTCAGCGTCCGCGTGCACAAAGGGCTGTCGCTCAACCAGCTCCGCCTCCGCCGCGGCGACCCGCCGCCGTCGGACGCCGCCCTCGAAGCGCTCGACCAGAGCGAAGGGCTGGTGTTCACGGGCGAAAAAGCCACGGCCGCAACGATCAATCGCGGCCTGTGGGTGTCGATCGATCTGGAGGGGGTCGACAGCGATCTCATCGGCTATCGCGCCAGGCATCACACGGCCCTCATCGATCTCGCCAAGATCGGCCATTACGATCCGGCCGCTTATTGGGAGCCGATCCGCCGCGATGCGTCGGGCACCCTCATCTTGAATCCCGGCGAATTCTACATCCTGGTCTCGAAGGAAAAGGTTCGCGTCCCGCCCGGCTACGCTGCGGAGATGGTCCCCTACGATCCCTCGGTCGGCGAGTTCCGCATCCACTACGCCGGCTTCTTCGATCCGGGGTTCGGCTACGGCACGGGCGGCGAGATTCCCGGCACGCGCGCGGTGCTCGAAGTGCGCTCGCACGAAGTGCCGTTCCTGGTCGAGGACGGCCAGGTGGTCGGCCGTCTGATCTACGAGCGCCTCACCGACGTGCCCGAGAAGCTCTACGGCAGCGGGCTCGGCTCCAACTATCAGCGCCAGGGCCTGGCGCTGTCGAAGCAATTCAAAAGACTCTAAGGAAGCGCCATGCGTCAGATCAATGTCGGCATCATCGGGGTCGGCTGGTGCGGCGGCATCCGCGCCCATGCGTGCGCCGCCAATCCGCTGGTCAAGGGCCTCTACCTGGCCGAGATCAAGCCCGAGCGCCTGGCCGAGATCGCGGCCGCGACCAAGCCCATCAAGGCCACGACCGAGTGGAAGGAACTGCTCGACATCAAGGAGATCGACGCGCTCTACATCTCGGCGACACCCGAGACCACGCATTATCCGATGGCGCGCGACTGCCTGCTCGCGGGCAAGCACGTGTTCCTCGAGAAGCCGATCGCGATGGAGCTCGGCGAGGCGGACGAGCTGATCGCCATCGCCCGGCGCAACAACCTCAAATTCACCGTCGGCTACTCGCAGCGCTTCTCGTCCAAGCAGGCCTACATCAAGAAGTGCCTCACCGACGGCACCCTGGGCGAGCCGGTGACGGCGATGGTCAGCCGGCATTTGAGCCGCAGCCTCGGCAACAAGATCAACACGCGCACCCGCCTCTCCCCTGCCGCGATGGAGGCGACGCACGACATCGACTGGGTGCTGTGGTGCCTCGAGCCCGCCAAGCCGGTGCGCGTCTACACGCAATCGGTCTCGAAGGTGAACAAGCACAAGAACAACACGCCGGACCAGAGCTGGATCGTGATCACCATGGACAACGACGTGGTGGTGACGATCGGCGCCGGCTGGATCCTCCCGCCCGGCTACCCCAATTTCTGCACGACTCAGATCGAGTTCATCGGCACCGAGGGCGCCCTGCTCATCGACGACAGCCACAAGGACGTGCAGCTGATGTCGATGAAGTCGCCGGGAATCCAGTACCCGATGTCGACCATGCCGGGCGAGCCGGTCGGCCACGTCTACGCAGGGGCCATGGCGCCCGAGACCAACTACTTCGTCGACTGCGTGGCGCGCGACAAGCCGGTGCTGGTGACGCCCGAGCAGGCACGTCTCGTGATGGAGGTCTACACCGCCGCCGACATCTCGGCCGAGCGCAACGAGCCGGTCGACCTGCCGCTGCGCAAGGGCGACAACCGCGTGGCGGCCGCGGCGGGCTGATCGCTTTTCGCTCAACCATTGACCCCTCACCCGCTCGCTGACTTGCGCTGCGTCGCCGGCCTTCAGGCCGCCGACGGGCGCGAAGAAAAGACTGGGCGCGACCTCTCCCGCAAGGGGAGAGGTGACTTTGGAACGCGCCTCTCTTCTCCCTCTCCCCTTGTGGGAGAGGGCTGGGGTGAGGGGGTGGCACCGTGACGCCCCAGCTCGCCTCGATCTTCACCAGCAACGACATCTATCTCGCCATGGCGGCGGCGCTGGTCGCGGGACTGCTGCGCGGGTTCGCCGGTTTCGGCTCGGCGATGCTGATGGCGCCGTTGTTCGCGATCCTGTTCGGCTCGGCCGAGATGATCGCGACCATCGTCGCGATGGAGATCGCCATCAGCTTCCACCTCTTCCCGGCGGCGCGGCGACATTGCGACTGGTCGGTCGTCGCCCCCATGACCGTCGCCGCCTGCCTCGCCATGCCGCTCGGCCTGTGGCTCCTGGTCAGCCTCGACCGTGTCGCCATCACCAAGCTCGTGTCGGCGATCGTCGCCGGCTTCGCCCTCATCCTGCTCACCGGGTGGCGCTGGCGGGGACTGCGCGGGTGGGTGCCGAGTGCGGTGGTCGGCACGATCTCGGGAGCGATGATGGCCACCACCAGCGTCGGCGGCCCGCCGGTGCTCCTCTACATCATGTCTTCGGATGATTCGCCGACCACGGTGCGCGCCAACGTCATCACCTATTATTTCGCCACGCAGATCCTGCTGCTGGGCATCATGTTCGCAGGCGGGGTGGCGGGCCCCGTCGCGTTGCTGCGCGCGGTGATCCTGTTTCCGTTCATGCTCGCGGGCTCGTGGGCGGGCGTGCGCTTTTTCCACGGAGCAAGCGAGCTGTTCTACCGCCGCGTGGCGCTCGGTCTCCTGCTCGCGGTCGGTCTGTTCGGCCTCCTGCACTGAGGCCGGCGGGTGCTCATGATGTCGCCACTCCGCCTGTAAAAGAGGCAACGATCATAGGCACTTGGCGATTATTCCGCCGTGGCGTCAAAAGACGCCATTCGGTATAATTTCGACCATCGATTGCAGCGCCCTATCGACAGAAGGTCGACAACCGCCGCGATGGAAGACCAGCCGTCAGCACGCAAACCTGCAGCACCGCAGGTTCCGAGCCCGACCGAAGACGCCCACCTCTATCGCGGCATGTTCGAGAACGCGATCTGGGGCATCTTCCAGACCACCCCTGAGGGCTACTACATCACCGCCAACCCGGCGCTGGCGCGCATCTACGGCTATGAGTCGCCGGCCGAGCTCCTGGGCGCCATCACCAATATCGGCCGCCAGCTCTATGTCGATCCGCTGCGTCGCGACGCCTTCACGCAGCAGATGCAGCGGAGCGGGGTGGTGTCGGGCTTCGAATCACAGGTCTATCGCCGCGACGGCACGACCATCTGGATTTCCGAAAGCTGCCGCGAGGTGCGCGCGACCACGGGCGAGCTGCTCTATTACGAAGGCACGGTCGAGGACATCACGGCGCGCAAGACCGCCGAGACGGCGCTGCTCGCCGCCAAGGAGCAGGCGGAGGCCGCGAGCCAGGCCAAATCCGAGTTCCTCGCGCATATGAGCCACGAGCTGCGCACGCCGCTCAACGCCATCCTGGGGTTTGCCGAGCTGCTCCGGAACGAGATGTTCGGCCCGTTGGGCGACGCGCGCTACCGGGAATACGCCGCCGACATCCACGGCAGCGGCGAGCACCTGCTCGAGATCATCAACACGATCCTGGACCTGACCAAGATCGAGGCCGGCCACATCACCCTCAACGAAGAGACCGTGGACCTCGCCGAGATCCTGCACGCGACCGAGCGGCTCATCCAGCCGGCAGCCCTGCGGCGGCGCATCCGCCTTGCGGTCGCCCCGCCGCCCGCCCCGCTCCGCCTGCGCCTCGATGCGACGCGGTTCAAGCAGATCCTGCTCAACCTGCTGTCGAACGCGGTCAAGTTCACGCCGCCGGGGGGCGACGTGACCTTGAGCGCAGAGGCCGCGGCCGACGGCGCCCTCCAGCTCATCGTCCGCGATTCCGGGATCGGCATGACCACCGACGACATCGGCAAGGCGATCGAGCCCTTCCAGCAGATCGACAACGTGTTCAACCGCCGCTACGAGGGCACCGGCCTCGGCCTGACCGTCGCCAAGCTCCTGGTCGAGCTGCACGGCGGCACGCTTGCGATCGAGAGCGTGCCCAAGAGCGGCACGACGGTGACCGTCTCCCTCCCCGCCGACCGCCTCCACAACCCGCGCTGCGACGCGGCGTGAGGCGGGAGGACTATTCACCATGGAGACACAGAGAACACGGAGAAGAGAAGATTCCCTTCTGATCTCCGTGGCCTCTGTGTCTCTGTGGTTGAATTTCCTGGCCCCGCTTTCGCGGGGACCGCGGACGTGCTTTGATGGGCGCAATAACAAACCCATCGGGAGCGCCCTGACATGACCTCCGCCGGACATCCGCGAGACTATGCTGTCGTGGACTACGAGGTCTTTGCCGAAACGCCCGAGCTTCGGATGGTCGCCATCACCCTGGGCCCCGGCCAGGAAGTGCCGTGGCACTGGCACAGCAACGTCAGCGACCGCTTCTTCTGCCTGCAAGGGCCGATGGTGATCGAGACCCGCGCGCCGCGCGAGGTGTTCGAGCTCGCGGCGGGCGAGACATGCATCGTGTCGGCCAAGCGGGCGCACCGCGTCACCGGGAAGAACAACGGTCCCTGCAAGTTCGGCGTGCTGCAGGGCGTCGGCACGTATGACTTCCATCCAGTCGGCGCAACCAAAGACGCTTAGCGGGAGGAATTGGACATGAGATCAGCCCTGTGGTGCACGGCCGTGGCCCTTTTCATCGGCTGGTCCCCGGTCGCACTGGCGCAATCCGAGCCGACGCCGGCGCAGCAGCTCGAGGCGCTGCGCGCCGACGTCCAGGGACGCGCCGATCACAACATCTACCCGATCCAGGGCATCCACCCGCAGGACGCACGCGAGGTGCTGGCAAGCCTGCACTCGACCGACCGCGACGAATGGGCTGCCGCATGGAGTGCGATGGGCCAGCGCTACGCCGACCGCGCCAAGGCGGCCGAGACCAACAACGACAAGGCGACGGCGCGCGAGGACTGGCACCAGGCGTGGATCGACTTCATGTTCGCCGGCTGGCCGGTGCAGAACACGCCGGGCAAGCGCGCCGCCTATCCGAAATCGGCCGACGCGTTCCGCCACTACGGGGCGCTGATGGACCCGCCGCTCGAGGTGGTCGAGATCCCGTTCGAGACCTCCAAGATCGTGGGCCTGATGCAGCTGCCCCCCTCCCATAGCCCTGGGGCGCCGCGGCCCGCACCGGTCGTGATCTCGATCGGCGGGCTCGACGAATACAAGGAATTCGCGGTCCAGCATTTCGGCGCCACCTTCCTCGAAGGCGGCCTGGGCGAGTTCGCGATCGACATGCC
>Ga0335069_10016890_pt1 | contig 10174 bp, 6 predicted proteins | sample Lox_Sample_11_FD_206714 | JGI IMG/M metagenome (GOLD analysis project Ga0335069, IMG submission 206714) | Soil microbial communities from Loxahatchee National Wildlife Refuge, Florida, United States - Lox_Sample_1.1 | ecosystem: Environmental > Terrestrial > Soil > Wetlands | place: USA: Florida...
CCGGCTTCAAGGTCGCCCTGTGTGACCAGATGGAGGACGCGAGCCTCGCCAAGGGGCTGGTCGCCCGCGCGCTGGTGCGGGTGGTCACCCCGGGCACGGTCACCGAGGAGGAGTACCTCGATCCGAAGCAGCCGAACTATCTGGCCGCGCTGTGCGCCGGCGCCGACGGGCTCGCCCTGGTGGCTGCCGACCTCTCGACCGGCGAAACGCGCCAGGAACGGCTCCCCGATGCGAGCGCGCTGGCCGATCGGCTCACCCGGCTGGCGCCGCGCGAGGTCCTAGTCGACGCCGCGGCGGAGGATCTCGCGGCGGCCGTGCGCGCCGCGCTGCCGCACGCGATGGTGAGCCGGCTGCCGGCGGCACGCTTCGATGTCGGCGCCGGCGCGGCATGGCTGGACGCCCACGGCGGCCACCCGGCGCCGGCGCGCAGCGTGGCGGCGGCGCTCGGCGCCGTGCTCGGCTATCTCGCCGACACGCACCGCGCCAGCGTCGACCACCTGCGGCCGCCGGAGGCCGACGGCGCGTCGGGCGCGATGGCGATCGACGAAGCGACGCGCCGCAACCTCGAGCTGCTCGTCACCTCGCGCGGCGAAACGCACGGGTCGCTGCTGGGCGTGCTCGACGAGTCGCACACCCCGATGGGAAGCCGCCTGGTGCGCCAGTGGATGCTGGCGCCGCTCACCGACCTCGCCGCCATCGGCGCCCGCCTCGATGCGGTCGAAGCGCTGGTGCGCGAGCCGAGCCGGCGCGATCGGCTGGCGCAACGACTCGGCACCATCGGCGATCTCGAGCGCCTGACGGCGCGGCTCGCCGCCGGGCGGGTGACCCCGCGCGATCTCCTCGGCCTGGCGGCGGCGCTCGACGCCGTCGAGGCGGTGCGCGCCGCGCTCGGCGAGGTCGACGCGGCGGCGCTGCGCGCCTGCGCCGCCGACCTCGACCCGCTGCCGCCCGCGCGCGAGCGCATCCGACGGACGGTCGCCGAGGACGCGCCGCTCAAGCCGCGCCCCGGCCAGCTCATCCGGCCGGGGTGTCACGCGGAGATCGACGAGCTGCGCGACCTGGCGCTGCACGGCAAACGCTTCTTCACCGAGTACGAAGCGCGCGAGCGCGCCCGCACCGGCATCGGCTCGCTGAAGGTGCGCTACAACCAGGTGTTCGGCTACTACCTGGAGGTCACCAAGCCCAACCTCCACCTGGTGCCAGCCGACTATCGCCGCAAGCAGACCATCGCCGGCGGCGAGCGCTTCGTCACGCCCGAGCTGGAGCAGCACGAAGCCAGGCTGCTCGGCGCCGAGGCGCGCCTCGGCGCGCTGGAAGCCGAGTGCTTCGCCGAGCTGCTCGCGGCGGTTGCCGCCGAGCACGGAGCCTTGTCGCGCACCGCCGCCGCGCTGGCGCGGGTCGACGTCTTTGCCGCGCTCGCGCAGGTGGCCGAGCGGCGCCGTTACAGCCGGCCCGCGGTCGGGCGGCACCGCCGCATCGTCATCGAGGACGGTCGCCACCCGGTCGTGGAGGTGATGGCTGGGCGCGAGGGATTCGTCGCCAACGATTGCCGGCTCGATCCCGATGGTGAGCAGATCCTCATCCTGACCGGGCCGAACATGGCCGGGAAGTCGACCTACCTGCGTCAGGTGGCGCTGATCACGCTGCTCGCCCAGATGGGGAGCTTCGTCCCGGCGGCCCGGGCCGAGATCGGCGTCGTCGATCGCCTGTTCACGCGCGTCGGCGCGTCCGACAACCTGGCCGGCGGCGAGTCGACGTTCATGGTGGAGATGAAGGAGACCGCCAACATCCTCACCCAGCTGACCCCGCGCAGCCTCGCGGTGCTCGACGAGATCGGCCGCGGCACCAGTACGTTCGACGGGATCTCGATCGCCTGGGCGGTGGCGGAGCATCTGCACGACGCGAGCGCCCGTCCGCTGGTGCTGTTCGCCACCCACTATCACGAGCTCACCGACCTGGCGCGCAGCAAGGAGCGCGTGCGCAATGCCTCGGTCGCCGTGCGCGAGTGGAAGGGCGAAGTCATCTTCCTGCGCCGCATCGTGCCCGGCCCGGCCAGCCAGAGCTACGGCATTCAGGTCGCCCGGCTCGCCGGCGTGCCCGAGCCGATCATCGAGCGCGCGCGGCACATCCTGCACAACCTCGAGGCCAACGAGCTGACCGATGCCGGCCAGCCGCGGCTCGCGGTCGACGACGCGGGCGGTCAGCTGGCGCTGTTCGCCGCGACCGATGACCGGCTGCGCCGCGATCTGGCGGCGATCGACGTCGACCGCCTGACACCGGTCGACGCGCTCACCCGTCTGCACGAGCTGGTCGAGCGCGCCAAGCAGGCGGGTTGAGGTCCGGGCGCCGCCGGCACCGGACCGCGCGCGATGACCGATCGCCAGCTCGAGGCGGGCACGCCGGCGCTCCTCAACCAATGCGACCAGCCGACGGCGCACCACTACCTGATCCTGGCAATGACCTGGGCGGGGTGGGTGTTCGACTTCTACGACCTGATGCTGTTCTCGTTCCTGCTGGTCCCCATCCAGCGCGACCTGGCATTGTCGGACGACCAGCTGGCGCTGCTGCTCGGCGTCAGCCTGGCGGCGACCGCGGTCGGCGGATTGGTCTTCGGCTGGCTCGCCGACCGGGTGGGCCGCAAGCTGGTGCTGTCGGCGACGATCCTCACCTACTCCTTCGGCACTTTCCTGTGCGGCCTCGCGACCGGCGTGCCGCTGCTGCTGCTCTTCCGCATCGTGACCGGGTTGGGCGTCGGCGGCGAGTGGGCGACGGGCCAGACGCTGGTGGGCGAGACGTTCCCGGCGCGCAGCCGGGCGCGCTTCGCGGCGATCATGCAGACGGGCGCGCCAGCCGGGATCGCGTTGGCGACTCTGGTCGGGGCCTTCGCGGAGCCGTGGCTGGCGCGCCGTCTCGGCCCGGGATGGGGTTGGCGGGCGTGCTTCATGCTGTCGGTCGCGCCGGCGGCGCTGGTGATCGTCATCCGGCGCTCCCTGCCGGAATCGGACGTGTGGGCCGCGTGGCGGCGCGCCCGCGCCCGCGCCGACGCGGCCGGCGGCGATCTGCTCGTCTCCCTGCGGCGCGACGCCGGCATCCGCCGGCTCTTCCTCCTCGGCCTCGTCCTCGCGGTGACCGACATGTCGGCGTACTGGTTCACCTACTCGTGGATGCCGAAGTACCTCTTCGACCAGCTCCACTTCTCCATGGCGCGGTCGGGCATCTGGATGCTGGTCACCCAGGGCGGCGCGCTGCTCGGCTACCTGTCGTTCGGCATCGTCGCCGATTGGCGGGGCCGGCGGGTTGCCTACACGCTCTATTCGGTGGTCTGGGCGACCGGCCTGCTGTCGGTGACCTGGTTCTGGGACCGGATCATCGCGCTGCCGGCGCTGACCCTCTTCTTCATGTTCCTGGTGGGCCTGGGCACCGGGAACTTCTCGGGCTACGGTCCGATCTTCGCGGAGCTCTTTCCCACCCGCATCCGCAACAGCGCCATGGGCGCCGCCTTCAATCTGGCGCGCGGCGTCCAGTTCTTCACGCCGCTCGTCATCACCTGGGTGGCGTCGCGCCCGTGGATCGCTCCGGAGCGCGGACTCGGCCTCGGGATCTCGATCGGAGCGCTGTTCGCGTTGCTCACCGGCGCGTGGGTGTGGACCCTCCCCGAGACACGCGGGACGCGGATCCTCGCCAGCGGCATGGTCCGCACCGGAGACGAGCCCTCGGAGACAGACCGCCACCCGGGGCCCGGGATCCCCTAACCGCCTGATTCCTCGCGCCCTCGCGGCCGCCCAGACTCCACTTGCGCGGCCACAGGCAACATGCGGAGTATTGTCCACCCTATGCTGCCGACTGCTGCCGAGCCCACGTTCGCCCAAGCGCCCGTGCTCGAGGCACTCGGCCCCTTGTTGCTCGACGGCGCCTGGGGGCGCCAGGCGCGCGAGTATCTCGGCCGCGCCACGCAGCGGCTGTTCGAGCTGCATCAGGGCGGGGCGTCGGGCGGCGAGATCGTGGCGCAGTGGACCGCCGTCGTCGATCACGTCGTGCGGGCGATGTACGAGGCGGCGCGCGCCGGCTACGCCGATCAGTACACGGTGCTCGACCAGCGCGTCGCCATGATCGCGCAAGGCGGCTACGGACGCGGCGAGCTCAACCCGTGCTCCGACATCGACCTGCTCATCGTCTACCCGCAGCGACCGGACGCGTTCGTCGAGACGGTGACCGAGAAGGTGCTGTACGCCCTCTGGGACACGGGGCTGACCGTCGGCCACGCGCTGCGCAACCTACGCGACTGCGTGCGGCTCGGCGCCAAGGACCTGAAGGTCAAGACCGCCCTGCTCGACACCCGCTTCCTCGCCGGCGACCGGGTGCTCTACAAGCAGTTTGCCGAGCTCATGGAGAGCGAGCTCCTGAAGCGCAACGCGGCTCGGTTCTTTCGCGACAAAGTCGCCGAGAGCGAGGAGCGCCACCGGCGCTACGGCGATTCCGTCTATCTCGTCGAGCCGCAGATCAAGGAGGGCGAGGGCGGGCTGCGCGACATCCACACCGCCATGTGGCTCGCCAAGGTGAAGTACGTCGTGCACGACCTGTCCGAGCTGATGGAGAAGGGCGTGCTCACCGAGCGCGACTATGCCGAGGTTGCCGGGGCGCGCGATTTTCTCTGGCGGGTGCGCAACGCGCTGCACTTTCTCAGCGGGCAGCACCTCGACCAGCTGACCTTCGAGTACCAGGAGCGCATCGCCAGCGATCTGGGGTACCGCGACGCCGAACACAGCCGCGGCGTCGAGCAGTTCATGCGCGATTACTACTTGCACGCGCGGGTGGTGAACCGGTTTTCCGACGACATCATCAGCCGCTGCCTGGAACGCTCGTCGCCGTACCGCTTCCTCGGCCGCCTCGGCGGCCGCGCCATCCGGCCCGGGGTGCGGATCGCCGGCAACGAATTGGTGGTGGGCGACCCGGCGACCTTTCGCAAGGATCCGATCCTGCTCCTGCGCGTGTTCGCCGATGCGCAGCGCCACGGGGTCGCGCTCAGCACCGCGACCCGCCGGCTCATCCGCGCCCACGCGTCGTTGATCGACGACACGGTGCGGCAGGCCCCGGCGGCGGCGCGTGCGTTCGTCGACGTGCTCGGCTGGCCGCACGGCGTCTATCGCGCCCTGCACGAGATGCACGAGCTCGACGTGCTCGGGGCCTACCTGCCGGAGTTCGCGAACCTGCGCTGCATGGCGCAGTACGACCGCTACCACATCTATACGGTCGACGAGCACACCCTGCGCGCCGTGTACCGCCTCGAGCAGCTGCTGCACGGCGAGTTCAAGCACGATGTGCCGCTCCTGACCAGCGTCATGCGCGACGTCGACAACGTCGAAGTGCTCTACCTCGCCATGCTGTTCCACGACGCGGGGAAGGGGCAGGGCGGCGACCATTCCAACAAGGGCGCGGTCCTGGCCCGGGCCGTCGCCGGGCGTCTCGGCCTCAACGCCGACGACATCGCCCAGCTCGAGCTGCTGGTGCGCCATCACCTGCTCATGCACCACCTGGCGACGCGGCGCGACATCCACGACCCCAAGCTGATCGGCGAGTTCGCGCGCACCGTGGGCACGCTGGCGACACTCAAGAAGCTCTACGTCCTGACCTTCGCCGACCTCGGCGCGACCAACCCGAAGCTCTGGAACAGCTGGCAGGACCTCTTGCTCGGCGAGCTCTATGCGCTGACCGTCGAGAGCTTCGAGCGCGGCGTTACGGTCGAGCGGGCGCAGATCGAGCGCGCCAACCGCATCCGCGAGCGCGTCGCCGATGCGATCGGCGAGGCGGCCGGCGAGGCGCTCGAGCGCTTCCTCGCCGACATGCCCGACCGCTACTTCCTCACCACCCCCGAAGAGGACATCCCGCAGCACTTCGACATGGTGCGCCGCTATGCCGAGGAGCCATTGGTCACCGCGGTCGCGCACTTTCCGGAGCGCGAGTTCAGCGAGTTCACCGTCGTCACCTGCGACCAGCCCGGCTTGTTCGCCAAGCTCACGGGCGTGTTGCGCGCCCACGGGATGAACATCGGGGCGGCGAGCATCACCACCGGCGGCAGCGGGGTGGTGGTCGACGTCTTCCGCGTCACCCACCTCGACGGCGCCGCCATCGCGCGCGACGACGGGCGCTGGGAGCGCATCCAGGTGGCGGTCGGCAAGGTGCTCTCCGGCGAGCTCGATGTCGAGGAGATGGTCGCCCACGCCGGCCGCCCGTCGATCCTCGGCGAGAAGGTGGTCCCGCGCCAGCCGACCAAGGTCGAGATCGACAACCGGGTGTCGGAGGACTTCACCGTCCTCGACGTGTTCACCCTCGATCGGGTGGGCATCTTGTTCGCCATCGCCAACACCCTCTACCACCTCGAGCTGTCGATTCACCTGGCCAAGATCACCACCAGCGTCGACCGTGTGCTCGACGTCTTCTACCTCACCGACCGCGATGGGCGGAAGGTCGACGATCCGGCCCGCCTGGCGCTGATTCGCGACACCGTGCTGGCCGAGCTGCAGCCGCTGGTCGAAGCGCCGGGACCGGGCGCCGGAGGCAGCGTGACTGCGCCGGACATCACCGGTCGGTTGCCCACCAACGGACAACCGACAACGGGCAACGGATAACGGACAACGTTCCCCCGGAGGCGGCGGTGGATGCGGCGGTGGAGCGATACCTGACCTGGCTCGCGGCAGAGCGCCGCGTCTCGCCGCACACGCTGGCGGCCTATGGCCGTGACTGTGCCGCGCTGGTGCACTTTTTGGCGGATGCCGGTATCACCAAACCGGCCGCGGTGCTTGCCGGCCACATCGTCACCTTTCTCGCCGCCGAGCAGCGGCGCGGCCTCTCGGCGCGGAGCCGCGCCCGCGCGCTCGCCGCCGTGCGGGGCCTGTTCAGCTTCCTGGTGCGCGAGGGGGACCTGTCGGCCGATCCGAGCCGCGAGCTGCGCCGTCCGCGCCTCGGTCGCCGACTGCCGGAGAGCCTGGGCACCGAAGCGGTCGGCAAGCTCCTGGCGGCGAGCGTCGACGACGCGCTCGTGCAGCGCGATCTGGCGATGATCGAACTCATCTACGCGTCCGGACTGCGCGTGTCGGAAGTCATCGCGCTGACGGTCAGCCAGGTGAAGCTCGAGGTCGGCTACCTCACCGTGGTCGGCAAGGGCCGTAAAGAGCGCGCCGTCCCGATCGGCCGCCAGGCGCGCACGCGGCTCCTCGCCTACCTGAAATCGGTGCGGCCGCAGATCCTCGGGCGGCGGCTGAGCGCCTACCTCTTCGTCACCCGCGCCGGCCAGCCGATGACGCGTCAGGCCTTCTGGAAACGCCTGCGCCGCCGCGCGCTGCAGGCCGAGGTCCGCGAGCACCTGAGCCCGCACACCCTGCGCCACGCGTTCGCCACCCATCTGGTGGAAGGCGGCGCGGATCTGCGCGCGGTGCAGCTCATGCTCGGGCACGCCGACATCGCGACGACGGAGATCTACACCCACGTGGCGCGCGAGCGCTTGCGCGAGGTGCACCGCAAGTTCCATCCACGCGGTTGAGGCGGCACCGCAGTTCCCTGACAGCGTCGGAGGGCCGTCGGTGGACAAAGCCGATCGTCGGATGCCAAACTGCCCGTGCAAACCCGGTCGACTGGAGAAGCGGCGGGGCCAAGCAGAGGTACAACGAGATGAAGCAAGCATGGATATGGATGTGGGCGGCCGTGTTGGTGGCCGCGGTGGCGGTCGTGCACGCGCAGAGCTGGAACGGCATGCTGAAAGGCCTGGGCGACCATGTGAGCCAGACGGTCGAGCAGCGCGTGAACGACAGCACCGATAAGGCGGTGAACGGCGCGTTCGACAAGGCCAACGGCTCGGTCGACTGCGCCGCGGGCGACCCGAAATGCGCGGCCAACGCGGGGAGCACCCCGGCGGCGTCGGGCAGCGCCAAGTGCGTCGCCACCGACGTCGACTGCCTGAAGCAGGCGAAGGCGAACGGCCAGACGGTCGAGATCGTCAACGAGGAAGACCTCGATACGATCCGCTGTTCCTCATCGGACTCGAGCTGTCTGCAGCGGGCCAAGAAGCTGGGAAAGAAGGTCGAGATCACCGACTGAGCGGATTGGCCCGCTGAACCGCTGTGATCTCTGTGTCCTCTGTCTCGAGAATTCGGTATCGCCCGAAGGTGCGTTGCCTTGCCAGCAAGATCTTCGGATCTCTCGGTCTGGGCCTGCGCCCCATCCCGACTGTGGTGAATCAAGACTGAGGCGCTCCCGGGCGCCCGCGTGCATGGCCCCTGGCGGGGCTTTTTGCTACTGTCGGCCTGTGGGCGACGTCCTCCACTTTCTGCTCAAGGCGGCGCTGCTGGCGCCGGCGATTCTGGTCGCCGTCATCCTGCATGAGGTCGCGCACGGCGTGGTCGCCAACCGCCTGGGGGACGATACCGCCCTGCGCGCCGGTCGGCTGACGCTCAACCCCATCCCGCACATCGACCCGGTCGGCAGCGTCATCCTGCCGCTGTTCCTGAGCGCCGTCGGCGCCCCGTTCCTGTTCGGGTGGGCGAAGCCCGTGCCGGTCAATTTTCGCAACCTGCGCCACCCGAAGCGCGACATGGTGGCGGTGGCGGCCGCCGGGCCGGGCACGAACCTGGTGCTGGCGGTGCTGAGCGCCGCCGCGGCGCACGCCTTCAATGCGATGGGCGCCAACTGGCTCACCGCCATGGCGGTGGTCAGCGTCCAGATCAACGTGGTGTTGGCAGTTTTCAACCTGACCCCGATCCTGCCGCTCGACGGCGGCCGGGTGCTGTTCGGCCTGTTGCCGCGCGAGCCGGCGATCGCTTTCGCGCGCCTCGAGCCCTACGGTATGCTGATCGTCATGGCGCTGCTGTTCACCGGCACGCTCGGGGCGGTGTTGGGGCCGCTGACGACCTTCATGATTCGCACCCTGTTGTGAGCCGCGGGCGGAGGCGGGGGCGATGGGCGGACGCGGTGGGGCAGGACGGATGACGACGCAGCAGCCAGGGCGCATGCGGATCGTGAGCGGATCGCGGCCGACCGGGCGGCTGCACCTGGGCCATTGGCTCGGGGCGCTCAGCAACTGGCTGGCGCTGCAAGACCAGGCCGAGTGTTTCTTCTTCGTGGCCGATTGGCACGCCCTCACCACCGGCTACCAGGACACCGGGGGCATTCGCGCCAGCACGCGCGACATGGTGCTCGACTGGCTCGCCATCGGCCTCGATCCGCAGCGGGTGGTGCTGTTCGTCCAGTCGGCGGTGAAGGAGCACGCCGAGCTGCACCTGCTGCTGTCGATGATCGTTCCGACGCCGTGGCTCCTGCGCAATCCGACGATCAAGGAGCAAGCCCGCGAGCTCGGCCTGATCAGCGGCGACGACGAGAGCGCGATGGCGCAGCTCAACTACGGGTTGCTCGGCTACCCGGTGCTCCAGGCCGCCGACATCCTGCTGTACCGCGCCCGCGGCGTGCCGGTCGGCATCGACCAGGTGCCGCACCTCGAGCTCACGCGCGAGGTGGCGCGGCGCTTCAACCGCCTCTACGCCGAGGTGTTTCCGGAGCCCGAGGCGCTGCTCACCGAGACGCCGAAGATCCCCGGGACCGACGGGCGCAAGATGAGCAAGAGCTACAACAACGCCGTGTTCCTCAACGAGCCCGAGGCGGACATCGCGGCCAAGCTCGGGCGCATGGCGACCGATCCGCGGCGGGTGCGGCGCACCGATCCCGGCGACCCGGCGGACTGCCCGGCCTTCAACCTGCACCGCATCTATTGCACGCCGGAGGAGATCGAGTACGTTACGCGCGGCTGTCGGACGGCCGGGATCGGCTGTCTCGACTGCAAGCAGATCATGATCAAGCACGTCCTCGCCGAGCTCGCGCCGATCCGCGCCCGCCGCGCCGAGCTCGATCGGCGTCCGCAGACCGTCGACGAGGTCCTCGCCGCCGGCAACGCGCGCGCCCGCCAGGTTGCCGAGGAGACCATGGCGTCGGTGCGCGATGCGATGCAGATCTGATGGTGGATCCGCGCATGGATACCGACTCGACCCAGGAGGTGCGCATGAGTGACGAGCGTCCGCCCGGCGCCGCCGGCGCCTACCGCGTGCGACTGGAGCTCTTCGAGGGCCCGCTCGACCTCCTCCTCCATCTGATCAAGAAGAACGAGGTCGACGTCACCAACATTCCGGTGGCG
>Ga0335069_10016891_pt1 | contig 10174 bp, 12 predicted proteins | sample Lox_Sample_11_FD_206714 | JGI IMG/M metagenome (GOLD analysis project Ga0335069, IMG submission 206714) | Soil microbial communities from Loxahatchee National Wildlife Refuge, Florida, United States - Lox_Sample_1.1 | ecosystem: Environmental > Terrestrial > Soil > Wetlands | place: USA...
AAACTGCACCGTGTGCGCGAGCTCGAGGACACGCCGGCCGTGCGCGGCATGATCAATTCGATCCCGCACCTCGTCGAGATCGTCGAAGAGAGCAAGTGAGATGAAGCTCAACCAAATCCGCAACAACCCCGGCGCGCACAGGCGCAAGGCGAAGGTCGGCCGTGGCTCGTCCTCCGGTCTCGGCAAGACGTCGGGGCGCGGGGTGAAGGGCGCCAAGGCCCGCACCGGCACCAAGGTCTATGGCTTTGAAGGCGGCCAGATGCCGCTGCACATGCGCATGCCCAAGCGCGGCTTCCGCAACATCTTCGCAAACGACTTCGCGGAGCTGAATCTCGGCCGTCTTCAGAAGGCGATCGACGAGAAGAAGATCGACGCGGGCAGCAAGATCACGCCTGAAGTGCTGCGCAAGGCCGGCGTCGTCCACAAGAGCCGCGACGGCGTGCGCCTGCTCGGCACCGGCGAGATCAAGGCGAAGCTCGATATCGAGGTCGCCGGCGCGTCGGCCTCGGCGCGCGCCGCGGTCGAGAAGGCCGGCGGAACGGTGACCGTGACGTTCCGGAAGCCCGACTACATGAACAAGAAGGGTGAACCGGGCAAACGCAAGCAGCGCCGGGCGAAGGCCGCGGAAAAGCGGGCGGCGCGCGGCGGCTGAGTCGCTGTGGCTCTCGCGCCGCAGGGGTGCACAAAGGCCGCACCGCCGGCTTGTCGCGCGACGAGGGCGACCAGATATAGAGTCGACCCCGATCGGGAGTGAGACATGCCCTCAGCAGCGGAACAGCTGGCCGCGAACTTCAGTTTCCAGAATCTCGGCAAGGCGACCGAGCTGCGTCAGCGCATATTCTTCACGCTCGGCGCTCTGGTCGTCGCCCGCCTGGGTACCTACATCCCGATGCCCGGCATCAACCCGGGGGAGCTCGCGCGCGAGCTGCAGCAGCAGTCGGGCGGCCTGCTCGACGTGTTCAACGTGCTGGCAGGGGGCGCCGTGCAACGCATGGCGATCTTCTCGCTCGGCATCATGCCTTATATCTCTGCCTCGATCATCATGCAGCTGATGACGACCGTCTTCCCGCGGCTCGAGGAGCTCAAGAAGGAAGGCGAGGCGGGCCGCAAGATCATCAATCAGTACACCCGTTACGGCACCGTCGTGCTGGCGGCGGTCCAGGCGTTCGGCATCGCGCTCGGTCTTGAGCACTGGGGTCACGTGGTCATCGCGCCCGGCTTGTTCTTCCGCCTGTCGTCCGTCATCACGCTGACCGGCGGCACCATTCTTCTGATGTGGCTCGGCGAGCAGATCACTGCGCGGGGCGTCGGCAACGGAATCTCGCTCATCATCTTCGCCGGCATCGTTGCGCGGTTCCCGCAATACATCGGGCAGGTCTTCGAGTCGGTTCGCACGGCCTCGATCGGCCCCATAACGATCATCCTGGGCTCGGCCGCGATCGTCGCCCTCGTGACCGGGATCGTGTTCATGGAGCGGGCCCAGCGGCGGCTGCTGGTCCAGTACCCGAAGCGACAGGTCGGCAACAAGATGTACGGCGGCGAGTCCTCGCACCTGCCGTTGAAGCTCAACGTGTCGGGCGTCATCCCGCCGATCTTCGCGTCCTCGATCCTGCTGCTGCCGACGACCGTCGCAGGATTCAACGCGCAGAACATCCCGGATTGGCTGCAGACCGTGGTCCAGTATCTGAGCCACGGTCAGCCGCTCTATCTCGTGCTGTACGCGCTGATGATCCTGTTCTTCTCGTTCTTCTATACCTCGATCGTCTTCAATCCCGAGGAGACGGCCGAGAACCTGAAGAAGTACGGCGGTTTCATCCCCGGCATCCGGCCAGGCAAGAAGACCGCCGAGCATATCGACTATGTCCTGACACGCATCACTGTGGTCGGCGCACTCTACCTGGCGGTCGTCTGCCTGATACCAGAGATCGTGACGACCTACTACGGCATTCCGTTCTATCTCGGCGGCACCTCGATCCTGATCGTCGTGAGCGTCACGATGGACACGGTTGCGCAGATCCAGAGCCATCTGATCGCGCAGCAATACGAGGGCCTCATCAAGAAGGCCAAGCTTCGGGGAGCGCGTCGTTGAACATAGTGCTGTTCGGACCGCCTGGCGCCGGAAAGGGCACCCAGGCCAAGGTCCTCATGGAGAAGCGCGGCCTGCCGCAGCTCTCCACCGGCGACATGCTGCGTGCTGAGATCGCCGCCGGCTCGCCGCTCGGCCGGCAGGTGGAGGACATTCTCGCCAAGGGGAATCTCGTGCCGGACGCGACGGTGATTGACATCATCGCCAACCGCTACGACCGCCCCGATTGCGCCAATGGAGCGGTGTTCGACGGTTTTCCCCGCACGATCGCGCAGGCCGAAGCGCTCGATGCCATGCTGGCGTCCCGCGGGAAGAAGATTGACGTTGTGATCGAGCTCAAGGTCGACGAGGCCATCCTGCTTTCGCGCGTCGAGAAGAGGATCAAGGAAGGCACGGCGCGCCCGGACGACAATCCCGAGACGTTGAAAAACCGCCTCGGCCTCTACCGCAACCAGACGGCTCCGCTGCTCGATTACTACGGCAAGCAGCGCAAGGTCGTGACCATCGATGGCATGGCGCCGATTGCCGACGTCACCAGGGCCATCGCGGCCGTGCTGGATGGGCGTAGGCAGGGATAGACGGAACCCGGGAAGCGTCCGGTCTCTGGTTGTGGGACGGGCCGGGCCTCAAAAAGCGCCCGAAAAATAAGGTGTTAACAGGTGTTGACTGGGGGGTGCGGATTCATATACTCCGCGCCCTCGCGGCAGTTTTCCTGTCCAATTTGCGTGTCCTGCGCCCTTTTCCGGAACGGGCGGGGCGCGGGTTTGGTGGCAGGCTGGCCGAAGGGAATTCGGTAAGCTACGCAGTAGCTTACAAACCAGGAGAGCCTCGTGGCACGTATCGCCGGCGTCAATATTCCAACCCAGAAGCGGGTCGAGATCGGCCTGCGCTACATTCATGGAATCGGTCCGGCCAAGGCCCGGGAGATAATCGAGAAGGTCGGAATCGCGCCGGAGCGCCGGGTGCACGACCTGACGGAGTCCGAGGTCATCCAGATCCGCGAGGCGATCGACCGCGACTACCTCGTGGAAGGCGACCTCCGCCGCGAAGTCGCGATGAACATCAAGCGCCTGATGGACCTCGGTTGCTATCGCGGTCTTCGCCACCGCAAGGGCTTGCCGGTCCGTGGCCAGCGCACCCACACCAACGCGCGCACGCGCAAGGGCCCGGCCAAGGCGATCGCCGGCAAGAAGAAGGTGACGAAGTAATCCCATGGCAGCTCCCGCAGCAGCAGAGAAGAAGCCCGGCGCTGGCCGCGCGCGCAAGAAAGAGAAGAAGAACGTCGTGGTCGGCGTGGCGCATGTCGCCGCGACCTTCAACAACACGATCATCACCATCACCGACCAGCAGGGCAACGCCGTGTCGTGGTCGTCGGCCGGGATGATGGGCTTCAAGGGTTCGCGCAAGTCGACGCCCTATGCTGCCCAGGTCGCGGCTGAGGACGCCGGCAAGAAGGCGGTCGAGCACGGCATGCGCACGCTGGAGGTCGAGGTTTCCGGCCCGGGTTCGGGCCGCGAGTCCGCGCTGCGCGCGCTGCAGGCGGTCGGGCTCACGGTGACGTCGATCCGCGACGTGACGCCGATTCCGCACAATGGCTGCCGGCCGCCCAAGCGCCGGCGGGTTTGATTTCGAGAGCTTTGGTTCAACCCCTTCGTCGAACGAATGGCCGCGCGCTCTCCGCGTCCGAGACACGATGAGGAATAAATGTTTCAGAAAAACTGGCAGGAACTGATCAAGCCGGGAAAGTTGAAGATCGAGGCCGGACATGACGCCGGCAAGTCTGCAACGATCGTGGCCGAACCCCTGGAGCGCGGCTTCGGCCTCACGCTCGGCAACGCGCTGCGCCGCGTGCTTTTGTCGTCGCTGCAGGGCGCGGCCGTCACCTCGATCCAGGTCGAGGGCGTGCTGCATGAATTCTCCTCGATCCCCGGCGTCCGCGAGGACATGACCGACATCGTGCTGAACGTGAAGCAGCTCGCGCTGCGCATGCATTCGGAAGGCCCCAAGCGCCTGTCGCTCAAGGCCCAGGGTCCGGTCGAAGTCACCGCCGGCATGATCAGCGGCACCTCGGACGTCGAGATCCTCAATCCCGAGCTCGTGCTCTGCACGATCGACGAGAAGGTCGAGTTCCGCATGGAGCTCACGGTCGCGACCGGCAAGGGCTACGTCCCCGCCGACCGCAATCGCCCGGAAGACGCGCCGATCGGCCTTATGCCGGTCGACAGCCTGTTCTCGCCGGTGAAGAAGGTCTCCTACAAGGTCGAGAACACCCGCGAGGGCCAGATCCTCGACTACGACAAGCTTACGCTGACGGTCGAGACCAATGGCGCGGTGACGCCGGACAATGCGGTGGCCTATGCCGCGCGCATCCTCCAGGACCAGCTCCAGGTCTTCATCAACTTCGAGGAACCGCGCGAGCGCGTCGCCGAGGAAGCGAAGCCGGATCTCGCGTTCAACCCGGTGCTGCTCAAGAAGGTCGACGAGCTCGAGCTGTCGGTCCGTTCGGCAAACTGCCTGAAGAACGACAACATCGTCTACATCGGCGACCTGATCCAGAAGACCGAAGCGGAGATGCTGCGCACCCCGAACTTCGGCCGCAAGTCGCTGAACGAGATCAAGGCGGTGCTCGCGGAGATGGGGCTGCATCTCGGCATGGAAGTGCCGGGCTGGCCGCCGGAGAACATCGAAGACCTCGCCAAGCGCTACGAGGACCAGTACTAGGAACCCGCCATGCGTCACGGAAACCAGGGCCGCAAGCTCGGCAAGAAGACTCAGCACCGCACCGCCATGTTCGCCAACATGGCGGCGGCGCTGATCAAGCACGAGCAGATCAAGACCACGCTGCCCAAGGCGAAGGAGCTTCGCCCGGTGGTCGAGAAGCTGGTCACGCTCAGCCGCAGGAACAACCTGCATGCGCGCCGCCAGGCGCTGTCGACGATCCGCGACGAGGCGCAGGTCAAGAAGCTGTTCGAGGTGATCGGCCCGCGCTACGCCAAGCGTCCGGGCGGATATACCCGCGTGCTCAAGGCCGGGTTCCGCCACGGCGACAACGCCGCGATGGCGTTCATCGAGTTCGTCGACCGCGACGAGGACGCCAAGGGCAAGGATTCCGGTCCGGTGGAGGTTCGCGAGGACGAGGGCGAGGAGTAACGCTCCCGATTTTCGCCACGCTTTGAACTAGAGTCGAGGGCGGTCTGGCAACGGGCCGCCCTCTGCTTTTCGGAGACGTCATGCGCAGGCTCCTTTTCGCTGCTTCCTTCCTTTTGGTTTCCTCACCGGCCCTTGCCGAACCACCGCGCGCTGTGCCGGCCTCCATGCCCCAGGTGCAGCTCACATTCGCGCCTGTGGTCAAGCGTGTCGCGCCCGCCGTCGTGAACGTCTACGCCCGCTCGATTGTGCAGGCGCCGATGAATCCGCTGTTCGCCGACCCGCTGTTCGCGCAGCTGTTCGGCAGTCCGCAAATGCGCCAGCGCATCCAGCAGTCGCTGGGTTCCGGCGTCATCGTGCGCGGCGACGGCGTCATTCTCACCAACAATCACGTCGTGCAGGGCGGCACCGACATCGTCGTGGCTCTTGCCGACAAGCGCGAGTTCAAGGCGAAGGTTCTCCTCGCCGATCCGCGGACCGACCTCGCGGTGCTCAAGATCGATCCGCATGGCGAGCATCTGCCGACCGTGCCGTTCGCCGACAGCGACCGCATCCAGGTCGGCGACCTCGTCCTTGCGATTGGCGATCCCTTCGGCGTCGGACAGACGGTGACGATGGGGATCGTCTCGGCGCTTGCCCGCACGCAGGTCAGCGCCTCGGACTACCAGTTTTTCATCCAGACCGATGCCGCAATCAATCCGGGCAATTCCGGCGGCGCTCTCGTCACGACCGACGGCAAGCTCGCCGGCATCAACACCTCGATCATCTCTCGCACCGGCGGCTCGGTCGGCATCGGCTTCGCCATTCCGTCGAACCTCGCGCGCCGCGTGCTCGAAGGCGCGCTCGGCGGCGGCGTCAAGCTCGCCTGGCTCGGCGTCGACGGCCAGCCGGTGACGGCGGACATCGCCGCAAGCCTTGGCATTCCCGTGCCGAACGGCGTCCTGCTGAAGAGCGTCTATCCGGGCAGCCCTGCCGCGAACGCGGGCCTGCACACCGGCGATGTGATCTTCTCGATCGACGGCCAGCCGGCCAACGACATGCAGTCGCTCAACTACCGCATTGCCACGCACAAGCCCGGCGATGTCGTCAGACTGCATGTCCATCTCGGGCACAATCCCGCTGACATCAGCGCGACATTGGCACTTCCCCCGGAGAGTCCGCCCCGCGAGATGCAGGCGATCGGCGGCCGCAATCCTCTGACCGGCGCCCGGGTCGAGAACCTCTCGCCGGCGGTCGCGACCGAGCTTCAGCTGCCGCTGCTCGCGAACGGCGTCGTGATCGTATCGGTGAGCGACGGCACGCCCTCGGCCGGCTACGGCTTCCAGCCCGGCGACATCGTGCGCGGCGTGAACGGGATCGAGATCAGGCGTGTCGGCGACCTCCAGCGCGCGCTGGCGGGCGCGAATGAGTGGCAACTCGTCGTGGACCGCGGCGGCCAGCGGCTGACGCTGAACGTGCAGGGATGAACGACATCGCGAAGCGCTGGGACGGCCCGCCGCTCGAGGCGTGGCAGGCTTGGTCGCCGTGCGAGGTGGCTCAGCTATTGGCGGGTGTCGACGCACCGTGGTGTGTCGTCGGAGGCTGGGCCATCGATCTGTTTCTCGGTCGCGAGACGCGCGCGCATGAGGACATCGAGATCGCCGTGCCGCGCGGCTTCTTTCCGCCGCTGCGCCGTCATCTCGAAGGACGCTACACATTGTACGTCGTCGGCGATGGCGAGACTCGCCGTCTCACGCCGGGAGAGCCTTTTCCGCCAGACAGGCACCAGTGTTGGCTGCTCGAGGAAGCTGCGAACAAGTGGCGCCTGGACATCATGCAGGAGCCGGGCGACGCCGATCACTGGGTGTGCCGCCGCGATGATCGGATATCGCTGCCACGCGCCGGGATTCAGGCGCGAACGGCGCATGGCATACCCTATCTCGCGCCTGAGGCGGTGTTGCTCTTCAAGGCAAAGTACAGGCGGCCAAAGGACGAGACGGATTTCGCCAATTGCCTGACGAAGCTTTCGGGCGATGCGCGTCGCTGGCTGGCCGAGGCACTTGTGCTCGTCCATCCCGGGCACGCGTGGATCGAACCTCTGCGCGACGCGTCGTGACGCGCTATAATGGCGCATGAGCGATCTGTTCGAGGCGGGAGGCCTGTCCGACGACGCGCCGAGGCCGCTGGCCGACCGGCTGCGGCCGAAAGCGCTGTCCGAAGTGGTCGGACAGGACCACATCATCGGGCCCGAAGGCCCGATCGGACGGATGGTGGCGTTGGGCCGGCCGCACTCGATTATCCTGTGGGGGCCGCCCGGAACCGGCAAGACGACGATCGCGCGACTGCTCTCGACCGCGTTCAAACTTCATTTCGAGCAGCTCTCGGCGGTGTTCTCTGGCGTCGCCGATCTGAAGAAGGCGTTCGATGCCGCGCGTGCCCGGCGCAAGATCGGACAGGGGACGCTGCTCTTCGTCGACGAGATTCATCGCTTCAATCGCAGCCAGCAGGACTCGTTCCTGCCGGTGGTCGAGGACGGTACGGTCATCCTGGTCGGCGCGACGACCGAGAACCCGTCCTTCGAGCTCAATGGCGCGCTGCTCAGCCGGGCGCAGGTCCTGGTGCTGCGCCGCCTTGACGATGCGGCGCTGGAGGAACTGCTCAGGCGGGCTGAAGCGCATTACGGCGAGAAATTGAAGCTGACCGACGACGCGCGCGCCAGCCTGCGCGCCATGGCCGACGGCGACGGCCGCTATCTCCTCAACCTCGTCGAGGAGCTCGCGACGATCAAGACCGTCAAGCCGCTCGATACGGCGGGTCTGGTCGAGGCGGTGCAGAAGCGCGCCCCGCTCTACGACAAGTCGCGCGAGGAGCACTACAACATCATCTCGGCGCTGCATAAATCGATCCGCGGCAGCGATCCGGACGCCGCGCTCTACTGGCTGGCGCGTATGCTGGTGGGCGGCGAACAGCCGCTCTACATCGCGCGACGCCTCGTGCGCGCTGCGGTCGAGGACGTAGGCCTCGCCGATCCCCAGGCGCTGGTGCAGGCCCTGGCGGCGAAGGACATGTACGACTTCCTGGGATCGCCCGAGGGCGAGATCGCGCTGGCGCAGACGGTCATCTACCTCGCGAGCGCGCCCAAATCGAACGCCGTCTACGTGGCGCTGGGCGCCGCGAAGGCCGCCGCCGCCGAGCATGGTTCGCTCATGCCGCCGGCCCATATCCTGAACGCGCCGACGAAGCTCATGAAGAACCTCGGCTACGGCAAGGGTTACGAATACGACCACGAGGCGGAGGAGGGATTCTCCGGGCAGAACTACTTCCCCGACGGGATGGAGCGACTCGAGCTCTACAAGCCGAAAGAGACCGGCTTCGAACGGGAGATCGCCAAGCGACTGGAATATTGGGCGAAGCTCCGGGCCAAGAAATCGGGCGCCTGAACGGCGGAATCTGCTATAGCTCCGGCCAGATAATTTGACGGTTTTCGAGATGCAATGGGGAGTTCTTCTGGCCGTGGCGCTTGGCGGCGCGCTCGGGTCCTTGCTTCGTTATCTTCTGGCCGGCGCCGTTCAGTCGCCGGTGAATCCGTTTCCAATCGGCATCATGGTCGTCAACGTCACGGGCGCCTTCGTCATGGGCGTGATCGTCGAGTTGAGCGCGCTGAAGCTCCAGATTTCGCCGGAGGTCCGCGCCTTCCTGACTGTTGGAATTCTCGGCGGCTACACCACCTTCTCGACCTACTCGCTCGACAGCGCGCTCCTGATCGAGCGCGGCGCGTATGGCAGCGCTGCGCTCTACATCGTGGGCTCGGCGGCGCTCTCCATTCTCGCGCTCTTCGCGGGGCTCTGGGTCGTGCGCGCGATCTGACATGGCCGAGGCAGTCCGCATAGCCCATGACGACGACGGCATCCGGGTTGACCGCTGGTTCAGGCGGCACTACCCGGCGTTGACGCATGGGCGGCTGGAAAAGCTCCTGCGCACCGGCCAGGTGCGACTCGACGGCAAGCGGGTGAAGGCGGCGGACCGCGTTGCATCCGGCCAGACCGTTCGGCTGCCGCCGCAGATCGCGCAGGGTGGCCTCGAGGAACGGCCGCATGCGAAACCGCAGGCGAAGGTTGCCGGCAGCCTCCAAGACTACATCATCTACATGGACAAGAACGTCATCGTCCTTAACAAACCGTCCGGCCTTGCGACCCAGGGCGGCAGTGGGCTAACGCAGCACGTCGACGGCATGCTCGACAGCCTCACTTTCGAGAAGAACCAGCGGCCTAAGCTCGTGCATCGTCTCGACCGCGACACGTCCGGCGTTCTGGTCGTGGCGCGCACCGCCTCGGCGGCGTCCGGGCTTTCGCACGCGCTCGCCACGCGCGATGCTCAGAAGATCTATTGGGCGCTGGTCAAGGGCGTGCCGAAGGCGAAGCGCGGCACGATCCGAGCGGCGCTGGCGAAGGAGGGCGGCCACGGCCCCCGCGGCCGCGATGAGCGCATGGCGACGGTCGATGCCGCGGACGAGGGCGCCATGGACGCGGTCACGGACTACGCGGTCATCGATACCGCGGGCGAGGAGTTCGCCTGGCTCGCCGTCCGGCCGCGGACCGGAAGGACCCACCAGATCCGCGTCCATCTCGCCAGCATCGGCACGCCGATCGTCGGCGACTTCAAGTACGGCGGCACCGACGTCCGCGGCCGGGGCGAGATCGAGAACCGGCTGCACCTGCATGCGCGGTCCATCGACATCGCGCGGCCGGATGGCGGCCGGCTCCATGCTGACGCGCCCTTGCCGCCGCACATGCTAAGGTCGTGGGCACTGCTCGGCTTCGATCCCGACCGGGCACGCGCCAACCCGTTCGAACGGACCCGCAAGAGATGAGGCCGTCCTTTATCAGGAATCGCCGCGAGATCGAGCTGCCCGGGCCGCACAGGAGCGCGACCGGCGAGGTCTTCGGCTATCCGGCCTACTTC
>Ga0335069_10016892_pt1 | contig 10174 bp, 10 predicted proteins | sample Lox_Sample_11_FD_206714 | JGI IMG/M metagenome (GOLD analysis project Ga0335069, IMG submission 206714) | Soil microbial communities from Loxahatchee National Wildlife Refuge, Florida, United States - Lox_Sample_1.1 | ecosystem: Environmental > Terrestrial > Soil > Wetlands | place: USA...
ACGAGGCCGGCAACGCCGAGGCCGACACCGGTGGCGACGCGGGCGGCGCCGAGCCCGGGGGGGGCGGCGAGCAACGCCAGCCGCGGCCGGCGCCCGCGCGCGCGGGCGTCGAGGCTGAGACCGAGGCGGAGCTGATCGGTTCCGCGCCGGAACCAGATCTCCTGGCGGCCGGTCGTGCGCTCGCGCTCTTCGAGCGACCACCCGTTGGCCAGCGGGCTGGCGACGGACGCGGCGACCCGCAGGGCGGCGGCGTAGTGCGCCGGGGCGCTGGTCCACCACCCCGCGACGATGAGCAGCGCGAAGACGGCGAGGAAGCGGGCGACGAAGGCGAGCTTGCTCATGCGCGGCTGCGCTCCACCCACGTCATGGCGTAGGCGATCACCAGGACCAGGAACACCCCCTGCCACACGTACTCGTGAAAGTAGCCGAACAGGTCCGGTGCGAGCTCCGCGATGCGGACCAGCACGGCGATGCGGAGCACGTTGACGAGGGTGAGCGCGACCACGCCGATCGCAGCGCCGATGGCGCGCGCTCGCCAGCTGGCGGGATATGCGGCGAGGAAGACGAACAGGATCAAGACGACGTACACGCCGGTGCACTCGTAGTTGATGTCGATGGACAGCCCGCCGACCACGATCTGATCGCCGTTCGCCAGCCCCCGGCTGCCGGTGAGGCGCGCCAGCCACACCCCGCTGCCGGCCAGCACGCGCTGGGCGACGCCGAGGCGATCCGGCAGGCTGATCGCCCAGGCCAGCCCGCTGGCGAGTACCAGCAGGGCAAAGAAGCGCAGGCCGAATCGCTGCGCCTCGGAGAGCCCGGAGCGGTTGGCAACACTGGTGGTCATGGGTGCGATAGCCCTGGCCTGACGAGACGAGCGTTCGGGCGGGCCGACGTCTCGATCTCCGCGCTCTCAGCGCCTCCGGGGTGGCACTGCTCGCCTTACCGGGGCGGCATGCGCAGGGCGCCGTCGAGGCGGATGGTCTCGCCGTTGAGCATTGCGTTCTCGACGATGTGGCGGGCGAGCGCCGCGAACTCGGGCGGCTTACCGAGCCGGGATGGGAAGGGGATCTGCGCGGCGAGCGCCTGGCGCTGCGGATCGGGCATCAGCGCCAGCATCGGTGTGTCGAAGGTCCCCGGTGCGATGGTGCAGACGCGGATCCCGACCGAAGCGAGATCGCGGGCGATCGGCAGCGTCATCGCCACCACCCCGCCCTTCGAGGCCGAGTACGGTGCCTGGCCGATCTGGCCGTCGAACGCCGCCACCGAGGCGGTGTTGACGATCACGCCGCGCTCGCCGTCCGGGTTGGGGGTGTTCTTGCTCATCTGCATCGCGCACAGGCGCAGCACGTTGAACGTGCCGATGAGGTTGATCTCGATCACCTTGGCGAAGATCTCCAGCGGCATCGGTCCGCCCTTGGAGATGGTCTTCATCGCGGCGCCGGTGCCGGCGCAGTTGACGTTGATGTGGATGGCGCCGAAGCGCTCGACCGCCTGCTGCACGGCCGCCTCCACCTCCGCATCGCTGGTGACGTCGGCGGCAGCGAAGGCCGCGTGCGCGCCCAGCTCCGCGGCGAGCGCGGCACCGTCCGACTGCGGCCGGTCGACGATCACGGCTTTGCCGCCGGCTGCCAGCAGCTCACGCACCGTCGCGGCGCCCAGCCCCGACGCGCCGCCGGTGACCAGGGCGACCGTTCCGGCAACCTTCATCGAGTCCTCCAGTCGAGAAAAAGAAGACGCCACCACGCGCCCGGGGACCTCCGCGCATCCACGGTCGGCCCTTACTTGAAGCGCGGCATGATCTCGCGTCCGAACAGCTCGATCGAGCGCATCACCCGCTCGTGCGGAATGCGGTCCGCCTGCATGAGGGCGATGAAGTGGTCGAGGCCTGCCTGCTGGTAGCGCTCGACTTTGCGGGCGCACTCGTCGACGTCGCCGACGATGACCATGTCCTCGCGGTCGAGATCCTCGAACGTGCACTCGTTCTTCATCATCTTGACGATGATCGGGTATTCCTTGGCGATCAGGTCGCGATAGGGCGTGCTCTTGATCTCCTCGGCGGCCTTGTCGCGCTGCATGCCGCCGGCGCCCGGATCGACGCCGCCGCCGAGCACCCGAAACGCGTACAGCAGGTAGTTGATCGCCGCGTCGGTGCCGCCGTTGTCGATCGCCTGTTGGCGGGTCTCGGCGACGTGCACGATGGTGAAGGCGCCGACCCGATCGTTGATCACCTTGCCCACCGGCTTGGCGTGGGTGAGCGCCTGCCGGTAGGCGCGGACGCGGTCCTGCAGCTGCGGCACGCTGACGAAGATGGTGAGGCCGAGGATGCCGATCCCGTTGCGCCCGGCGATCTCCCATGACTGCGGGCTGGTGGCGGCCATCCAGATCGGCGGGTGGGGTTGCTGCAGCGGCTTCGGCACGATGCTGCGCGGCGGGATGTTGACGAAGCGGCCGTGGAACTCGAACGGGTCTTCGGTCCACATGCGCGGGACGATCTCGAGCGATTCCTGCCACATCTCGCGCGACAGCTCGGAGTCGATCTCGAATCCCGCCTGCTCGAACTGGCTGGATCGACCGGTGCCGAACTCGAGCCGGCCGTCGGAGATCAGGTCGAGCGCGGCGGCGCGCTCGGCGACGCGGATGGGGTGGTTGAACTTCGACGGCAGCAGGACCACGCCGTGGCCGATCCGAATGCGCTTGGTGCGCTGCGCCGCGGCGGCCAGAAACACCTCTGGGGCGGAGCTGTGCGCGAACTCGACCAGGAAGTGGTGCTCGACGGCCCAGACGGTGTCGAAACCCAGGCGGTCGGCCAGCTCGATCTGCTCCAGCGCCTGCTTGTACGCGCGCCACTCGCTGCGCGCGTCGTGAGGCATCGGGGTCTGCAGCTCGTAGAGCAGGTCGAACTTCATGCGGGGGTGACCGCGTGGGGCGGCGGACCGACGGACGCTTCTATGCTGTCCCGCCACGCCGCGCAACCGTTCGCGGCCGGGTGGGCGGGTGCCCGCGAACCGCCAGGGCGGCTCAGCCGCAGCCGTTGAGGGCCCGGTTCACCGCCGCCACCAGCTCGCTGATCGACACCATGCCGTCGCCGTTGGTGTCGCACGCGGTGCAGCTCGACGCCGGGAGCGCCCCGAGGGCGACGTTGACGGCGAGGACCAGCTCGTTGATGCCGACCACGCCGTCGCGGTTGCAGTCGCCGGCGCAGCGCACGACCGGCGTCGCGGTCGGCGGCGGGGTGGCGGTCGCCGTCGGCGGCACGCTGCCGACGGTGATCATCAGGGTCGTGATCGCCGCTTCGTCGCCATCGGGTGTGGTGGACGCGTCGACACTGTTGCCGGCGCCGAACAGCACGTAGAGGCCGGGCGTCGTCGGCGCCCGCCACATGAACTCCCAGGCCGCCTCGCCGTTCTGGTCGTTGTCCTTCGGACCGGTGTGGGTGATCTCGCCGTGCAGGAGCTGCTCCTGCTGGCCGCCCTCGGCGATGAGCGTCCCGCCGCTGGCGGCGACGTCGAGGCCGGCTTGGATCTGGGTCTTCGGTGCCTGCGAGGTGACCACGAAGCGGTAGGTCGCCGTCGCGCCGGGGTCGACCTGGGTCGGACCCTCGAAGCGCACCAGCGGCGCCACCGTGTCGGCCGCCGCCGAATGGCACCCGAAGCCGGCGTTGCTGCAGTAGAGCCCCATGTCCATGCCCGAGAATCCGTAGATTCCCGTGGTCTTGGCGGCGGCTGGTGTGGCGGCCACTCCGACCGACAGCGAGACGACCAGCCACCGCGCGCGGCTTCTCTGCAGCCGACGAATCACGCTTCGCGTCACCGAACCAAACCTCCAAGGTAACTCTTGCAATCTGCCGAAGGGGACGGATTGAAGCAAACTTTCGCTGCGAGCGAACGGGGCCGGGGATCGGGGGTCGGGGTTGGCAGTGAGGTCGCGAGCCCTTGAACCGATGAAGCTTCGCACCCTAAAGAGCAGGACATGGAGCTACGCGACACAGTAGCGCTGGTGACCGGAGCCAGCCGCGGCGTCGGGCGCGCGGTGGCGATCGCGCTGGCGCAGGCCGGAGCCGACGTGGCGTGCGCGGCGCGCGCCACCGACGATGCGCCGCTCAAGTTGCCAGGGACGATCGACGAGACGGTCCGCCAGGTCGAGGCCGCGGGGCGGCGCGGCCTGGCCGTGCCGACCAACCTCGCCAGCGAGGGCGAGGTCGCGCGCATGGTGGAGCGAACGGTCGAACGGTTGGGCCGCATCGACATCCTGATCAACAACGCGGCGATCACCTTCCCGGGCGATCTGCGCCTGCCGCTCAAGCGCTACGACCTCATCATGGCGGTCAACACGCGCGCCGCGCTGCAGGCAACCGAGCTGGTGATGGAGGGCATGATCGCGCGCCGCCGCGGGGCGATCGTCAACGTCTCGTCCGCCGCGGCGCTCCATCCGTTCCCGGGTCTGATGGCCTACGGCATGTCGAAGGCGGCGATGGAACGCATGAGCGTCGACGCCGCACAGCAACTCCGCCCCTACGGGGTCGCGGTGAACACGTTCCGCATCGACGTGCCGGTGGCGTCGGAGGGGTTCGTCGCCAACCTGCCCGACGTCGACCACGACGATTGGGAACCGACCGAGGTCCCCGCCGAAGGGATCATCTGGATGCTCCGGCAGCCGCCCGAGTACACCGGGCACAACGTCGGCATGGCCGAGCTGCGCGCCGCGCACGGGATCATGGCGTCGCGCGCCAAGCGCCCGTTCGTCGGGCTCACGCCCTAGGTGGCGGCGCGCCGCCAGCCATTCCGTATGGGCGATGTTCGACTTTACCGGGTTGCGAATTCGGTGTAGGGCAGGGCACGCGCGCGAGCGGGAAGCCGCCGCCAACGCGCGGCCGCGGCGTCGGTGTACTCGACGGGCGGTGAGCGGAGGATTCGATGCGGACAATGCTGCTCTCGATCGGAATGGCGGTGCTGATGAGCCTGAGCGCAGCGGCGCAGGACGCCAAGCCCGCCAAGGCGGAGAAGTCCCAGAAGGGCGCGGGGGGTGGCCCCAGCGACGAACAGATCGCCGAGCAGCTGAAGGCCTTCTGCGTGAAGTGGATGGGGTTCCTCGAAACCCGCGAGCGTGACAATCGCAAGGGCATCAAGTGGGAGAAGCAGCCCAGCGGGGTGACCGGTCACTTCGTCGGCTACAGCAAGGACTACGACTGCGTCTTGAAAGAGCGCTCGTCCAACGGCACGCCGGTCGCCACCATCGTCTACAAGGAGCTGGTCTACGAGAAGACGGGAGCGTCGCAGGGTGAAGCCGATCAGGCCGAGGCGAAGGTCGTCGATACGACCGAGGTTACGGAGATCTTTCGCTACGCCAAAGGCGAGTGGGTCTACTGACGGTCACCGGCCACGCCACGAAGGTTGCCGTTCTTCCCCTTCCGTCGCCTGCGTCCCTCGTGGAACCCCCGCGCGTGAGCGCGTGATTCCCATGCTCCGGACCACCCCTCCCGGGCGAACGCCATGAAGGTGGGTATCGTCGGGTTTCCGCGCGCTGGTAAGTCCACGGTGTTCAACGCGCTCACCGGCCTGCACGCGTCGGTGGGCGGCTACGGGGACCCGGGCAAGCCCAACCTCGGTGCGATCAAGGTTCCGGATACGCGCATCGACCGCTTGAGCGCCATCTTCACCCCGCGCAAGACGACCTATGCGGAGGTCGTATTCGTCGACTTCCCGGGCAGCGGCGAGCGCAGCGACAGCGTCGTCGACCAGGCCACGCTCGTCCAGATGCGCGACGCCGATGCCCTCGCGCAGGTCGTGCGCGGGTTCCCCGATCCGGTGACGCAGGATGCGGCCGATCCGGCGCGCGACATCGAGACGTTCAAGGGCGAGCTGGTGCTCGCCGATCTGGCCATCGTCGAGAAGCGCCTCGAACGCCTGCGCAAGGAGAAGGGCAAGGAACAGGAGGTCGAGCTCCTGGAGCGCTGCCGCGTCGCCCTCGAGGCGGAGACGCCGTTGCGGCGTATCGCGCTGAGCGCGGCCGAGGAGCGCGCCCTGTCGGGGTTCGGGCTGCTCAGCCGGTTGCCGCTGCTGGTGGTGGTCAACGTCGCGGAATCGGCCGCGGCGGCGCCGTTGGCGGCAGCGGTGCTTGCCCGGCTCGAGGCCGACGCGGTTCCGGCCCTCGCCCTCTGCGCGCAGATCGAAATGGAGATCGCAGCGCTGGAGCCCGCCGACCGCGCTGCCTTCCTCGCCGACCTCGGGCTCACCGAGTCGGCGCGCGACCGCTTCGTGCAAACGGCCTACGCGCTCCTCGATCTGATCAGCTTCCTCACCACCGGCGAGGACGAGGTGCGGGCCTGGCCGATCCGCCGCGGCACGCCGGCGGTGAAGGCGGCCGGCAAGATCCACAGCGACATCGAGCGCGGCTTCATCCGCGCCGAGGTCGTCGCCTACGACGAGTTCATCCGCCTGGGCTCCGAGGCCAAGTGCCGCGAAGCCGGCAAGTTGCGGCTGGAAGGCAAGGAGTACGTGGTGCAGGACGGCGACATCATCCACTTTCGATTCAACGTGTGAGGCCGATGGCGGCGCGATCCCTGCTCGCGGTCCTGTTGCTCGCGACGGCGGGATGGCCTCCGTCGGCTGGCGCCGCCGGCGATCCGGCCCGCGGGAGGATGGTCTTTGCCATGGCCGGCGGGTGCGGCTGTCACACCAGCAGTGATGGGCCAGTTGGCGCCGGCGGCGCGGCGATCAAGACTCCGTTCGGCACCTTCTACGGGACCAACATCACGCCCGACTCCGACACCGGCCTCGGCAACTGGAGCGACGCCGAGGTCGTCGCGGCGATTCGCGCCGGCGACATTCGCGGCCGAGGCGTCGCGGCGCCGGTGATGCCGTATCCCCTGTATGCCGGCATGTCCGATGCCGACGTGCAGGACCTGGTCGCCTACCTGCGCTCGCTGCCGCCGGTGCGGCGCGAGAACCGACCGGCGGAGGTGAGTCTGCCGCTGCCCCGGCTGGCGTACCGCGTGTGGCGCCTGCTGTTCGCGCCGCGGGTGGTGGCGCCGGCGGTCGCGCCGACCGTGCCGGTCGTCCGCGGCCGGTATCTCGCCACTCACGTGGCCATCTGCACCGACTGCCATACGCCGCGCACGCGCTTCGGCGCGCCCGATGCCGCGCTCTATCTGGCCGGGACCGACGACGGACCGGCGGGAGACCCGGTGCCCAACATCACTCCCGACGCCGAGACCGGCCTCGGCAAGTGGACCGAGAACAACATCGTACAGCTGCTGCAGACCGGGATGAAGCCCAACATGGACAACGTGCAGGGCTTGATGAGCGAGGTCATCGACGGGATCGGCGGCGGCCCCGGGTATGCCCAGGTGCCCGAAGCGGAGTTGCGCTCGATCGCGAAATACTTGAAAACAGTGCCGCCGGTCCGGCACAAGGTCGGGGGCGACTGATCCGCACCGAGCCGTCGGCGCGCTGCGGCGTCAGTCGAGGTCCGGGGCATTCGGCAAGGAGGGAGCGATGCGAAACACGGCGAGGTGGTTGGCGATCGTGTCCGTCGGTCTGTTGGCGTTCCATCCCGGCGCGGCGCGCTCGGACGAGAAGCACGAGCACGCCAAGCTGCCGCCGGGGCCGATCCGCGATCGCCACGAGCTCATGAAGAGCATGGGGCAGCACGCCGAGGACATCAACAATGCCTTCAATCTCGGCGGCGGGGAAGGGTTCGACGTGGCCGTGATCCAGCGCGAGGCGCAGGCCATCAGCATGAGCGCGCATCAGATCCCCAGCCTGTTCCCGAAGGGCAGCACCGATCCGAACTCGCGCGCGCTGCCGGCGATCTGGGAGAACTGGGACAAGTTCGAGGCGCTCGCCAAGCAGCTCGAGGACAAGGCGCAGTCGCTCTCCAATGCCGCGTCGGCGGGCGACACCGAGAACCTGCACGAGAAGGCGAAGAAGGTCTTCGCCATCTGCAAGAGCTGCCACGATCAGTTCCGCCGGCCGGAGAAGGACAAGAAGGGCTCGTAACGCGATGCCAGCGTCCCGTCTGGCCGACGGGACCCGCACGCCTGATCGCCGGCGACGCGCCCGCGCGGCGCGCCGCTGGACGCTCGCGGTCGCGCTCATCGCCGGCGGCCTCGCGCGCGCCGCGTCGGCGGCCGAGCTGGCGCCGCGGGTCGCCTCGTACACGATCGACGCGGTGCTCGACCCGGATGCGCGCGAGGTCAGTGGCACGGCCGTGCTGCATTGGCGCAACCCGTCGCGGGTTCCGGCGACGGAGCTGTTTCTCCACCTCTACCTGAACGCGTTCGCCAACAACCACACCTCGCTGATGAACGGAATGGGCGAGGACGCCGAGCGCTGGCAGGCGCGCTATCCGGGCGAGTGGGGCCGGATCGACGTGGCGGCGATCCAGATCGGCGATCGCAACGTCACCGGCGACCTCGAGTTCGTCAGCCCGGACGACGGCAACCCCTCCGATCGCACGCTGGCGCGCCTGCCGCTGGCCAAACCGGTGCGGCCCGGCGACACGCTCGAGATCCGCTTCGCCTTCGTCGCCCGCTTGCCGCGCGTCTTCATGCGCGCCGGTCACGCGGCGCCCTTCTTCTTCGTCGCCCAGTGGTTTCCGAAGATCGCGGTGTTCAAGGACGGGCAGTGGCGCGCCCATCAGTATCACGCCGTCAGCGAGTTCTTCGCCGACTTCGGCACCTACGACGTGACCCTCACCGTCCCGTCCCCCTACGTCGTCGGCGCCACCGGCGAGATACGCGGCGAACGCGACAACGGCGACGGTACCAAGACCGTCACGGTGCACGCCGAGGACGTGCACGACTTCGCGTGGACCGCCGACCCGCGCTTCCGCGTCGTCGAGGAGCGGATCGGCGACGTCCAGGTTCGCCTGCTCATCCAACCGCATCACCTGTCCCAGGCGCCGCGCTACCTGGGCGCGCTGCGCGCGGCGATGACCCGCTACGCCCAGTGGTTCGGCCCCTATCCCTACCCGGTGCTGACCGTGGTCGACCCGGGGCCGGGCGGCTCCGGGGCCGGGGGGATGGAGTACCCGATGCTGATCACGGTCGGCACCGCCTGGTGGATGCCGGCCGGGCTGCGCATTCCCGAGATCGTCACCATCCACGAGTTCGGCCACCAGTACTGGTACGGCATGGTGGCGAACGACGAGGTCAACGAGGCGTGGCTCGACGAAGGCCTCACGTCCTACGTCGAGGGCGTCATCATGGACGATACCTACGGCGCCGGACACAGCTACGTCGATCTGTTCGGCATCGGCGTCGGGTGGGTGCCGATCGAGCGCTTCCGCTATCTGGCGGCGGGCGAGTGGGATCCGATCGACAAACCGTCGTTCAAGATGCTGGACAGCGAGAGCTATCAGTCGGTGGTCTACGCGAAGGCGGCGCTGGCGCTGCGCACGGTCGACCGCCTGCTCGGTGACGATCGCCTGCGCGACGCCCTGCGCGAGTACTTTCTCGCCTGGCGCTTCCGCCACCCGACCAGCCGCGACTGGCGAGGGTTCGTCGACGACCAGGTGGAGGAGGATCTCGCGCCGCTGTTCTCGCAGCTCTTCGACGGGACCGGCGTGCTCGACTACGCCGTCGCGCGGGTGGACGTCCACGAGGTGCCGCCCCTGCAGCCGGCGCCACAGGGCGAGGTGGGGGGTGGACCAGGGGGCGAGCCGCCGCGCTACCGGACCGAGGTGGTGATCGAGCGCCGCGGCGAGGTCCGTATGCCGGTCGACATCCTGGTCGTGTTCGACGACGGCAGCGAGACGCGCGAAACGTGGGACGGGATCGACCGCTGGTACCGGATCGACATCACCAGCACCCGGCAGGCGGCCTATGCGGTGGTCGATCCGGACGACAAGCTGGCGCTCGACGTCAACCGTCTCAACAACTCGCGCATGCGCACGCCGGCGACGCGCGGCATCATCCGTCTGGCCGGGCGCTGGGGGCTCTGGCTGCAGGGGGCGTTGCTCGCCCTCACCGGCTTTTGATGGTGCGCGCCTACCTGAGGGGGGCCCGCGCGGCGTTGCAGCAGTGGCCCCTGGTCCTCGCGCTGTGGCTGATCATCGGGCTGTTCGGGCTCGCCTTTGCCCTGGCCGGCGGTGCATGGCTGAGCGACGCGTTGGAGAGCTCGCTGGCCACCCGCACGCTGTTCCGCTCGCTCGACCCCGACGTGTGGGTCGATCT
>Ga0335069_10016893_pt1 | contig 10174 bp, 9 predicted proteins | sample Lox_Sample_11_FD_206714 | JGI IMG/M metagenome (GOLD analysis project Ga0335069, IMG submission 206714) | Soil microbial communities from Loxahatchee National Wildlife Refuge, Florida, United States - Lox_Sample_1.1 | ecosystem: Environmental > Terrestrial > Soil > Wetlands | place: USA: Florida...
TCGCGCCAAGAAATGTTCCGGCTAAACACAGTCCGAACGACAGCAGAATAAAGATTGACGCTCGAAAAATTTCTCCGCTGTTCAACAATGCAACGGCTTCATAACTGAACGATGAAAACGTTGTGTATCCGCCGAGAATGCCGATGGTTAAGAACACACGCAGCGACGGCGACACGAGAAAGCGGTCTTCTAACGACGTCATCAACAGCCCGATCAAAAAACTTCCTGAAACGTTAATAAAGAGATTGGCGTACGGAAACCCGCTGTCGAACCAGCGCGGAATCAATCCGGAAATCCAGTACCGCACCGACGCACCGAGTCCGCCGCCGGCAAAAACATAGAGATAATTACGAACCATGTTCTTCCTTTCACAAATTCAGTGCTTCAACGAACGCTGCCGAAACACTTCGTATAAAAAAACTGCGCTTGCACTTGAAACATTCAACGAATCGACGCCATTGTGCATGGGAACAGCAACGGCTTCATCACACGCAGCGAGAATCTGTTGTGAAATTCCTTCGCCTTCGCTGCCGAGGACGAGACAAAGATTTGTCCTGCAATCGGTTTGCGGTAAAACATGTTCTTCTGTGTGCGGGTGTGCGGCGAGAATTTTTACTCGATGCTGTGTGCGCAGCGCTTCAAGCGCTTGCAGCAAGTTGTTGCTGTGCACGATGGGAATTTTGAAAACAGTCCCCATCGAATTGCGTACGGCTCTCCGTAAATACGGACTGCTGGAGGTTTCGCCAACGATGACGGCTTGCACGCCGAATGCCGCGCAATTTCGCACCGCCACACCGATGTTTTCAGAATTTGTCAATCCATCCAGCGCAACAAACAACTGCGGTTCAGAGGAGCGAACAACGACATCTTCCAACGTTGCAGGCGAAGGAATTTTTCCCATCGCCATGATGCCTTGATGCAAATTGTAGCCGACGATGGTTTCCAAAATATTTTTATCGGCAACATACACGGTACATTGTTGCGAATGCGATTCGAACAGCGAACGATATTCTTCCAGCCATTCCGGCGTGAGCAGCGCGGACAAAATTTCTAAATCGCTTTCGATTAATCGCCTGACAACTTTTTCGCCTTCAGCGACAAAAATGCCTGCACGAAAATGCTCCACCGGTTGCCGCAGCGTTCGGTACGGTTGAAGAGCAGGAAGGTCAAGCGATGTAATTGAAATGATCGATAACATAGAAAAGTTATTCCGCCGAAAGAATCACTGCAAGCGTATGGCTCGCGCTCGGTGCAAGCGTTATGACGTCATTATAAGCATTGACGGCTTCCACACAAATAAATGTTTTGTAGCCGCCTTCGTGCATATCGCCGATGGCTTTCGACGATTCAGCCCACGGATTCCATACGACCGTTACGTTGCTGCCGCGTTTTACTGCGCGAATTGTTCTGCCGAAACCTTTGTCGCGAATAAGGCAATCATTCGTGGTGTCGATGTAGCGGCGATTTTCTTCTTTCGTGATGGCAAGCAATGCTTCTGCTTGTTGCTGCGTTGCGCTGCTTGTCGGGCCGTCATAATACGAAGCGTTGCCTAATCCGTCGATCGTGATATTGGAGAGATCGCTGATGTTGAAGTAAGTATGCAATGCATCGGATATGGTGAAGGGTTCGCTGCCGGTATTGGTTGCCGTCAATGCGACTTCCAATGTTTTGCCGACTGTCACAGATAATTCAACTGAAAATGTTATTGGAAGAATTGCCTTCGTTGTTTCGTTTTCATGCAAACCGAGAACAAGCTGTGTCGCGCCATCAGGAAGAGAAGCAGTTTTGACGACATCCCACATCACCAATCGCGCAAAACCATGCACCGGTTTTTTCGGATCGGACGTATGCGGGCCGAACCATGGAAAACACAACGGGATGCCGCCGCGAATCGGTTTGCCGATTTCGAATGAACTTTTTTTACTTAACCATAAAAAATCTTGTTGCCCTTTTGGCTGAAACCTTAAAACATGTGCGCCGTACAAAGAAATCGCCGCCGATGCAAACGCATTGGAAATTTCCGCAATCGGCAAAGTTCCGTTTCCTTCCTTAAATATGAGTTGCCGGGGAAGTGCAAAACGGTTGTTCATTTCGGTCAGTGTCATAACATCATTCTCGCAAAAAATATTGAACAATAAATTCTGAATTCAATGTAAGAGTTTTTGACACGGATTTCAAAACAGCGATGGATAAAAAAATCCTCTTGCAAAGAAATTTCTTGCAAGAGGATTCGCCATTGTTATTGAAAGAATTTTTACAACACCGATTCCACCGGCGCGTAAGGTAATTGGAACGCATCGGCGACACCTTTGTACGTCACTGTTCCGTTCACCATATTCAACCCGCGCTTGATTTCTGCATTCGATTTCACAGCGTTCTCCCATCCTTTTGTCGCAATCTCTACCGCATACGGCAGCGTTGCATTGGTTAAGGCAATGGTGGAAGTGAACGGGACTGCGCCGGGCATGTTGGCAACGCAATAGTGTACCACGCCATCCACGACGAAAGTCGGATTCTCATGCGTTGTCGGTTTGCATGTTTCGATGCATCCGCCCTGATCGACGGCAACATCGACAATAACCGCGCCCTGTTTCATGAGTTTCAACATCGAACGCGTAATAAGTTTCGGAGCTTTGGCGCCGGGAATAAGAACAGCGCCGATAACGATATCAGCGCGTTTAATTTCATTTCGAATATTGTGTGCGTCACTGACCAAAGTCACGACATTCTTCGGCATAATTTCATCAAGATGGCGCAGACGGAAGAGGTTGCTGTCCAACAGCGTCACAGTTGCGCCGAGCCCCGCGGCGATCTTCGCAGCGTTCATACCGACGATGCCGCCGCCGAGTACCACAACATGCGCCGGCTCAACACCAGGCACTCCGCCCAGTAAAATGCCGCGTCCACCCATCGTGCGTTCAAGATATTTTGCACCTTCTTGCGGCGCCATGCGTCCGGCAACCTCGCTCATCGGAACGAGCAGCGGCAGCGAGCCGTCTTCTTTTTGTACGGTTTCGTACGCAATACACACTGCTTTCGATTTCATCATCGCTTCCGTCAATTCTTTGCTGGCGGCAAAATGAAAGTAGGTGAACACAACCTGCCCGTGTTTGATCAAACCATATTCCTGTTTGATCGGCTCTTTCACTTTCACGATCATATCCGCTTTGCGGTACACTTCTTTCGCCGTCTTGACGATTTTTGCACCGGCAGAGCGGTACGCGGCATCGTCGAAACCGCTGCCGACACCGGCATTTGTTTCTACCACGATCGTATGTCCGTGCGCGCGAAGCGTTTCCACACCGACCGGCACAAGACCGACTCTGTCTTCATTCGGTTTAATTTCTTTGGGAAGTCCGATAATCATACTTTACCTCTTAAGTTTAATGATGCCCTTGCAGCATATGGTGGTCTGCACGTGCATCGAGTTATTTTTTTTCTCCGTGGTCACGGGGAAAATATGTTCCGTTGGGTGTAACGAATTCTTTGTACGGGCTGTTCCAGCTTTGATAAAAAATATTGGAAAGCTGCATCGCTAAAAATTTATTTGCTCCGGCGATGCCAAGATTGCGCGACGCATAGAAATAACTTTTCTCGCAATTACTCGTGCCGAGCCAGAATGTTGCGCTATCGGCGACAACATATTTGCAATGTTCGACACGCGCGAATGAAACGTAGCCGCCGCTCCACTCGGGAATTGCGGTGAACGCCACTTCGATATTCGGCAAGGCGCTTAATTCTTTTAATGAACGGACCGCAGAAGAACTTTTTTCCCAATCCGCGACAATCATTTTTACCTTCACGCCGCGCTGTGCAGCACGGCGGATGGCATGATCGATGACAGAATATTCTTTACCGTGATGCTCGAGCGGTGAATACGTAAGAAATTGCAGCGTCAAGGAATGTTGTGCTTCATCGATCAAACGAACAAGCACTGTTTCATCCCACAACGTGGAATCGGGAATAAGTCCGATGGGACTAAACGTGGGAATAATACTTGCGCTATCGCCGTTTTGTACGGCAAGATGAATCGGAAGCGGATATGGTTGCGAAAATTTTGGACGAAGTATTTTTATGCTTTCCACACCGGAAGCAAGTTCCCAATCGAAATCAAAAATGTCTTCATACATCGCCGCAATTTGTTTGTTGTGAATGCGAAAACCAAGCTCGTGAATATGTTTCAACGACCGCCAGTCGAAATTCTGGCTGCCGACGTACGTATCCATGCCATCGATCAAAAAATATTTTGCATGCTGAATTCCGCCTGTCAATTTTCCGAAATCGATAAGGCGTGTCGTGATATGGCGATGCCGGCCGAGTGTATCGATGCTTATCGGATATGTCTGGTACATCCGTGCATCGGCAAGGATGCGAATCGTGACGCCGCGGTCGGCAGCCGCGCAAATAGCGTTCAGCACATCCTGCATCGGCTCATTCGGTTCATTCGCAATATAAAATTCCTCGATGTCGATAGAACGCTCTGCGCGACCGATCATTTCGACCCACACATCATGAGCACTACGGATTTCGGGATTGCCTAACGCTGTGCCGACAGGAATGCTTTCTCCTAATTCTAACTCGGGCGGCGGAACGGATTGAGCATAAAGCGTGGGAAGAAGAACGAGGGTGAGAGAATACCAAAATTTTTTCATGGACAATCCATTTTTTTATGGCGCATCATAGTACGAAAGAGGAACGAGACCTGCAAGAAGAAAATAACGAGCGAATGGGAAGCGCTGAAAACAGGCATTTATCGACATTCTGTTCGAGATGAAAACGGTATCGATTCAAAAAAATTGCATGCGCGTCATCCATACAAAATTGCATGGCAAGGCATGGCATTCATGCTTTCTTCTTTGATTGGCATTTTGTATAATAGAATATCAAAAGGCAAATGAGGCAATCATGACTTCGGAAGAGTTTATTGCAAAGGTTCCCATCTTTGCACATTTATCGGTCGCGGATTTAGACGTGCTGACGACGCTCTGGCATGAAAAAAAATTACGGCAGGGCGGGGTACTTTTTCGGAAAGGCGATGCCGGCGATGCGATGTTCATCATCGAAGAAGGGATTGTGGAAATTTCCGTACCGGATGAATTAAAACAACGGGATATCCGTGTCTCGGTACTGCGCGAAGGAAATTTTCTCGGGGAATTGTCGCTGATCGACGGATTATCCCGCACTGCGACTGCAGTGGCCATGGAAGATTGCCGCTTGCTGGAAATGAAACGAAACGATTTTCTCACCTTTATTCAAGAACGCCCTTCTGTTGCCATTCTGATGGTGAGCGAGATCGGGCAGCGATTGCGTGCGACAAACGAATTGGTCACCTCGCTTGCTTCCAAAAATGTTAACGTGGAAATGGATGAGCGTTTAAGTTTTGGCGATCATCTTGCCGATAAAACCACCGAATTGTTCGGCAGCTGGAAATTCATTATCTGGTTCATTGTATTTTTGGGCCTGTGGGTTTTGCTCAACATTGTACAGCTTATTTTCGCGCCGTTCGATGCATACCCGTTTGTTTTTCTTAATCTTGTCCTTGGCATCGTTTCTTCCTTACAAGCGCCGCTGATTATGATGAGCCAGAACCGTGCGCAGAAAAAAGACCGCTTGCGTGCGGAACTCGATTATCAAGTCAATTTAAAATCGGAGTTGATGCTCCAGCAACTGCATACCAAGTTAGAAGAAATCCGCGCTGCAGAATTACAATCGATGCAAGAAACATTACAGCAGGAGTTATCGTTGATCCGTAAGCAAATGGAAGAACTGACCGATGTACAGACACAGGAAAAACGTTTGTGAAGATTTATACAAAAACCGGAGATGCCGGGAACACGTCACTGCTGGGCGGAAAACGAGTGGCCAAAAGTTCTCTGCGTCTTGAAGCGTATGGCATGGTCGATGAATTGAATTCCCATCTTGGCTTTGCACGCGCGTTAACTCCTCCCGAAGAAATCGGTGAAGAACTTGTGCATTTGCAAAAGGAATTATTTACGCTTGGCGCCGATCTTGCTGAGCCGCTTTCCGAAACGGCATCGCGCATCGATCGCATTGATGAAATAAATGTGAAGCGCCTTGAAACCGTTATTGACCGATTCGATGAACAGATGGAACCGCTGAAGAATTTTATTCTGCCTTCCGGTACACCGGTTGCTGCGCAATTGCATCTTGCGCGCACCGTATGTCGCCGTGCAGAACGCACTGTCGATGCACTGAACCGGCGGGAACCGCTCGGCGCCTTTCCTTTGATGTATTTGAACCGCCTTGCCGATCTGTTGTTTGTGCTGGCGCGGTATGCCAATCATTGTGCCGGCAGTGCCGAAACGCTATGGCCTGGTGAAAAAATAATTTAGTCCACGTTTGTCACGATTCGAGAAAAGCAAATGCCGTTCACGTACCGTATTGAAGCCGGAGGTTCTATTGCCCATGTGACCGGGGTAGGACAGGGCGATGTTGATTCGGCGCATAGTACTTTTTCAGAGTTGCTCAATGATAAAAATATCCATCGTCCCTTTGGGCTTCTCATCGATGTTCGAGCGCTTCACAATTTGCCAAACAGGGAAGAAACCGCCGACATAGCGATGTTTGCGCGTGTTGATGCCGAGCACTATACCGCGCTTGTCGTTCAACGAGGTGTTCAGTTCGGCATGGCGCGCATGATCCAGATGCTTGCTGAATTGCAAGGAGCGCGCATTAAAATTTTTACCGACGATCTAATGGCGCAATTGTGGCTGCGAAATCAGCTCAACCGTTTGCAGTAATGAATACATCCATATTTTTGAAATAGAAAAAGAGAGACACCAATTTCAACTCTCTTCTTTTTCAGTTTGATGGTAGGATATCGTCCTAAACCTGCGCCTCTCGAAAGATGACGCTGGTTTCGAAAAATCACATGTCGGCAAATTCAGCGAAACGATCGTTCTTGTTTTTACAGATACCGTAACTCAGGGTGCAGATAATTTTGTATGTAGTCTTTTACAGAATCTTCTAACGAACGAAATTCTACTTTGCAACCGGCGAAGCCATGAAGTTTTTTCATCGTCGCTTCCGTGCGGTACTGATACGCGCCGCGAATGGATTCCGGCATGTCGATGTATTCGATCTTCGGCGGGAGATCGAGCGCGGAAAAAATTGCCGTGGCAAGGGCGTTCCATGAACGAGCTTTTCCGGCACCGAGATTATAGATACCGTTCACGGATGGCGTGTTCAACAGCCACCAGAGAACCTTATTGCAATCTTTTACGTACACAAAATCGCGTACCTGTTCGCCGTCGGCAAAGTCCGGCTTATAGGATTTGAATAATTTCACAACGCCCGTTTGTTGAATCTGGTAATACGCTTTGCACACCAAACTTTTCATATCGCCTTTGTGATATTCGTTCGGGCCGAAGACATTGAAAAATTTAATACCGACAATTTTATCGGTGATTTTGTGTTGCATCGCCCATAAATCGAAAAGCTGTTTGGAATAGCCGTACGCATTCAACGGACGCAGTTGTTTCGTCACGGCATCCTGTTCGTCGCTGAAACCGAATTCGCCCGCGCCGTACGTGGCGGCGCTGCTGGCATAAATGAAGCGAACTTTATGTTTCACCGACCATTGAGCAAGCCGCAGCGTGTAATGAAAATTATTTTCGATCAAATGTTCGGCATCACGTTCAGTCGTCGATGAATTTGCGCCCATGTGAATAATGGCGTCGATGTTTGCGAATTGTCCCGCTTCAAGCGACGTCAAAAATTTTTCCTTGTAGAGATAATCGTCGAACTGTTTGCCGACAAGATTTTTCCATTTTTCTGTCGTGCCGAGTTCGTCCACGACCAGCACATCAGAAATATTTTGTTGGTTCAGTTTGGCAAGAAATGCACTGCCGATAAATCCCGCACCGCCGGTAATCACAATCATGGTTGTAGGCCGCCTTATAAAAGTAAAACACACATACGCTAAGAAGTGTAACGCTTCTTCCGTTTTGAATCAATACCGCCTGTCATTTTCATCATGACTAAAAGAATAATTTGAAGAAACGCAAAATGCCTTGCTTCCACGGGACGCGATGCGAAATGCCGCTGCGGTGTTCGAATGTCGATACATTGGCGAGATACCATCGATAATTGCGCAGCAGTGCGTCTTTATTGGAATAGTTCGGCGTGAAGCCGAGCACGCGTTCCGCTTTTTCTGTGGAGACAAAAGAATCTTTCGATGCCGTTTCGTACACCCATTTATACAGCGGAGAGATTTTGAGAAATTCTAACAATCGCAACGTCCAAATAACCGGCGCGGCAGGAAATCCTTTGATCTTCTTGCCGAAACCCGCGGCATCTAATACTGCCTGATAATCTTCTTTCATCGTCGTAAATTCTTTGGCGCCGATGTTGAACACATCATTCACAACGGCTTTGTCTTTGGTCAGCGTGATATAAATTGCTTCGCACAAATCTTCGACATCAAGAAGTTGATAGCGATTGTTGCCGCTGCCGATCATCGGAAAACCGCGGCCACTCTTTGCCCAGTCGTAGAACAGGGCGAAGACGCCGAGCCGTTCTGGGCCGATAAACGATTTCGGGCGAATGATCGGCACGCATAAATTTTTCTTGCGGAATTCGATGCAAAGATTTTCGGCAAGAATTTTTGCTTTACCGTACGGGCCAACGCCGTCTAACGGATCTGTTTCAAACAACGGATGATGATCGGGAATGCCGTACACAGCAGTGGAAGATATGTGCACAAATCGTTCAACGCCGGCATGCACTGCTTCTTCCAATAAAGTTTTTGTTCCGTCGATATCTGTGGAGAAAATATCTTCTTCTTTATAAAGGGGAAGCGCTGCTGCGGTATGAACGACTGCATGGACACCCTTCATGGCGCGGGCAACATCGGCGGTATTGCGAATGTCGCCCTTCACAAAGGTCACGCGATTTTTTTCGGGATAATCGAAATCGGCAATATCTAACACGACAACATCGTTCACACCCTTGCTAAACAGGTATCGAACCATGTTGATTCCTAAAAATCCTGAACCACCGGTGATAAGTACTTTCATATGCATCCTTCTTTCTGGAAAAAGAAACGGAATCAATGTAGCATTCATTATTTCATGATGCAAACGGAAATTGGAGGCGAACGATGAGAGAAGTTTTATGGGAAACGCAGTTCACAATGCACCCCTGGAACTGGCTGTGGGCATCGGAAAAATTTATAAACGTCTTTCTTTGACGGTTCCAGCACAACGCATTGTTTGCGTATCGTTCGGCTGATGAAGTGAACAACCTGAACAACCGTCGCAGCATCCGCATGCTCCATGCTTCGGCGATCGCGATTTCTTGACCATCGCATACACAGTATATGATGCCGTCAAGAGAAGAATAATATATACAAAATAATCTTGCAGCATAAATTTTTGCGTTAGAAAACCGTACTTCCGAGTTGATACACACAAAAAGAAACAAAATAGGCGATACCGGTGGTGTATGTCATGGTGAACAGCGCCCATGTCCAGTTTGCTTCTTTGCGTACGGCGGCAATGGTTGCAATGCATGGGAAATAAATCAACACGAAGAGCATCATGCAATATGCAATCAGCGGAGAAAATACTTTTTCTCCCTGATGGATGCCGTTTGTATATTCCTGTTTCTGTAACTTTTCGACGAGCCGCCCCGAATTTTCTTTGGCGTTCAAATCCGCTTGGTATAAAATTCCCATCGAACTGACGACGATTTCTTTTGCCGCTGATCCGGTGAGAATGCAAATGCCGATTTTCCAATCGAAGCCCAGCGGACGAATGGCGGGTTCAATAAAATGTCCCATTCGCCCGATGTACGACTGCTCCGTGCGCTCCGATTCTTTTTTCAAAGCAAGCTCCCGCAGTTGTTCATTTTTCACTGCGTCTGCCATGCCGGCGGTTGCCGTCAAGCGCTCTGCGGCTGCATCGTAATTCATCGAATAGTGAACGTTGCGCGGATAGTAACTCAGCGCCCAAATTAAAATCGACGCGGATAAAATAACGCCGCCCATTTTGCGCAGATATTGGGCGCCCTTGAACCACATGTGCACGGTCGTATTGCGAATGGTCGGGATGCGGTACGGCGGCAATTCCATAACAAACGGAGCATCCTGTTTCGCAAAAAATATTTTTTTCAAGACGAGTGCGGAACCGATAGCCAGCACAATACCTACGGC
>Ga0335069_10016894_pt1 | contig 10173 bp, 9 predicted proteins | sample Lox_Sample_11_FD_206714 | JGI IMG/M metagenome (GOLD analysis project Ga0335069, IMG submission 206714) | Soil microbial communities from Loxahatchee National Wildlife Refuge, Florida, United States - Lox_Sample_1.1 | ecosystem: Environmental > Terrestrial > Soil > Wetlands | place: USA: Florida...
AGGGATTGGGCAATCCCAGGACGCGCCGGATCAAGAAGTCGAGCGAAATGCGCCCCGGTCCCCCGGCGATAATGGCGAGCGCCATCGCAGCCCAGGTGAGATGCACGGGCCATCCGTCGGGGACGGTCAGCTCGACGATGAGGGTCATGAACAGGAGGCCGACCGCAGCGAAGCGCGTCGCCAGACCCAAGACGAGGAGGACCGGGAAGGTGATCTCCGCGCAGCCGGAGAGGAAAGCCATGACCGTCGGCGCCGGAAACGGGTAGGGGCCGCCCGGCAGATGCAGCATGAACTCGTCGGTGAACAGGGTCACGGCCGTGTCGCTGAGTCGCAGGAACCCGTCCCATTTGAGAATGCCGGACTTCCAGAAGGGAACCGCCAGACCGAAGCGCACGACAAGCTGGACGAGCGACGGCAGCGCCACGGCCCGCACGTTGCGCTCCACCTTGTCCACGAACCGGGCGACGGAGGCGAGCGTCCCGCCTGCGGAACCCTGTTGCGAGATGCTGGTCATGAAGGGTCTCCCAATTGCGCCGACGCGCATGCGCCGGATTCGATCAAGGTCGCGAGACCCATGCCGATTTCGAAGTCGGGATGAGCCTCGAGGGCCGCGGCGGCGGCCTGCCCGAGCGGACGACCGGCCCACAGCGTGGAGAGGAATTCGGCGTGCCCGGGAGCGAGCCTGCGCACGACCACGTCGAACTCGGGCCGGGTGATCAGCGCATCCTCGGCTTGGCTCGCGTCGATGGCCTCGACCGGCTCCGACCCGCGATTGGCGGCGAAGATCGTGACGGCGGCGTACCGCGAGCGCACGAGCCGGGCCGCGGGTTGGGGCGTAAGGACGAGGTCCTCGATGCGCTCGGCGGGAGTCGACGCCAGAGCGGCTGCGCCGAGCGTCGGCGCGTCCGCCGCATGATAGGCGTCGAGCCAAGCGCGCTCGATGCGCGCCGTATCGGCGAGCCAGGGCATACCTTGAGCGTATTCGTAACGCTCGATGAATGCGGGAAAATCCCGGCCGTATTCGAACAGGAGCGGCGAACTCGGCGGCGTCTCGCGGATGTGAAAGCGCGCCATCGCGCGAAAGAACTCAACCCCGGTGATGCGTTGCACGGCCGGATAGACCGCGGCGAGCGCGTCGATCAGGCTGACCGTGACGTTGTTGCGATAGACGTTGAAGCGCTTGACCGCCGCCTTGCCGGCGGACCCTGAGACGAGCGTGGGCGTCTCGCTGTTGGGCTTGAGAAGAGCCGCCAAGAAGGCCGCCGAATAGACGTCGTCGGCCGTCGGCGGCGCTGCGTCAAAGAGGTCAAGCAGCATGGGCTCGCATCCACACCGCGCCGGCGCGCTCGAGGATGTCCTGCGCGGCGGCGGCTTCCGCCGCAAGACGCGGCCATTCGGGGATCTCGCTGTCCCATTCGATGAGCGTCGGGGTCGGCCCCGCGCGCTCGATGACCTTCTCGAACAGCTTCCAAACCGCGTCAGAGACCGGCCGGTCGTGGCTGTCGATGAGGAGCGGCTCGCCCTCGTCGTCGCTCTGCTCGGCGTGGCCGGCGAGATGGATTTCGCCGACCGCCCCGAGCGGGAAGTCCGCGAGATAGACGAGCGGCGAGAAGCCGTGATTGGTCGCCGAGACGAAGACGTTGTTGACGTCGAGCAGAAGGCCGCAGCCGGTGCGCGCGGCGATGGCGCGGATGAAATCGGTCTCGCTCATCGTCGATTCGCGGAACAGCACATAGGTCGACGGGTTCTCGAGGAGCAGCGGCCGGCCGATGGCTTCCTGAACTTCCTCGATGTGGTCGCTGACCGCTCTGAGCGTCGCCTCTGTGTAGGGCAGCGGCAAGAGGTCGTTGTAGAAGACGCGATCGTGCGTCGACCAGGCGAGATGCTCCGAGACGAGCGCGGGCTCGTAACGACGAACAAGGTCGGCGAACCGGGCGAGATGCGCTTTGTCCAGGGCTTGCGGGGCGCCGATCGACATGCACACGCCGTGCAGCGAAAGCGGATGGTCGCGGCGGACGGCTTCGAGGGCGCGATGGGGCGGGCCGCCGGCCCCCATGTAGTTCTCGGCGTGGACCTCTAAAAAGCCAAGGGGCTTCGCCCCCGCGAGGATCGCCTTGAGGTGCTGGGGCTTGAAGCTCGTCCCGGCCAGTCCCGCGATGGGATGCGCCGGAAAGCGAGGCTCAGAGGCTTCCCGCTCAGGATTTGCGGTCACGTCCCTCATCATGGCTGTCCCCGTTTTTCCGGCGCTCGCGAGCTTGTGTCGTTTTGGCTTACATCGCCGTCAGAGAGCCGTGCTTGCCATTGGGCAGCTCGATCGACGTGCAGGTGCCGCCCTGGACGAACTTCCACGAGTTGCCCTGGAAGTCGACGGTCGAGGTGCCCTGGCAGGTCGTGCCGGGGCCGGCGGCGCAGTCGTTCTGACCCTTGAGGGCGACGCCGAAGCACTTCTCCTTGTGGGCGGCCATGGCGGCGGCCTTTTCCGCCTCGGTCAAAGGACCGGCGGAGGCGAGGCTGGCGAGCGCGCTCGAAAGGGCGCTGGCCAGAACGAGCGAGGTGATGGCGGTCTTGGCGGACATTGGCTTGCTCCTACTTGCAGGTTGGCCCTCGTCGGGCGCACTCGAGCTTCGCGTCCAGGCGAGGAACCGTTACGTTGGCTTCATGCGAAAAGTGACGCGACGGCCGACGCCCATGCGGCGCGGAGGCATCGAACCCGCCCGCCGACGGTCGTCGAAGATGCGCCGCCCCGTCCGCGGCGCAAGCCTGCCGGCGACGCGACGGCGGTCGGCCGCACGCGGAAAATCGCGGATTGCTTGCGCTTTGGACAGACATTCGTCGCCCCATCTCCGTATCGACCCCACATCTCTTTTCGCGAGAGAACCCTAGCGATGCGAGACACCGGCGTGAAATAGAGCCTAGTTCTAGAAACGATGCTCTGCGGCTATGATCGGCGGCGTGGTTAGGTCTCTGCAGGCGCGCGGTTCGTCCCGCTTGGAGCTGGCGATTGGCGTCGGCGCCCGTGCGCCGCGGACGGGTCGGCCGAACTCTTCGGTTAGGTGCGCCGGTGGAAATGCATCAAATCCGCTACTTTCTCGCCGCGGCCCGCACGCTGAACTTCACCCGGGCGGCGGAGGAATGCGTCGTTTCGCAGCCCTCTCTCACCCGGGCGATCCAGACGCTCGAGTGGGAGCTCGGGGGCGAACTGTTCCAGCGGGAGCGCGGTCTCACCCATCTCACGGAGCTCGGCGTCAAGATGCTGCCTCTCGTGCATCAGTGTTACGAGAGCGCGTCGGCGGCGAAGTCGCTCGCGAACGCGCTCAAAAGCGGCGCCGTGGCGCCGCTCAAGCTTGCGCTGTCCTCCTCGATCACCATCGCCCTTCTGCTGCCTCAGCTGGCCGAGCTCTCCCGCACATTCGCCGGCATCGAGCTCAAGCTCTTCCGCGAAAACGCAACCGAGGTTGTCGACCGTCTCAAGAAGGGGGGCGCCGATCTCGGCGTCGCGGGCACGCTCGGGGGCGATTGGGAGCGGTTCGACAGATGGACGCTGTTCTCGGAGCCTTTCGTGCTCGCCGTGAGCGAGAGTCATCGGTACGCCAATCGCAAGCGTGTCACGATGCAGGAGCTTCTGGGCGAAAGGATCATTCGTCGATCGCATTGCGAGCGCCTCGAAGACGTCGAGGCTCTTCTGAAAAAGCACGGGCTCATCGATTTGCAGCGTCATGAGGCGAGCAGCGAAGTCGACGTCGTCGGTTTGCTCTCGGCCAACATGGGCGTTGCGCTCGTGCCCGCGAGCGCCGAACTGCCGGGCGACGTGCGCAGTCTCTGCATCGAGGACGCGCACCTCGAGCGGGAGGTCTGCGTTTACGGCGTCGCGGGGCGGCCGCGCTCGCCGATCGCGAGCACGCTCTTGAAGATGCTGCGGGCTTCGGACTGGAGCGCCTATCGGGCCTGATCCGCGCGACGCTTCGCATCGGTCCGAAGGGCGCCAATGAGATCCTCGATCTCCATGCGCCGTCTGAAATCAGGATCGACATACCGCGAGAGGATGACGCCGTCGACGCCGATGACGAAGGTCGCCGGAATCGGCAGCATCCAGGCGTCGTTGCCTTGAAACCGATCCAGATCGACATCCGCGCTGGACATGGCGCGCCGCGCTTCATCGCCGACCCAGAAGAGCAGGTTCAACTCCAGTGCGTAGCCTTTGTCGAGATCAGACAGGATGTGGAAAGCCGCCTTCGCGTCAATCTTGAGTTCAGCGGCCCACGCCGAGATTTCCGGCGAAATGGCGACGACCTGGGCGCCGAGTGAGGCGATCTCGGTTTCGGCGCGCGCGAGCGCGTCCATATTTAAACGGCAATAGGGGCACCAATGCCCGCGGTTGAAGGAGACGACGACCGGCCCCTTCTCGAGAAGGCTCGGCAGGCTCACGAGACGCCCCGTTTCGTCGGGCAAGAGAAACGGCGGCATGGGATCGCCTGGCCGGGGCGCCGTCACGCCGACGCCGTTATCCGCAAGGCGCCCGATCAGGCGTTCGATCACGTCGGCGAAGGCGGGGCTGAGCGCGCGCACTTTGTCGGCCACCGCCTGCAGCCTGACGGAGAGCGGCGCGTCCATTCGCCTGGCTTCCTCCGTCGCGGCTTCGATATTCTCGGCGAATGTCTTTTCGGTCACGACCTTCTCCTCCCGGCATCGCCGTGCGAAACCGCCCAACTAGGGCGACGATTGTCCGCCTCGCGCGGCGCGCGTTCAAGCTATCGAGTCGATAGCCGCCGGCTGGGACGCTCGCGCCGATCCGCGTGTTTTGCGCGAAAAGCCCGAAGCCGACGATAGGACCTGACTATCGAATCTAGAGACAGAAGATATTTGGAAGGCAGGCGCGCTTTTGACATCCTGACGCGAGGAGCCCGGAGGCGGCCTGCTGAAATCTCTTCTGGGCCAAGCGATCCCTGATAAGCGCGCATTGCCGGCGCGCCAGGTCGGGATGCCCGCGCGGTTTCCCACACGCCGGCTGAGGCGGCGTTCGACGGCCGCCGATGTCCGAGGCGGTTCGCTCGGTCTTCCGCTCCGGCGGCCAAACGGGACGCCAATCCCGTAACGGCCTCGGACCTCGCTGTAAGGTTCTTTCGACTGGAGGCGCTCAAATGACCCGCAACACCGCGAAGTCCCAGCGTCGCCGGGTCGTGATCGTCGGCGCGCCGGACGCACGCCGCGAGCGCGCGTCGCCGCGAACAGCTCTGGATCGCCAACGCGATTTCGCCACTTCCGCATACGCTCGCAGGCTTGCCGGCGACGTTTCTTTCGTTTGCCCGCGCTCGCCAGATCGCGAGCGCGACGCCGGGAGGTGGGCATGACGACCGTTGCGCCAACCCTTCGTCACCACTCGCGGCTCGCGCCTCTTCTCGAGAGGTGGGACTCGGTTACCGCGTTCCTCGAGAAAGGCGCGGGAGCGATTCTCGACCTCGCAACCAGGATCTGGGTCGGGCAGATTTTCTTCGTGTCGGGCATGCTGAAGATTTTCTTCATGTCGGGCATGATGAAGATTGCCGATATGGGCGTCGCCGTTCAACTCGACGCCGACCGCCATCCGCTTCCCGGACTCGAGGCGAACGCCGCCGCCGCGCTCGGCGTCGGCGTCGACCTTCTATGCCCGATTCTGCTGCTGTTTGGGCTTGCAACGCGCTTCGCCGCCGTTCCGCTGATCGCGACCGTTGCGCTCTTGCAGTTCAATCATGTGGACTCGGTCGATCATTATTACTGGATGGCCCTGCTCGGCTTCCTGATTTTGCGGGGACCGGGGGCCATCTCGCTCGACAATTTCATCGACCCTCACGCGCACACCACGGCGCTTCCGTTCGGATCGTCCCTGGAACGGTTCGACGCGTTCGCGCGACGCTTTCTTCTCCCCGTGTTCGAACTGGTCGTGCGGGTGTGGCTCGCCTGGCTGTTGTGGCGCTTTGCTTTTCGCGACGGCCCCGCAGTCCTTCAGGCGGCGGGTCTCATTCTGTGCGCCCTGCTCGGGGTCGGGCTCGCGACGCGCGCGGTCGCGACCATGCTCGTTCTCTTGAGCGTCACGTTTCTGGCGAACGCCCCAGCGCTCGGTGATCCGGTCACCCGTCTCCTTCTGTTTGCAGGTTTCGCGCTCTACGGCGCGGGCGCGCTGTCTCTCGACCATCTGGTGCTTCAGCGCGCGCTGCGTCTTTGTCCCAGCCTGTCGAACGACACGCGCTGGCTCGAGGGCGCTCCGCGCGTGGTGATCGTCGGCGCCGGCTTCGGCGGGGTCGCCGCCGCTCTCGCGCTGCGGCATGCCTGGGCGAGGGTCACCCTGGTCGACCGCCACAACTACCATCTGTTCCAACCGCTTCTGTACCAAGTCGCGACCGCGACGCTGTCGCCGGCCGACATCGCGGCCCCGATCCGAGCGCTCCTGCGCGGCCAGCAAAATTGCCGCGTGCTGATGGAGCAAGCGACCGGCGTCGATACAGAGCGGCGTGAAGTAGCGCTCGCCGGCGCGCGCGTCCCGTTCGACTATCTCGTGCTCGCGACAGGCGCGCGCCACAGCTATTTCGGCAAGGATTCCTGGGAAGCTTTCGCACCGGGTCTCAAACGGATTGACGACGCGACGGCGATTCGCAGTCGCATCTTGGCCGCATTCGAAAGGGCCGAGTCGTGCGACGATGAACAGGAGCGGCGACGGCTCCTGACGTTCGTGATGGTCGGGGCGGGGCCGACCGGGGTCGAACTTGCAGGCGCCATCGCCGAACTGGCCCGACAGGGGCTGCGCGAAGAGTTTCGGACGATCGATCCGGCGACGGCGCGCATCGTTCTGGTGCAGTCCGGACCGCTGGTCCTGCCGTCGCTTCCCAAGCCGCTCTCGATCGCCGCTGAGCGCTTGCTCACCGAACTCGGTGTCGAGGTGCTGACCAACTCCCGAGTCGAAGCGATCGATGCGGACGGCGTGCAAATCGGTGGGATGCGGATCGAAGCACGCACCGTGCTGTGGACCGCGGGCGTTATGGCCTCCGAGGCGGGCTCATGGATCGGGGCCGAGCGCGACGGCGCCGGCCGCATCTTCGTAGGTCCCGACCTCGCCGTGCCCAATGCATCCAACATCTTTGCGCTCGGCGACACCGCGTCCTGCAAGGGCGCAGACGGAAAGCCCTTGCCTGGCCTCGCGGCGGTGGCAAAGCAGCAGGGCCATTACGTCGCCAAACTGATCCGCGCGAGGATCGAGGGGCGCCGGGAGCCGGGACCGTTCCGCTATCACGACTATGGGTCGATGGCGACGATAGGGCGCAAGGCTGCCGTGGCCGACCTCCCCTTCGTCAGACTGACCGGGGCGCTGGCCTGGTGGTTCTGGGGTTTGGTGCACGTCATGTTCCTGGTCGGCGCGCGCTCGCGCATCACGGTGATGTTCGACTGGTTTTGGTCATACCTGACCTACAGTCGGTCGGTGCGTCTGATCACGGGCGGAGGAAGCCGGGCGGATTGACGCGTCGGAGACGTTCCCTCACGTCGGCTTTGCTCGGTCGGCGGCGAGGCTCGGCAGCGCAGCGGCACGCATCGTAACGGAACGCGGCTCCGTCGGTTTGTCCATTCAGCGTCGGCATGGAAACCGGTCGGCGCGCCCTCGCCGAGGCGGTGGCAAGCGCCGCCGATCTGGGAGTTCGACAGCGCTCGGCCGTCGCCAGAGGGACGAGGCCCGCTCCGCCGATAGCCGGAGGTCATGGATACCAAAGCCGTCTGGCATTGTCCTTTCGCGCCCGATCGAGCGAAGCTCTCGTCGCGGCGCAAATGTAACGGGATTGTGTGATCGCCCGAAAGCTAGCTGCACTCAATAGAGGAGCGCGAACGATGGACGTCAAGACGCCTGGGCTCACTCGGGACGAAACGCTGCCGCCGGTCGTGATGCCGGCCTGTCCCATCGATCGGAAGCTTCTCGGCCAGAAGGCGCTGGTGACCGGCGCCTCGTCGGGCATTGGCAAGGGCGTCGCCATCGGGCTCGGTCACGCCGGCGCTGACGTGGTGATCAACTATATTCGCGGGGAGGACGAGGCGCAGGCGATCGTCGAGGAGGTCAAGCGCTGCGGGAACAACAGGGTCTACGCGCATCGCGCCGACGTCTCGAACGAAGACGAGGTCCGCGAGATGTTCGCGCAGATGGAGGCCGAGTTCGGCCGCATCGACATCCTCGTGAGCAACGCGGGCCTCCAGCAGGACGCACGGTTCGACGAGATGACGCTCGCGCAGTGGAACAAGGTGATCGGGGTCAATCTGACCGGGCAGTTCCTGTGCGCGCGCGAGGCGGTGCGGATCTTCAAGCGGGTAGGCGCGAGGCCCGAGGTGTCCTGCTCGGCGGGGAAGATCATCTGCATCTCGTCGGTGCACGACGTGATCCCCTGGGCGGGGCATGTGAACTACGCCGCGAGCAAGGGCGGCGTCGCGATGATGATGAAGTCGATTGCCCAGGAGGTCGCGCCTTGGCGAATCCGTGTCAACGCGATCAGCCCCGGCGCGGTGCGCACGCCCATCAATATGCAGGCCTGGAGCACGCCCGAAGCCTATGCCGAGCTGATGAAGCTCGTGCCCTACAAGCGGATCGGCGAGGTGGACGATATTGCCCGCGCCGCGGTGTGGCTCGCCTCCGACGAATCCGACTACGTCACCGGCGCGACCCTCTACGTTGACGGCGGCATGACACTCTATCCCGGCTTCGAGACCGGGGGCTGACATGACCGCGACCTACGACGCCATCATCGTCGGTTCCGGCGCGGGCGGCTCGGCCGCCGCGTTCAGACTGGCCGAGGCCGGTCGAAAGGTTCTTGTCCTCGAGAAGGGTTCGGAGCTGCCAACCGACGGCAGCACGCTCGACGCCGATATCGTGCTGCGCCAAGGACGGTACCGGAATCATGACCCGTGGCTCGATCGCAACGGAAAGCCGTTCGTTCCATCAGAATTCTACAATCTCGGCGGCAAGACGAAGTGGTACGGCGCGGCGCTGCTGCGCTTCTCGCCGCACGAGTTCATGGCGGAGCCCGATCGTCTGCATCGGGGCTGGCCGTTCGGCTACGCCGAGCTCGCGCCCTATTACGATCAGGCGGAGATGCTGCTCGGCGTGCGCCGCTTCGACGTCGAGCCCGACACGGCGCGCATCGTCGCGCGCCTGAAACGGGTTGCGCCGGACTGGCGCAGCGCTCCGATGCCGCTCGGTCTCTCGTCGCGCATTCTCGACGATCCTCGTGAGGCTGTGCGCTTCGACGGCTTCGCTTCGGTCATGGGCCTGAAATCCGACGCCGAGACCTGCCTGCTCGGCCGTATTCGCGACAAGCCGAGCGTAACCATTCTCACCGGCAAGCCGGTTCGCGCGCTCCTCGGAGGCGAGCGCGCGCCGGAACGCATTGTCGGCGTGGTCACAGAGGATGGCGAGACCCATCTTGCGGACCTGGTCCTGCTGGCCGCCGGAGCGCTTTCCTCCCCCCGCCTCTTGCAGGGCTATCTGAACGCAACCGGGCTTGCTGAGACGCTTCCGTCGGCCCGCTCGGTTGGCCGCAACTACAAGAGCCATTTGTTGACGGCGGTCGTCGGCTGGTCGCCCGCGCTGAAGCATGACCGGCTGCGCAAGACGGTCGGGATGTCGCACAACCGCTTCCCGCATTCGAGCGTGCAGCCGCTCGGGGCGACGGACGGCATGATCGTCGCGACGGAACTGCCGGCCATCACCCCGCAGTGGATCGCCAACCTGGTTGCGCCTACGGCTTTTTCCTGCAGACGGAAGACGGCTCGCATCCCGACAATCGCGTCGTCGCGGCCGGGAACGGCGCCGACCGTCCGCGCCTGGACTACAGCCGCGACCGCATCGCGTCCTCGCGCGACGAGCACCGGCGCTTCGTCCGCGCCTTCGCCATCGATCTCATGCGCGCCGGCATGATCCCGTTGATAAAGCCGGTGCCGCTCGACGGGACGGCGCACGCCTGCGGCACGCTGATCGCGGGCGATGACCCGGCGACCTCGGTCGTCGACGAGGCAGGTCGCGTGCATGGGCTTCAGGGCCTGTACGTGGTCGACGGAAGCGTTCTGCCGCGATCGAGCCGCGTCAATCCATCGCTGACCATCTATGCGTGGGCGCTCCGCGTCGCCGATAAGCTCATCGAAACTCAGGGAGTAGGGCAATGACGAGCT
>Ga0335069_10016895_pt1 | contig 10173 bp, 9 predicted proteins | sample Lox_Sample_11_FD_206714 | JGI IMG/M metagenome (GOLD analysis project Ga0335069, IMG submission 206714) | Soil microbial communities from Loxahatchee National Wildlife Refuge, Florida, United States - Lox_Sample_1.1 | ecosystem: Environmental > Terrestrial > Soil > Wetlands | place: USA: Florida...
TGGTACCGCGGCTTCGTCGCAGAGGAGATCGTCCGCTTCCAGGCGCAGGAGTGGCTCGACAGCTCTGGCCGACGGCACGCGGGGCTCCTCGCCGAGGATGACCTGCGCGACTGGCGGCCGGGCTGGGAGGAGCCCCTTTCGGTGGACTATCACGGCCACGCGGTGTTCAAGGCGGGCCCGTGGAGCCAGGCGCCCGTCTTCCTCCAGCAGCTGCGGCTGCTCGAGGGCTTCGACCTGGCCGCCATGGGACACGCGAGCGCGGAGTGCGTCCACACCGTGACCGAGTGTGCGAAGCTCGCCTTCGCGGACCGCGAGGCGTGGTACGGGGACCCCGACTTCGTCGTCGTGCCGGTCGAGGAGCTGCTCTCCCGCGAGTACGCGGAGGACCGCCGTGCGCTCGTCGGCGAGGAGTCGAGCCCCGAGCTGCGACCGGGCTCGCCTGGCGGCCGGGAGCCGCGGCTCGCCGAGCCCGTGGAGGGAGCTCGGGTCACGCCCGGCGTCGGCGAGCCGACGCGTGGGGACACGGTCCACGTGGACGTCGTCGACCGGTTCGGGAACATGGTCGCGGCGACACCCAGCGGCGGCTGGCTCTGTGGGGCGCCCGTCATCCCGTCCCTCGGCTTCCCCCTCGGCACGCGTGCGCAGATGTTCTGGCTCGAGGAGGGCCTGCCGAACTCGCTCGAGCCCGGCAAGCGTCCGCGGACGACGCTCTCGCCCACGCTCGCGGCCCGCGACGGCGAGCCGTGCCTGGCGTTCGGCACGCCGGGAGGCGACCAGCAGGACCAGTGGTCGCTCCACGTCTTCCTCGCCCACGTCCACTTCGGCCTCGACCTGCAGGCGTCGATCGACGCCGCGAACCATCACACCGAGGCGTTCCCCAGCTCGTTCTACCCGCGCGAGACGCGGCCCCGGCACGTGGCGGTCGAGGCCCGCGTCGGCGGGAAGACGGTTGACGGGCTCCGCGCACGCGGCCACGACGTGGAGGTCTCCGGCCCGTGGACGCTCGGCCGCGCGAGCGCCGTGGCCCGCGATTCGGGCGGCGTCCTGAAGGCGGCCGCGAACCCGCGCGGGATGCAGGGCTACGCCGTCGGGCGCTGAGGGCGCGGCGCCCGCCTCGCAAGTTGCAACTTGCAACTAAGTGCCCCGCCAGGCCGCTGAGCACAGCCTCTGACGCCGTGCCCGCGCTAGTAACACTTTGTTACTAGCGGGGCCACGCTCGACGTGGAGCGTCCGCCGAACAGGGTCCACGGCCGTGCGGCTCGCTAGGCTCCGCGCGTTGCCGGGGAGGGCGGACAGCTGAGGGACGTGTGGCCGGGGAAGCCGTTTCCGCTCGGGGCGACCTGGGACGGCGGCGGGACGAACTTCTCGCTCTTCTCGGAGAATGCCGCGGGCGTCGAGCTCTGCCTCTTCGACGAGGGCGACGCCGAGACGCGAATCGAGCTGCGCGAATGCACAGCGCACGTCTGGCACTGCTACGTCCCCGGCGTCGCGCCCGGGACACGCTACGGCTACCGCGTCCACGGCGCGTACGACCCGGTGTCCGGGCACAGGTTCAACGCACACAAGCTCCTGATCGACCCGTACGCCAAGGCGGTCGAGGGGCCCGTGCTCTGGGACCGCGCCAACGTCCTTCCGTACGTCCCGAGCCTCGACCCCGACGCCGACCTCGAGGCGGACGACGAGGACGACGCCGAGGCGATTCCGAAGTGCGTCGTGATCGACCCCTCGTTCGAGTGGGAGGACGACGCCCCGCCCGACCGCCCCTGGAACGAGACGGTCATCTACGAGGCGCACGTCAAGGGTCTCACGAAGCTGCATCCCGAGGTTCGCGACGACCTGCGAGGGACGTACGGCGCGCTCGCGTCCGAGCCGACGGTCGCGTACCTCCGCGATCTCGGGATCACCGCGATCGAGCTTCTACCCGTCCACCACATCGTCGACGAAGGGTTCCTCCACGAACGCGGGCTCACGAACTACTGGGGCTACTCGTCGATCGGGTTCCTCGCCCCGCACGCGCTCTACGCCGCGACCGGCACGCACGGGGAGCAGGTGCGCGAGTTCAAGGGGATGGTGAAGGCGCTCCACCGGGCCGGGATCGAGGTGATCCTCGACGTCGTCTACAACCACACGGCGGAGGGGAACCACCTCGGGCCGATGCTCGCGTTCCGCGGCGTCGACAACCCGAGCTACTACCGGCTCCTTCCGGACACCCCGCGCTTCTACATGGACTTCACCGGCACGGGGAACTCCCTCAACCCGGTGCACCCCTCGGTGCTGCGGCTGATCATGGACTCGCTCCGGTACTTCGTGCTCGAGTGTCACGTCGACGGGTTCCGGTTCGACCTCGCCGCCGCGCTCGCCCGGGAGTTCTACGACGTCGACCGCCTCTCGGCGTTCTTCGACACGATCCACCAGGACCCCGTGATCTCGCAGGTGAAGCTGATCGCGGAGCCGTGGGACGTCGGCCCGGGCGGCTACCAGGTCGGCAACTTCCCGGTGCTGTGGGCGGAGTGGAACGGGAAGTACCGGGACGCCGTCCGCGACTTCTGGCGCGGCCAGGGCACCGTCGGAGAGTTCGCCCAGCGGTTCACGGGCTCAGCCGACCTCTACGAGGCGAACGGGCGCGACCCCTTCGCCTCGATCAACTTCGTGACGGCGCACGACGGCTTCACGCTCCGCGACCTCGTCTCCTACAACGTCAAGCACAACATGGCGAACGGCGAGGGCAACCGCGACGGCACCGACGACAACCGCTCCTGGAACCACGGTGTCGAGGGCCCGACGAACGATCCCGAGATCGAGGCGCTCCGCGCCCGGCAGCAGCGGAACTTCCTCGCGACGCTCGTCTTCTCGCAGGGCGTGCCGATGCTGCTCGGCGGGGACGAGCTCGGAAGGACGCAGCGCGGCAACAACAACGCGTGGTGCCAGGACAACGAGCTCTCGTGGTTCGACTGGGCGGCCGCGGACGGGGAGCTCCTCGAGTTCGTGCGGCGGCTGATCCGGCTCCGGCGGGAGCACCCGGTCTTCCGCCGGGCATCGTTCCTGACCGGCGCGTCGACCGGAGGTTCCGGGTTGCCGGACGTCTGGTGGTTCCGGCCCGACGGGCGCAGGATGACGCAGCGCGACTGGCAAAGCGCCGAGACGCGGACGCTCGGCGTCTTCCTCAACGGCCAGGAGGTGCGCTCGCGCACCGAGCACGGTGAGGAGATCGTCGACGACTCGTTCCTGCTCCTCTTCAACGCGCACGTGGAGCCCGTGCGCTTCACCTTGCCGACGCGGCGCTTCGGCGGGCACTGGCAGCTCGAGCTCGCGACCGGCGCCGGTGTGACGGAGGGGCCGCTCGGCGCCCGCGCGTCCGTGACGGTGCAGGAGCACTCGCTCGTGCTCCTCCGGCGCGTCTAGGCGGCCGGGCCGTCTATCGTCGGCCCGTGCTCGTCTACTTCGCCGGGCCGCTGTTCACGCAGTACGAGCGGGCGTTCATCAACGGGTGCGCCGCCCGGCTGCGGGACGAGGGCTTCGACGTGTTCGTCCCGCACGAGCACGTGCTCGCGCTCGAGGACAGCGTGACAGCCGCCGAGATCTTCGAGGTCGACCGGGCGGGGCTCGGCGCGGCGGAAGCCGTGCTCGCCGTTCTCGACGGGCCGTCTGTCGACGACGGAACCGCGTGCGAGATCGGGATCTTCCACGCCCTGATGGAGGCCGACCCATCGAAGAAGGGGATCGTCGGCCTGCTCACGGACATGCGCTCCAGGCGCCCCGGCGGGCTCGGCGTCAACCTCTTCGTCCGGGGCTGCATCGAGGCGGGCGGCGGCGCGATCGTCGGCTCGCTCGACGACGCGGTCGTGCTGCTCAGGAGCCTGCGCGACTCCGTGCAGTGAGCTGTACCTCCGAGATGTCGCGGAGGACGATCGTTCCCTCTGCCGCCCTCGAAAGGTTGACGAGGCAGAGCGGGCACATCGTCACGCACTCGGACGCGACCGGGCGCAACTGCTCGACGCGGCGGCGCGCCTGCGCCAGCGCCTTCTCCGGGTATGCCGCTCGTCACGACGATGCAGGCGAACGTCGGCAACTACGAGTCGATCAACAGCCTGCCGTCGTTCCGGCTCTTCACGTGGTTGTTCGTGATTCCGGGAGCCCTGCTCGTCCTCCTCGCGGGCTACGGCCTCTGGGAGGAGGGAGCGCTGCACCTGCCGAGGCACCGGCCACACCCGACACCTGCCTGAGAAGCTCGGCGCGTGGGGCGGGCGACGACTTCCCCGCCCCGCCCGTCGCGTACGCTGCGTGCGATGGCGCTTCCGCACCCTCTTCCCGACGAGCTGGCGGAGCTGATCGCGCGCCGCTTCAAGCTGCTCGGGGAGCCGATGCGGATCAAGCTCCTCGACCGGCTGCGCAGCGGCGAGGCGAGCGTCCAGGAGCTCGCGGCTGCCGTCGGGACGACGCAGCAGAACGTCTCGAAGCACCTCGGCGTGCTCGCCGAGGCCGGGATCCTCGGTCGCCGCAAGCAGGGGAACTTCGTGTACTACCGCGTCGTCGACGACGGCATCTGGCATCTCTGCGACGACGTCTGCGGAAGCGTCGAGCGCCGGCTCGGAGAGCTCCAGTCGCTGATCGCCGGCGAGGGTTGACGCTCAGCCGTCGTGGTGGTGGTGGGTCGCGAGCCAGTGCGTCCAGGGCTGCGCGTACTGGACCGTCGCGACCGCGAGGATCGCGCCGGCGACGAGCGCGCCCGCGAGCGCCGCGCGCCGCGAGCGCGAGCCGCCGAGCGCGCCGCCCCGCCGTGCCGGCCGCCAGTCGGCGAGCGCGAGGCGGGGCACGCGGGACACGTATGCGAGCACGTGGATCCCGGTCGCGACGAGCCAGACGGCGAAGCTCGCCTTGTGGAGGCCGAGGACGATGCCGCCCGCCGGGCCGATCACGAGGAGCGCGACGCCGGTGGCCAACACGCCGAGCGTCGACGCGACCACGACCGGGGCGAGGAGGCGCAGCGGCAGGAGCGGCGGCCCGCTCCGGCGGTACTCGGGGTCTCCGCCGTAGTACCGGACGAAGCGCCAGCCGGTGCTCCCGAGCTTCAGCGCCACCGGCGGGATCAGCAGCATCCCGATGAAGACGTGCGCCGGGAAGAGCGGGCGCAGGAAGAGGACGGTCACGCCCTCGGCGGCGAGGAGGGCGAAGAGCGTCGCCGCCGCGCCGCCCGTGAGTCGCTCGTTGCCTGCCGGGTCCCCGGTGCGCCGCGCCCGTCGCGGGTACGGCCGTGGGCGTGCGTGGACATGCTCCGAGCGCGTCGCGGTCTCCACGCCGCCAGTGGAGCAGGGGACCATGAAGTGTTGGTGAGAGCTGCTCATCCCCGTTTCACGCATGGCGCGCCACAATGCCGCATGCGCGTGCTCGTGGTCGAGGACGAGAGGAAGCTCGCCGCGCTGCTGGCGCGGGGTCTGCGCGAGGAGGGCTACGCGGCCGACCTCGCCGACCGCGGCGAGGAGGCCCTGTGGATGGCGAACGCCGTCGCCTATGACGCGATCGTCCTCGACGTGATGCTTCCCGGCCTCGACGGCTTCGACGTCTGCCGCCGGTTGCGGGCACGAGGCGTGTGGAGCCCGGTGCTCATGCTGACCGCGCGCGACGCGATCGACGACCGCGTCACCGGCCTCGATGCGGGCGCCGACGATTACCTTCCGAAGCCGTTCTCGTTCGAAGAGCTGCTCGCGCGCATTCGGGCGCTCACGCGTCGCGCGCCGGTCGAGCGCCCCCCGGTGCTCCAGACCGGGGATCTCCGGCTCGATCCGGCGGCGCACAGGGCTTGGCGCGGCGAGGTCGAGCTCGACCTGTCGGCGAAGGAGTTCGCCCTGCTCGAGCTCTTCATGCGGCGGCCGGGCGTCGTCCTCTCGCGCACCCAGCTCCTCGACGGAGCCTGGGACATCGCCTTCGAGGCCCGCTCGAACGTCGTGGACGTGTACGTGCGGTACCTCCGGGAGAAGGTCGACCGGCCCTTCGGCCGCGACTCGATCGAGACGGTGCGCGGGGTCGGCTACCGGCTGCGGGCGGAGCCGGACCCGGCATGAACCGGCTTCCGATCCGCGTCCGGCTGACCCTGGCGTTCGCCGTGGCGATGGCCGCGGTGCTGTCGGGCGTCGGGCTGCTCGTGTACCACCGCGTCTCGGGCGAGCTGCTCGTGAGCGTCGACCAGGCGCTTCGCTCGCAGGCGGCCGAGGCCGTCGCTCACGCGGGGGAGGCGCACAGCCTCGTCGACGAGGACGTCTCCGGCGGCACGACGCTCGCCCAGCTCCTCGACGCACGCGGCGCGATCCTCCGCTCTCAGCCCACCGATCTGAGACGGCTGCTGACGCCGTCCGACGCCGCGCGCGCCGCGGCCGGCGCCCGCGTGCTGCACACGACGACGATTCCGAGGCACCGGGGAGAGTGGCGGGTGCTGGCCGTTCCCGCGGGCGACGGTCGGGTCGTCGCGGTCACCCGCCCGCTCGCGGCGCGGGCGGAGTCGCTCGACCACCTCCGGCACGAGCTCGTCCTCATCCTGCCGCTCGCCCTCCTCGTCGCGTCGATCGCCGGGTACGCGCTCGCCGCGGGCGCGCTGCGTCCCGTCGAGGCGATGCGCCGCCGCGCCGCGAGCGTGTCCGCCGACCGGCCCGGGCGTCTCCCCGTCCCTCCGAGCCGCGACGAGGTCTCGCGTCTCGCCGTCACCCTCAACGACATGCTGGCCCGGCTCGAGGCCGCGTTCGAGCACGAGCGTCGCTTCGTCTCCGACGCCAGCCACGAGCTGCGGACGCCGCTCGCGCTCCTCCGGGCCGAGCTCGAGCTCGCGCTCCGCCGCCCCCGCTCCGCGGACGAGCTCAGGGAGGCCCTGCACTCCGCCGCCGAGGAGACCGAGCGACTGACGCGCCTGGCCGAGGATCTTCTCCTGATCGCGCGGGCCGACCAGGGTGCGCTGCCCGTGCGGCGGGAGCGCGTCGCGGCGGGGGAGGTGCTGGCGACCGTCGCCGGCCGCTTCGACACCCGCGCCCGCGCCCTCGGGCGCGAGCTGCTGGTCGAGGACTCGGACGTCTTGATCGACGCGGACCCCGCCCGCATAGAGCAGGCGCTCGGCAACATCGTGGACAACGCGCTCGTGCACGGGCTCGGCCCGGTGCGCCTGCGGGCGGTCGAGCGGGACGGCTCGGTCGAGTTGCACGTCGAGGACCGTGGCCCGGGCTTTCCGGACGGCTTCGAGGAGCGCGCCTTCGACCGCTTCAGCCGCGCCGACGAGGCCAGGAGCCACGGCGGCACGGGGCTCGGGCTCTCGATCGTCGAGCTCATCGCCGAGGCACACGGCTCGCGCGCCGGGGCCCGGAACCGGCCCGGTGGAGGCGCCGACGTGTGGCTGTCCGTCCCGCGGGCGCGGCACGCCCGCACGCTCTCGCCCGAGACCGTCGCGCGCGCGGGCTCGGAAGCCTGAGGAGCGGTTCATCACCGTCTCATCGCCCGCTGCTCCACTGGACGCATGGGACGACGGCGACATCCGGCGCCCCAGGCGCGCGATGCGGCGGTCCGGCGTCTACGCCGCCTCACGGCCGGCGCGGCGGCCGCCGGAACGGCTCTCGCCGCCGCCTTCGCGGGCCTTGCCGCGCAGGCGGTGCCCGGCAGGAGGGTCGTCCACGTCGGCGCCGGAGCTCCAGGCACGCTGAGGCTGCCCACCGCGGCCCACCGTCACCGGCCCGAGGCCCGTGCGGGCGCGGAGGCGAGACCTGCCCCGGCCCGGCCCGCCGAGCCCGCGGAGAGCGTGCCGACGCACACGCCGCCCGCTTCCGCTCCCGCACCTGCGCCCGCGCCGAGCCCGCCGCCGGCGGCTCCGGCGCCGACCGTGGCCCCGCCCGTCGTCGTCTCGGGCGGCTCGTGACGGCCGCCGCCTCCTTCCCGGCTCTCGGCACCACCGCGGTCGTCGCCGTCGCGGATCCGGCCGCTCTGCCCGACGCGCGGTCGGCGGTCGAGCACGAGGTCGCCGCGGTCGACGCGGCGTGCAGCCGCTTTCGGACCGACAGCGAGCTCTGCCGGGTGAACGCGGCATCGGGCCGGGAGATCCACGTCGGCCCGCTCCTGTGCGAGGCCGTGAGCGTCGCCCTCCGCGCCGCCGCCGCCACGGGCGGCCTCGTCGATCCCACCGTCGGCCGGGCCCTGCGCCTCGCGGGGTACGACCGGACGTTCCGGCTCGTCGCGTGCCGCGATCCGGGCACGCTCGAGGCCCGGATCGAGCGGGTGCCGGGCTGGACGTGCGTCGAGCTCGACGAGGAGCGATCCGCGCTCCGTATCCCGGACGGCGTCGAGCTCGATCTCGGGGCCACGGCGAAGGCGCTCGCCGCCGACCGCGCTGCCGCCGCCGCCGGCACGGCCGTGGGGACAGGAGTCCTCGTCGCGCTCGGCGGCGACATCTCGGTCTGTGGACCGGCGCCGGCGGGCGGCTGGCCGGTCCGCCTCGCCGACGACCACGCCGCGGCGCTCGAGTCGCCCGGGCCGACGGTCGCGCTGACCGCCGGCGGCCTCGCCAGCTCGGGCACGACGGTCCGCCGCTGGCGCTCCGCGGAGGCCGAGCTCCACCACATCGTCGACCCGCGCACAGGTCGCCCCGCCGCCACGCCGTGGCGGACGGTCACGGTCGCAGCTGCCAGCTGTGTCGACGCGAACACGGCCGGAACCGCTGCCGTCGTCCTCGGCGACGAAGCCGCAGGCTGGCTCGAGGAACGGCGGCTGCCGGCTCGTCTCGTCCCGCGGGACGGGCCTGCGGTCTGCGTCGGCGGGTGGCCGGCGGAGGCGGCGTGACGCTGCTCGCCGCCGCCTCGACGCGGCCGCTCTGGTACCTCACCCGCGGGACGGGGGTCGTCGCGCTCCTGCTGCTCACCGCGGTCGTGCTCCTCGGCGTGCTCGGCGTCGCCCGCTGGCGGAGCGAGCGGCTGCCGCGCTTCGTCGTGCAGGGCCTTCACCGCAACCTCACGCTGCTGTCGATCGCGTTCGTCGGCGTCCACGTCGTTACGACCGTCGCCGACGGGTTCGCTCCGATCGGCGTGAAGGACGCGGTCGTGCCGTTCGCGTCCGCCTACAGGCCGCTCTGGCTCGGACTCGGGGCAGTCGCGTTCGACCTGCTCCTGGCGCTGGCGCTCACGAGCCTTCTGCGCGCGCGGCTCGGCATCCGGGCGTGGCGGAGGCTCCACTGGCTCGCGTACGCGTGCTGGCCCGTCGCCCTCGTCCACTCGCTCGGCACCGGTAGCGACGCGCGCGCCGGGTGGCTCCAGCTGATCGCGCTCGGCTCGACGGCGGCGGTCGCGCTCACCGTCCTCGCCCGCGTGCTCCCCCCTGCGGCGGGCGCGACGCGACGGGGCGTCGCCGCGGCGGCGACGGTGGTCGCGGTTCCCCTCGCCGTCCTCGTCTGGTATCGCGGCGGTCCGGGCGCGCCGGGCTGGGCCGCCCGCGCCGGGACCCCGGTCGAGCTCCTCCGAAGCGCGTCGTCGCTCCCCGCGCCGCCGTTCTCCCTGCCGCTCCGCGGCACGATCGTCCGCTCTTCCGCCGGCGCCTCGGGGCTCGTCACCGTCCAGGTGACGGCGGTCTCGAGCGCCGGGCGCGTCGGCGTCTGGCTGCGGGGCGACCCCCTCGCCGGCGGAGGCGTCCGCGTGCACCAGAGCCGGATGTGGCTCGGGACGGTGACGGCTCCGAGCCTCTACGTCGGTTCGCTCTCGGCACTCGACGGGACGCGCATGTCCGCGGTGCTGCGAAGTGCCGGCGGAGGCGCGCTCGACGTCTCACTCCGGCTCCGGATCGACCGCGGCCGGGGAACGGTCACCGGCACGCTGCACGCCGGAGGAATCGCATGAGCGCCGCGCCGCGCACGCCCGGGCCTCGGCGGGTCGCGCCTCCGTCGGGAGCGACCCGGCTGCTCGACGGCGTCGGTCCCGACAGCCGCCCAGCCTCGCTCGACGCGCACCTCGGGCGCTGGGGACTCGCGCCGGTCGTCCGGGGGGCTCGAGGGCGCGCCGCATTCGTCGACGCGGTGGCCGCCTCGGGGCTCAACGGGCGCGGCGGCGCCGGCTTCCCGACCGGACGGAAGCTCGAGGCCGTCACCGGTGCGCGCGGGCGGCCGGTCGTCGTCGCCAATGGGGCCGAGGGCGAGCCGCCGAGCGGGAAGGACAAGGTGCT
>Ga0335069_10016896_pt1 | contig 10172 bp, 9 predicted proteins | sample Lox_Sample_11_FD_206714 | JGI IMG/M metagenome (GOLD analysis project Ga0335069, IMG submission 206714) | Soil microbial communities from Loxahatchee National Wildlife Refuge, Florida, United States - Lox_Sample_1.1 | ecosystem: Environmental > Terrestrial > Soil > Wetlands | place: USA: Florida...
GGTTGGGAGGTAGAACCTCTGCAGAGTCGTCCTCGGAGATGCCTAGGTATTTGCGAACGTTAGGCCGAGCCAATGCCGTGTAAAGGTGAGAAAACGAGAAGGACTTCTTCGTCGTCGCCGCTCGGTCGAAGCCGTTGGCGATGCTCTGGTGCAGAACATTCCAGCCATTTACAAGACGCGAGACTGTGTTGTGATTGTCGCCTAGGCGTCTGCTGATCTCAGAGATATCGCCGCCTTCGCGGAACCACTCCGCCGCATACTTTGCTTTTGCGAGTGCGTCCCATTTGAAGGGGCCATTGATATGTTTGAAACCAATGAAATCGCGAGCTTCCTTTCGCGATTTCACTGTGCGAACCCGAATCGCGTTCGGATTCGCACTTGGATGAACCACTTCTGGCACCTGAACCGAGAACCGCTCCCGCAGTTCCGGATTTGCGATCAGCTTAAGTGCAGCTAGCCTTCGATTGCCTTCCAGAACAACGTTGCCGTCGTGAAGAACGATCAGAGGTTCGTAATCTAACCAGCCGGAGGCTGCGATCGACTGTATCAATTCATCAACGTCGAAGTTCTCAACAAGGTATCCGAGGACTTCGTCCTCTGTATCAAACTTCTCATCAGGTACCCTCGGATTCATTTGGTCGAAGTGAAGCTCCGAGGGGCTGATAAAAATATCACCGGCACCGGGTAATGGAGCAGCAGTCGTCATCTCTTGCCTCCACGTCGAACTCTTGGTGTTTTTTCCTGCTTCCCGGCCCGAACTTCGATTTCATCCCCCATCGAGCGACAAATGCGAAGAATACCGAACACAAGGCGCTCTGCCGCGTGTGCGAGGAAGTCTACTGACTTGCTGTCAACGGCCTTGGCTGCTCTCACAGTTGTCCTTGACTGTGCGCTGTCATGGATTGGTCGTCTTGGCGGATTATAGGTGAGAACACGGTATTTTCGTCCAAGACTTGGAGCATGAGTCTTGAAAGTAAATGCCTTAACATCCGATGCGCCTCGTACAGAGAGCCTCATCTATTCCCCCATTACGGATATATGCGGTGAAGGGTTCTTGCGAAGGGGATGGTTTCGCGCACGTGATCCAAGCCGCAGATCCAGGCTACTACTCTCTCTATGCCCATGCCGAAGCCGCTGTGGGGGACGCTGCCGTATCTGCGCAGGTCGAGATACCACTGGAAGGATTCTTTGGGGAGGTTGTGGTCCTCGATGCGCTTGTTGAGTAGCTCGTAGCTGGAGACGCGCTGGGAGCCTCCGATGACTTCGCCATAGCCTTCGGGGGCGAGGACGTCGACGCAGAGAGCGTAAGTCGGGTCCTGGGGGTCGGGCTCCATGTAGAAGGCTTTGACTGCGGCCGGATAGCGGTGGACCATGACGGGCTTGGGGAACTGCTGGGTGAGCCAGGTCTCGTCGGGTGAGCCGAAGTCGTTGCCGTACTCAAAGGGGTTCTCAAGGTGTCCGTCGGCGTGGGCCTGCTGGAGCATCTTGGCGGCTTCGTCGTAGCGGAGGCGGGGGAACGGGGGGGTGATGGCTTCGAGCTTGGAGATGTCGCGGCCGATGGTCTCCAACTCAGTGCGGCGGTTTTTGAGGACGGACTGGACGATGTGGGAGATGTAGTTTTCGGCGAGGTCCATGAGGCCGTTCAAATCGCAGAAAGCGACTTCGGGCTCGACCATCCAGAACTCGGTGAGGTGGCGACGGGTTTTGGATTTTTCGGCGCGAAACGTCGGACCGAAGCTGTAGACCTTGCCGAGAGCGAGGGCCGTGGACTCGATGTAGAGCTGTCCGGACTGGGTGAGGAAGGCGGGGTCGCCGAAGTAGTCGACGGGGAAGAGGGTGGAGGTGCCTTCGCAGGCGGCGGGAGTGAGGATGGGGGGATCGGTGCGGATGAAGCCGTTGTTGTCAAAATACTCTGCTGCCGCGCGCATGATTTCGGCCCGGATGCGGAGGATGGCGGACTGGCGGGGGGAGCGGACCCAGAGGTGGCGGTGCTCCATGAGGAAGTCGACGCCGTGCTCTTTGGGGGTGATGGGGTAGGGGTCGGACTCGGGGACGCGCTGGATGACCTGGAGGTCTTCGATGTCGAGCTCGTAGCCGCCGGGGGCGCGTTTGTCGGCGCGGACTTTGCCGGTGACGATGACGGAGGATTCCTGGGTGAGGCCTTTGAGGGCGGCGAAGACTTCAGGAGAGACGGATTTGACGTGGGCTACGCCCTGCACGGTGCCGGTGCCGTCGCGAAAGATGGGGAAGAGGAGCTTGCCGGACTCGCGGGAGTTGTAGAGCCATCCGCGGAGGGTGACGGACTGGCCTTCATGCTGGCCGAGGGTGGCGATGGTGGCCACTTGCGCCACCTGCGGTGGGGGCAACTTTTCCGAGGATGGCGTGGCGGGTTCGGGCGTTATGTTCGAAGGACTGGTCGGGGTGGCGGCGGTTTCTTCGGGCATGGTAGGTTGGCTCTCTGGGCGGCTTCCCACCCTAGCCGCAAAAACAAAGACGCGGCGAGGGTGGGGCACCCCCGGTTTCTTGTCGATGGTGGACCACAAGTTGAGGGTGAGGCCGGACTCTTTAGGATAGCGCGCGAGGTTGGCGGGGGTTGGGCGGGCGCGATGGTTGCGGCGAACAGCAGATTCCCTTCGGGAAAGACAGAAAGAAAGGCAGGAACGACGGCAGGCGGGCAAGAAAAGAAGGAGCAATGGCTGCGGCGAACAGCAGATTCCCATTGGGAATGACAGAAAGAAAGGCAGGAACAATGACGGGCAGGCAAGAAAGGCGGGAACAATGACGGGCAGGCAAGAAAGGCAGGAGCAATGACGGTCGGGCAAGAAATGCAGGAGCAATGGCGGTCGGGCGCAGAACAGGATTCGATCGAAGCGGCGCGGGGCTCGCTGCTTCCCTGCGGGTTGGTTTATTGTCCATAGCATATGGCCAACACAGCGAACGCCGTTCCGCCCGCCGCCAATGTGCCGAGGCCCACGCCTGAAGCTGAGGAGATCTATCGCCGCTGGCTGCAATTCCTCGATGAGGAGTTCACGCGGCATTGCCTGCCGGAGCGGCGCAGCGAGATTGTGCGCGACCAGCTGACGCAGCTATACCTGGGGCGGCCGCACGGCGGGAAGCTGAACCAGAACCTGACCAGCGAGCTGCCCGGCAACGTGCTGACCATGTCGCTCGATCCCGACAACGTGACCATGGAAGCCGAGCATTTTGCCGACGTGGACAAGGAGCGTTTCGCGCGCCGCAAGCCGCTGCTGTGGTTCTGGCAGATGTTCGACCGCTCGCCCATCGGGCTGAATCACTGGCTGGGCATCCGTTTCCGCTGCATGCTGGGGAGGCACATCTTCGACAATGTGGGCTCATGCGTGAAGATCTTCCACGGGGTGGAGTTTGCCTACGGCTACAACATCTCGATTGGCGACGGGGCGGTGATCCGGCAGGGGGTGATGCTGCACGATCGCGGGACGATCATGATCGGCAAGAACGCGGTGATCGGGTCGTATGCGCGGATTTTGTCGCACAGCCATTCGCAGGAAGACTACGACCGGGTGACGCTGCAGCCGACGGAGATTGGGGAGGGGGCGCGCATCGGCAGTCACGCCATCGTGAAGGGCGGGTCGAGGATCGGCGCAAACGAGATTGTGGGCGACTTCCCGGCGCTGCGCAACTGAGCGCGCATGCTACCCTGAGGTTGCCGCCCGGAGAGTGGAAAGTTGCAGCCGCACAGCATCGTCATTGCCGTTTTTGAATTCGTCCTGTTGATCTTTTCCTTGAGCTTTCATGAGTGCGCCCATGCCTGGATGGCCTCGCGTCTGGGCGACCAGACGGCCCGCCTGCAGGGCCGCGTGACGCTCAACCCCATGTATCACGTCGATCCCCTGGGGACGCTGCTGATCCCCGGGCTGATGATCTTCGGTTCCCTGTATGGGGCGGGCGGATTTCTTATCGGCTGGGCCAAGCCTACGCCGGTCATCACGCGCAATTTCAAGAAGATCGTCCGCGACGACGTGCTGACCACGCTGGCCGGTCCGGTTTCGAATCTCATCCTGGCAGTTGCCGGTTTCGTGGGCCTGGCGCTGATCCTCAAGCTTGGCGGCGGCGTTCCCATAGACTCGAGCATGGCCACCAACCTCGACGCCCTGTTCCAGCTCTGCCGGTTGGCGGTGCTGGTCAACCTGGCGCTGTTCTTTTTCAACCTGCTGCCCTTTCCACCGCTGGACGGGAGCCGGATTCTGCGCCACTTTCTGCCCTACAACGCGCTGGGCGCCTACGACCGCCTCGGCATATTCAGCTATGTTCTGATGATCTTTCTGGGCGGCCCGATCGTGCGGTTCCTGATGACGCCCACGCTGGGCGTCATCGATTTCGCGCTGAACCGGCTGTAGGAAATGTTCCTCAGGGCATGAAGGGGCGGGGAAGAGTCGGATTCGGGCCAATTCAGGAACTGGGGTCCCGCAGGGGTTGAAGAGGCTGCGAAATGAGTCTGATCCGGAGGTTCATTGGGGGTAGATGCCCGCAGGGGCTGAATTTCACCCTTTATTCTCTGCGGCTTGGCGGCACGGCTGAAGCCATGCCGTGTTACAGGACCCTCTCTCCAGGAGTCTTTCCGCTGCCTGTGAAGTCGTGCCCTACTACAAAGCTTGAGCTGGATCGAGGTTTTCCCCAGCCTGTAAAGGCCGGACCTTCAAGAAGCGTGCGTTTACGGCTTGACTGAACTGATGAACAGTTAGAAAGCGCCTGCCGGTCCGCATCCCGCCAATGCCCTAGAATCGAATCTGGCATGGATTCCGCTCGATTGACAGGCACAATGGCACAATCCGCAACTCGACTCTCCCGTCCGCGCGTATTGAGCGGCATGCGTCCCACCGGCAAGCTCCACCTGGGCAACTACATGGGGGCGCTGGCCAACTGGGTGCGCCTGCAGGACAGCGGCACCTATGAGTGCTACTTCTTCATCGCCGACTGGCATGCGTTGACCACCGACTATGCGGACCCGAGCCGGGTTAAGCTGAACACCCTGGATGTGGCCCTGGACTGGCTGGCTGCTGGACTCGATCCGGAGAGATCGACAATCTTCATACAGAGCCACGTACTCCAACACGCCGAATTGCACCTGCTTTTCAGCATGGTTACACCCTTGGGTTGGCTGGAGCGGGTGCCAACCTACAAGGAGCAGCAGGAGAACATCTCCGGGAAAGACCTTTCGACTTATGGTTTTCTCGGCTATCCGCTTCTGCAGGCCGCCGATATTCTCATTTATCAGGCGGAGTTCGTTCCTGTCGGCCAGGACCAGGTGGCGCACGTGGAACTGACCCGCGAGGTTGCCCGCCGCTTCAATTCGATGTACAAAACCGCGGTTTTTCCCGAGCCCGAGGCGCTTCTCACTCCGTCGCCGAAGCTGTCAGGCACCGACGGCCGCAAAATGTCGAAGAGCTATGGAAATACGATCGGCCTCACGGAAGCTCCGGCTGTGGTTGCGAAAAAGGTCGTTGAAATGTCGACGAACGGCCAACGGACCCGGCAAACGGACCCTGGCGACCCGGATCTCTGCCCGGTAGGCGATCTTCATAAAGTGTTCAGTTCGCGCGAAATGATTGCGTCGACGCAGGAGGGCTGCAAAACCGCGACAGTTCGTTGCGAATTCTGCAAGATTGATGCCGCGAACTCGGTTTGCGCAGTCACTGGACCGATCCATGCAAAGCGCATGCACCTGGAATCCCGCGTCGAGGAGACATGGGAGATGCTTCGCGCGCAGTCTGCCAAGGCCGCCGCACGCGCCGAAGAGACTTTGGTCTCCGTGCGGACGGTGCTGGATCTTTCCCACGACCTGGGTTCGGTACGCCGCTATTTCGGAGCTTCGAAGCAGGATTCCCGCGATCCCCACGATCTTAGCGAGAATTCCGATTGGTGGGATCTGCCTCAGGATCAAAGGTCAAAGCAGCTTCGCGATTACTGGCGATTTAATATCCTGCCGCGGGAAGCCCACCTTACGCAGGAAAGCAACCGGGTTTTCACGACGCTCGACCGCGAATTGGAAGAACCTTTCCTCACTCCCAAAAAGAAGCGGGTGTTCGTAACAACGTCGCGCGATGTCGATCCGATGGACAGGTGGGAATTCGAGATTCCAAACCGGTCTTATGAAGTCTGGGTACTACTCTGTTGGCGTAATGAAAGCAAAGATCTCCTCGATTTCCTTATTCCGCAGAAGGATTTCTCTTTCGATTTTGCCCAGGCAAAGAAAACCGTGAAGAAGGACGAGAGAATACCGGTGAGAGTCTTGAGGACTGTGGGGAATCGATTCCTAATGAGCATCGCAGGCAAGACAGGAACGGACATCACAGAGCTGCAGAGTAAGTACGAACCATTGAATTAGCACAGAGACTCCATTGACCGACGAGACCCCCAATCCGCCCCCCGCCGAGGCCGCCGCCCCCCTCCCTGCGGCCGCTCCTGAGCTGGTGCTGACGCATCCCGAGCCGGCGCCCAAGACAGCCGCCAAACCCGCCGCCAAGACCGCGCCCAGGCCGAAGAAGGCTGAAGAGGAGCAGTTCTCGCCCTTTGATGTGATGGTGGGCAAGGTCTACGACGGTCCGCTGGACCTGCTGCTCGATCTCATCCGCAAGCAGGACATCGACATCTACGACATCCCCATAGCCCGGATCACGGGCCAGTTCCTGTCTTACGTGAACCAGCTCAAGGCCTCGGATGTGGATGTTGCCGGGGAGTTTATCTATACCGCCTCGCTGCTCATCCACATCAAGAGCAAGATGCTGCTGCCGCGGGAGAAGGTAGGGCCGGAAGACGCGGGAGAAGATCCACGCCGCGAGCTGGTGGAGCGGCTGCTGGAGCACGAGCGGTTCAAGAACGCCGCCCAGATGTTGCAGCAGAAGCAGATGCTGGAGTCGGCTACCTGGACGAACCCCGGCATGCACGAGTTCAAGGATGACGCCGCGGCCGAGCCTGAAATCGCCGCCGACACTACGGACTTGGTGCGCATCTTCCGCGACATCCTGGAGCGAGCCCGCACGCGCCCGGTCTTCAACGTGCAGGACGATGCGGTGACGGTGGGGCAGATGATCCAGTTTCTGGGCCGCCGGCTCACGATGGAGGACCGGCCGGTGTCGCTGCGCAAGCTTCTGAGCCACACCCGCTCGGAGCGCGCGCTGGTGGCCATGTTCCTGGCATTGCTGGAGTTAGTGCGTCTGCAGGCGGTTCTGCTGCGGCAGGACCGGGCGTTCAGCGAGATTTTTATCAAGAAGAACACCGAGTTCGATGCGGTGGTGACCGAGGGACTAGCTGTACGCGACGATTGGAAGTAACCGAGTTATAACTTGCGTTATAATCGCCGCGGGAGGGTTTCGCGATGGCTACCGCGGTGAAGATCATCGACATCGGCAATTCCCAGGGCGTCATCCTGCCCAAAGAAACGCTGGCTCGGCTGAACGTGCGCAAGGGCGACACGCTTTACCTCACGGAAGGTCCGCAGGGCATTCGCCTTGTCCCCTACGATGAAGAATTCTCCGTGCAAATGGAAGCGGCCCGCAAGATCATGCGCGAAAACCGGGACGTGCTGAAGAAACTGGCGGAATGAGCGAGCCCATCTGGATCCGCCAGGATGTGGTTCTTGCGGCGCATGAAGAGGCCCTGAAAGAACATGGCGGACCAGAAGGCGTCCGCGATATGGGCCTGCTGGAATCCGCGCTCGCGCGTCCCAGGAATCTCTTTGCGTATGCGGAGCAGCCCCCCTCGCTGGCGCGGCTCGCGGCGGCCTATGCCAGGGGCATTGTGGCCAATCATCCTTTCGTCGACGGCAACAAGCGCACCGCCTTCGTGGTCTCGTTGACCTTTCTTTTGCTGAACGGCCTGCGCGTGACCGCCTCACGCGAGGACCGTGTTCTGACCTTCTGGAATCTCGCCGAAGGGACCGTGTCTGAAGAGCAGCTGGCCCAGTGGTTCGAAGCCAACACGGCTCCTCGCTGACACTTTTTGGCGATGGGCGGGGCGGGGGTCAAGCTCGTTCTGGGCTGTGGGTATTCTGGTGGGCATCAGCCTGCTGATGAGCGGAGTGGCACGGCTTATGCTTCCGTGCGCCCGCGCCTACGCTGGCTCAACTGTGATGCGAACGCGGAGCCGGCCGTTCGGCGACGGCCCCGCATGTGCCCTATCGGCTAGTGCGCGCCGAACAGGTCGGTCATCAGCTTCACGTTCTTGTCCGCGGCGTGATTGATGTAGTCCAGCCCGAATCCCGCCTCGAGGGTCTTGAGCAGCGAGAAGTGGTTGTACTTCACGTCGCTCGTCTTGCGGCTGGAGGAGTAATTCGTCTCCACGGTGGCGGGCACCCGGTTGGGGAGCGAGGAGTAGTCGTTCTCGTCCCAGATCACAACGAGCGCGTTGTTGCCGTGTTTCCAGGCCGGCGAGTTCTTGATGGCCGGGATGAGAACGCTGAGCGCCGCATCGCCCTGCGCGATGGCGTTCTGGTCGTCGGAGCAGCCGGTGCCGACCTCGGATGAGCCGCGGCCGTGCTGATCATGGCACTGGTTGGGCACGATGAACGAGTAGTTCGGCACGCGGCCGCTGGCCAGGTCGGTATACAGCTGGTGGAAGTCCACGGACTGGCTGAGGCTCAGATCGTTATTCTTGCCGGCTTCGACATCCGCGAAATAGACAAACGGGTTGTGTTTGACGGCATAGAACTTGGGCATGCCGGGTTCGGACTGGGTGACGTCGGAGATCAGGCCGTCGCTGTTGTTGACCATGTTCGCGCCGTAGGGAGGCAGATCTTCCTGGTAGGACTTCCAGGTCATTCCGTGCTCCACAAGCTGGTTGGCGATGGTGATGCCGACGGCGGGGGCGGCCGGAATGGGATCGTTAAAGACCGGCTCTTCAGGGGTGCCTTCGTTGGTGGTGTCAACGGCGGGCGTGGCCGCATCCATGCCCGAGCCCGATATCGGGCAGGTGACGGCGGGGGTCGACGACTCATCCACCGGCACGGCCAGCGTGGACACACAGTTGGTGTTGTGCCAGTCGGGAGAGTTGTCGTTCACGATTCCGAAGTTCGAACTGCCCACCACTTCCAGGTAATTGGTGAGGCTGGGATGTCCCACGGCCCAGTAGTTGGTGGCCAGATTCGCCCTGGTGGTCGCGTACTGGGTAAAGTACGGCTCGTTGGGGTTGCCAATGAGCTGGTCGTAGTAGTGGTTTTCCATGATGATGACCCACACGTGATCCAGGCGCGGGATGCGCCCTTCGCGATCGTGTTCCTCGGCCATCGCCGCACCGGCGCACAGCGCCACGGTAGCCAGCAGAAGAGCTGCCTTTTTCATGCGCATTTCGTCCTCCGGGATTTGGGGTATTGAATCGCTGGTTTCGCGCACACGTCCTTGTTTCGCGCATGCGTTGCGCGGCGGCGAGTGTGCTTCTTCCGGGCAAGGCGCCAACGGCAGGATGGGGAACCGCGCCTTCAGACAGAACTATAGGAGCGCGAAATCAGCCGATGGGTTACGGGCGGTTTGCAGGAATGTGAATTCTCTGCCCTGAATGGCTGCTCGGCACCTGCGGAAATGCCTGCCGTGGCGGCCCCGGGGGCGGATACGGCGATGCCTGTCTTCGCCTGCATGATTCCCGCTTTCCCGACACAATCGGAGGAACGGGCGCGAAGGTGGGCACGGAACGGCCCGGAGGCGACACAGGCGAAACCGCTTTGAGAGCCCATCCCGGCCGTCCGCCGGTACCCGCCCCGGCCGCTTGCAGGCTCGCGCGATGTATGACTTCTTTATCTTTTGTCCATGCCTCGTTTATGCCGATCGAGGTGCAATGGAACAGTAGAGGCCGGACATCCGGCATAGACGATCAGGGGACGAGCTGCTGTCGTTCCCGAACTGTTTTGAGAGGTTGCACCGTGCGTCAGAGTTACATGAATGCCCAGCTTTATGCCCAGAAATATCGCATTCGTCAGCGCATCGACGAGTATCACTACGGGCGCAGGCCATTCCAGTTCACCCTCGGCAACGCGTTCGGCATTGCAGCGGGATTCCTGCTGCTGATGCTGTGCGGCATGGCGGCTTTCCGGTAGGCTTTGCCGAGCGGATGGCCAGGGTCGATGCGAGTCCAGGCCGCGCGAGTGGGGAACCATGAGCGTGAGTTCGCCGACTCAGTCCGTCTTGCCACTTTGCTTGCGG
>Ga0335069_10016899_pt1 | contig 10172 bp, 16 predicted proteins | sample Lox_Sample_11_FD_206714 | JGI IMG/M metagenome (GOLD analysis project Ga0335069, IMG submission 206714) | Soil microbial communities from Loxahatchee National Wildlife Refuge, Florida, United States - Lox_Sample_1.1 | ecosystem: Environmental > Terrestrial > Soil > Wetlands | place: USA...
CACCAAAACACACCTTCCAGGATATCGTCGTACCAATTGTCGTACCAATACGACCCATCCGGCAGGCGGGTGCATTGGGTCCCGCAACATCGGGGCGGGTTCACAGCGTTCTCCGTGGGCGCCAAGGGAGAGGTGTTTCTCTCGTGGCTGATGCTTGCCCGATCGTTTCGTAGAACCACCCGCCGTCCATGAGCCGTGAGAGCCGACGCTCGGGGATGAGGTGCTGAAGGCAAATCGGGACCACGTACAGGCCGCCGTCTTGCATCGCCGCACAGAGCGCGCAGTCGGCCGGTCGCCCACACACCTCGCATTCATAGGCCGTCAAGGTCTCACGCATTGGCCGACACTTGCCCGATCGTTTCGTAGAACCACCCGGTGACCGAGAGCCGCACGAGCCGACGCGCGGGGACGAGGTGCTGAAGGCAGACCCCAACCACGTACAGGGACGTCATTGACCTCACCTCGTACGCGCAGTCAGCCGGCCGCAGGCACCTCGCACAATACATATCTCGACCCTATCGCACAAAAGGAGTCTCATGTCCAATCTCGAAGTCGATGCCATCCTCACCCTCGCGGCCTTCGCCGGCCCGGGCGCCGCGAGCCGCCTCGCGGAGGGCCGCTCGATCCTGAGCGCGACCGACACGATCCCGGTCGTGGTCGGTCGCGCGCTGCTCGAAGCGCTCGGCTCCTTCGGGGACGAGAGCCTCGATCACCCGTTCGCGGACACGATGTCCGCGATCCGCACCATGCCGGACGGCGTGCACAACAAGCCGCCCGCGAGCGAGGCGCCCGACGAGTCGCTCGCGCGCGCGCTGCACGCGAGGGCGCTCGACATCGGGACCCTGATCCCGCGCCTGCAGCTCGCGATCCGCGAGACGCAGGACTGGGACGAGCGCGCCGGCATCGTGGCGGTGCTGGACCGCGCGCTCGACGCGCACCGCGAGCTGAGCGACTGGAGTTCGCGCGCGGGCGCGTACCGCACGGACCGCGCGGCCGAGGTGCTGCAGGAGTTCGAGGGGCTGGTCGCCGAGATCCGCGCGAAGGCCGCGGCGCCGTTCGCGAGCGCGGAGCACGAGCTGGAGCGCGAGGTCGAGGTCGGGGAAGCGATCAAAGACTTCTACACGGTCTACCCGGATGACGAGGGCCGGTACAGCGAGCATAGCCGGCGCGTGCCGCTTTCGGACAAGGAGCAGAACCGCGGGATCGGCTGGCACGACGACGAGAGCACCTTCGAGCGACTGACCGCGAAGGTGCGGCCGCTCACGAAGCGCCGGAGACGCTCATGACGGTGCGGGAACTGGTCGACGAGCTGCTCGCGGGCGCGTCGTGCGAGGACGCGCTGAGCGTTGCTATCACCGAAGTGTGGGGCGCCATGCGCGCGCCGTGGATGCCGCCGCATCCGAACGCGCCGCGCCCGGGCCCGCTCGGGCCCGTGAAGGTGCAGAACGTGAACCGCAGCGTGCGCGTCGTGCGCGAGCCCTCCACGGGCCGCATCGCGGCCGGCGGCGCGTACGAGGCCCCCATCGATTGGAATCGACGCAAATGATGCGGCGAATCGGTGCCCTATTCGCCGCGGCCGCCCTGCTGCTCGCCACGCGCGCGAGCGCGCAGTCGCCCCCGACCTGGAACGTTGGGTTCGGGAACGTCACGCCGCCGGCGTCCGCCGCCTTCACCTCGACCGCGATCGGCACGCGCGGCGTCATCGCGGGCGGCACGCTCTCGGGCCAGGTCGACCTCGGGGCCGGCGCGTTGCGCGCGCGCGGCGCTCCGGACGGGATCGTGGGCTCGTATGTCGCGGGCGTCGCGTCCTGGGTGCTGCAGCTCGGCGGCGCCGGCGCGGCCGTCAACGTGACCGGCGTCACGACCGACACGAACGGCGACGTCTATGCGGTCGGCTGGTTCACCTCCAGCGTCACGAGTTCCGGCACGCCCGGCGCGCCGATCGCGCTCGCGACCGCCGGCGGCTCCGACGTCTTCGTGCTGAAGCTGTCGGGCGCGACCGGCGCGCCCATGTGGGCCGTCAGGGACGGCGGCGCGGGCCAGGACAAGGCGTACGCGATCGCGCTCGACACGAGCGGCGACATCGCGATCGCGGGCTGGTTCACGGGCACCGCGCTCTTCGCGGGCCAAGCGCTCGCGAGCGCCGGCAGCTCCGACATCTTCGTGGCGACCTACGCGGCCGCGAACGGCGCGCCGCGCTGGGCGATCCGGTACGGCGCGGCCGGCGCGGACCAGGCGAGCGCGCTCGCGGCCGACACGAACGGGATCTATGTGGCGGGCGCCTTCGCGGGCACGATCGATTTCGGGAGCGGCCCGATGACCGCGGCCGCCACGGACGCGTTCCTGCTCGCGCTCACGAACGCGGGCGCGCCGCGCTGGGGCCGGTCCGTCAGTAGCCCGGGGCCCGACAGCGCGAACGCCGTGGCCACGGCGCCGAGCGGGCACGTGTCGATCGCGGGCGGCGCGGGCTCCACGACCGACTCGATCCAGGCGCCCTTCATCGCGACCTACGCGGCCGACGGCACGCTCCAGTGGGCCGCGCGGTACGCGCCCGCCAGCGCCCCGGTCTTCGGCGGCGTCGCGCGCGGCCTCGCGGCCGGCCCGGACGGCGCGCTGATCATGACCGGCGTGATCGTGGACGACCTCAACTTCGGTGGCGGCCCGCTCACGGCGCCCTACTCGCCCGACGTGTTCCTCGCGAGCTTCAACGCGAGCGGGGGCTACCAGTGGGCGAAGCGGTACGTGGCGCCGCCGCGCGCGGAGGGCGATGCGGTCGCGATCGGCGGCGCCTCGTTCGCGCTCGCGGGCCTGTTCGGGTCCACGATCGACCTCGGGCTCGGGCCGCTCGCGCCCGGCGGGTCGGTGAACGCGTTCCTCGCATCGTTCCCGCTCGCGGGCGCGCCTGCCCCCACGAGCACCGCGATCCCGATCGCGACCGGCACCTCGACCGCCGCACGCACCGCGACGGCCGTCCCGACCCAGACCGCGGTCCCCACGCAGACCGCCGTGCCGACCCAGACCGCTATCGCGCCGACGCAGACCGCGGTCCCGACCGTCACGCGCACCGCGATTCCAACCGCCACGCGCACTGCGCCGAGCGCGTGCGACGTGAACGGGGACGGCGTCGTGAACGAGCAGGACGCGATCCTGCTGCTCGACCAGGCCGAGCACATCCTGCGCTACCTCTCGGGCGATAGCCCCGTGTGTCCGTGATGTTCAAGAAGCTCTACCGCTTCTTCATGGACGAGACCTACTTCGATCGCTCGCTCGCGACCGTGCTGGCCCTCATCGGCTCGCTGCTCGGCTCGGGCCTGATCGATCTCGGGGCCGTGACCGAAAGCCTCGGGCCGTACGGCTGGACGCTCGGGAAGTTTCTCGTGCCGATCTCGATCTGGTTCGCCGCGCGCTCCGGCATGCCGAGCGCGCTCCGGCGCCTGACGCCGGAGCAGATCGACCACCTCTGCGAGTACGCGCGCGTGTTAGAAGCGCGCTCGAAGGAGCCCCATCATCATGGCAAATGACCACACCGGGCCTGGCTACTGCCCGAAGTGCCAATCCACGAACGTCACGATGACCGCAGTCTACGGGTATCCTGGGACCGGGCCACGAGGCCGCGCGCGGCTCGGTGACGCTGGCGGTGGGACCCGGTCAGAGTGCAAGGGCTGCGGGCACGGATGGTACACACCTTCGAAAGTGGTTCTGAAACCGATGGGCGAAGACAACGCGATGGGCACGTTCTCCGAAGCGACCTCCGGCCCGCCGCCGGGCTCAATGGAGCGCGTGGGCGACGTCTCGTCCGCCGGCGGCACTGAGCCCGAGCAGTGGGTCCAGCACATCGACCAACACCTCCAGAACTTCAAGGCGCTGCAAGCGAAGCACGGGCGGCACGGCGCGCGCGACACCGAGCCGGACTGGCACTTCGAGAACATGCTCCGCAACACGCTCCACGGGCACGAGCCCGAGATCCCGCGCTCCGCGCGCGAGTGGGAGCTGTACACCGTCAAGTCGCAGCCCGGCGTCGGCACCGCGGGCCGCGAGCTGACGTCGGCCGCCGGCCAGACGCACCGCGCGCTCAAGCGCGCGCTCAAGCACGCGAACCCCGAGGTGCGGCGCGCGGTCTACAACCACGTGCGGGGCCGGTGCTGGCGCGTCGAGATCGACCCGCTGCGCGAGTCGGTCGGCGCGTGCGCGGACTCGCTGCTCAACGGGCCCGTGACGGAAGGCCGGGTGCGCGACGTCGTGCATAAGGTCGCGCGCGCGGCCGTGATCGGCGGCGCGGTCGCGGCCGCCGGCTACGGGCTCAGCCGGCTGCCGGCCACCAAGATGAGCGGCGGCGATGTGTTGCGCCAGCAGGCGAACCAGCAGACGATCCGGACCATGCAGCAGACGCAGAACACGATGAACAACTTCCGTCGCCCCTAGCCATGCCGTTGATCAGCGAGCACGCGAGCGCGCTCCTCGGCGCGGAGCCCGCGACCGAGGGCTGGGTGCGTGACGTCGTGCATACGGTCGCGGCCGAGCACGGCAAGCCCGCGAAGCGGATGCTGCGGTGCGGGTACTGCCGCCAGACCTTCAGTGACCCGCACGCGGGCCGCTCGACCTGGTGCCCGCATTGCACCGACTACAGCGATCGGATTAGTGTGGTCGGCGCGCGCACGCAGCTGTTGCAACGCGTGGCGCGCGCGATTCGCCAATAGAGGAGGACAGATCATGGCCCGCCCAGCAAGAATCAAGAAACGCCTCACGGCGACCTTCACGGCGCCCGACGGCTCCTCGCGCGCCTTCACGACCGACTTCGCGCACGGCGTCACGCGCCGCGCGGTCGATGTGATCTCGCGCGAGGTCTTCTCGCCGTCCGGCATCGCGGAACTCGTCACGCTGCGCAAGCAGATCGCCGAGCAGCTGGAGGCCGAGAGCTTCCAGAGCCGCCTCACCGCGTTCGTGAAGACGCTCAAGGCGGCCGGCATCGAGCTGAAGGACTTCACGATCACGATCGGGTCCGCCTGATGGCGGCCGCCGTGTTCTACCGACAGGTCTGGCTCGCGCGCGGCGAGGACGCGCATACGGACTGGCATATAGCCTGGATCCCGGAGTCGCTCGCGCGCGTCGGGCAGCAGGTCGAGCTGCGGGAGGACGGCAGCAACTGGCTCGTGGCGTGGGCCAGCACGATGCGGGTCAATGGCGAGTACCTGCTGGAGCACGAGCGCGATTACGCGCATCAGCGCGAGGCCTCGGACGTATGATGCCAGACGCGATCGTGAAAGCGCTATTGGACGGCTCGGTGTCGGTCGAGGAAGCGCTCAGTGAGAATGATGAGCACGCGTTCAACACCCCGGATCACGACTATGACCCAGCCTGGGACTACCGCGTAATCGCGCGGCCGCACCCGCGCGTCATGCATCATGTTGGGATCGTGGTGCCAAAGCTCGTGGAGACCGCACGCGAGATCGGCATGGGCAGGCCTACCGTGCACTATGTACGCGGTTTGGGGCGCGGCGCCGTCGCGAAATACGCGCACGGAACCGCCCCGCATCCAGTGCTGTTGATCGACCCGCATCACTACCGCAAGTTGGACGATGGGCACATGCATTGGGCCGTGCACACCTCGCTCTTCCATGAGTTCGGACACGCCATCGAAGATTGGATGGGGCATGGGGACAAGCCCGACGAGGAGGGCGTGGAGGACTACGCGAGGGACACGTTTGATCGCGGGCATTTGAGCGCGACGCACGACTTCATGAAACGGTTCAAATGAACGAGACGTTCGACGCGATCGTCGCGCCGCTCCTCGAAGGCGAGATCTCGACCACGAGCGCGCTGCAGCGGCTCCTCAGGGAGGCGCCCGGCGCGTGGCGCGATCGCGTGCATCACCACATCATGGCCTTCGAGGCCGCGCGCGAGCGCCACGTGCGGGCCGGCGCGGGCGGCGCGCAGACGCGCGACCTGTTCCACGCGATGCTCCGCGCGGGCGCCGCGCGCGCCCGCATCCAGGCGCCGCAGGGCGCCGCGCAGTGGGGCCTCCTCGCGGACCGGCCGGGCACCGCGGCGGCCGCGCACGACCTCACGGCGGCCGCGGTGCGCGCGCACAAGCTCGTGCGGGCCGGCGCGCAGCACTACGATCCCGCGGTCCGCATGGCGGTGCGCCACCACGTGTGGCGGATCGCGGGCCGCGACCCGCGCGAGCACGACCCGCTAGCGGGCCCGCGCGGGCCCCGGTGGCCGCGCCAGTACGGGCCCGCGCCGACGAGACGGAGGACCTAGACGATGGGACGCCTGCTCGACTTCTTGGAATGGTGCTGCGATCGGTTCGACGCGTGGCTCTGGCGCGATGAGGCCGTGTTCTGCGAGGAGCCCGAGTGCCCCGCGTGCAAGGCCTCGGCGCCGCCGGAGCCGAAGAACGCGCACCTCGGGTCAGCGCTCGATGATTTGCTGGCGGAGGACCGCGCGGATCGATGGACGGCGGGCGCGGCGCGGACGCCGATCCAGGTGCCGCAAGAGGCCGAGGTCGAGCCGGAGCGGGTGCGCAAGCTCTACGACGTGCCGAAGCCGAAGCCGGCGAAGAAGAAGGCCGCGAAGAAGCCCCGCAAGCAGCGATGATCGAAGCGATCGAAACGCCCGAGGAACCGCATGCCCTCGGTCCGCTCTGGAGCGGCCGCTACCTCGCGCATCACACGCATAGCGCGCGCTCCCTCGGTGAGATCCTGGACTCGCGCTCACTCGAAAGCGCGAATCACGTCCCCGGCGTTGTCGGCGGTGGGGCCGGCGTGTCGTTCAGCGTGCATCCGTATTGGGGCCACGCGCTCCGCGGCCATAAGCACGTTAGCGGCCCGACGCTCGTGTTCCATCGGCACGCGATCCGCGCGCGCACGCCGCTCGAAACCCCGACCTACCTCGTTCGGCCAGAGCGTCGCGCTGGCTACCTCGCGGATCGATTTGGCGACATCAACGTGACGCATCATCCGCATGAAGCGGGCGAGAAGATGAACCGGAAGTACGGGCCGCAGGAAGGCGAGCTGGTGTCGTCGGAGGACCCGGTCGAGTTCGAGCATCGCGACCTGAGCCATATACTGTACCACCACAACGCGATCGCGGCGGCGCGACCGCGCGGGCGTTACCCGGATGCCGCGAAAGTGCGTGAACAGATCCAGGACCGGGACATGCTGCAGGCGCACGAGCACGCGAAGCGGCACGGCGTCCCGTTCTTCGTCGCGACGCACCATCCACAGAACGCGGAGCGCATCGCGCGCGAGTACCCGGAGCTACGGGGCAAGATCGTGCGGACCTCCTCGACCGAGTGGCGCAAGTCGGACCTCGCGCAGCACTACCTCACGCATTGGCATCAGTCCGCGCGCGACGCGTACGAGGCGCTGCTCGACGGCGCGCCGGTCGCGGACGTGATCACGGAGGTCGTGGGGTTGCAGCGCCGCGGGAGCAGCGAGTACCTGCTCGATCCGACCGAACTCGGCGACGTCGGCCGCGAGCTGTATCGCTTCAAGAGCTACCCGAACCAGCCGCGGTGGGGCACCACGCACGAGTTCGCGATCATCCACCCCGAGCACGGCGACATCGGGCAGCTGCACGTCGCGCACACCAAGCGCGGCACGAAGCGGCTCTACGTGCCGTGGATGCAGCTCAAGCCCGAGCACGAGCACGCGGCCTCCATGCAAGGCATCCGGTCCTCGTTGCAGGCGCACTTCCCGCACGCGGAGGAAGTGCGCGCGTGGCGCGTCACGGGCCGCAAGCGCGGCGTGAAGTCGTGGTCGCTGAAGGATCGCGGCGACACGCGGCAAGGGAAGCTCTTCAAGTGACGATCCACGAACTCATCGCGTCCGTCGCGGCCGGCGCGCTCCCCGGCCGCGCGCTCGACGAGATGCAGCGCTACGCGACCGGGCGCCGCGGGCCGAAGCACGACCACAGCAAGGACGACGCGCAGCCCACGATCGTGCTCGATCTGAATGGCACGCTCACGCCGACCGTCGCGTTCGACCAGCGCGGCATCGATCCGCCGTTCCCGGGCGTGGGCGACGCGCTCACGCGCCTGGCGGGCGGCGGCGCGTGCCTGCATATCGCGACCGCGCTGCTCGACCCCTCGGCCGGCGAGGACGTGCTGAAGAGCCGGAGAGCGCAGATCAAGGCGTGGGTGCGCGCGCACGGGCTCCCGATCTCGTACATCACGGGCAAGGTGCATGCCGATATCTACTACGACGATCGCATGATTGCGCTCGTGCGGGGCGACTGGTCGAGCGCGATGGCGGAAGCGAGCCGGCGGATCGATGCGCGCTTCTCGCGCGACGCGAACGGGATCTGGCAGCGCCGCACGCTGCCGGAGTCGGGCCGCAAGATCGTGCTGCCGGACCCCGCGAAGATCGCGCCCGACCGCCCGCGCGGGCTCGTGGCGCCGATCATCGACATCGACATGCATCGCTGCCTCTCGGACGCCTCGTCCTCCACGCGCGACGCGGTCCCGCGGCCGGGCGCGGTCGCTGCGGTCCGCAAGCTCTACGAGGCCGGCTTCGTGATCCACATCTCGTGCGCGGGCTGGGACCCCTGCACGCACGAGCCGGACGAGGCGGAGCATAGATTGGCTGGTATTCGTAGGTGGTTACAGAAGAATGGTGTGCCTTGGGATGAGGTAGTATCTAAGGATCACGGGGATATCGTGATAGATGACAGGGGTATGACACATACCGAATGGCATAAGGATCTACCGGTCCTGATGCGGAAGCTCATGGCCGCCAGGCGCGCGAGGCAGCATGCGGCGCCGGCAGCGAAATACGGGCACCTGGAGCGGCTCGCGCCTCCGGCGGGCGCCCGACCCCATGTTTAGGCCGAAAGCCGCCCCAGCAGGCCATAAAGAGCCCACGGAGGCCGTTTGACCAATACTCCGCAGCAGATCGAGGCCGTCCTGGCCGGCCGCTCGGTGCGCGACGTCGTGGAGCGGCTCCTGGAGCTGTCTCGCACGCACCCGAACGCGTACCCATGGGACCCCGGCACCGACGACCTCACGGAGGCCGGCGAGGCGCACGCGTGGAACCCGCAGGCGCTCGCGGGCCGCGCGGTCGGCTACGAGTCCTTCGCGCACCACTTCGGGACCGTACGGCCCGGCACCACGCCGGACCTGAAGCACTACCCCTACGGGCCCGAGCACGCCGAGAAGATCGAGAGCATGCTGAAGTCGCACGGCTACACGCCGTACTACGCCGGCGGCCGTTACGGGCCCGCGGACCTCGCGCACAAGAACTATGACACGAAGGCCCTGATGATTTGGGATCCCAGCGAGGGATCGGGCGGCGACTTCGGGCACCGCGCCTATACCGACGCCTGGCGCAAGACGCACGAACTCGCGCATGCGCTAACGAAGCCGATCGTGAACGCGAAGTACGGCGAGGCGCCGCGGATAGGGAAGCTCGGGCACCATCGCTCGCAGCACGAGGTCGAGCGCGCGGTCGAGTGGGAGTGGCACGCGGCGCACAAGCAGCGCGAGCTGAACGCGGGGCTCGGGATCCACGTGCCGGACCACGTGTTCCACAAGGAGTTGAACACGGTGCTCCACGACGCGGTGCATCGCGGCGTGACCGGCAAGTTCACGAACCCCGATCAGGAGGGCTTCCACCCGAGCGAACGCAAGGTACCGCTCGCGACCTCGATCGGCCTCGTGCGCGAGCACGCGCGGCGGCTCGGCTTGACGAATCGCCACCAGACGTTCCATCGCTAATGCACATCAACGCGCGGTTCGCTGACCTCGTCGAGGAGCGCCGCGCCGGCGAGCACCAGTTCGTGGCGCCGTACCCATCGAAGGCGAAGCGGCTCGTGTGGCTCGATGTCGGCAAGGTCGATCGGAGCTGGTCGACGGACCGCGGGTTCTACATCGGGCGCGGCGGGACCGGCAACACCATCAGTGACCGCTACGCGCGCTTCGGCGAGTGGCTGAAGCGCGGCGAGCCGATCCGCGCGCCCGACATCGGGCTCGGGCCGAGCGGCGAGGTCCGGTTCGGCGACGGCCGGCACCGGTTCTCGGTGCTGCGCGACCGCGGCGTGCAGCGCATGCCGTTCTACGTCGATCGATTCGACGCCGAGAAGGCGCGCCGAAAGTTCGGCGCAGAGTGAAGAGGCATGGAGACCTGCACCTACAACTCGCAGTACACCGGCGCGCCATGCGGCGCGCCCGCGAG
>Ga0335069_10016900_pt1 | contig 10171 bp, 8 predicted proteins | sample Lox_Sample_11_FD_206714 | JGI IMG/M metagenome (GOLD analysis project Ga0335069, IMG submission 206714) | Soil microbial communities from Loxahatchee National Wildlife Refuge, Florida, United States - Lox_Sample_1.1 | ecosystem: Environmental > Terrestrial > Soil > Wetlands | place: USA: Florida...
TTCAAAGGGCCATTTCTGGGTGCGGCATTCGCCTGGTAGCCAGCTATTGATGCCGTGACGGGGCGCTGTACACAACCTTCCCGCCCACGATCGTGGTTTCGACCTTCACGTTGCGGAATGCCGCGGGATTGATGGCGAAAATGTCGTCGCTGAGGATCACCATGTCAGCGAGCTTGCCCGGCGTGATCGAGCCTTTTTCTTTCTCCTGGAACTCCGCGTAGGCGGATCCGAGGGTGTAGGCTTCGACGGCCTCGGCCAGCGTGATTTTCTGCTCCGGAATCCAGCCATCCGGATTTTTTCCGTCCAGGGTGGCGCGCGTAACAGCTGCGTAGAGGCCGAGCAGCGGATTGAGCGGCGCCACATCCCAATCGGTTCCAAAAGCCAGCGTCACACCGTGGTCGAGAAACGCGCGCCAGGCGTAGCTGGTCCTGGCTCGCTCGCGTCCGATGCGTGCTTCGACCCAGCGGCCATCGTCGATCGCGTGGTAAGGCTGCATCGAAGCAATGACGTGAAGCGCGGCGAAACGCGTGAAGTCTTTGGCGGTGACGTGCTGTGCGTGCTCGATGGTCATACGCTGGTCGTGATATCCATGTGCCTGCTCGATGGCCGCGAACATGTCGAGGATCATCGAGATCCCACGGTCGCCGATGGCATGCACCCGCAGCTGCAGCCCGGCAGCGTCTGCCTGCATCAACCGCTCGCGCATGGCCTCGGGCGGATGCATCTCGGCCGAGAGAATGCCGCGATTGTCGGGCTCGTCGCTGTAGGGCTCGAAGAGCGCCGCGGTGCGCGAGCCGATTGAGCCATCGGCGAAGCCCTTCACGGCACCGAGACGCAGGTACGAGGATCCCCAGGCACGGCGCAGACCGAGCCTCGCCTGGTCCTGCCATCCGGTCTCGAGCGGTGCACAGTAGATACGCGTCGTCAGCTCTCCCTTCTCCAGCAGCTCCGAATAAGCCTCCACATCAGCGTAGTCGGCCTGCATATGCTGGACACTCGTCACCCCGAGCGACGCGGCATGGGCGAGCGCGCGCCTGGCTGCGGCCAGGCGCTGCTCGTGCGAGCGCGGCGGAATGGCTTTGAGGATCAGGTCTTCCGCGGCATCCTTGAAAATGCCGGTCGGCGTTCCGGATGCGTTGCGGACGATGACACCACCCGGAACATCGCCAGTCGCCGCCGAGATTCCAGCCAGCCTCATCGCCGCGGTGTTCGCGAGTCCCTGATGTCCGTCGTAGCGACTCACGAACACCGGAACGTCCCGAGTGACGCCATCGATCAGGGCGGCCGTTGGCGGTTGCCGCGAGCTCCACTTGGTCTCATCCCAATCCCCGCCGAGGACCCATTCGCCCCGGGCGGTCTTGGCCGCCTGCGCGGCAAGGCGACGTTTGAACTCCTCGGCGGAGGTGGCATCGTTCAGCTGCACCTCGGCGAGCGCAGCGCCACCATCGGTGAAGTGCACGTGCGAATCATTGAAGCCGGGCAGGAGGAGCTTTCCCTGCGCGTCGATCACGCGGCTTTCGGGCCCGCGCCACGGATCCATCTCGGCCATGGATCCCACGGCGACGATGCGATCTCCGATGACCGCTACGGCTTCGGCCCTGGGGTGCTGGCGGTCCACCGTGTAAATGGCGGCATGGGTGACGATGAGATCCGCTGCAGGATGGCTCTGCGCCCAGGCCGGCGTACCGAAGAGAAGGAGATAGATCGGGATTCTCATTGCTTCTCCGCCCTGTGGCTGGATCGCCACCGTTCCGGCGGAGTATGGCGCAATCTCGGATCGAGCTCCCAGCAGGGCGGGAGGAGGACTTCCCCGGCCGGGCGGTCCTTGTCCGCCCGGGGAGCCTCATGTCACCGCCGAGTCATCCGAGACAAGCAAGCGACGGTCCGATTGAATCTTCGCGCAATACGATGAGTCAAACTGTCGCCCGCGGGGGACACGCTGCCGCTGCGCTCATGCGCTCCTCCTCATGCGCTCCTCGGTACTCGCCTGTCGGGTCGTCGGCAAAAGGCTGCATTTGTTAATTCGTTCCTAACACCGCGTGCATTAATCTCGGCACTGCAGAACCCTGAAGCCGCTGCTCTCATGAGCAATACACCCATCGCCTTCGATGTGCTCGCCGCACTGTTCGCGCTGTATGTCGCGGCGGCTATCTGGCAGTCGAAAGATGCCAGCTCGCAACGCAGTAAGGACAGCTCGCGCCGCGCTGATCGCGGATAACGTCGCTCGGCATTTGAGCGCAGCCGACCACTCCGGGAAAGCTGCCCTTTCGGGCAGGTCTGCACCGGGAACGCGTGCTCTGCGAAAGGACCGGCAGTATGCTGGCCTGCAGCTCGCGGTCGGATCGCCTGTGAATTCTCTCCGCGGCCGGGATACACACAGTCAATGAGGGCTGCGCAACAGCCCCGCAAACCGGGCAAGGGTCGTGAGGTCGCGCCAGGTGTCTGCGCAAAGGGTTGGGTACGGGTGCCTGTTGGTTTACCTCCTGCTTGCGTCAGGCGTCGCGGCGCAGGAGAGCGGTATCTCGATACATCGGGTCGCCTCGTCCGGCGCACCGTCCAGCGCTCAGCAACCCGGTCCTGCTACGAGGCCAGCCGCACGCCCGCGGGTGGGCCTCGCGCTTGCCGGCGGTGGGGCACGTGGCGGCGCGCACATCGGGGTGCTGAAGGTTCTCGAAGAGCTGCACGTGCCGGTCGATTGCATCGTCGGGACCAGCATGGGTGCGCTGGTGGGTGGAGGCTACGCCTCCGGCATGCCGGCAGCAGAGATCGAGCAGTTCATCCAGAAGATCGATTGGAAATCGGTGGTCGGCGGGGTCGGCAGCCGCCAGTTCGAGCCGGTGGAGCAGAAGCGTTTCAACGACACCAGCGGCTCGATCGAGCTGGGCCTGAAGAGCGGGCGGATCGTGCCCCCGAGCGGGCTGATCGCATCGAGCCGCATCGAGGACGTGCTGCGCTCGTACGTGGCCAGGGCGCGCACCGTACCGGATTTCGATCAGCTGCCGATACCTTATCGCGCGGTCGCAACCGACATGTTGACGGGCAACATGGTGGTGCTCGATCACGGGGACATTGCCACCGCCATGCGGGCGAGCATGGCGATCCCCGGCGCCTTCGCGCCGGTCGTCACGGATCAGTACGTGCTTGCGGACGGCTTCATCGTGCGCAACCTGCCGATCGATGTGACCCGCAAGCTGTGCGGCGACATCATCATCGCGGTGAATCTCGCCAAGCCCAACGCCACGCGGGACCAGCTGGTCGGCCCCGGCAGCCTCATTTCCCGAAGCAACGACATCATGGCGGAAGCGAATGAGCGGGTGCAGCTGCAATCGCTGACGGATCGGGATATCCGCATCGATGTCGACCTCGGCGATTTCAGTGCCGCGGATTTCGAGCGCACCGCGCAGACAATCCCTCTCGGCGAGCAGGCGGCGCGCGCCATGGCCCCGCGGCTCGCGAGGCTCTCCGTCTCGGCCGAAGAATACGCGGCATGGCGCGGCCGCGTAACGGTGAGCCAGAAGCTCGAGATCAAGCTCGCAGATGTGCAGTTCCGCGGCCTCAAGTACGTGAATCCGGACTATCTGCGCACTCTCACGCACGTGCACGCGGGTGACACGGTGGACGTTGCCGCGATCAGCGCCGACGCGGCGAGACTCGCGGTGCTCGATGAGCTCGAGAGTGTCGAGTACCGACTCGAAGGCGATCCGAACAACCCGACCCTCGTGTGGGAGCCGCGCGAAAAGCAGATCGGCCCCGACGTACTGCGGCCGAGCATGGGGCTGTATGCGGCCGGGTCCGGGGAGCTGCGCTTCGAGCTCGAGGTGCAGTACCTGCGGCGCTGGATAAATTCCTATGGCGGGGAATGGCGCAACCGCGTGCAGGTCGGTACCTCGACCTCGCTCACCACCAGCCTGTACCAGCCGCTCGAGACCGCGCAGCTCTTCTTCATCGAGCCGGCGGCGCTCATCGGACGGTCCATCGAGGACATCTACAACGACTACAAACGCGTCGCCCAGTATTTTTTCATCGATTTCGGCGCTCATGCCGATGTCGGGGTCAATCTCGGATCCAACAGTCAGCTGCGCGCGGGGTACTTTGCCGATCGCCGGCGCGTCGAGGTCGACACCGGCAGCGCACTGCTGCCGACGGGAAAATTCACCGACGCCGGCCTGCGCGCATCGGGTCTGTTCGACAACCGTGACTCATCGAGCTACGCGACCCGGGGTACGGCCGCACAAATCCAGTACTTCCGGTCCGACACGGGTCTCGGCGCCGAGCGCACCTGGCAAACGCTCGAGGCCGCGGCGCGCCACGCCATGCGGGCCGGTGTCACGACGCTGTGGCTCACGGCAGCCGGCGGCTCGGATCTCGGCAGCACACTGCCCGCGGATCGCGCCTTCTCCCTCGGCGGTCCGCAGAGCTTCCCGGGCTACTCGCCCGGAGAGGTGCGCGCCGGCAGGTACTGGAGCGTGCAGGCCAGCGCTCTCTGGCGCGTCGCCGATATCCTGCCGCTCGCGAACCAGGCGCTGTACGGCGGCATCGGCCTCGAAGGCGGACACGTCTACGACCGCATCGACCGCGTAGCGAATGGCGAGCTCTATGGTATCTCCGGTTATCTCGGCGGTCGCACCCCGCTGGGGACGCTGACCGTGGGCGTCGGCAAAGCGACCGGGGCGTGGGCCGGATGGGTCACGCTCGGAACACCGGTCGGTTCGGGCTCGATTCTCGATAATCCGATGTTCCGGTGAGGACGCCCCAATTGACCACGACCGCGACATCGTCGTCCCGCATCCGACGAATCGCCAACGCCGTCGGGCTCACACTGCTCCTGCTCCTGATGATCGCTGTGAGCATCTGGGAGGTGCTGGCCGTCTGCTACTGGGATCATGCCAATCCGACGCTGCGCACCGCGCTCGCTGCGGTGCTGGCGCTGGTTGTGGTCACGCTCCTCATGGGCTTCGCACTGCGGGGTTGGCGCTGGCGGTCGTTCGGCGCTTTCGTGGCACTGTTCGCCGTGGTGCTTGCCGCATGGACCCGCATCGAGCCGTCGAATGACCGGGACTGGCAGACCGACAACGCAGTGCTCGCCTATGCCACCATCGATGGCGACCGCGTGGCCCTGCATAACATCCGCAACTTCGACTACCGCAGCGCGACCGACTTTACGCCGGCATATTACGATCGCTCCTTCGATCTGCAGCAGCTCGAGAGCGTGGACCTGTTTGCGGTTTACTGGATGGGCCCGGCCGTCGCTCACATCTTCCTCAGTTTCGGCTTCACCGACGGCTCGCACGTGGCGATCTCCATCGAAGCGCGCAAGGAGCGAGGGCAGGGCTACTCCTCGTTGCAGGGGTTCTTCCGCCAATACACTCTCTACTATGCCGTCGGAGACGAGCGCGATCTGGTGCGGCTGCGCACCAACTATCGCCACGATCCTCCCGAGCAGGTGTATCTGTACCGGCTGCGCGGCAGCGCGCCAGCAGCGCAACGTCTGTTCCTCGCTTATCTGCAGAGGATCAACGCGCTGCGCGAGCACCCCCAGTGGTACAACACCCTCACCAGCAACTGCACCAACAGCATCTGGTTCCTCGTGCGACTCCTTCCCGGACACGTGCAGTACTCGTGGAAAGTGCTGGTGAGCGGTTACCTGCCCGAATATCTCTACGAGCAGGGACGGCTCGATACCAGCGTGCCGTTCGAGGAGTTACGGCGGCGAGCGCTCGTCAATCCGCTGGCGCAGCAGGCGGATGGGGCAGCGGATTTCTCGCAGCAAATACGCCGCGAGCTGCCTCAGAACCGGTAGGACTACTCCGTACTCTGGCGGCGATTGCGCACGATCGCTTCGCTCAGTCGACGCATGTCATCGAGTGTCCTGCGCGGTCTGCGCGGCGTGGCCGCCCGGAGGTCGGTGCTGTAGGGATCGAAGCTCGGTGCGGGGACGGAGTTCGCGCCCGGCGGCACGGCAGATTCTGGTAAAACGCGAATACGCACCGTGTCGGCGTAGGCGTCCGCCACGACCGGTTCCTCTGCCTCGAACTCACCAGGCATTTCGCACCCTCCGACAAGCGCCACCAGAATGCCCGGCCGAACATGGCTATGGAAAGTCGGCGACTACAGTCGTCGTCGACCAGCGACATGGCCGAAATATGAAGTTAAAGGTGGGGTCCGACTCAGCGGCCAGAGCGGGCCTGGAGCCGACTCGAGCGTACTCCGGCCACCAGTGTCTCGGCCGGAGAGGGATCCTCGGAACTGAAGTACTTCTGTAGCGAGAGCAGTGCGCGATCCAGATTGCATAGCGCATCGAGCGGCCCGATGGGCCACAGCCCATAGGGCACCTCTGCGTGGATACCGTGCCCGGAGCTCAGTTTCGCGCAGGCCGCACCGCCCATGCCGACCACGGAGTACACACCGTTTCCTGCGTCGGTCGGCAGCGCGCGGAACGCCAGGACACCCATCAGGAGCAGAACGAGATAGAGACGCATCAAATATATGGTGCACTCAGTCTGTCTCTACTGCCACGCCCCCGGTCACATAAAAAGAGCGAGCCGGCCAAGAGACTCGGCATGGAGCCATCAGGGCCGGGCTTCCTCGAGCAGGCGCAGCAGCGTCGGTGAGCCCTGGCGCTGCGCCGCGGCGAGGGGCGTGTCGCCATCGGCGTCCACGACGTCGGACCGCGCTCCGGCGGCGAGCAGCAGCCGGACCAGCGGGACATCCCCGCGGGATGTCGCAACGAGCAGCGCCGTGCGTCCGCGTGCGTCGGTCTGCTCGGTGCTGGTTCCGCCGCGCAGCAGTTGCTCGACGCGTGCGAGATCGCCGGATTCTGCCGCCGCCACCAGTGCGGAGCTCGACGCGGAGCGACGCGCCTCGACCCGCGCCGACGGCGCCGCTGCAGGAGCGACCTCTAGGTTCGCCCGCGGCGGCGCCATCGCCGCGCGTGCCCGTTCGGCGGTCATGTCTGCGCCGGCTTCCTTTGCTGCGGTGGTCCCGGGAGGCAGGGGCGCCGGCTCTGCGGAGCGGCTGCGGGGGAATGCTGCACCGGGGGTCACGCTTGCAGCGGGGCCTTTCGCAGGCGGTTCCGCGGGCCGCGCGGAGGCGGGGGCGCTGGGAACCGCAGCGGGTGCCGGCGGGCGCGCATGCCAGGCGAGGAGGCTCGCGAGCCCCCCCACGATGACGCTGGCGGCAAGGCCGACGTGCCAGGTGCTCCTTCTTGGGGCCTCATTCGCGACGCTGCGCGCGTGCGCCAGGATCGCCTGCCGCACCGCCTCGCCGGGCCGCGCAGCATCACGCGCGCTCGCCGCCCGGTACCGTTCCGTGAGATCGTCCGCGCCGTCGGTCAGGTCTTCGCCGCTCATGCGTACTCCTGCAGCAGCTCGCGCAGCCGGGACCTTGCGTAGCGCAGGCGGCTCTTCGCTGTCTCGAAGGTGGTGCTCGTGACCCGCGCAATCTCCTCGAGCGTCAGCTCTCCTTCAGCGTGCAGGAGGAAAGCCTGGCGCTGCTCCGGCGGCAGCCGCGCGATCGCCGCCAGCACCGCATCGGCGTGCTGCTTCGATTGCGCCTGCTCGGGGGGCTCGGTATGGCTCTCGGCGGCGAGATGCTCGACGAGGCCGGAGCCGTCCGCGGCCTGACCGACCGTGACGAGTCGCAGGTGCGGTCGACTGGCACGCAGTGCGTCGACCAGACGATTGTGCGCCAGCGTGAGCAGCCAGGTCTTGAAGCGCGCCAGCGGCCGGTAGCGCGGCGCTGCGCGCGCCACCGCGAACCACACTTCCTGCATCAGCTCATCGCAAATCGCAGGGTTACCGAGGTTGCGTTGCAGGTAGCGCCAGACCGTGAGCTCGTGACGTCGATACAGTTGCTCGAAGGCCTGCACGTCACCGCCAGCGAAGCGCAGCATCAACGTTTCGTCCGTCTCGGGACCCTCACTCATGAAAGCATTGTCGCCCGCGAGTGCAGGCCGGCGGGTCGGGTACGAAATGTATCGGCATCGAGCCGGGAAACGGCTCGGGCACCGCGGCCAGGGTCGTCCCGTGTGGAATGATGCCGAGCGCAATGAGATTCTCGCGGCTGTCATAGCGGATGCGCACGATCTCGCTCGGCTGGTCGCTCGAGCGTACGAAATCCACGAACTCCACGTAGGATTGCGCGCGCGCTCCATGACCGGTTCCCAGGTGTGCGAGCGGCGGCGCAGCGGCCCTGTCGGGTGCCCGCGCTGCGTCGGCCGATTTGGCTGCCGGACTGCCGTAGGCCTGCATGCGTGACTCGGCACTGCTCTCCGGCGCAGCTGCCGGCGCCGGCGGTGCGCGCTCGGCGGCCGGCTCGGGGAGGCGCTCGCGGAACACCGCCACCCCGATCACGCCGATGTTGGCCGAGCGACCCGTGCGCGCGGCATAGGAGTCTGGCGCTGCGGCGAATTCGAAGGTAGCGACCTCGGTCTGGCTCTTGCGCCAGCCGGTAACCTGATACCGTTCCTGACTGCGCAGCACGTAGCCGGGCTGGTCCCACCGCGCCGTATCGCCGGTCAGGACATTGATGCCGTCGACCGAGGTCACCGCGAGCAGCCGCTCCCCCAGTGTGTTACGGATCTCGATCGCATAATGAGCACCGGGCTTCCCCGCGATCCAGTACTCACCGTGATGATAGTAGCTCTCGAGCGTGCTGCCGCTGTCGCGGTCGATGACCACGACCTGTGCGAGCCGGCCGACGGCGTGCGCAGGCTGCGCGAGCAGCAGGCAGGCGCTGATCAGGATATGTCGCATCTGCAACCTCCGGAGCGAATGTCGAACACCCACTTAAACGGCTCGGGAGGCGCAGCGGGGTTAAGAAGGGATGCGGGACGGGAAAAGGGCTCACTCGCGCCGCGAGTGAGCCCTGCCAGGGGAGCGGATCAGCGAGCGCCGTGGTTGGCGCCCGGAGCTCGCACCGTCAATCGCGATCGTCGAAGAGGTCGTCCATGACCTGAACATCCGCTCGGCAGGCATTGTTCAGGCACGGCACGCCGAAGCCCGCTTCCATCGACTTCAGCAACGAGAAGTGCGTGTAAAAACGATGGCTGACGCGCCCCGGGTGCTGCTCAGAGGGGTCGCGTCCTTCCCGATTGGTGAGGACCACGAGCGTCACCTGGTTGGTGATGGGTGCGTTGCTGTAGTCGCTCTCGTCCCAAACGATGACGATCGCGTTGCGACCGTCCTTCCACGCCTGGGAAGAGCGGATGGCGGTGACGATGCGCTCGAGCGCCACATCACCCTGATACATGAGCCCCGGGTTGAGCCCGGCGAGCGTGCCGACGTCGTTGGGATCGGAATCACATTGCGGCCCTGCGCCACTGCGGCCGTGCTGATCGTTGCACTGATTCGGCACGATGTAGACGAGATTCGGCACGCGGCCTCTGGCGAGATCGGCAAACAGGCCGCGCTCACCATCGAAGCCGACGACGCGGGCGAGGCTCAGCCGCGGATCGCTCCCTGCTTCGACATCGGCGAAATAGGCGAAGGGGTTGTGCTTGACGGCGTACAGCCCGACCACTCCGTCGGTGAGTCCCGCCTGCGAGGGCGGGTTCTTGTTGGAGAACAGGCCGTCGGCGGAATTTATACCATCCGCTCCCGAGGGCGGCAGGCTCTCCTCGTACGCCTTCCAGCTGCGCCCGCTCGCCACGAGCTGATGCGCCAGCGTGAGTGCGACGGTGTGCTCGGCCGGATAACCCACCTTGCCGTCCACATTGATCACAGGCCCTGGCTGGTTACCCTCGAGGTTGCTGTTGTCGATCGGCGGTGTCGCCGCATCGGTGCCGCTGCCGCGCAGCGGGCAGATATCGGGATAGGAGCTCTCATCGAGCGAGGGCACGCCCGTGCTCAGGTTCGTCGCGCAGCTGCTTCTGTGCCAGTCCGGCGCGTGATCATTGAGCACACCGAAATTGGAGCCGCCGACGATCTCCAGATAGTTCGTGAGGCTGGGGTGCGCGACCGCAAAATAATTGGCCGCGAGCGCGGAGTGCCGCGCGAGGCTGTTGAGGAAGGGCATGTCGGGGTTGCCGATGACCTCGGCATTCCCATGGTTCTCCATCATGACGAGAAAGACATGATCGAGTGGCTCGACGCCCCTCGGGACGGGACCCTCATCCGCTACGGCAGCGAAACTCGCGCACGCCGTGAGGGCGGCGGCCGCGAGAGCCCGACAA
>Ga0335069_10016901_pt1 | contig 10171 bp, 9 predicted proteins | sample Lox_Sample_11_FD_206714 | JGI IMG/M metagenome (GOLD analysis project Ga0335069, IMG submission 206714) | Soil microbial communities from Loxahatchee National Wildlife Refuge, Florida, United States - Lox_Sample_1.1 | ecosystem: Environmental > Terrestrial > Soil > Wetlands | place: USA: Florida...
ACCGACAACGATTCACCGTTTGTTCCTCGCGGCGAACTTGGCGAATGGGGTTTTCGGTAGCCACAGGTATTCGGTAACCACAGGCTGTCCGGTCTCCAGCGGCCGCCCGCGCTTCAGCCAACGGCTTTGCACGCGGAGGTTGGTTCGTTCGCTCCCCCTCTACGCTTCGAGGAGCTCCCCGACGACCTCGGACGCGCCCAGCCTGTCGCTTGCGATCACCGAAGTAGGGTAGCGCCGTGGGGGAGCGCGGCCGAACTGGGGCTCTGCTCGCGACAGGAACCTCGAACGACTAGCTCGGGGCGAAGGGTGATATCCTCCTTGAGGCCGCCCGTTTTCCCGGCGATCTGGCTGATTAGGGTCTGGGCGGCGATGGTGCCGACCGAGTAGCTGGGCTGCCGCACGGTCGTCAGGGGGGGGCGCAGGATGGAGGCCCAGAGCGGGTCGTCGAATGCGACCACGCCGACGTCTTGCGGTATTCGCAGGCCCCGCTCCTGGATGGCGGTCAGTGTGCCAACGGTCATGGCCTCGCAACTGATGAAGAATGCGTCGGGCCGGTTCCTCAGCTCTAGCAGCTCGCCGGCCCTGGTCCTGCTGATCTCCGCGTTGAGCTCGCCGTATCTGACCAGCTGTGGGTCTCTGGCGATCCCCGCTCGCTTTAGCGCCTGGGTGTAGCCCAGGAAACGCTCCTCCAACGAGGCGATCCCCGGCAACCCCTTCATGATGGCGACGCGGCGATAGCCGTGCTCGAGGAGGTGGGTCACGCCCTCGAAGGCCCCCAAGCGATTGTCGACGGTTATGGAGACCGCATCGAGCTGCGGAAGCCGCCTGTCCACGAGCACCACAGGCATCCCGGACCGCGTGAACATCCGCAACCGATGAAGATTTCCCTCGGTGGGGCACAGGATGATCCCGTCGACTTTCCGGTTCCAGAGCTCTTCGAGATGCACCTTCTCCTTCTCGGGGTCCTCATCGCTGTTACAGACGATGAGGTGATAACCGTTCTGGCGACCGACGTCGTCGGCGCCGCGGACCAAGAGCGTGAAGAAGTTAGTGGTGATATCGGCGATGACGATGCCCAGGCACGACGTGCTCGCGGTCTTGAGGCTCCGCGCCACGATGTTGGGTGAGTAGCCTAGCTTCTCCGCTGCAATTCGAACCTTCTGCCTCTTCTCCTCGCTCACGTAGCCGTGGTTGCCGAGGACCCTGCTGGCCACCGCGACGGAGACGTTGGCCGACTTGGCGACGTCGCGCAGGGTGATCTTCCTCGGAAGGGACCTCATGGCGGCAAGGAGGACCATAGCACGACCCGGGAACAGTTTCCGAAGAGCGGTGGTGCTCATTCGAAGCGTCGGGGGAGCGCCGGCGTGGGCGTAGGCACGAACTTCCCCAGGCATCACAAGGAGGTGCCCATCGCCCCCGGGAGGGGTCGAACCCGCGGATTGCCATGGAGAGGGGTGCCTGGTATGAGACCGCCTGATAACGGTTCCATATCGTTCCATACGTGGCTCCCGGCCAGCCTGGGAAGAGGTGGCGCATGAAGACGCAGGAGGTCTTTGAGCGGGCAAAGGTTTCCTACATCTACGGAACGTCAGCCGCGGGGCGGTATCACGCCGGGCTGGGCATGCCGCTCTACGTCGAGAGAGCCGATGGCCCATACCTCTACGACCTAGATGGGAGGGAGTGGATCGACTTCAACACCTCGGCCGGGGCCGCCTTCTTCGGCTACAACAACCCGCGCCTCCGCCGGGCCATCGAGCGATCGATGGCCATGGGCTTCTTCATGAACGTGGAGAGCGAGTACCACTATCAGCTCGCCGATCAGATCTGCCGCGTGGTCCCTTGTGCCGAAAAGGTGCGGCTCTCGAACACCGGGACCGAGGTAACCATGGGGGCGGTCCGGCTCGCGCGCGCCTACACCAGGCGGGACAAGCTCTTGCGCTTCGAAGGGCACTTTCACGGCATGAGCGAGCTCGTGTTCTACAACCACGGGGTCCTCGGGGAGATGGACGCCCATGGCGAGGTCACTCCCCAGCCGGACAGCGCGGGATTCCCCGCAGCTTTCGCCTTGCCGCAGGTCGTCGTCGAATTCAACCGCATCGAGGCGGTCGAGCACGCCGTCAAAAAGCACCGCGGTCAGATCGCCGCCGTGATCATGGAAGCGGTTTGCTACAACTGCGGGTGCATGCCGGCGTACCCGGAATACCTGAAGCAATTGCGCGAGATCTGTACCCGGGAAGGTATCGTCCTGATCTTTGACGAGGTGCTCTCCGGGTTCCGCCCGGGGATCGGCGGGGCGCAAGAGTACTACGGAGTCACGCCGGACCTCGCCACCATCGCCAAGGCGCTCGGGGGTGGGTTCCCCATCGCCGCCCTGGTGGGAAAGAAAGAGATCATGGCGGCGCTCAACCCGGGCGGCCCGACGGTGATGAGCGGAACCTATACCGGCGCGCTCATGCCGGTGCTGGCGGCGCTTGAGTGCATCTCGATGATGGAGGAGCCGGGATTCTACGAGCGCCTGAACCGCCTCTCCCAGCGCCTCTACGACGGGATGAACGGGCTCTTCCGGAGATACAAGGTCCCGGGCCACGTCCACGGGCTCGGCAACCGCTTCGCCACCTACTTCGGCTGGGACGACGAGAAGGACGACTACGACTTCAGGAAGATCGTTCGCAAATTCGACGGAGACCTGTACAACCGCTTTGTCTCCAAGGTCCTCGAGAAAGACCTCTACTTCCACCTCTCCGGCTGGGCAGGGAAGGGGGTCTCGCTGCCGACCCACTGCGGGATCTCCTCGATGCACACCGAGAAGGAGATCGACGTGGCGCTCGATCGGATGGAGAGCGTCTTCAAGGAGTTGGGCCGTGAGCGTGCGGCCGGCTCGCGGTCGTGAGGAGTCCCGCCATGTCCACCCGCTCGGAAACGATCCAGCGTTTTCTCGAGGAACGAAAGCTCGACGGCTTACTCCTCAACCTTCCCGAGAACATCCTTTTCGGGAGCGGCTACTGGCCCAGCACCGCGGCGGCGCTGTTCGTCCCCGCCTCCGGTAGACCCACCCTGATCGTCCCCAAGCCCGACCTCACCTTCGTGCCTCAGGGCTTCACCGGCGAGGTCCGGACCTATGACACGCGGATGGAGGACGATCCCACGGACCTCTTCATCGCCAAGCTGCTCCAGGGAGCGGTGGGAGAGAAAAGCGCGAGCAGGCTGCTCATCGGGTGCGACCGCTTCATGCAGACCATCGCCGGGACGCACATCGGGGGGGAGGCGCGGGTTCCGGGTGCGCCGTTCTTCGCGCTCCTTGAGAACCACCTCCCGGCATCGGACTTCGTCGACGTGACCTCCTGGGTCTACGAGGCGCGGATGCTGAAGACGCCGGAGGAAGTTGTCGCCCTGCGACGCACCGCCCAGGTCGTGGACCACGCCCTTCAGGTGGCGCGGCCCCGGTTGGCTCCGGGGATGAAGGAGACAGAGCTGGCTGCAATTATCGAAGGGGAGATCCAGGCCTTTGGGGTCGGGTACGACGGGGCCCGGAGGGCGCGCGGCTTCGCCTTCGTGATGTCGGGGCCCGAGAACACCGCCAGCGCCTGGGCCGCGTACAACATCTCCACCGATCGGAAGATCGGCGAGGGCGACCTCGTCCTCATCGAACTCGACTCCCAGGTCGACGGCTACTGGTCCGATCTTTCCCGAACCTGGGTGGCCGGAAAGGCCTCAACGAAGCAGCGGGAGGTCTGGACCGCCGTTCACGACAGCCAAAAGCTTACGGTGGAAGCGTTGCGGGTCGGCGACAGGATCTCAAAGGTCGATGGCATTGCGCGGGAGTTCCTCACCGCCCGCGGCTACGGCCCGGAATTCCTGCACCACATCGGCCACGGCGTCGGATTCTCGTTCCACGAGGCGCCGTATCTCGATCCGCCCTCGCGGGTGCCCAGCGACTTCGAGATCCGGCCGCACATGGTCTTCGCCATCGAGCCGGGCGTCTACATCGAGGGGTGGGGAGGGATACGGATCGAGGACAACGTGGTCATGAACGAGACCGGACGGGCTGAGTACCTCTCCACCGCAGACCGAGACCTGTGATCGCGTGGCTGGGGCCTGTCCCAGGGAGTCGGGACCCTTGGCAGCAGATGGGCGGGACATTGGCGTTGCTGGTGCACCACGTCTCTACGGAAAGGGGTAGCGTATGAAGCGTTCGTTAGGTCGGTTGCTCGTCGCCATCGTCGCTGTGGCGATGGTCGGAGTGTCTCCTCCCGCGAGCGCGGCTTCGAAGAAGCTGCTCATCGCGTTTTCCCCCGGGGTGACGACCAACCCGTTCTACGTGGCGATGCAGTACGGCGCCGTCACGGCGGCGAAGAAATACGGGGTGGAACTCGTCTGGCAGGGCGGGCAGCAGTGGGACTTCAACCAGCAATCGGTGGTCCTGCAGTCCATGCTGGCGCGGAAGCCGGGCGCCTTGATCCTCTCCCCCACCGATCCGGAAGCCCTGAAGCCCCTCCTGCGGCAGGCGGTCGGCCAAAAGGCCTTGGTCATCACCACCGACACCGACATCAACGACCCGACCTTCTCCATCCGCAAGCAGTGGATCGGTTCCGACAACGTCCTCGGCGGCCGGATGGCCGGCGAGGCGCTGGCCAAGGCGCTGAATGGCAAGGGGGATGTCGCGCTCATGGGGGCGCTCATCGGGGTCACCACGAATGAGGACCGGTACAAGGGCTTCAAGGAGGCCCTCGCCAAGTTCCCCGACATCAAAATCGTGACCACTCAGTACAGCAACGACGACCAAGCGACCGCCGCTTCCCAGATGCAATCGGTGCTTCTCGCCAACCCCAACCTGGCCGGGGCCTTCGCGGTCGACACGCCCACCGCGCACGGCTGCGCCGTCGGGCTCAAGAACGCTAACATGGGCGGCAAGGTCGTCCTTGTCGGCTTTGACTCCCAGCCTCTCGAGATCGAGGATCTCAAGGCGGGCCTCACCACCATGTTGGTCACGCAGGGCCCCTACCAGATGGGCTACCTGGCCGTGGAGAACGCGTACAAGTACCTGACCGGCGAGGTCAAGTCGCTCCAGCAGAAGATCACCACCAAGATGTACGTCATCACTCCACAGAACGTGAACGACCCCGAAACGGCCAAGTGGGTCTACCAGACCGAGCTGCCCAAGGACTGATCTTCCTTCCTGGGGGTATCCTCCCATGATACCCCCAGGAAGTTTCTTCGCGGGAAAGGCCTGGTCGAGCGGCGATGAGGAAGTTCTCGAATACCTGGATATTCGCCACCCTCGCCGTCTTCGTCGTCTTCTTCTCCGTCGCCGCCCCAGGCTTCTTCTCCTCGATCGGCCTGCGGAGCGTTGCCCTGTTCGCTTCCGAGCCGCTCCTCTTGGCGGTCGCCGAGACCTTCGTCATCATCTCGGGCGGTATCGACCTGTCGGTGGGGGGCGTTCTGGGCTTTACCGGAGTGGTCGGCGCCCTGGTGATGCGGAGCGTCTGGACCTCGTCGCAGAGCCTCGGGCTGAGCATCGCGGCGGCCACGCTGGTCGCGGTGGGCATCGGGACGGCACTCGGGGCGGTGAGCGGCATCATCATCGCCAAGTTGCGCGTCCCGCCCTTCGTGGTGACCCTGGGGATGCTGGGGATCTGCCGCGGGATGACATTCGTACTGACCTCGGGGCAGGCCATCATCGGTCTTCCCGAGACTCTGGGAGTGATCGGGAACTTCACCCTGCTCGGCTTCCTGCCTGTGACCACCCTAGTGGCCATCCTCATCATCGGCGCCGCTTCTATATGTCTCTCACGGACGCCCATGGGACGGTACGTCTACGCCATGGGTGGTAACAGGCAGGCGGCGGTACGGGCCGGAGTTCCCGTGGCGCGCTACACCATCAGTATCTACGCCACCTCGGGTTTTTTGGCGGGATGGGCAGGACTCATGATCTTGGCGAGGTTCGCCACCGGCTCGCCATTGTCGGGCCAGAACTCCGAGCTGAACGCCATCGCGGCCGCGGTCATCGGCGGGACCAGCCTAAGTGGCGGGATCGGGTCCATCGGTGGGGCCATCGCCGGAGCTCTGATCATCGTCGTGCTCCTCGTGGGTCTAGTGATCATGAATGTCCAGCCCTACTGGCAGATGGCTGCCGTGGGTGGAATCCTGATCCTGGCCGTGTTCTTCGACAACCTTCGCTTCGGCAGGAGTCTCGGGGAGTGAGGTGAGGGGCAGGACCATGGATCGCGAGGTCATCCTCCGAGTCGAGAACGTCTCCAAGAACTTCGGCGGCGTCCAGGCGGTGCAGCGCGTCAGCTTCGACGTTCACAAGGGAGAGGTCGTCGGGCTCTTGGGCGATAACGGAGCCGGGAAATCGACCGTCATCAAGATGATCGCCGGGGTCCTTCGCCCGACGCAGGGCTCGATCTCGCTAATGGGGGAGCGAGTAGACTCTACCTCCCCACGCGAGGTGCGCGAGCGGGGGATCGAGACCATCTACCAAGACCTGGCTCTCGCCGACAACCTGGGCATCACCGCGAACATCTTCCTCGGCCGAGAATACCGGAAGAAGATCCTCGGCATGACCTTCCTCGACGAGCGGAGGATGCGGGAGCAGACCGAGCAGATCCTGGCGCGGCTAAAGATCACGCTCCCGAGCCCTAGGGCGCAGGTGCGCGACCTGTCTGGGGGACAGCGACAGTCCGTAGCCATCGGTCGTGCGGTCTTCTGGAGGGCGAAACTCGTCATCCTCGACGAGCCCACCGCAGCGCTGGGGGTGAAGGAGCGGGCCAACGTCCTGGAGCTCATCAAGTCGCTCAAGACCCAGGACGTCGCCGTTATCCTCATCAGCCACAACCTAACCGACGTGTTCGAGGTGACCGACAGGCTGGTGGTGATGCGGCGGGGCGAAATAATCAGAGAGCTCAACACCAGGGAGTCGACCGAACACCAGATCGTGCATCTTATGATCGGCTCCGAGAACTAAAGGCTGCGAAACGTGACCGTTGGGCCCAGCGGGAGGCCAGAGAACAAGGTGGCTACGGGCCGACGGTGTGGGCATAGACAGAAGATCGATACTGGTGGTGAGGGGAGTGTCGGGCGGATAGACCAGGCCAATTGCTCGCCGCTCGCCTGGGCCGGAAGCACGCGGGCGCGGACGACTTCCACCCGGCCTCCAACGTGGTCAAGATGGCCGCCAGCCTTCGGGGTGACTGGGACTCATTGCCGGGTGAATCGCCGCGCGGCAGGGGCATTCCTTCGCGCCGACCCTCCTGGACAGCTAGTTTCAAGCCCTGCAGGAGCCGGCTCCAACCGAGGGAGCGATTACGTCCGTCGTCGATCGCTCTCCATCAGAAATCTTGACCTCATTCTGGCCGCCACCGGCTGAGTCCACCCCGAGAGATCAACGTGGCGGCGAGCTGTTCACCCGAAGTAGGGGGTTGTCCTCATGTCCTACATAGAGACCATGTTTTCACTCACCGGGAAAGCAGTCATCCTGACCGGCGGGGCAGGTGGGATTCCGGTGAGCATGGCCGTTGCATTCGCTCGGGCCGGCGCTACCGTGTGCCTGTGGGGGCGCGGCACCAACCACCCCATGCCCGCCGCGGCGGAGAGGGTGCGCCGGGAGGCTGGGGCAGATGCCGGCGAGGTGCATGCCGTCACCATGGACACGTCCACGCGGGAGGCCTGCGAGGTGGCGCTCAAGGAGACAGAGGGAAGATGCGGGCTGCCGAGCATCCTCGTCAACGGGGTTGGGGGAAACCGAGGGAAGACCTCCTTCGTCGACGTCGACGAGGACCTTTTCGAGGAGATCCTCCGTCTTAACCTCCTCGCAGGCCTTGTGACTCCCACCCGGGTCCTATCCCGCCGCTGGATCGAGAAGAACGTCCGCGGCTGCGTCATCAACATGACCTCGATGACGAGCTACAAGGGGCTGTCCGGTACCTGGGCGTACAACGCGGCCAAGGCGGGCGTCCTCAACCTTAACGAGGCGCTGGCGAAGGAGCTTGCGCCGCACGGCATCCGAGTCAATGCGATTGCCCCCGGCTTCTTCCTCGGCAACCAGAACCGCGCCCTGCTCACCGACCTGAAAACCGGCGAGCTCACGCCGCGCGGCAAAGCCATCATCTCCCGGACGCCGTTCGGGCGCTTCGGAGAGATGTCCGAACTCCATGGCGCTGCCTTGTTCCTGGCCAGCGACAAGGCAGCGGGGTTCGTGACCGGAGTGTCGATTCCCGTTGATGGTGGCTATCTCACTGACAACATCTGACCAGGAACGCTCGGGAGGCTAGCCGGACCAGGACTCGATGACTTAGAACCAGATGGCTACTGCTGGCGGCCACTGTCCGTCCCGTAAACCGTGTCGGCACGTACCACAGGGTCCCCGGGGCGAGCGCCGACACGAGGCTGAGGCCGCAGGGAGGGTCGGAGTTCCGCGCGAACGCAGCCGCGGATGGATCTTCAGCCACGGCGTGTCGGCCCCGGAGGTGAGGTTGAGGTCGTTGCTCTTGCCGATGCAGCTCAGGCAGCGCGCCGTTCGTAGTGGCGATAGAGGCCAGCGGCTTCCGCGACCTCCACGACGGCCCCGCGCTCTGGCCCCTGCACGGGTCGAGGTTCGGGGCAGTCCATGGCAAGCGAGCGGTGGCAACGCCACTGGTGGTAGTGCTGGAAATAGCCGCCGAGGAGCTTCCGCAAGTGGCGCTCGCCCAGGACGATCACGTTGTTGAGACACTCGCGGCGAACGCTCCCGATCACCCGCTCGGCGAAGGGATTTCGCCAGGGACTTCGAGGGGCGGTGAGGACTTCTTCGATACCCATGCCTTCCACGCGCGTTTGGAAGGCCGGGCCGTACACACGGTCGCGATCCCGGAGGAGGAAGCGCGGCGCTGCCTCCCAGGGGAACGCCTCGGAGATCTGGTGGGCTGTCCACTGGGCGGTCGGGTGTTCCGTTACGTTGAAGTGGACGATCCTTCGCCGGGCGTGAGCGAGGATGATGAAGACGAACAGGACCTTGAACGTCACCGTGGGCACCACGAAGAAGTCGACCGACACGAGGTCCTTTACGTGGTTGGCCAAGAACGCGCGCCACGTGGGCGACGGCGGCTTCTTCGGCCGGACCATGTACCTCTCGACCGTCGCCTTGGCCACGTGGATGCCCAACTTGGCGAGCTCCCCTACGATGCGGGGGGAGCCCCAGCGCGGGTTCGCGCTCGACATCGTGCGGATGAGGTCCTGGACCACCTTGGCCAGCCTGGGTCTGCCGGGCCTTGCTCGGGAAAGGCGAGCCCAGTGGTCGCGGAACCTGCGGCGCTGCCAGGCGATGACGGTGCTCGGCTTCACGAACACCAAGGCATCTCGCCAGCCAGCCCAGGTCCTGGACAGCCACGCCCAGAGCAAACGATCGGCGACTTTGGTCCGGGGCCGGGTAGTGCACCGCTTGTAGACGGCGAGCTGGTGGCGCAGGGCGAGGACCTCGAGCTGGAGGGCGGCTCGCGACCGGAAGCCGGCGCGGAGAGACCCAAGGAGGGCGAGGAGGACCGCCTTCATGAGGGGCGCAGGCTACCCCACCTCGCTCGGACCCACCGCGAGTTCCTGGCTGGGCGGCCCTCCGCGAAACCCCGTGATGACGGCGGCTTCGGCATTCTCGGGACGCACAAGCAGACGGAGAGCGACGGTCAGGCCACTCCATAACCTCACCACTCCCTCGCGGTAGGCGCTGACCAGCACGTCCCAAGCTGTGCCCGATCACGCCCCCCGAAACAAGGCATCATGGAAAGGTGGCGGCGAGGCTCCAGGACCGAGCGGACCTGATGGGTGAAGGGCGTCCCCTTCGGCCACGACGTGGCACGGTTGGAATTGCGAAGTGCCAACCCAAAGAGGACGCCCATGGAACGATACATCGGCCTGGATGCGCATGCGGAGAGTTGCACGCTGGTGGTGGTGAGCCCAACGGGGAGGCGACTGAGGCAGGAGGTGGTGGAGACCAACGGGGCCGCACTGAAGCAAGCGCTGCGGGCAATCCCCGCTCCGAAGCGAGTATGTCTGGAGGAGGGGACGCAGATATGTGGCGGGCATCGATATGTGGCGGCTGGAGTGTCGATTTGCAGAAGGTAGGGACCCCAGCCGCGTGAGTTTTGCAGAAGCATTACCCCCTCGGACCTGAGGGATTTGCAGAAGCATTCCCTCCCCCATC
>Ga0335069_10016902_pt1 | contig 10171 bp, 8 predicted proteins | sample Lox_Sample_11_FD_206714 | JGI IMG/M metagenome (GOLD analysis project Ga0335069, IMG submission 206714) | Soil microbial communities from Loxahatchee National Wildlife Refuge, Florida, United States - Lox_Sample_1.1 | ecosystem: Environmental > Terrestrial > Soil > Wetlands | place: USA: Florida...
GGCCGCCACCTCGAGGTGGAAGTGATTGCGGTGCGGCCAGTTGTAGTCGGGCGACAGCACGACGTTGAAGAGGCGGGCATCGGCGGCGTCGCACAGGATGCCTCGCAGCTCGGTGGCCTCGGGCGTCGCCGGGCGGGGCCCGGTGCCGGGCCCGCAGGTCTTGGCGCCGATGTGCCCGTGGAAGTCGCGCTGGACCTCGAGCGTCGTCCCGTCCTTCTTCACGAAGGTGGCGGCGTCGATGGCCAGTCCGCCGGGATGGCGCGTCGCGAGCTTGCCGTCGGGCCAGCGCGGTGAGGGCGGACGGTACATGGAGAGATGGACGACCGTCACGACGTCGTGCGCCGCGAGCTGCCCGGCGAAGTCGTCGAGCGCGAGGGCGAGCCGGCAGTCCACGATCTCCCACGGGGAGCTGGCGCGCTGCGAGGCGGGCAGCCCCGTGCGGAACGTCACGCCGTGAAGGGGCCCATCGAGCCTCACCGGCGCGAGCACTCCGCGCGCCTCGTCGACCGGAGTGAACGCGATGCCGCGACGGCCGAGCTCGGCCTGGCAGGTCGCACGATCCAGCTCCCCGTAACGCACCGCGGGAGCCGTCTCCGCCTGCCCGGCGAGGGCCCAGACGGGCGGCATCGCGGGTGGCACGAAGAACCCCGCCTGCGCAGCTGGGTCAGCCGTCAGCAACGACAGCGCGAGCAGGGCTCCCATGCCCAGGGGCGCGAGTCGCGCGGGGAGCGCGCGCACACAACCACAACGGCCGCGCATGAGCCGGCAATCTAGCGTGTTAAGCTTGGGAAGGCCCAATGCCGGAGCTGAACGCTCGCGCCCGCCAGGTCCTCTACCACTGCGTCACCGAGTACGTGTCGACCGGTGAGCCCGTGGGATCGCGCACGCTCTCGAAGAAGTCGGGCCTCGATCTGTCGCCTGCGAGCATCCGCAACGTGCTCGCCGACCTCGAGGAGATGGGGTACCTGAGCCAGCCGCACACGAGCGCCGTCCGCATACCCACCGACCGCGCGTTCCGCCTCTTCATCGACGCGCTGATGCAGGTGCGCTCGCTCTCGGCGGACGAGGAGGCCTCGATCCACGAGAAGTTCGCGTCCCTGGCGCCGGGCCAGAACGTGATGCGCGAGACGGGCAAGCTGCTCTCCGAGCTCACGGGCACGGCGGCCGTCGTCGTGGCTCCCCGCGCCGAGACGCTCACGCTCAAGCAGCTGCGCTTCATCCGGACCTCCGCCGACGAGGTGCTCGCCGTGCTCGTGATGAAGAGCGGTACGGTGCAGAACCGATTCCTCGAGGTGAGCGTCACCGAGCAGGAGCTGCAGCGGATCCACAACCTGCTCGACGACGTCGTGGAGGGTCGCTCCCTCGGAGACCTGCGCGACCTCTTCCACCGGCGCCTGCACACCGAGCGCGTCCAGGCCGACGACCTGCGCCGGCGCGCGTTCGAGCTCGGGGGCGCCGCCGTCAGCGAGGCGGTGGGCGGCGAGACCGACGTGGTGATCGAGGGCCAGGAGCGCCTCCTGCAGCAGCCGGAGTTCAACGAGGCCGCGGACGTGAGGCGCCTGGTGACCGCGCTCGACGCGCGCGAGCAGCTCGTGAAGCTGCTCGACCTGGCGCTCGAGAACAAGGGCGGTCGGGTGGTCGTCGGGCAGGAGGCGGGTGACCTCGGGGGAGGCCAGCTCGCCATCGTCGGAGCCGCGTACACGGCGCACGGGCAGGCGGCCGGCACCGTGGGCGTCATCGGGCCGACCCGCATGGACTACCCGCGCGTCCTGCCCCTCGTGGCGGCGACCGCCGAGGCGATGAGCCAGTTCCTGGAGCGGTCGGAAGGCACGAAGAAGGCTCCAGACGAGGAGTGAGCGGGCTCTGGTAAGCTGGGCGGCGAGATGCGCGCCGCCCCGCCGGAGCTGCCCGGCGTCCAGAAGACGACCGACTCGCCGATCGACCGGGCGCTGGCGCTTCTGCTCGCGGACGAGACCGAGGCGGCGCTGCGCTGGGCCGCCGCGGTGGTCGAGAAGGACCCGTCGATCCCGAGCGCGCTCGTCATCACCTGCCGGCTGCTCGAGCAGATGGGGCGCACCGAGGCGGCCATCGAGGGGTTCGGCCTCGCCGTGCGCCGGGCGATCGACGCGGGCAATCTGCCCCTCGCGGTCGCCGCCATCGGGGATCTGAGGGCTCTCGGCGAGAACGTCGACGACTACCTCGATCAGGTGGCGACCGCCTTCGGTCAGGGCTCGCAGCGCCTCCAGGACGAGGCGAACCCGCCACCGCCGCTCCCGCACTTCGAGGGGTTCCAGCCTCTCAGCTCGTACCTCACCGGGCCGGCGCTCACGTCCAAGGCGACGCAGATCCTCCACGCCGCCACCAGCACGTACGAGGAAACGTCCGGCTCCGAGCTGCCGCTCGTGGCGCCGCTGCCGCTCTTCAGCGCTCTGCCGAAGGAGGCGCTGCGCGACCTGCTCTCCAGCTTCGAGATGATGACGGTGCGCGCCGGCCAGGTCGTCATCGAGGAGGGCGACGAGGGCGCCGAGGCGTACATCGTCGTGCGCGGTGAGCTCGAGGTGTCGCGCAAGCCCGGCGAAGAGAACGGAAAAGGGCGCATCGTGCTCGCGCGTCTGGCGAGCGGTGCGCTCTTCGGCGAGATGGCGCTCCTGTCGCGAGCACCGCGCGCCGCGAGCGTCACGGCGACGCTCCCGTCGATCCTCCTCAAGGCCAAGCGCGACGCGCTCGAGGAGGTCGCGGGCCGGCGGCCCATCGTCGGCATCGAGCTCGCGGCGCACTGCAGGCGGCGCATGGTGGCCAACCTCGTGAAGACGTCGCCGGTGCTCGTCTCGGTGCCTGCGTCGGACCGCGCGACGCTGGTCGAGCGCTTCGAGACGCGCATCTTCGAGAAGGGCGACAAGCTCGTGAACGAGGGCGAGGAGGCGCAGGGGCTGCACCTCGTCGCCTCCGGCGAGGTCGCCGTCGTCGCCCACGAGAAGGGTGAGCCCGTCGTGCTCGCGAATCTCATCCCGGGCGACACGGTCGGCGAGGTGGCCCTCGTGCTGCGGCGCAAGGCGAACGCCGACGTCATCGCCGTGCACCCGACGGTCACGCTGTTCCTCCCGCGCGACGAGTTCCTCTCGCTCATCACGGATTACGCGTCGATCCTGCACGGCCTCTACATCACGGCCGTGCGGCGCGACGACGAGACCATCCTGGCGCTCGACTCGCAGCCCGCCGCGGTGGCCGACGACTACGTGCTAGTTTGAGCGGCGTGCATCACGGGCACGAGCATCACGCGCACGCGCACGCGCACGCGCCCGACCATGCGGCACCGATCCCGTCGAGCGTCGTGCACGGCTCCTTCACGCCGGGCGAGGCGCGGCAGGCCCGTCGCCTGGCGACCGTCCTGGGCCTGGTCAGCGCCTTCTTCGTGCTCGAGCTGGCGGGCGCCATCGTGGCCGACAGCGTCGTGCTCCAGGCCGACGCCCTGCACCTGCTCATGGACGTGCTCGCCCTGGGGGTGAGTCTCTTCGCCATGCGCCTGGCCGTGCGCCGGCCCACGCCGCGCTTCACGTACGGCCTGCGCCGTGCCGAGCCCGTGGCCGCCATCTTCAGCGCGGTGCTGGTCCTGGCGACCACCGTGGGCATCGTCATCGAGGGCATCGAGGCGCTGCACGAGAAGACTCCGCCGCGCGCGACCATCATGCTCGTCGTCGCGACGATGGCCCTCTTCGTCAACGGCCTGAGCGCCTGGCTCTTGCACGACGCGATCGGCCACTCCCACGATCACGGGCACGACCCCGACAACCCCGACGACCATGACCACGACGGTCACGACCACGGTCACGGCACGGGACACGCCCTGAACCTGCGCGGCGCGTGGCTGCACCTCATCGGCGACACCCTCGGCGCGCTCGCGGCGCTCGTGGCGGCGCTCGTCATCCGCTTCGGCGGCCCCGCGTCGGCAGACCCGATGGCCAGCTTCGTCGTCGCGGCCATCCTGCTCATCGGCTCCCTGCGCCTGCTGCGGGACGCGACGCTGGTCCTGCTCGAAGCGGCGCCGCGGCACCTCCCGGTGGCCACCATCCGCGAGATCGTCGCCGGCTTCCCCGGCGTGACGGCCGTGCACGACCTGCACGTGTGGACGCTGGGCGCCGGTCACGACGCCGTGACCGTGCACGTGAAGACCCAGTCGACCGATGCGACGCTCGGGCAGCGGCTCGGCGAGAAGCTCCGGTCCACCCTGAAGGTCGAGTACGTGACCGTGCAGGTGGAGGCCCCTGGAGAACCATGTGGCGCGCCGCCGTCGACGTGGGAGAACAGTCCCCGACACTGATCCCCCCGGCACTCCCCGGCACCGAGGAACACGACGATGAAGCCTTACCTTGCCCTCGTTCTTGCGCCGTTGCTCGTCCAGTGCGGATCGAGCAGCGCATCGAATGGTTCGAGCTCCGATTCAGGCGCGGACGCCGGCGACGGCGGCGAGGACGCGACCAGCAGCAGCAGCAGTGGCGGAGTCACCGACAGCGGCAGCAGCTCGGGTGCCGACGCCAGCGGGAGCAGCGGCTCCGGCAGCGGCGGTGGCGACGGGGCGGTCCCGAGGTCTTGCAAGACGGCGATGACGACCAGCCACCTGAGCTACACGGTCGTCAGCGCCGGGACCTCCAACGTCATCACCCTCGCCTTCGACGTGGACGCGACCTTCGCGCAACAGACGCCGATGCCCGCGCCATGGTGGAACGTTTACGCCAACAGCGGGACCTGCGCCTTCGCCCCGACGGCCGAGGTCAGGGTGGGCGGCACCATCACGGACGCCGAGGGTGGCACCGACGGAGGCACCAGCCTGCCCACGACGGCCATCACGTGGACCATCTCCGGCCAGGACGACCCACAGTCGGCGACCGACGGGGCAATCTCCTTGGCGGAGCGCACGGACTCGACGGGCGTCGGCAACTACTGGCTCGCGAAGACTGGGGAGATCAAGGGCATGCCCGTGGGCACCGACTGCTACGAGCTCGACTTCACGAACGTCGCGTTCGCCTCGGATCCCCGGATAAAAAACCCGAGCATCAACATGGCGACCGGCTCGTTCAACGCCACGGGCACGGCGCGGGTAGGCAGCGGCTGCCCCTAGGCTCGGGGAGGGGCCCCGGCTCCCGCTTCGCTTGACCGCATGGGCCCAGCCGAAGTACGCACCCGGACAACATGCGTCCGTTCTCCCGCTTCGTCCTGGCAGCCGCCGTCGCGGCGTTCGTGGCTCTCTTCGGCCGGACCGCGTCCGCGCAGATGAAGGTGGCCGTCGTCGACGTGCAGCGCGCCGTCATGCAGTCCGAGGACGGGCTGCGGGCGCAGTCGCTGCTCAAGAAGGTGTTCGACAGCCGGCAGCAGGAGCTCAACAAGAAGCAGGCCGACTTGCAGAAGCAGAAGGAGGACATCGACAAGCAGTCGCGCGTCCTCTCGCAAGCCGCCCTGCAGAAGAAGGTCGACGACTGGCAGAAGCAGATGGTCGAGCTTCAGACCACGTTCGTCGAATACAACAAGGAGCTCGAGAAGAAGCAGAAAGAGCTCACCGATCCGATCTTCGAGCGCGTCATGGCCGCGGTGAAGCGGATCGCCGGAAGCGAGGCTTACGACCTCATCGTGGACCGCGCGACGGTCGCCTTCGCGCGCAGTGACCTGGATCTCACCGACCGCGTGATCCAGATGGCCAACGGCAGCAGCGGCGGCTCGCAGGGCGCGCCGTCGACGGCGGGGAGCGGGGCAGCTCCGAAGGCGCCGGCGCCGGCGGGGTCCGCGCCCAACAAGTGACCTGGGATGGCGTCGTGCGGCTCCGCGGGGAGTCGCTCGACGCGCTCGCGGCGAGGCTCGGCGGGCGTGTGCTCGCGGGCGGGCGTATGGCCCCGGGGCGCATCGTGCCCGTGGCGCACGCGCGCGACGGCGATCTGGCGCCGGTGCTCTCGGGGCGATTCGTGAAAGAGGCGGGCGAGGCCGCCCGTCGCGGCGCGGCGCTCCTCGTGGATGCCGCTATCGCCGATCGCGTGGGGCGAGGCGATGCGCTATGGGTGCACGAGCACGCGACCTGGGCGATGGCGGGGGTGCTCGATGCTGCCGAGGTGCCGGACGCGCCAGCGGCCGTCGGCGCCGGCTGCGTCATCGCTCCGAGCGCGGTCCTCGGGCCCCGGGTCGTCGTGGGGGCGCGCGTGCGGATCGGGGAGGGCGCAGTGATCGGCAACCCCGGCTTCGGCTGGGCGACGGGGCCCGGCGGAGCGGTGCGCGCCGTGCCGCAGCTCGGTGGGGTCGTCATCGAGGACGACGTGAGCATCGGCCCCTTGTGCACGGTGGACGCTGGCACGCTGGCCCCCACGCGCGTGCGTCGGGGGGCGAAGCTCGATGCGCACGTGCACGTCGGGCACAACGGCGACTTGGGCGAAGGATGCATCCTCGCGGCGCAGGTGGGCCTCGCCGGCTCGGTCTCGCTGGGCCGCGGGGTCCTCGTGGGCGGGCAGGCCGGCATCGCGGACCACGTGACGGTCGGCGACGGCGCGCGCATCGCCGCCAAGAGCGGCGTCATCGGCGATGTACCGGCGGGGGCCGTCGTGGCAGGATACCCGGCCGTGGCGCGCGCCCGCTGGCTGCGGGGGCTCGCCCGACTTTACCGGGGCCTGCTGCCCCCCGAGTGAATCTTGCGAAGTACCTCGATCGAGATCGACCGCATTCTGCAGATCCTGCCGCACCGCTGGCCGTTCGTGCTCGTGGACCGCGTCACGGACGTCGTGCCGCGCGAGCGCATCGTCGGCCACAAGTGCGTCACCATGGGCGAGCCCTGGTTCCAGGGGCACTTCCCGGCGCGCCCCATCATGCCGGGCGTCCTCATTCTCGAGGCCCTCGCGCAGATCGGCGGGATCCTCGCCTACGCGAGCGAGCCCTTCGACGCGTCGAGCTCGCTCATGTACTTCCTCGGCATCGACAAGGCGAAGTTCCGCCGCCCCGTGACGCCTGGAGACAAGCTCGATCTCGAGGTGCGCATCGTCCACCACCGCACCAACGTGTGGAAGTTCCACGGCGAGGCGTCCGTGGACGGCACGCTCTGCGCCAGCGCCGAGCTGCTCGCGAGCGTCGTCGATCGCACCGGGTGAGCCACCATGGTGCGCGCGCATCCCACGGCCATCGTCGACTCGCGGGCGGAGCTCGCGGCGGACGTCACCGTCGGACCCTACGCGATCGTCGAGGCGGGCGTGGCCCTGGCGGAAGGGTGCGTGCTCCACGCGCACGCCGTGGTGCGCGGGCCCACCGCGCTGGGGCCCCGCTGTGTCGTGCACCCTTTCGCGGTCGTCGGCGGCGAGCCGCAAGCGAAGAAGCACCCTGGCGGCCCGGCACGCCTCGTGTGCGGCGAGGGCAACGTCTTCCGCGAGCACGTCACCGTGCATGGTGGCACCGAAGGACGCTCCACGAGCATCGGGGCGGCCAACTTGTTCATGGTCGCCTCGCACGTCGGCCACGACGTGGTCGTCGGCTCGCACTGCGTCCTGGCCAATGGGGTGCAGCTGGCGGGGCACGCGGTGCTCGAGGACTGGGTGACCCTCGGCGGCATGGCGGGCGTCGCGCAGTTCGTCCGCGTCGGCGAGAGCGCCTTCGTCGCGGCCATGACCGGGTGCGAGCGCGACGTGCCACCGTTCGTCATCGTGCAGGGCAACCGCGCTCGTGTCCGCGGCGTCAACGTCGTCGGCCTGCGGCGACGCGGCGTCCCCGACGAAAGCATCCGGGCGCTCTCGCGCGCCGCGCGCAAGCTGTGGCTCTCGCGCGCGACGCGTGCCGAGGCGCTCCGGGCGCTGTCCAGCGAGGGTGACCCGCTGGTGCGCCGACTCGTCGCGGCGCTGGGCGCTAGCTAGTCAGGAGCTCAGGGCAGCTTGCCGCCGCCCAGGATGTCGTCGAACGCGCGGTCGAAGTCGTCGTCGGCTCCCACGGCCACGGCGCGCACCGGCGGCTTCGTGTCCCCCTTCGAGAGCTTGCGGATGCGCTCCTGCACGTCGCGGAAGCTCGGCACCGCCCGGGCAGCGCGCTGGAAGTAATCGAGCGCCTGCTTGAGCATCTTCTTCACTTCGTACGCCGCGCCGATCTCGTACGAGAGGGCCGCTTCCTGGTCCTTCGTCCGGTCTGGCGCCAGCAGGCCGCGCATGAAGGCGTCGATGGCCTCGTTCAGGTTGCCTCGCTCGAGCTGGATCATCCCGATCATCGAGTGGCAGATGCACGCGCGCTTGGGGTCGCGCGCTGCCGTGTCGAACTCGCGGATCGCGTCCTCGACGAGCCCCATCTCCTTGTAGGCGACGCCGAGGTCGTAGTGGCTCTGCGCGTCGTCGACGCCTATCTGCTTGGCCACGCCTTCCTTGAACTTGGCGAAGACCTCCTCGACGTCGACCTGCTCTTGCCCTGCGCCGAACGCCGCGCCCGGTCCCACGCCGCTCGCGCGATCGCCGCCATCGAGCACGCCCAGCGACTCGGCGATGTCGAACGAGCGATCCTCCGCCTCCTCGCCTGCCGACGGCGAAGGACGCGTGCCCGACCCGTTCTGGACGACTCCCTCGTGCGCGTCGATCTCGGCGAGGCGCTCGAGCAGGAGCGGGTGATTCGGGATGCGCGAGAGCTGCTCTTGCAGGATCGTCCGCGCATCGTCGAAGAGACCGCGGGAGGTGAAGAACTCGGCCTCCTCGAGGGCCTGCTCGATGTCCGGCGCGCCACCCTGCACGGCGGGCGCCGAATCCATGTCCGGCTGCGACGCGTACTGGTCGGTCGCGTCCACCGGCGGGTGGACCAGCTCGAACGCCGCTGCGCTCTCGGCGGGCGGCTCCAGCGGGAACGCCGGCAGGGGCCCATCGGCGAACGGGTCGTCGATGTCCTCGATGGACGTGCGCGCCTGCGCCGGCGCGGCAGGCTGCGCCACGCGCATGCTCGGCTCGGAGTACGACCGGAGCGCCACGTCCTCGGGGCCGATCTCCTCGAGGTCGTACGAGGGCAGCGGCGCCTCCGGATCGTAGCTCGACACGCTCTGGTGCTCGGCCCGCATGGGCGGCAGCTTGTCGGCCTGCGAAGCCGAGGCTCCTGCGCCCTCGTCGACCAGCTCGTAGCCGAGCTCGCGCAGCATCTCGGTGGCGCGCGCGTTGTGCGGGTCGAGCTGCATCAGATCCTGGAGCGTCTGCGCGGCGGCTTCCCCGTCCAGGTTGTCGATCTGCAGACCCGCGAGGTCGAGCATCACCTGGACGGCGTCCTCGGTCTGCCCCGCGTCGAGCAGCGTGTCGCGCAGCGCCTGGTGCACCTCGGTCGAGCGTGGTGCGATCTCGAGCCCGATCTGCAGGGTCTCGAGGGCCTTCGCGAAGAAGCGCGAGCGCCGGAAGCTCGCGGCGTCGCGCAGGATGCGCGCGACCTGCTCCTTCACGTGAGCGGGGACCTGCCGCTCGCCGACTTCCTCGACGACCTCGATGCTGCTCTCGACGACCACGTCGCCGTCGTCCGCGGGGTGGCGGCTGCGGCGCGACAGCTCGAGCGGCTCCTCCTCGGGCTCGACGTCGCTGATGTCGCTGTCTCCGACGTCCTCGTAGGAGGCGTCGTCCATCTCCTCCGCCTCGTCCTCGTGAGCGCTCGACGCGCGAGGCGGCGGAGCGGACTCCATCGCAGGCGGCGGCGGCGCGCTCGAGGCGTACATCAGACCGCCCTGCGCGAGCGGAGAGTTCGCGAGCCGCTTCACGCCCTCGTCGTTGGGCGCGAGCTTCTGCAGCTTGGTCACCAGATCGCGGAAGACGTCGGCCTTGCCGGTGTCGCGCGCGATGCGCGCCATCTCCTTGTGGACCTCGATGGCCTTCGCCGCCTGCCCGATCTGGTTGAAGGCCTTGGCGAGGAGAGCCAGCGTGTCGAAGTCGCGCGGGTTGGCCTGGAAGCACACCTGCAGCTTCGCCAGCGCCAGCATGCCGTCGTTCGGACCATTGCGAGCGAGGAACAGCTCGGCGGCCATGCGCGCGTGCACTGGGTCCTGCTTGTGGTGCAGGAGGCGATCGAGCACCTTGAGCGCGTCGTCGCGCCGACCGAGCTTCGCGAGCTGCGTCGCGGCGGTGCCGAACTCGGCGACCGCCCCGTCGGCATCCTTCACGCGCGAGAGCGCCTCGGCCAGGCGAAGGTGCGGCAACGGATTGGTGGGGTC
>Ga0335069_10016903_pt1 | contig 10171 bp, 5 predicted proteins | sample Lox_Sample_11_FD_206714 | JGI IMG/M metagenome (GOLD analysis project Ga0335069, IMG submission 206714) | Soil microbial communities from Loxahatchee National Wildlife Refuge, Florida, United States - Lox_Sample_1.1 | ecosystem: Environmental > Terrestrial > Soil > Wetlands | place: USA: Florida...
GCCCCGTCATCACGTAGAGGAGGCCGGCCCGCGAGCCGACGGTGTCGGCGAGGGCCTTGCTGACGACGCTGCCTGGCGGGATGCCCCAGTTGATCTCGGAGAGGCCGAAGGTCGCCTCGTCCGCGGCGATCGCGAGGTCGCAGGCGACCAGCGGGGTGAAGGCGCCGCCGAAGCACCAGCCGTTGACCATCGCGATCGTCGGCTTCGCGTACGTGCGAAGCAGGCGCCACTGCCAGTAGGCCGCGTCGCGGCGGACGCGCCGCTGGACGTGCTCGGGCGCCTCGTCCACCTCGCGGAAGTACTCCTTCAGGTCCATCCCGGCCGACCACGAGTCGCCCGCTCCGGTCAGGACGAGCACGCCGCACGAGTCGTCGGCGTCCAGTGCCTCGAGCACCTCGATCATCTCCGCGTTGAGCGTCGGGCTCATCGCGTTCCGCTTCTCGGGCCGGTTCAGCTCGACCCAGGCGATCCCCTCGGCGACCTCGACGTTCACTGTGCTCCAGCGCCCGGCGTATTCCACGATCTCCTCCTCCTCGCTCGCGTGTCGAGGAGGTTATATCAGGGAGCCTGATATAGAGGTCGGACGCTCAGACCTCGAACTCGACGTGGGGCGGGTACACGGTGATCGTGCCCGCCGCGCTCGAGGTGAAGGTCAGCGGGACGGCGCCCCCGCCGTTCGCATGAGCCTTGAGCGCGGCGGCGAGATCGTAGGTCGACCTGTCGCCCCCGCGCGCGGCCGCCACGGTCTCGCCGGCGAGCTGGAGCGTGGTGGCCGGCGCGTCGGCCGCGCTGCCGCCGCGGGCGAGCAGCTGGTACGACGGCTGCAGGCCGGGGAGCACGTCCTCGGTCGGGGAGCCGTCGTCGGGCGTGCGGACGACGTGGAGCCCGTCCTGGGCCGCCGTCCCGAGCCAGACCGCCTCGCCCTTCGGGGCGCGGAGCGCGATCCAGACCGGTCCGGAGTCGAGCACGACCGGATCGAAGTGAACCGTCGCCCACGCGACCGTGCCCGGGGGCGACAGGGCGACGGTCGCCGCGGCGAGCCGCTTCCCGGCCGGTGCGCCCTGGTCGTCCTCGATCAGCTCGGCCGCCACCTGCGTCCCGCCCGCGAGGCCGAGCAGCGGCAGCGCGAGACCGGTCGCGGTCAGAGCCTGCTCCACCTCCACGCTCACCGCGGCACTGTCGTCGCCGGAGACGTGGATGCCCGACCCGCCCACCGGGGCCGTCGTCGCGGCGCCTGCGTCGCCCGGGCGATCGCCGCCCAGGCTCTCCTGCGTCGAGAGCGTCGCCTTCGAGACGCTCGCTCCCGCCGGCAGCGAGACGGCCACGCCTGCCTGCCCCGCGCGGTCGGCCGGGAAGCGGAGCACGCGCTTCGCGGACGGCGCCGCCACCAGGTCCGGGTAGGCGTCCTGGAGCAGCAGCCGGTTGAGCCGAGGCAGGTCGCCGGCCGTTCGCGCGGCCTCGGTCTGAGGGCCGAGCGTGATCCCTGCGAAGCGGCCCGCGTCGTACAGCGCGTCGCCGGCGATCACCGCGTTGAGGCCGTCGAGCAGCGCGGCGCGGCCGATCGCCGAGCGCAGGTGCGCCGACACGGGATCGGCCGCAGCGGCGATCCGCGCCGCGAGCGCGCCGGGATCGGTGAGGTCGCTCGCCGCGAGCTCCGGGAATGCGAACCCGTCGATCGCGAACGACGCACCGGTGTCGAACGACGTCACCGCGAACCGGCACGGCTGGTCGCACTGGATCACGAGCCGCACCGCCGGCGAGGTGTCGCCGGCCTTCGCGGCGAGGTAGGCCTGCAGCGCCGCCGCGAACGCGGGGCCGGCGTCGGCGTCCGTGCCGGTGCCGTTCGGCGCCGTCCAGAAGAACGTGGGAGCCGCGGAGCCGGCGGGGTCGGCCAGGCCGAGCCGCCCTCCCGTCGGTGCGCCCTGGACGTAGATCGCGGCGATGTCGCCCTTCGTCAGGGTGCCGCCGTCCACGGCGACCGCGAAGCGGACGTCGGTGAACCCGCTGAACGTGGCCACTCCGGCGGAATTCGCCTTCTTCGTCACGGTCGGCTTCGGCGCGAGCTGGCTCTGGTCGACCCTGAAGAGCTGGACATCCGCGTTGCCGGCGTCGATCAGGTCGACGCTTCTCACCTCGCGCGCCGAGTCGAGGGTGACGATCGGCGGGACGCTGTTCGAGATCGAGGCGGCCGGTACCTGGGTCTGGACCTGGTGGAACGAGCCGACGAGCCGGGCCGCCGACGCGTCGACGACGACGGTGGTCTCCGGAGACGGCAGGTGGAAGCCGAAGTCGAAGAAGCCCTGGTAGACCGTCCGCGGCCCCGGGACCGGGGTCGACACGTCGTAGCCGGAGACCGCGTACTCCGCGTCCCGCTCCTCCTCGACGGCCCAGTGGGACTGGGCTTTCACGGACCCGGCCGGACGATCGGCGGGAAGATGATGTGGATCGGCGGGGTGTAGGTGCGGAACGCCGTCACGAACGAGCTGAAGTCGGTCGCCTGCGTCAGCGCGTGCTGGAGATCGGCGACGTCGAGCTTGGTGTTGACCACTTCCTGCAGGGCCTGGAGGGCGGGCGACGCCTCGACGAGGGCGGGGACGGTCGCGATCTGCTGATCGACGTGCGTGCGCAGGTCCTGCCGCGTCTGCTCGAGCGCGCCGAGGGCCTGCGCCCCCAGCGTGCCGACGGTCTGGCTCGCCGTGTTGACGGCGGGGAAGAGCGCCTGCTGGCTCGCCTCGGGCACCTGGTCGATGCCGGACTCGAGCAGCCCGCCGAGCTTCGCCTCCGCCACCTTCTGGCCGACGACCTGGCCGACGACGCCCTGCTGCACCGAGACGAACTCGCCCACGCGCTGGTGGATCAGCGTCAGCATGTCGTTCGGGTCGGCGGTGTTCGTGGCGAGCTGCAGGTTGCCGGCGAGCACGTCGTCGGGGTCGGCGAGGTCGATGTGCGTCTGGAGCCAGGCGCCCAGCCAGTCGCGGAAGTGGACGAGGAGCGCGCCCGAGGCGACGACGGCCGTGTCGGTCGTGCCGTCGTCGGCGAGCTTGTGGACGTATGCGACCACCGTCGCGTCGAACGTCGGCCACGCCGCCAGCTCGTCGCGGTAGTTGACGCTGTCGAGCAGGTGCTGGTGGAAGTCTCGGAAGTAGATGTCGACCCCGTCGCGGAAGTCGTCGTTCGCCTCGAACCGGTACGAGTCGACGATCGAGGCCAGCGCCTCCGAGGCGTCTCCGGGTGTCGGCGCCGCGGGGTCGAGCGCGTCGAGCACCAGCTCGACCGCGGCCTGCTGGTCGGCCTGCAGGTCCTCCGAGGTCGGCGCGACGAGCGTCACCCGCGCCGTCCCGTCGGCGGCGGTCCGCAGCGTGACGCTCGTGCCCGTCTGCACCGAGAACCCGTCCGAGCCGCTGAGCCGGCCCCAGCTCGCCGAGAGCGTCACCGGCGCGCCCTGCAGCGGCGCTCCGGTCGCCTCGGTCGCGGTCACGAGGACCGTCAGCGGCTGGCCGAGGTAGCGCTGAGGCCCGACCTGGGCGAGCGAGACCCGCGGCGCGCCTGCAGCCAGCGCGGCCTGCAGCGCGGCGACCTGCGCGGCGAGCGCGTCGAACTCGTCGCGCGGGACGGTGGCGCCCGTGCCGAGGATCGCGCGGATGATCCGCGTGAAGCGCACGGGCCCCACCAGCTTCCCGTTGTGGTGCTGGTCGAGCCTCGTGCTGGTGCCGAGGTCGCCACGCCGCTCGAGCAGATGCGCGCCGAGCCGGAGCCCGACGTCCGGCTCGTTCAGGAGCTCGATCCCGGCCGCGAGTTCCTGCGCGGTCTGCGCCGAGTTCAGGAACGCGAGCACCGTCGCCGTGTCCGCCTCGGACACGGAGGCCGGGGCGATCAGCCCCTCCACGTCACCGAGGATCGCCCGCACGATCCGCGTGAACCGCACGGGCCCGATCCCCTTCGCGGTCAGGAGCTGGTCGAGGCTCGTGAAGGTGCCGAGCGCGGCCCGCCGCTCGAGCAGGTGCGTCGCGAGCCGGAGCCCCACGTCCGGCTCGTTCGGCAGCTCGATCGCCGCCGCGAGCGCCTGCGCGGACTCGGCGCCGTTGACGACCGCGAGGATCTTCGCCGCGTCGTCGGGCGAGACCGCCTGCGGCAGGATGTTCGCGCCTGGCACCCCGCTGCTCACGGCAGGTTCAGGTGCGTCTTGATCGCCTGGACGTCGAGCACGGTCCCCTTCAGCGCAAGGAACTGGTCGCGCACGGCGGCCGGGTAGAGCTGCTGCACCTTGTTGACCTGTGTGTTGACGCTCTGCACCGAGTTCGAGACGCTCGCGAGCGTGCTGCTCGCCTCGGCGACCCGTCCGTCGAGCGTCGCGAGCGTGGCGTGCGCGGCGTCGACCTGCGCCCCGACGGCGTCGACCTTCGACTGGATCGAGGCGACCTGGGACTTCACGGCGCCGACGTCCGTCGAGGCCTGCACCGAGGCGTCGGTCAGCGCGTCGAGCCCGAGCTTCCCCTCCGACGCCGAGAGCGTCGAGGCCTGCGCCGGCTCGAGCACCTGCTGGAACGCCACGACCTGCTGCATCGTCTGCGCCACCTGCTGCACGAGCGCCGCGGGCTGGCTCACCGTGATCCCGTCGAGCGCGCCGTGGATCGCCTGGAAGTCCTGGATCCGGCCGACGAGCCCACGGTCCGGGCCGACGATGGTCGAGACCTCCGCCTTCAGCCTGCTCACCGAGTCGAAGTAGTCGGAGGTGAACTGCGGCTGGAGCTTGGCGCGGAAGTCGGTGATCGCCGGCGCGAGCTCGATCGGGTCGAAGTAGTGGAACTGGAGCCACGGCCCGATCCAGTCGCGGAAGCCGACCCGGATCGAGCCCGAGCCCCTGGCCTGGTCAGGCGTGGTCGGATCGGCGTCGGCGCGGGCGACGGCGACGACGATCGAGGCGTAGTCGCGCCACACCGGACTGACCACCGGCGGCGCGATCTTGCCGATCACCGCGGGCGCGTTCTTCACGTAGTAGGTGTCGACGTACGAGCGCATGCTCGTCGCGGTGGGCCGGTCGTACTCGGTGGCGAGGGCGGTGAACGCGCCGGCGTTCTTCGCGTCGATCGGTGTCGGCGCCTGGAGGATCGCCTGCGCGACCGTCGCCTTGCTGGCGAGCGTCGAGGTCATCGTCGCCGCGACGTCGAGGTGCGTCTGCAGCGGGAGCTCGGGGCCGACCTCGGCGCGGAGCAGCGCCTGCGCCTGTCCGGAGGTGTTCGTGCGCACCGAGATCGCGCGCTCCCCGCCGGAGCTGTCGCCCGTCGCCGAGTCGAAGCCGGAGGCGGCCCGGAGGTGGCCCCAGACGGCGACGAAGTCGATCCACGGGCGCTGATCGGCCGTGAACGTCACCGGCCGGCCCTGGAGATCGGTCAGCTGCGCGACGATCACCGCCTCCTCGCCCGTCGCGTAGCTCACGCGAGTGGTCGAGAGCGAGACCTTGAAGTAGTCGGTGAGCACGGTCTTGATCGCGCCGACGTCGGTCTGCAGCGCGGTGACGTCGGTGGTGAGGGTCGTCACGTCGGCGGTGAGGGTGGCGAGCGAGGCGTCCACCGCCGCGAAGCGGCTGTCGACGCTCGTGGAGAGGTCGTCGAGCGCACCCATCAGCTTGTTCCAGAGCTCCGCGCGGATCAGCTCGCCGGCGCTCTTCCCTCCGAACTGGTCGACGAACGTCATCAGGACTCCTTTCGAACGGGTTTCTCGCCGACGGCGAGGACTGCACGGACGCCCGCGGGCCTGACCTGCTTCATGCCGTCGAAGACGCGGTCGAGTGCGGCCGGGTCGATCGAGTCGTTCGGGCCCCTGCTGCCGAGGCGGACCTCGACCGACAGCGGATGCTTCGGGTCCCAGGCGAAGCCGACGCGCGCGGCGGGCGGGAAGGCGAACACGGCCTCGTCGAACTCGCTCTGCTCGTCGAGCGGGTCCGGCAGGCCCAGGTCGTAGCGGCCGGGCTCGGGGTCGGGGGCCGGCGTGTCGGCGGGGAGGAGTCGGCCCTCGATCGTCCAGGCTGGGCGGCTCGCCGGCAGGGTCGCGTCGTCCGGCTCGAGCGAGAGGTAGCGCCACTCCGAGCCGCCGGCGGGCAGCCGCGGCAGGGCCGGGATCCCGCCGTCGGCGACGCGCGTGTCGCCGTCCAGCTTCACGCGGGTCACGAACTGCGTCGCGTCGACCGGGGCCGAGTCGACGTCGGCGGCGAGCGAGTCCGTGAACGCCGTGGCGTACACCGCCTTCTCGGTCGCCTTCGTCCGCGCCGCGCCCGAGAACGCGACCCAGTCCGGCGCCGCGAGCGAGTCGTCGAACCGCTCCCACTGCGACCCGGCGCGGCGGAACCGCCAGGCGCCCCGCGGGCTCGGGTCGGGGAGGTAGACGGAGTCCGCGCGGCCGAACTGCACCCAGTCCTTCGCCGTGGTCTGGAACTGGAAGAAGTCGCGGCCGTCGAAGCGGAGCAGCCCGCGGTCGGTCGCGGCCCAGAGCAGGCCGCGCTCGTCCTCGGCGAGCCCGAAGACCGCGCCCGGGCAGAGATCCGGGAAGGCCTCCAGCTGGGTGCGGAACGCGACGGGCCCACCCTCGCCGCGGGCGACGTAGCGGGCGAGCCCCTGCGCGGTGCCGAGCCAGAGCGCGCCGTCGCGGGCGCGCAGGATCGAGGTCACCGACGGCAGGAAGACGTGGCTGTCGTCGAGCTTGGAGGGGTCGAGCGCGATCCACTCCGAGACCTCGTCGCTGAAGGCCTCGCCGGAGTAGAGCCACCACTCGTTCGTGTCCGGGCGGTAGGCGACGAGGCCGAAGTCGCCGCCGGCGTAGATCGCGCCGGTCGAGTCCTGCGCGAGCGCCTTCACCTCCGCCGTGAGCTTCGTGTCCTTGAGCGAGTCGTCCTGCTTCAGCGACGAGAGCCCTTTCGAGGTCCCGGCCCACCAGGTTCCGTCGGCTCCGCGGAGCAGCGCGTTGACGGCGCGGCCGTCTCCGGGCCCGGGCGCCGCGGTGAACGCGCCGTCCGGGAAGCGAGGGACGCGGACGAATGCGGTGTCGGTCCCGAACAGCAGGTCGAGGCCGTCCTCTGCGAGGCACCGGATCGGCGGCTGGCCCGACAGCGCGGTCGTCCAGGCGCCGTCGAAGCGCCACAGGTCGCCGGTGCCGAGCCCGGCCCAGAGAGCGTTCTCGGCCGTCCGCAGCAGCGCCGTGGGCCGGTCGCCCGGGCCGCCCTTCGACGCCTTCCACGGGCCCGGTGCGGTCGGGTCGTCGCCTGGACCTGCCGTGGCCGTGACGATGCCTGCGTCGACGGCCAGCCACGAGTCGTGTGACGGCTGGATCCGGAGCGTCTTGCCGGCGGGAACCGTGCTCTTGTAGGCGAGCCCGATCCGGAGCGAGCCGCCGCGGTACAGCTCGAGCAGAGGCGCCACGGTCGCCGCGAACACCGGGTCGCCGTCCGCGTCGACCTGGGCCAGCTCCTCGTCGGTCGGCGACTGCACGGTCACCGTCGGCGACGCCGGCAGCAGCCCGTCGTTCGTGACCGGCCAGTGCATCAGCGGCCCCACGTAGTCGGTCGGCTTCCCGGGGAGCTCGACGGCGAGTGCCGAGGTCGTGAGCGCCGCGAACTCCTCGATGCTGAACGGACGGTCCTGCTGCTCCGGGATCGCGTCGATCGCGACCGGGAGCTGCGCCTCGGTCATCCGGCGCATCGCGTCCACTGTGCCGAGCCCGTTCGTGTAGAGGGCGACGATCCTCGCGATCCGCTGGCGGTAGGTCTCGACCGTCTCCGGGGTGGCGGCGCCGCCGCCGTCCTGCACGACCGGCTCCTGCCACGGCGGCAGCGAGAGCAGCGAGGCGAGCCGGCCGAGATCGTCGATGTACGGGAAGTGCCGAACGGACGGATCGTCGGGCGCGGGCAGCCCGAGCTTCTCGAGCGCGAGGCTCCGCAGGAAGAACGGGTTGTTCTGCGCGCGGTCGGCATAGGCGAACCAGTGCGACTGCATCACGTCGCCCGCCTCGCGGCTCAGGCGCTCGAGCACGCCGGCGACCGAGAGGAGCTGCAGAGCGAGCAGGCTTCGCTGCTTCAGCTGGACGGCGAACGTCGACGGCAGGGCGACGCCGACCGGCGCGACGCTGTCGCTCACCGCGAGCACCGCGACCGGCGCGAGCGAGAGCGCTCCGCCGCCCTCGACGGCGCGGATCTCGAGGGCGAAGCCGGAGCCGGGCGCGCGGCCGGGCGTGAGCACGAGCCGGCGCACCGGGACCGGCGCGTTCAGCGTCACGATCAGCGAGCCTTCGCCGCGCGGTGTCGCCGTGAACCGGATCGGGCCGTCGTCGCCGTCGAGCTCGGCGATGTCGTCGCGCCCGAGCGGGAGCAGCGGGTCGACGGCGTCGTCGGCGTCGGGCCGGTAGAGCGACGGCAGCCGGTCGCGGAGCGATTCGTACCTAGCCACTCGCCGTGGCCTCCACGTTGCCGAGCGCGAGCCGCTCGTACGGGGTCATCTCGTAGCTGTCGGTGTGATCGTCGAGCACGACGCTGAGCCCGCTCTCGAGCGTCAGCACGAGTGTGACGACGTACGGCGCGACGTCCGACTCGCTCGGCGGGGAGCCCCCGGCCGGGATCGAGATCGGCTGGGCGGCATGGCCCGGGAGCGGCACCGTGGCGAGGAGCTGCCCGTACGAGAGCGTCAGCCCCTCGTCGGACTCGTTCGCCGCGTTGACGGGCCCGAGCGCGTCGGTGAGCGCCGCGCGGATCGCGGCCGCGTCGGCCGGGTCCGCCGACGACGGGTATGTGACCGTGACGCCGAGCGTGGTCGGGAGGTTCGGGTCGGCGATGTGCAGCTCCCCGAGCACCGACGCGGAGCCGGCGATGTCGAGCTGCCCCGCCGCCACGTCGAGCACGTTCTTGGGCGGGCCGCCGTTGCGCGACGTCGCGCTGACGAGCTTCACGTCCTCGACGCCGTCGACGGCCAGCGCGAGCCCGACGAGCTGGTTGATGCTCGCCGGATCCTTCGCGGGGAGGCGCTGGAAGTAGTCGGCGATCTTGTCGCTCACCGACCGCTGGGCCGCGCGGAGATCCTGCGGGAGCAGCCCCTTCCCGGTGGTCAGCCGCAGCTCGAGGTCGACCTTGAGCGGAGGCTGCGGCGCCCCGATCTGCACCACGACACCCGCCGGCCTGACCAGCTCGATCGAGTCGGTCAGCCGCTGCAGCAGGTCGGGCGGCAGGGAGTCGACGTGCGGCGTGATCGTGACCGTTCCCGGTGCGCCGCCCTCGTCGATGTCGGCGGTGATCCCGACGCCGCGCAGCGCCTGCTCGAGCGCGCCGCGCGTGGCTCGCTCGCTGCCGTGGAGGAAGTTCTTGGCCCGCGTGCGCAGCTCCGCGTCGGTCTCGTCCTGTGTCGCGACGGCGGTCGGCCCCGGGTTCGTGACCGACGCGACCCCGGCGATCGGCACGAGCAGCAGTGTGAGCCGGTCGGCCGGCTGCGGGTCGTTCGGGTCGAGGTCGCGCGCGTTGACGCGGATCGAGCTCTGGCCCGGGCTCATCGCGACCGTCTCCGTGGTCGCGTACTGGACCTTGCCGTCGGCGGTCGCCACGCGGGTTCCGGCGGCGATCGTGATCTCGCCCGGTGCGCCGGCGGCCCGCGTGAACTCGACCACCCCGGCGGGACGGCCGCCGCGGACGCGCTCGATCCCGAGCAGCGCGACGACGTTGTCGAGGGCGTCCGCGCTCGCCGTGTCGACGAAGCCGGCCTGGTACACGGTCTCGAGCAGCGCGTAGATCCGCCCGAGCTCGAGCGCGGTCGTCTCGCACAGCGTCCGCAGCACGCTGCCGATCTGGAGGTCGGTCAGCTCGGGCTGGGCGGCCGCCGGGACGTAGTTCACGTACAGGAGCGAGCCCGGATCCGGGAAGTCCGCGCCCTTCTCCGGCAGCACGACCGTACGGCCGTCCGAGGAGAGCTGGTAGTCGGTGCCGTTGCGGAACTCGTGCGGCTCGCCGTCCCGCGCTCCCCACACGGAGACGATGTCCGACGCGGGAGGCTGCTGCAGCACCAGGGTGTACGGCGCCTTGGTCGCACCGGGGGGAGGGAAGGGCTGGCTCTCGGACGCGACGCCGCCGGTGACGGTCGTCAGCAGGTTCTCGAGCACCTCGGGATACGTTCGGCGGCGGAAGCTCATGACGCGACCCTCA
>Ga0335069_10016904_pt1 | contig 10171 bp, 9 predicted proteins | sample Lox_Sample_11_FD_206714 | JGI IMG/M metagenome (GOLD analysis project Ga0335069, IMG submission 206714) | Soil microbial communities from Loxahatchee National Wildlife Refuge, Florida, United States - Lox_Sample_1.1 | ecosystem: Environmental > Terrestrial > Soil > Wetlands | place: USA: Florida...
GGGCCGCACGCGGCCCTGGTGACGACGCAGGCACCGAGCGCCTTCGATCAGGCTGTCCGCTCGCTTCGTCCCGGCGGCAGCTGCAGCCTGATCGGCGTGCCCGACCGGGAGGGTGACAAGTTCGCCACTTCCATCGCACGCCTGATCGGTGGCGAGCTCACGCTGCGCGGCTCCGCCGTCGGCACACGGCTCGATCTTGCCGAGGCCATCCGCTTCGCCGCCGACGGCCAAGTCAAGGCACATGTCGAGCGGCAGCCGCTCAAGGCCGTCAATAAGGTCTTCGACCGCATGCGCCGCGGTAAGGTGGTCGGCCGCGTCGTTCTGGATATCGCGGGCGCGGCCTGAGGCTGGCGCCTATTCCTTCGGGTATTTGATGGAGAGGATTTCCAGGCCGAGATCGCCGGTGGGCCGCTTCCAGACGACCGTGTCGCCGACCGCGGCTCCCGACAGGGTCTTGGCCAGCGGCGAGACCCAGCTGATCCGGTTGTGCTTGGGGTCGGCCTCGTCCTCGCCGACGATGCGATACTTGCGCTTCTCGGCGTTGTCGTCGACCGTCTCGACGATGGCGCCGAAGCCGACGCGGTCGGCCGGCTGGCTCGCCGGATCGATGTGGACGTGCCGCTCGATCCGCTCCTGGAAATAACGGATGTCGCGCTCGACGATCTTGAGATGCTCCTTGTCGAGCATCTCCGGCTCGCCAGCCTCAGTGAGGTGGCGCCGCTCTTCCTGCAGCTTGGCGAGTTGGTCCTGCAGCGCCTTCAAGCCGGACGCCGTGACATAGTTCGGATGCTGGCTCTGCGGCCGCTCAGGCAGCTCGTCGCCCGGCTGCTCGCCGTCCGCTTCCTTCACAAACGCACGACTCATGACCTGCTCTCCCTCCCCGGGATGGCCCCATCAGCATAAGTCCGGAAGCCGCCGACATTCCAGAGTGATTGTTACCGGGCCGGTAATGCGTTTAGATCGGCGGCAAAGCTGGTTAACCATATTTCGGGATTCCCTCGTCCATGGACAAGTGCGATGTCGCCATCATCGGCGGCGGCGTGATCGGCAGCTCCATCGCCTATTTCCTGGCCGCCGACCCTGCCTTCAAGGGCTCGGTCGTGGTCATCGAAAAGGACCCGACCTACGAGACCGCCGCCACCCCGCGCTCGGCCGGCGGTATCCGCCAGCAGTTCTCGACGCCGGAGAACATTCAGATGTCGGCCTTCGGCGCCCAGTTCGTCAAATCGGTCGGTGAGCATCTGAGCGTCGACGGCCAGGTGGCGCAGCTGCCCTTCGTCGAATGGGGCTACCTCTTCCTGGCGACCGACGGTGGCATGGACGTGCTGCGCCGCAACCATAAGCAGCAAGCCGCGCTCGGCGCCAGCGTCGCCCTCCTCTCGGCGCCCGAGCTGAAGGATCGATTTCCCTGGATCAAGGCGGATGACCTGGCCGGCGGCTGCTACGGGCTGGCCAACGAAGGCTGGACCGATCCCTATGGTCTGCTGCAGGCCTTCCGCCGCAAGGCACGCGCCCTCGGTGTCACCTATCTTGCCGACGAGGTCGTCGGGGTAAAGCGCACGGGCACCGCCATCGAGGGCGTGACCCTGCGCGAGGCCGGCTCTCTCGCCTGTGGCGCTGTCGTCAATGCCGCCGGCTACCATGCTCACAAGACCGCCGCGCTGGCCGGCATCGATCTCCCGATCCGGCCGCGCAAGCGCATTGTCTATGTGTTCGATTGTCGCGACAAGCCGGCCCGCGCGCCCCTGATGATCGATCCCACGGGCGTCTGGTGCCGGCCTGAGGGTACCAACTTCATCGGCGGCATCTCGCCGCCGGAAGACGAGGACCCGGATTGCACGGACTTCGAGATCGACTACCAGCTCTACGAGGACGTGATCTGGCCGACGCTTGCCCACCGCATCCCGGCCTTCGAGGCGCTCAAGCTGGTGCGCGCCTGGGTCGGCCACTACGACTACAACACACTCGACCAGAATGCGATCCTCGGGCCGCATCCGGAGGTGTGCAACTTCTACTTCGCCAATGGCTTCAGCGGCCACGGCCTGCAGCAGTCGCCCGCGGTCGGCCGCGCCACGGCCGAGCACATAGTCCATGGCGGCTATCGCAGCATCGATCTCCGGCGCTTCGGCTACGAACGCGTGCTTAATAACGCGCCGCTTCCGGAGCTGAACGTGGTCTGATCGGCATTCAGCTCGTCAGCGGATAGCGCCCCATGAGCCGCATCTGCCGCGCATAGAGGCGCAGCAGCCTCCAGCCGCCCATAGACCGGAATCCGCGCCGCCGGTTCTCGGCGCTGATCTCGAACAGCAGTCGGTGCTGCTCGAAGAGCGTCCGATAAGCGTCAAGCAGCTTCGTCGTCCGGTCCCAGATGTGCACGGCTTCGCTGCCAGCACCGTTCACCTCGATGAGCGTGAAGTTCTCGCCGCGCTTGAAGTCAGCCAGCGAGGCGAAGCGCACGTCGAAGCGGCCGAAGTAGAACTCGGGCATGCCGAGCGCTATGGCATCGAAGCGTGCCGTCATCGCCGGCGTGACATGGCCGATCCCATTGCGGAACACGGCACCCCGGCAGTGATTGCCCGCGAACACCAGCCGAAACATTTCGCCGGAGGCGAGCACACGCTGCCGCTCCCGGGCATGACGGCGCAGATAGATAGGCGCGATGCGCGAAGCCCTTGGATCGTTCCGGATGAGCTGCTCGAGCGTCGACCGTCCGTCGCCGACGACGAACGGAAAATACTTCAACGTGAGCGAGAAGATGCGTCCCGTCGCCGCGCCGGGGCGACGCACATAGAACACGCCTGCCTCGCCTTCGTCGGCCACGAGCGTCTGAAAGATCGCGCGCTCGCCGCGTGGAAACGCGCCCAGATACGCCGAGAGATCGTCGGCCGTGGCGATCACGCGCACCCCCGACCCGCGGCACCCGATATCCGGCTTGGCGACGAATGGGAATTCGATCCCGGCCGTCTCCAGGGCGGCCAGCGCCTGGGCCAGATTGGAGCGTGGCGAGTCCGATGCCGACGCCACCTTGAAACTGGTATAGGGTGCCACCCACTTGCGCCCTTCGCGGCCAAGCTGTGAGAGAATCTCGATCTTCGACTCGCCGCAAAGCCCGCCCGCCTGCATGCAGGGATTGGCGATGGTAGGAAGCGTCAGGCCGCGGTGGCGCAGCGACAGCGCCAGCCACTGCACGATCAAGGGAAGGTAGAACAGATACCAGGGCCAGAGTTCGAAGGTCGAGAAGACCTGGTCGGCAGCATCGGCCGGTGCAAAGAGGCTCTGCCGCAATCGGGCCGCCGGTGATCCTTCGGCGAGGGAACGGCCAGTCATGCCTACTCCTTTGGCCGGTCGGAGGCCGCGCGGCGGGCTGCGACCCAGTGACCCGTCCCCAGAATCGCCAGCGCGGCCATGGTTCCCACCGGCCAGCGCCAAGCTCCAAGGTGTGCCATGATAAGACCTCCCACACTCCAGGAAGCGGTGAACAGCAACGTCGTCCAGAGCATTGTCCCGACGACGACGGCAACGACGAAGCGACGAAACGAGACCCCGAGAAACCCACAGGCCGTGTAGGCCGGCAGCCTCGTCCCCGGCAGGAACCGCGTCGCGATGACGGCCGTCACCAGTCGGCCATCCAACCATCTACGCACCGCCTGCATCCTGTCCAGCACGACATAGCGGCGAGCCCAGGGATGCACCGCGGCCAATTGCCCGAGGCCGAAGAGCCCGACATCGCCGGCAGCGACCCCGACATACAGGGCGCCCAGCGTCAGCACTAGTGGCAAGCGGTGGTCGCTGACGGCCATCGCAGCGATCACGGTGGTGGCATCCTCCAGGATGAACGTCCCCCCCACTACAGCACAGAACTGCAGCCACGGGTTCCCCGCGGCTTCAGCGAGCATTGCAAGAACCGTGGCGTTGTCCATCGCTCGGAGGGAATCCAACCGCAGAGAAAACCGAGATAGCGTCAAACGCTAGCACGATTCGCCGGCAGTCGAAGGAGGCAGGCGGGGCAGGCCCCGGTGGCAGCCGCCCCGCCCTGGCCGCTACAGCCCGGCGACGAAGACGCCTTCCGGGTAAGTCACGCCGTAGCCGAACTTAATGACCCGCTCCTCGTCCGGCGCATAGCTGCTGGTCCAGGCGAGGACACCCTTGCGGTCCTGCCAGTCCTGCTTCGACGGCTTGGTGGTGCCGCTCCACAACTCGACGCCGACCCGCTCGTCGGTGGACACGGGCAACTGGTCGAGGATGGTCACATCGATGGGCTTTCCGTGATGATTGGCAACCTCGATGCGGTACCGGCGATCAAGGCGCTGCTGCTTGTCGAAAATGCCCGTGGTGGACTGCTGGCCATCCTCGAGGCGGTAGTCGATGCGCACCTTGTCGTCGACGCCAAAGCCCATCTCGATATCCTCCTTCGGCCGCAGCATCGCCAGACTGGCGTTGCCGACGAAGGCGCCATCGCGGAATACCGACAGCGGCCCCGGCAGCAGCGGATCGGTTCCGTCGTAGGTCACCGTGGCGTAGAGGTGCGCTGCCGGCGCCAACTTCGGCACCGAGCGCACCGCCAGCTTCGCGCCGAGATCGTGCGTCGCGATGACGAACTTATGCGGCGCCGCATCGGCCGGTACGTCCGCATCGCCGGAGATCCGGTACTCCGCCGCGAACTCGCTGGCGACCAGCGTGGCGGCATCGTCACGCAATCTCTCGTCCTTGTCTGCCAACTGGCCAAACTGGCCCACCGTCTTTGCCGCGGCTTCATCCACGGCCAGAGATGCCGGTGCGGCACTGTTCGAGACCACCGGCTGCGTCAGGTTGACGAACCAGGTCATCGGGTCCGGAAGCTCTGCGCCGACGGACGGCCGCGCCGTGGACAGAGTCAGCTTCACGCCGGACCAATCCTCGCCGGTACGCTGCTGCACCTCGCCGATCTCCGTCAGCCCGACCTTGCCCGCCTCGCTGTCGAGCCGCGCATCATAGATCGGCCGCCACGTTGCATCCGGCAGCTGATAGGTCAGTCGCAGATGGACGGTGCCAGGCGACCGGGCCTCGAGATTGATATGGGCCACCATGCTCGCCGTCTGCCCGGTCTGCACCTGTGCCAGCTCCTGGTTCTTCTGGGCGATCCGTGTGTCGATGTCGCGCATCTCCATCTCGGCCGCATGGATGCCGTCGCGCGCCTGCCCGACGCCGCCGCTGAGGGTGGACCAGGCCTGCTGCCAGCGCTCCGGATCCATCATGCCGCGAACAATCTCCTCATCCGCCTGGTTCGGCATCTCCCGGCCGATAGCGCTGATGAAGTCGAGCTGCACCTGTAGCGCGGCAATGCGATCCTCGGCGCTGCGGCGCTGATCTCCGAGCTTCTGGATGTCCGCCTGGAGCTGACGCTCGAGATCGCCAACGGCCGCTGCCTGATAGAACGGCTTGGTCTCGACGGAGCCGATCATGATCGACTCCGCCCCCTCGCCGCTCACGCGCACGGATTCCGGCAGGAGGCTGGCCGGCAGATGCTCGATCACCAATGTGCTGGTGCCAGCCGGCAGGGTGGCGTCGACGACGCGGGTCACTTCCGCGCGATCGGGAAATACGGTCACGGCGCGGATCGGCGCATCGGCGGGCAAATCGGCCGCGAACAAGGCGCTCGATGGTACGAACATGGTAAAGAGGCAAAGCAGGCCCAGGCGCGAGGACATAGGAGGTCTCCAGAGGTTGAAACTGGAAGTGGGACACCGCTCCCACGCACCCTAATCCCTGCTTGCTCGGTGCCAGTTGTCTTTCACCGTGATTCCCGCATGATGGACAAAGTTAATGGTCAGGGGATCGTCATGCCGAAGACCGCCCTCGTCTCCGTCATCTGCGAGGATCACACAGGGTTGATCGCCGAGGTAACCGGCCGGCTCTTCGACCTCGGCGTCAATCTCGGCGATACGACCTTTGCCGTTCTCGGCGCTGGCGCAGAATTCACGACAGTCTGTGAACTGCCGGACAGCCTTTCGTTGGGAGAGGCCGAGGACGAGCTCCGCTCCTTGCCGCTGCTCCGGGGTGCCAAACTCATGGTGTCACCCTTCTCCTACCAGCCGACCCACGGGCCGTCCGGCCACATTACCCACCGTATCGAGATCATCGGCGATGACAGCCCGGGTCTCGTCGCCCGACTTTCCGAAGCGTTCGTGGGCTACGGTGCCAACATCGTCCGCCTCAACTCCGAGCGCGTGCCCGGCACCGGCGGGATCCGCTATGCGACGCGGTTCGCCGTCTCGATCCCGCCCGGCAAGGAACAGACCTGCCTGGCGACGGTGAGCAACACCGCAGCCGAGCTGAAACTGACCTGCCGTTGGGACAAGGCTGGCTAGCGCTCGCGGGTATCGCAACAAAGCCATGAAGACCATCGTGATGGGGGGCGGCGTCATCGGCGTGACGACCGCCTGGTATCTGGCGCAAGCTGGCCACGCCGTGACCGTCGTCGAGCGCCGCGATGGCGTCGCCCGCGAGACGAGCTTCGCCAACGCCGGGCTCATCGCGCCCGGCCACGCCTATGCCTGGGCCTCGCCACGTGCGCCGATGATCCTGTTGAAGTCGCTGTTCCGCGACGATACCGCGCTGCGCTTTCATCTGCGCGCCGATCCCCGCCTGTGGGCCTGGAGCCTCCGCTTCCTTGCCAACTGCACGGCAGCCCGCAATCGCGCCAACACGATCGTCAAGGTGAAGCTCTGCAACTACAGCCGCGCTGCGCTGATCTCGCTTCGCCAAGAGACGGGCATCACCTATGACGAGATCGCCAGAGGTGCGCTCTATCTGTACCGCGACCCCCAACATCTGAAGACCGGCCTCGGCAACATGGCCGTGCTCAACGACCACGGGCTCGGCCTGAAAGCTGCCGATCCAGACGAAATCGTGGCGCTCGAGCCGGCGCTTTCCGCGGCCAAGCCGCGGCTTGCCGGCGCCATCTACGCCCCGGGTGACGAGAGCGGCGACGCCTTCATGTTCACCGAGAAACTGATGGAGCTGTGCCGGTCGCGCGGCGTCGATTTTCAGCTGAACAACACGATCAAGGGCATTGCCACGGATGGGGATCGGGTTTCAGCGATCGCGACGGATCGCGGCAATTTGACGGCGGACTCCTATGTGCTGGCGCTTGGCAGCTATAGTCCCCTGGTCGCTCGTGGTCTCGGGCTCAAGCTGCCGGTCTACCCCATCAAGGGCTACTCCGTGACCGTGCCGACGGAGGGCTTCGATGGCGCCCCGGTCGTCGGCGGCGTCGACGAGGGTTACCTCGTCGCCTATGCCCGGATGGGAAATCGGCTGCGGTTAACCGCCACGGCCGATTTCGCCGGCTACGACACCGAGTACGAGGCGAAGCATTTCGCGGTCATGCTTCGCGTCGCACGCGAGCTGTTCCCGCAGGGCGGCGCGTATGACCGGCCGAGCTATTGGGCGTGTCTACGGCCGATGACACCCGATGGCCCGCCCATCATCGGTGGATCGCGTTATCGGAACCTCTGGCTCAACACCGGCCACGGTCATATGGGCTGGACCATGGCTTGCGGCGCCGGACGCATCACCGCCGACCTGATCGCCGGCCGTAAGCCCGAGATCGACATCAGCGGTTTCAGTCCGGCACGCTACTAGGCTTCCCTCGGCAGAAAGGAAGCGCCATGGCCGCATTCCCCGAGTTCGATTCCTACGATGCCCTCGGCCTCGGTGAACTCGTTGCGAAGAGAGAAGTAAGCGCGAGGGAGATACTGGACGCCGCGATCGAGCGGATCGAGGCGGTCAACCCTGCCGTGAATTCCGTCGTACAGAAAATGTACGAAGCGGCTCATGCGGCGGTAGCCGCGGGACTTCCGGTTGGGCCGCTGTCCGGCGTGCCATTCCTGATCAAAGACCTCTACAGCTGGTGCAAAGGGGCGCCGGCAGGCAACGGCAGTCACCTCTTCGACGACTTTGTGGCGGACCGGGACTACACGATCGTCGAGCGATATAAAGCGGCCGGCCTCGTTATCCTCGGTCGTACCAATACGCCGGAATTCGGCCTGGCACCGACGACCGAGCCGGTCGCCAACGGTCCGACCCGGAACCCCTGGAACCTTTCGCACAGCGCCGGCGGCTCGAGCGGAGGCGCAACGGCGGCTGTAGCGGCCCGCATGGTCCCCGCGGCCCACGCCACCGACGGTGGTGGCTCGATTCGCATTCCCGCGGCGAACTGCGGCGTCTTCGGCCTCAAGCCGACCCGCGCGCGCACGCCGGCGGGTCCCTTCGTCGGCGAGGGCTGGAGCGGCATGGCCATCGGTCACGCGGTAACGCGGAGTGTCCGCGACAGCGCCGCGCTGCTCGACGCCGTCGCGGGACCAGCGCCGGGTGATCCCTACTGCGCGCCACCGCCGCGCCGGCCGTTCCTGCTGGAGGTCGGCAGCGATCCCGGCCGGCTTCGCATCGCGGTCTCCACGAAGTCCCCGAGCGGGGGCAGCGTCCACGCCGAATGCGTGGCGGCGACGATGAGCGCAGCCAGGATCTGCGAGCAACTGGGCCATCACGTCGAGGAAGCCGCTCCGACCTTCGATATGGGAGCCATGCGTTGGGCCCGCGACGTTGTCGTCGCGGCGAGTGTTCGCAACGGCATCGATGCGCGGTTGGAGTCACTTGGGCGGCCCCTGCGTAACGGTGACGTCGAACGCATCACCGCGCTGTGGGCCGAGCGCGGTCTCAAATACACGGCCCGCGATTATGCGCGAGCGCTCGTCGTCCTCCATGGAATAGGTCGCCGCTTCGGTGCTTTTTTCGCCGACCACGATGTGCTGATCACGCCGGTGCTGTCGCAGCCGCCAGAGCCACTCGGCGCCACCGACATGACGAGCGATGATCTCGACGCCTTCACCGAGCGCCTGTTCCACCTCGTCTGCTTCACGCGCCAGATCAACGTCGCCGGCGGCCCCGCCGCGTCGATTCCATTGCATTGGACGCCCGACGGCCTCCCCGTCGGCGTCCACTTCGTGGCTGATTTCGGGAACGAGGCAGTTTTATTTCAGCTGGCGGCACAGCTCGAGCAGGCGCGGCCCTGGCGAGACCGGCGCCCTCTCCTGCGCTAGGTCCTCTCCGCCGGGAAGGAGAAACACGACGAGAAGCCGCCGCTCCCATGTCGACTACGAGTCAGTCATGGAAAGCCTTTGCCTAGGTGGTTCTCGATCATCATAGTGCTCAATGGGCGCCAGCGCTGATGCCCTGGCCGCCATCCAGCAACCGCTGCCCCGTCCGCCCGGCTCGCGGCAGTCGGCCGGGCGATGTGAGGAGCGCGTGAAAGAGAACCACGTCCTGCAGTTTGCGCGTGCGCTCGATTTCGCGGCGCGAAAGCACATCCACCAGCGCCGCAAGGGCGACCTGGCAGAGCCGTACATCAACCACCTGTCCGATGTCGCCTGGCGCCTCGCGGAAGCGACCAACGGCGAAGATGCGACGCTCGTCATCGCCGGTCTCCTGCACGACACGCTGGAGGACACGGATACCACGTTCGATGAGCTGTCGAAGGAGTTCGGGCGCGAGGTTGCCGAACTGGTAGCCGAGGTAAGTGACGACAAGACGCTGGCAAAGGCCGAACGCAAGCGACGGCAGGTCGCGGAGACTCCGGGCAAATCGCTGCGCGCGAAGATGATCAAGCTGGCCGACAAGACCAGCAATCTGAATTCCCTCCTTGTGAGCCCCCCGAGGGACTGGAGCGTCGGCCGCAAGCGCGACTATTTCGAATGGGCACAGAAGGTCGTCGACGGTTGTCGCGGCGTGAACTTTCCTCTCGAGGAAGCATTCGACCGGACCTGGCAACAGGGTATGCAAAACCTCCGCAGTTAACGGCCAGCGTTCACGACTACTCCTCTACTGGCTCGATCAGACGGCGACGAGGCCCGCGACGGGGCGCACCGAAGCGCTGTCGGGGAACACGACCCGATCGAGCGCATCCGCCGGCAGGCCAAGATGGTCGCGCAGCACGGCCTTGCAGACCGCGCGCGTATCCAGAGTCGGGGCGAGATCGCGAGCCTGGTAGAGCCGCGAGCGCGAGAGGCCGGGCCACTGGGTGACGACCCGTCCGCCCTGCACGGCGCCGCCCATAAGGAAGGCCGCCGTTGCCGTGCCGTGGTCGGTGCCGCCGGTGCCATTGACGGCAGCGGTGCGGCCGAATTCCGTCAGC
>Ga0335069_10016905_pt1 | contig 10171 bp, 8 predicted proteins | sample Lox_Sample_11_FD_206714 | JGI IMG/M metagenome (GOLD analysis project Ga0335069, IMG submission 206714) | Soil microbial communities from Loxahatchee National Wildlife Refuge, Florida, United States - Lox_Sample_1.1 | ecosystem: Environmental > Terrestrial > Soil > Wetlands | place: USA: Florida...
ATGTGCCGCCGGGCAAATCGCCTGCCTCTCAGGAGCGTGGCTCGTCCGATTACGACATCCGCAATACCTTCGCCGGCGCTGTCTCCTGGTACATTCCGGGGCCGCACAGCGGATGGTGGAAGCCGATCCTGGAAAACTGGTCCGTGAATTCCATCGTGTACGCGCGCAGCGCTCCCCCGGTGAATGTCGTGACCGGGAAGAATCCCTTTGGCGGTTTCTTGTCAGGAGCCGGCAGCGTGCAGCGGCCGAATGTAGTTCCGGGCGTTCCGATCTATCTTGCCGATCCGACCGCAGGCGGTGGAAAGATCATCAACGCAGCAGCCTTCAGCCCCCCGCCAGCCAACGGGCAAGGAGACTTGGGACGCAATGCCCTGCGCGGCTTCAACGCCGCTCAAGTCGATTTGACGCTGCAGAGGCGCTTCCAACTCAGCGAGCGTTTTTCTTTGCAGGCCAGCGCGGACATGTTCAACATCTTCAACCACCCGAATTTCGGTAGCCCCATCAACTACCTCACTTCTCCTCTGTTCGGGCATTCGACGCAGACGCTGAACAACTGGCTGGGAAGCGGCGGCCAGAGCGGCGGCCTCAACCCGCTGTACCAGATCGGCGGCCCGCGCTCGGTGCAACTCGCGCTTAAGCTTCAGTTCTGAACCGCGATAAAGCTGGCTTTTTCGGTTTGTGAACCCAGCGCCGCGACAGGGAAGTCATTCGGTTGCGAGGTCCTGCCCAAGTGTTCGAACGCTTTCGCTTTTGCGGCCAGCACGTCGCGAGTTGACGATCCCAGCAACAGCGCGCAATCACGATCTGAGTAGCCTTCCAGCACCGACATGACGAAGACACACCGCTCGAATGTGCTGAGCCGTAGCACGGCGCGAAGAACGGGACTTAGAGTCGGATCGAGCGGGCCGACGTGAGACCGCGAATCCTCGCCGCCAGCATTGACTGCCGGACTCAACATTCGGATTGCGTTGTGCACAACGATATGTCGCGTCCAAAAGTCAGTCCAATCCTTAAAGACGGGTTTCATATCCAGGCAATCGCTCAGACTAGACACAAAGCACTGCACCGCTGAGCGTCGCCCGCCCGTGAGCAGCAGCGATAGAAGATACAAGCGGTTCATGTCTTGCTTAAACGTCCGGCAGAAATCAGAAGGCGTCGTATACTCTGCTGCTCGCATACCGGCTTTGGCAGACTGACCGATCCGCCCGGTTCTGGGCTGACTGACTGTTGGCATTAGGTACGCTCCTTGAGTGTCTAAGGAGCAAGCCAATGACCAAACGAGTCGGGCCGCCGGCCTTGCAGAATCTTGGACATAGGAATTGTCTAATGGCGAAGGCGGAATGTACGGCTGACAAGAGCAGGGCACATGTCAATATTTGTCAATATCTCGTCACTGCCCCAAAGCTGACCTTAGCATTAAGAGGAAATTTACCGTCGGCGACTGCCAAGCTAACGCGGACGCTTATTCGGCAGACGCTTTTGAAAGCTTCGACGTCATCCATGACCGCTTCCGGCTCAGAGGCAACTGTGGAACGTGAAATGCTTAAATAAATTATCGAGACGAGTTCCGACGGCGATGTGGCATGGCCTTATTCGGCGGTGAATTCAGCATGCTGAAAATGGGGTTGCCATGGGCTTGCAGTGCGAGGAAATTATGCTAAACGTGAAAAGAGCGACTACCATCTTGTTGAGTTCATTAGCCCTTCTACTCTTGGTGGGGCAGGGAACCGCACAGGAACAGACGATTGTTCAAGCTAAGATTCCATTTGAGTTCTGGATAGCAGGTAACCGTCTCCCCGCTGGCGATTATCGTATTGAACATATCGACTCGAGAGCATACCTATTGTTCCGAAGTGCCGACGGCAAAGTCGTTCAGGGTGCATACACTCTTCCTCTCAACGACGACCCAGCGAAAGAGAGCGACGCCAAGCTTGTGTTCAGGATTCAGGACGGCAAGCGTTATCTTTACGGAGGATGGGGGCCGTATGGCCAGAGCGTATTGACAGTGGAATCTGTACGGCCTGCCCCGTCTGGCGAGGGTAGAGTCGAGGTTCCGATTATCGCCCATTAGGTCGCACCAGTCGAATAGTGCGGCGGACTACCGGCGTTGCCAGACTATTTGCGCCTTGCATGCAGTTAGGGCGCTCCGCACTCTTGCATGCCTGAAAGAAACTCGAAGTAGGTGCGACTCAATTTCTAGGCTGTCAACCGGCAGGCAGTGACGAGTTGAGCGTCCGTAGTCGGCCACAGTGTCAAATGCTCGACATCCGACCAAGTGGTTTGCAGCTCGGCTGATTTCCGCAAATCCCTCGATCCGGCGATAGCTATCTACAACCTCATTGTATGGTCTCACTTTTTTCCAACATAAATGTTTGGCCGCTGAATTGCTCATTGAGGTGTATCTCGGTCAGAGCACTTGAAGTCCGAGATGTTCGGTGTGAGAAAGATAGAAACATTCGCCGAACGCACAATAGACCTCTTGTTCGGCTGCCAATACGGGACGATAAGCCGAGCGTTCACAATCTGCGGCCGCACCTGCCAAGATGCAGTCGCCTTCCGTACCTCGGGAGAGTAGGTCGAGGTTCTGTAGTCGCGAGGAATGTATGCAGATGAGAACAGTGGCAGCGCCTTTAGTCAGTGCAGAGGACTTGTCCGCTATCCTGAACTTGGTATGTCCCGAGTGCGGGGGGCGTATGGGTGGCCGCCAGAACGTATTCCAGTGCCAAGGTCAATGCGGAAATGATTGGCGGTCGGTTTGGGAGAGCGCGTCCGCTAAGCGGCGAACGCCAGCCCGCCGCAAGGATTGCACGCTTGCACTTGGGCATGCTGAACCGCCGACGCAGGAGACTGCGGTGGGCCGTGAGCACCGCTCCGCTGTTTCCACTGTCGTTCCGGACGGGAAGGTTCCATCCGAAGCTCTGATTGTATCGTTGGGATGGGCTACTTCAGCTCAGACGCAGGCACTGCGGTAAGTGAGCTGCCGCTGAGCATGCTGCTGCGAAACTAGCTATGCCAAGGCAGAGCATATGAAGCCTGTCTGCGCCGACGCGGACGAGGCTGTTCTTGAAATGATCCAAGAAACGGGACAGGATCATCGGTATCGCAAGCGATGCTCTGACCACCGAAGAGTGCTCCTTACTGGCTTGGCAACTACCACCGGGATTCTGCAGAATCTCTAGCACGCAATTCGAGTTACGTTCCTTCAAGGGCAGAGTGTTGGAAGAACAATTCCTGGGTAAAGTCCTAGCGGCAAGGCGCGCGGTATGCAGTTCATCCGATCACTCAAAGACGGATGGACATGAGGATCAAGGCCCAGACACGGGAAGTCCCAGGACCGCCCCTGCGCTCTGGGTGTTTCGTTGGTAAAAGCTCGATGACGATGGGGCCGCACAAGCGAGAGACCTCATTCCAGGCCAAGGGAGAGCGTTAAATGGGGTCCGCATCGCGTCCGGAACAAATCGCCAGCAACGAGCAATATGATGACTCCGAACATGGAAACTGGTCGACTCAATGCAGACAGGAACATTTGCCAAACCGCCGCAGAGCTGTGAGCACAGCAGTTGGCGGGCACTTTGGACGATCCTGACCTCCTTCAACCGAAGCAAGATGGCGCCCCGAATGGCTTTCCGAAATGCAGCGGGAATGCTGCTCTCGCTTGCGGTAGGTACGGCCACGCACGCGGTATTCGGAGGCTCAGCTGCGGCCCTGGGGGCGCTTTTCGTTTCGTACTCAGACGGACGTGACCCATACCGGCAGCGGGCCTTCCGGATGATAGCCGCCAGCGTTACGGTAGCCTTCGCTGCTTTCATTGGCGGGATGTCCCATCAATATCGCTTTGGGGTAGGCGTGGTCGCGGCGGCAGCCGCCTTTGTAGCCGGGATGTCGGTTGCATTCGGTGACACAGCAATGAATGTCGGGACGGTGAGCTTAGTAATGCTCACGATATTCTCCGCGCAGCAACTGCCTCCGGAAGGCCTGCTCAAAGCCGCACTGCTGGCCCTGCTCGGAGGACTCATCCAAACCGCCTTATCTGTGGCTTTCTGGCCGGTTCGCAGGTACGACCCGGAAAGGCGCGCCCTGGCAGCGCTTTTTGGGGGACTTGGACGCACCGCCGAGAGCGCCATTCAACCGGGAGCCGCACCGCCAGCGAGCGTGCAGATGTCGCAAGCGCAGGCAGCTCTGCAGAACTTGCGATTGGATAGCGGCGACGAGAGCCTGCAGTACCTGTCGCTCCTGAGCCAAGGCGAGCGCGCCAGATTGTCCGTAATCCGGCTGTTGCAGATGCAAGCGGCGTTGGGGGCCAACGGGCAACCAGGCGGCGACGGCGAAACACTCTCGCGGTTCTTATGCGCAGTGGGACGCGCGCTTCAAGCTATCGGCGAATCCCTCTCGAGTGGCACAGGGTCAAACTCGTCGCACGACCAAATCGTAAAAGTGGGTGGGTTGATCGAAGAGTGGCGCACCCACCACACCGGCAACGTAATCTCCCCAGAAACCGCAACGATGAAGGACGCCCTGTTCCAGATGGATGCGCTGGCTGGGCAACTGCGGGCGGCGGCGGACTTGGCGGCCGGGTCTGCCTCCGTGCGAGGAGTTTCTTTTGGGCCGCCTTCCGCTCTGCAGTCGCGGCGTTTCAGCACAAACTCCATCGTGGATACGCTGCGAGCGAACCTGAACTTCCAGTCGGCGGTCTTCCGCCACGCAGTGAGGCTCACGATTTGCCTGACAATTGCCGGCATGATCGCGCACGCCACCAACTGGAGTCGCTCTTACTGGATCCCGATGACGGTTGTCATCCTACTGCGGCCGGACTTTGCTGCGACGTTCAGCCGTGGATTGCTGCGAGTTGCTGGCACGATTGTGGGACTGATCGTGGCGACAGCGCAGATACATTTCTTGCCGCCGACCGTGGCGGTGCGAGCAACCTTGATCGGTGCCTGTGTCTTTCTGCTGCGGTGGCTGGGCCCCGCAAACTATGGCTTCTTTGTAGTGTGTGTGACAGCGGCAATCGTGTTGCTGATTTCCTTGACTGGCGTCCCACCGAAGACCCTGATTCAAGCCCGTGCCCTCGATACTTTGATTGGCGGCGCGCTCGCTTTGTCGGCTTATGCCCTCTGGCCGACCCGGGAACCGGTGGATGCCGCCCTTGCAGCTCTGCTGGCGGCCTACCGTGAATATTTTGGCGCGGTTGCGCAGCGCTATTTGGGGTCGGCAATGGATGAAGCCGTGCTCAGCCGGACAAAGCAGGCAGCTCGGTTGGCACGCTCCAATCTGGAAGCTTCCATCGAGCGGCTCGCGGCAGAACCTTCGACCGACACGAATCAGATTGAACTTGTTCGCTCGATGATCGCAAGTTCGCATCGTTTCGTACTTGCGACCATGGCCCTCGAGGCAGGTGAAACGAAGAACAGCGCTGTTCCCGCCTCACCCGAAGCGCAACAATTTGTCGCTGATGTCCAAACAACACTGCTGGGGCTGGAGAGCGTGCTTCATGGACGGGAGACCGGCCCAACCGAAATGCCGGATCTGCGAAACGATTTTCGCCTGCTGCTCAAGTCCAACGACCCGTACTTCCATTCGCACTCCTTGGAAGCCGTGGAAGGCGACACTACAGTGAACAGCCTTAATACTCTGGGTGAACAAATTCTACGTTGGCGGGGGCAGCGGCAGGCTCACAGTTAGGTCGGCGGTTAGCCCGACAAGGGACTGGCGCTCCTACGGGGTGACGAGTTGACCGTCCGTATTTCGCCTCGACGTCAAAAGGTTGACATCTGACCAGATGGTTCGCCGATTGCCGGTTTTCCACAAACCCTCCCTTCCAGCCCTAACTACTGACATCGCCTTGCACTTGACTGCTTCGGGAGCACACAAGCGTTTGGGCACCGAAATGCTGATAGTAGTGCGTCTCGGCCAGGGGAATCGCATAGCTGCGGGGGAGCCAATGACGCCAAAGAAGAAACGCGAACAAGCTGTTAACTTCTTGAATAACGGCTTTCGAGCATTCGAGATAAACGGTCGTTCTGAGAGATCGTTTTCGCGCCTTGGGCTGGTCTTTTTCGCGTGTGTTGCATTCTGCGCTGCCCAGGATAAGAACATGGCCACCGGCCCTTCTTCCCGACCGGCGGGTGGTGCTCCTGCCTCAGGGTACGTAGGTTCCGACACCTGCAAAGCTTGCCACGAAGATCAATACAAGCAAATCGAGAGCACCCAGCATTGGAATACCAATCTCGCAGGTAAAACCGCGCAGAAGGCTGCCGGCCAACAGTGGCATGGATGCGAATCGTGTCACGGTCCCGGCCAGGCCCATGTGGAAGGGGGCGGCGATAAGAGCAAGATCTTCAAGTTCTCCGGCGCAACCGCGCAACAGATCAGCAGTCGTTGTTTGAGCTGTCACGCTACCAGTCATCCAAACTTCCAGCGCTCAGCGCACTTCAAGGCGGACGTTAGTTGCACGTCCTGTCACTCGCCGCATCAGCCGAAGGCGGAGGTTAGCCTGCTCAAGGCCAAGACTCCGGACCTGTGTTATAGCTGCCACAACGACGCCCAATCCGACTTCAACCGGCCCTTCCATCACCGCGTGAATGAGGGGCTGATGCAGTGCAGCGACTGCCACAACGTACATAACAGCTATCCGACGGCTACCAAGCTCACGGCTTCGCAGGACCAGATCTGCCTGAAGTGCCACGCTGAAAAGCGAGGGCCGTTCGTCTTTGAGCACCTGCCGGTCAAGACAGAAGGCTGCACGTCATGCCACGTGCCGCACGGCGCGAACAACCAGCGGCTACTTACGCGGAACAACGTTAACAACATGTGCATCGAGTGCCACGGCCAGTCGACATTCCTCAGCTTTCACAACCAGGCCAGCAAGTACCAGGCCTGCACGTTGTGCCATGTTGCCATTCACGGGTCCAATGCCAGCAACGTGTTCTTCAAGTAGGAGGGCGAGATGACGAACAGAACGTTACGAAGAGAGACACATCGCGCCCAAGCGGTGGATAGGAGTATGTTCGGCATGCGCGCGGTCGTTGTCGTGACACTTGCCTGTGCGCTTGTGACGAGCGCGAGCGGCCAGCAACTCGGTGTGGACACGGCAACCGTGATGGAGCGGTCTGGCGCAGAGACGGGCAACTATCAAACCAGCGGCAGTGTGGAACTGGGAGTGCAAATCACCGGTGTCGGCGGAAGTACTGCGATGTATGACACGCTGGTCAACCTGCAAACAGGACCGCGGGTTCTGGAGCAGAGCCTCAGCATGAGGTCGCTGAACCACGAAGGCCTCGTTTTCGACCGGCTCAACATGTACAGCTTTGGATATGGCGGGAATCCCAACCAGGTTACGCGTTTCAACCTGTCCAAGGACAAATGGTACGACTTCGCGATGACGTACCGCTATGACCAGAATGTTTGGGACTACAACATTCTGGCTAATCCGCTCAACCCGGTAAATCCAGTCGAGATCATCGCTAACTCGCCGCACATGATGGAAACACGCCGCAATATGCAAGACTACGACCTGACGCTGTTTCCGATCTCGCGCTTCCGAGTGCGCCTAGGGTTCGACTGGAACAAAAACCAGGGCCCCAGCTATAGCTCTTTCCATTCCGGAACTGATGCCGGGCTGACACAGCAATTCAGTGCTTCCACGGCCACCTACAGGTTTGGATTTGACTATAGGTTGTTCAAGAACACCAGTATCAGCTACGACCAGAGCTTTGTCAGCTCCAAGAACAATACCTGGTGGATCGATCAGAACCAGTATTGGAACTTGTCGAATGGTACGCTGGTTGACATTGGCTTGCCGTACAATCCATCAGCCAATCAACCCTGCGCCAAGCCGTTCATCAACGGCGCCTATAACGCGACCTGTAGTGGGTATTCCAGCTATGAGCGCAGCGGTCCGGTGCGCAGCTTCTTTCCAACCGAAAAAATCTCCATGCAGTCGCACGATATCAAGCACCTGGATCTGAGCGCGTCGTTCGCTTACAGCAGCGGCTACAGCGAAATCAACAACTTCAACGAACTCTTCAGCGGGCTCATAACCGGATCGAACAAGCTGCAGACCAACACCTCGGGTCCATCGAAGGTGAATCGTGTGCTCACCGACGGCGAGGTCGGCGGCACCTACCACTTCACCGAGAAACTGAGCCTCTCCGACACCTTCCGCTGGTGGAGCTCGCGGCAGCCGGGATACTGGGACAGCGTTAACTCCTCCTGCTTCCCGAATAGCTCTGCTGCCTCGCTTTTGTCGGGCGTCGGCGTGTTTAATTCGCCGGGAGTTACCCCGGCTATCTGCCTAAACGGTAGCGGCCTACCCATACATGCCTCGGGCAGTCCGGCCGACCTCAGCTTTACAGGGTATTATCGTTATCAAAACTTGAATTTCAAGTTCAACACAACCACCCTGAACTACAATTTCAATAGCCGCGTTGGCGGCTATATCGGGTTCCGCTACAGCGACCAGCAGTCTCACACCAACGATAATCTTGGCGTAACCGACGCCAGCACGAATTACTTTTATCCCAACAAAGCGAACCGCGGCGGTACGTGCACGCAGAAATTGCCCGATGGTACCTGCGTTATTGTCACTCCTTTCGCCGATGCCGCGGACTATTACGCGGTCAACAATTACTCCGGCCTTTTCGGCGTGTGGGCGCGCCCGATGGAGTCGCTGCGCATCAACGGCGACATTGAGCTGATGAGCGCAGGCGGTGCCAATGGAGTGCTGTTCACGCGCATGGAGCCAAGGAACCTGCAACTCTATCGCGTCCGCGCACGCTACAAGCCCCGCAACTGGATCGTAGTCTCCGGCACCCTGAATTGGCAGGAGAACCGCAACTCTGGTCCTGACACCGACGGCTCCATCAAGGCTGACAACCGCGGCCACGACCGCTTCTTCGGCTTCGACGTCAGCCTGAATCCTACGGCGAAGCTCGCGTTCGATGCCGGATACAGCTACAACAACGTCTACTCGGCCACCAACGTCTGTGTGAACCTGGGAACCAATTCCACGCCTGCCGACCCTTGTTATGCCGACGGCAGTGGAAAGAATACCTTTGGCAACTGGCGGTACCAGAACACCGTGAACACCACGTATTTCAACCTGATTCTGCGTCCCACGCGTTGGATTGCGCTTGCCGGCGGCTTGAACCTGGTGGACAGCACAGGGCAAGACCCCATCTATCTCCCGACGTCGGACAACTTCACGGTATCAAACCCTCGCCAGCCACCGGGCTCACTCGATTCGCTCTACTGGCGGCCAACCGGCTCCGTGGCCGTAAGCTTCAAGAGAAACTGGGAGGCCAAAGGGGCTTACGACTATTTCGACTATAACGAACGAGGTTTCCAGGGGCCGATTCCCGCGCGAGACTTTCACGGCAACGTCGGCACCGTCTCGGTGAAATACGTGTTCTGAGTTGATTCCGTATTCCGTTGCGCGCAGGTTGCTGGATTGCCCCGCTTTCTTCCCTTGCGTCTCGCAGATTCGGTCGCGACAGGCCGCGACGAGTTGGCAGGCCATCTTTGGCCCCGACGTCAAAGGATTGACATCCGACTAGTCGCTCGCCGCGTTCCACAAGTCCATCCAGGCCTAACGACTTGGATCGGGTTGCATTAGCGGACTCCTGACAGAGGCGAGTATTTGGCCAACGAAATGCTCATACACTTTTGTCCCGCTGGCTTTACTGGGGCCGATAGAAGAAGGATTGCTTGAGCAGGAGCGATTATGTGGAGCGACATCAGCAAGTATCTCAAGTTTGGGAGCGCTACTGTTGTCATCCTTCTGGCGATGGGATACCTGTCATATACCGGAGTGCGGGACAGCAAGAGCTACTACGTGACCATTAGGGAACTGCGTGGTATGGGCGATTCCGCTTATGCCACGCGCCTCCGAGTAGGCGGGAGTGTCCAGCCCGGCTCGATCAAGCGTACGGGCAGCAGAGTCGACTTTGTCCTGATCGAGAACGACCAACTCCTGAATGTGGTGTACATCGGGACAGAAGCGCCGCCCGATACTTTCAAGGACAAGGCTCAAGCACTGGCCGAGGGCAGCTTCGGTCACGACGGCGTCTTTTACGCTAAACAACTGCAAGCGAAGTGTGCTTCCAAATATGCGCCACAGCAGCCTCCTATTCCCGCAAATCAGCCGGCGATGAGCATGACGGAAGTGCAGCTC
>Ga0335069_10016906_pt1 | contig 10171 bp, 9 predicted proteins | sample Lox_Sample_11_FD_206714 | JGI IMG/M metagenome (GOLD analysis project Ga0335069, IMG submission 206714) | Soil microbial communities from Loxahatchee National Wildlife Refuge, Florida, United States - Lox_Sample_1.1 | ecosystem: Environmental > Terrestrial > Soil > Wetlands | place: USA: Florida...
TCTAGGAATCAACCTCGGGTTAACACTCGTATCCTCTCTGCCTGGTCAGGCCAATTCGCCGACAGCTCAGCATACCTTCCACTTCTGTAATCGGCGAAATCAAAACCCGGCGTGACCGTGCAGCCCAGAAGAGCCACCCTGCCCTCGCCAATGAGACGTGTGCCCTGCCACACTCCCGCGGGAACGACAACCTGTACGTGTTGTCCGGCGAGCAAATCGGGACCGAGCGTCAGCACGGACGAACTACCGTCCGGGTGAAGCTGCAGCATCTCGACAGGGTCGCCCAGGTAGAAATGGAAGATCTCGTCGGAGGCGAGCACGTGCATCTCGGAGAAGCTGCCGGCTTCGAGCAGGTAGTAGATGGCGGTCCCATACGGGCGCACTCCTCGCAGCAGGGCAACGCTCACTTCCGATGTGTAGGTGCGGCGAAAGAACCCACCCTCCACCGGGTGCGGAGTGAGCCGGAGCAGCGTTTTGATCTCCTCGGCGGTCATCCATCCCTGATGGTAACAGCGGCATCAATTTACAATTGAGATATATATGACAGTTCGCCTTTATTCAACTCCGTGGTGTCGCGATTGTCGCGCCGCCAAGCAGTTTATGGATTCTCACGGGATCACCTACACCGAGGTCAACATCGACGGCGATCCGGCGGCATCCGCCGAGGTCATCCGCCACGTGGGCAAACGGGCCATTCCCCAACTAGTAATCGACGGCGAGTGGTTTCAGCCTTATCGCCCCGGCCGCGGCCTGCTTTACGACGAGCTCTTCCATCGCCTGCGCATCCCTCGCAACGCCTGATTGGCCAGCACCATCAATCCGAGTGCTCCAGGTCTCGATTTTGAGACCTGGGAGATACAGGTCCGGCGCCAGATCCTCGTACAATCAAGAGTTGGCTGAGGTTCCAGCGCAGGAGTAATCCTTTGATCGATCGTTATACCCGGCCCGCGATGGGCGGCATCTGGACGGAAGAAAACAAATATCGCTGCTGGCTGAGGGTGGAGTCGGCTGCGAGCACAGTGCTGGCCGAGGATGGCGTGATACCCGCTACCGCGGCTGAGGCCATCGCCGACAAGGCGAGCTTTTCCGTCGATCGCATCCACGAAATCGAAGCCGAGGTAAGGCACGACGTCATCGCGTTTACAACGGCAGTGGCGGAGAGCCTCAAGGCCCAGGGCCTGGACGCCGAGTCCCGCTGGCTTCATTACGGGCTGACCTCGAACGACATTGTGGACACCGCCCAAGCCCTGCAGATAAGGGAAGCCTCGGAACATATCCGCGCGGGGCTGCTGGAACTGGGGGCCGTGCTCAAGCGCCGCGCGCTGGAATTCAAGCACACGCCGACCATAGGAAGGACACACGGGATTCATGCGGAGCCGACGACGTTCGGGCTCAAAATCCTCAACTGGTACGCGGAGGTCCAACGCGACCTGGCCCGCTTCGACGCGGCCGCAGAAGATATGCGCGTCGGCAAACTGTCGGGCGCCGTTGGCACGTTCGGGCATCTGAGCCCGGAACAGGAAGAGAAAGTCTGCGCGCGGCTGGGGCTGAAGCCGGCGCCGGTGGCCACGCAGGTGATCCAGCGCGACCGGCACGCAGCGTATATCTCGACGCTGGCCATCATCGGCAGCACGCTCGACAAGATCGCCGTGGAGGTGCGGCACCTGCAGCGTACCGAGGTCCGCGAGGCGCAGGAGTACTTCAGCGAGAAGCAGAAGGGCTCCTCGGCCATGCCGCACAAGAAGAATCCCATCACCAGCGAACAGATCAGCGGCCTGGCGCGCGTGCTGCGAGGCAACGCGCAGTCGGCCTTCGAGAACGTGGCGCTGTGGCACGAGCGCGATATTTCGCACTCCTCGGTGGAGCGAGTGATCTTTCCCGATTCCACCATCCTCGTCGACTACCTGCTGGCGAAGACAACGGACCTGATTGACTGTCTGCTTGTTTATCCGGAGCGCATGAAGAAGAACCTCGAAAGCACGGGCGGGCTCATCTTCAGCGGCCAGTTGTTGCTCGACCTAGCCGAAGCGGGGATGCTGCGCGAAGAGGCGTACCGGCTTGTGCAGTCGCACGCCATGCGGGCATGGAAGGAAGATCTGAATTTTCGGGAGGAAGTGGGTCGCGATTCGAAAATTGCTGCGCTGTTGAGCCCCGAGAAGCTTGAGCGCACATTCGATTACACGCGGCAACTCGGGAACGTGGATGCGATCTTCAAGCGGGTATTGGGACAATGAAACGTAGCGTGCCAATAGCAATGAGATGTCGGGTCTGCTGTACGCGGTGAGGATGATGGACAAGTCAAAGAAGATCATTTTTGCACAGGTCTGTGTTCTGATCTGGCTGGTGTCGTCTGGGTCGTTCTTATCGGCGCAGTCCTCGCCCGGGAAGCCCACGTATAAAAAACGGATATTTGGAGATGAAGGATCGTTTCGAGATGCCCGGCCACTCCCGAAGGATGTGCTTAGGGAAATGATTGCGGCCAGGGAAGCCGCATATGTTCGCGAAAAGTTACTTGAGAACCCCGGGCTAGACGTGAATGTCTTTTTCGTAGGAACCGAGGTCCACCTGACGGACGCGGGCAGCGCCGATTACATCGTTAAAGGGCAAGACGCATTGACAGGAGCGGACTGCGACTGGTTTTGGTTGGTTCGGTCTACACCAGGTAAGCCCGAGGTGGTTTTTTTCAGATGCGCTTACACGGTCCGGGTGCTGGGAAGCAAAAGCAATGGATATCGTGACATCCGGAGCGACTGGTGGTCGGCGGGCGGGGATGGCTATGCGGAGATTTACCGCTTTGATGGAGTCAAGTATGTTCTTGGTCAACGATTCGATACTCGCAGGAAGATCAAACCATGAACATTACCGTCGCCATCACCGGAGCCTCCGGCGCCGTCTTCGGGCGCGAACTGCTTAGGGCGCTTGAGTCCGATGAGCGTGTGGCCCGGGTGCATTTTGTCGCATCGGAGAACTCGCTGCGTGTCATCGCCGAAGAACTCGGCGTTTCAGGGCGCACGGACCTGCTGCCGAAGCTGATTGGGGGCGAGCCGAAGAAGACCATCCAACACCCCGACGCCAACATCGGCGCGTCCATCGCCAGCGGCAGCCATCCCTCGCATGGGATGATCATTCTGCCTTGCTCGATGGGGACGCTGGCCTCCGTCGCCAACGGGCTCGCAGACTCGTTGATCGCGCGCGCCGCCGACGTAACCCTCAAGGAGCGCCGGCCCCTGATCCTGTGTGTACGTGAGACGCCGTTCAATCGCATCCACCTTCGTAACATGACCCTGGCAGCCGAAGCCGGCGCGGTGATTTTCCCTTGTATCCCCGCGTTTTACAGCAAGCCCGTCGATTCGACCGAGATGGCGCGCCAGTTTGTCTGCCGCGTGCTGGCGCACATCGGTCTGCCGCAGCCCGGGGCGTATGTGTGGAGGCCGGACGAATAGACGGCGTGGCTTTACAACGCGGGATGATTGGATCCGTGCGGAGGACTGGTCGGCTTGGGCGCTGCTACAGGTGCAGGTTCGGATTTCACTGTGAGGACGAGGGTCTTGTAGCTCTGGCCGGCGTCAACCTTGACGTAGTACGAGCCGTCCTCCAGTCCGGTGAGCGGTCTTTTTCCGAAGTCTTTTTCATCCAGCACGATTGGCTTATCGTCACTGAGGCGTCTCACATTGACGATTGCTTCGTGATTGCCGTCGAAGGAGGGTTTCCAAAAGAGGTGCGATTCCTTGTAGGTCCAACTGATCGTTGTGTCGTGCGACTGGGTCTGGGCCGCGCCGTCCTTTGCAACCGGTGTGTCGATGATGACTTCTGGAGGTTCGCGAACGGCGTCATAGAGCCTGGTTCCCAGCAGAATTCCAACCAGCGGTATCAGCGCGATGACGACCTTTTCCGTCCAGCCTGATTTCTTCTCCTGTACCGCCCCGGTTGCCGGGTCGGTGTCAAATGTCTGGCTCTGTTCCATCCGCTTCAGGCCGGTTTTCAGGGTCGCGGCAAATGCCTGGAATTGATTCAAGAGCATGGAACCCTGCAAACGAAGTTGCGTAAGCTTCTTTTCGACGTTCACGCCGATGAACTGACCGACCGCTCCCGTGACAGTGAGATGGAACTCCCTCAGATCGTCCTCCGTCTCGAGACCCTTGAGGAAATCGGAGAACTGGTTGAATTGCTTCACTTGCTCGTCACTTTTCCCGCCAAGGTGGAGAGTTCCGTTCACCAGCACCCGTCGGCCCGAAAAAGTGTCCTGGATGGCCTTTTTGAGTTGCGCTGCATAGGCTGTGCGGTCGGGCATTTTGATATCGTAGGTGCGGCCCCACTGCCGGACATTGTACGCATTATCGGGTGCCGGCTTCAGGCCTAGTTCTGTTGAGAACTTCAGATGCATTTCCTCCACTTCAGATGGCCGGATGCTCTGAACGTCCACTGTGAGCAGGTCGCGGATGTGATCGAGGTCGAATGTCAGACTTCGATCGCGACCGAAGTACGAGAAGTAGCTCTGATCAATGTCGCCTTCTTTCAAGCCGGCAAGAAGGGCCGCCTTCCAAGCCGCGAAATCCCCGTAGCCGCGGGTCTTTCCGCCCCTTCGAACCCGGCCCCAGGGAGACAACGAAGCGTCGAAGACAAACGGAAGCACAATTCCCAACGCCTTTTCGTACCACTCCGGCGTGGCCTGGCTGGAAAGAAAATAACGCCGCGACTCTCCCTGTTTTTGCGGCTTGTCGGTCACGCTTTTCAGGCCAGGGAGCGATTTGATGCGCGTCGCCGCCTGGGAAAGAGCATTGTCATCCCAGGATGTGATCTCGAACCGGACATTGCCGAGAACCGGCTCGAAGGAGACAAATATGCGATGGCCCCGTCCCTGACAGTCCAGCGTCCAATATCGCGCTGCCTTCACCTCCGCCAGCCAGTCATTCCTTGCCTGGGTGTCACTGGAGGCGTTCTCCTGGGTCTTCCACGTTCCTTTGAAGCGCGGCGATGGCCCCGTGATTTCGTCGATGATCCGCAGAAGCGGAGTCAGGAAATCAAAATCTGCAGACGTTGGAGTGAATGTGAATTCGACTCTGTTTCTGGTCTTCAGCTTCAGATTGAGGTGCGCTTCTATGGCCTTTCGAATGCCTTCCAACTCAGTATCTGCCGCATTGGGGCTGCCTGAACGGCCCGTGACCGAGAGGCTGCTCTCGGCGGAATTCCAATTGAACCAGATGCTTCGACTCTCCGCGTCGCCATTCAAGCTTACCCAAAAACGATCGGCGTTCATGATGGGCTGCGACAGGAAGTCATCCAGCGAAGAGTAGGATGTTTCCAACCGGATCAGGCCTTCCACCGTGACCGTCGCGTTCACACGTTGGGGCGGAAGAAACCCGGGAACCGCGGTCGTGAACAACGACCGGAGTATCTCGACGTCTGGTGCAGGCCAGATGTAATCGGCGCTAAACGATTTGACGGGCTCCATTTGCCTGGGCTCCTGCCGGTAATGGTTGCGGTAGTGGCCTCCCATGTCAAGCAATGAATCGGCATGGGGACCGCGCCGGGAATGACCCGCTCCCGCGTTTTCCTTGACAGCTGTGGACATTGCCGCCGATACTTCCCTTGATGCCGACAGCGCGCCAGTACGGACGGGGGGCCATGGCCATGTGTATGCCATCGCCGACCCGTGTGTCCGGCTCTTGAACGGCGAATGCGCCAGGCGCAACCGATCTTGAACCAAACGGCCCGGGTCCTCAAAAGGATTCGGGCCGCTGGCTTTTTGGCAACCTTTGAGAACTGATTTGCTGGTTGCGCCTCGATTCAAGTCTCATCTCGCGATAGGCTGGAATCTCGTCCCGATTTGAAGACCCCGAACCCCTGAAGGAGCGATCATGCCCGAACCCAAGCAGCAGCAGTTTGCCACTCTTTCTGTCCATGCCGGCCAGGTTCCCGACCCCACCACTGGCTCGCGTGCTGTCCCCATTTACCAGACGACGTCCTATCTCTTCCAGGATGCGGATCATGCCGGCCGGCTGTTCGCGCTCCAGGAATTCGGCAACATCTACACGCGCATCATGAATCCGACGACGGATGTATTCGAAAAGCGCGTGGCTGCGATTGAAGGAGGCGCGGCGGCCCTGGCCACGGCTTCTGGACAGGCGGCGGAGACGCTCACCATTACGACGCTTGCCTCCGCGGGCGAAGAGATCATCTCCACCACCTCGCTTTACGGCGGCACCTACAACCTGTTCCACTACACGCTGCCGCGGCTGGGAATCAATGTCCGCTTTGTCGACGCGGACGATTTCGACGGTATCCGCGCGGCTATCAACGACAAGACCCGCGCCATCTACACCGAGACGCTGGGCAATCCAAAGCTCGACGTGGCGGATATCGAGACGCTGGCCTCCATCGCGCACGAGAACGGCCTGCCGCTGGTCATTGACAACACCACTCCGTCGGCTGCGCTGGTGCGGCCCATCGAGTTTGGCGCGGACATCGTGGTCAACTCTGCCACTAAGTTCCTGGGCGGCCACGGCACCTCCATCGGCGGCGTCATCGTCGACGCCGGCAGGTTCGACTGGGCAGCTTCGGGGCACTTCAAGGAGTTCACCGAGCCGGACCCGTCCTACCACGGGCTGTCTTATGTGCAGGCCTTCGGGCCTCTGGCGTTCATTCTCAAGGCGCGCATCCAGGGGCTGCGCGACACCGGCGCGGCGTTGTCGCCGTTCAATGCGTTCCTGCTGCTGCAGGGGATCGAGACGCTGCATCTGCGCATGGAGCGGCACTCGCAAAACGCCCTCGCCGTGGCAAAGCATCTGGAACAGCATCCCGGAGTGGAGTGGGTCAACTATCCGGGTCTCGAGTCGAGCCGCTACTACCAGCGTGCGAAGAAGTACCTGCCCAACGGCCAGGGCGCGATCGTCTGCTTCGGCATCAAGGGTGGGTACGAGGCAGGTAAGAAGCTGATCGACTCGCTTGAGCTGTTCTCGCTACTGGCCAACATCGGCGACGCCAAATCGCTCGTCATTCACCCGGCCTCGACCACCCACCAACAGCTCTCCGTGGAAGAACAGGCTGATACCGGCGTCACGCCCGAACTGGTCCGGCTCTCGGTTGGCATCGAGGACATCCGCGATATTATCGCCGACCTCGACCAGGCGATTGAGTCCGCAAATGGCCACACCCTCGAGGGCGCGGCAACGGCCGCCGGCGCGAGCGCCGCTGCGGGTCATGCAGCACAATGAGTGTGATGAACGAACCCGGGACACCAGCTTCCGGAACCGAAGCTCCTGCGCGCGTGACGGTTCCGGAGCCCACGTACGAAGGCGATTTTGTGCTCGATGAGCACTTCCTTCTCGATTGCGGGAGGACGCTGGCCGGAGTGACCCTGCACTACGCAGTCTACGGGCGGCTGAACGCTGCTCGGGACAACGCCGTGCTGGTTTGCCACGCGCTTTCCGGCTCTGCGCTGGTGGGTTCCTGGTGGCCCGAGGTGTTCGCACCCGGCGCGGTGCTCTCCCTGGAGCACGACTTTGTGATCTGCATCAACATGCTTGGATCCTGTTATGGATCCACCGGCCCGGGTTCAGTTGATCCGGAGACAGGGCGGATCTACGGCTCGGATTTTCCTCTGGTTTCCATTCGCGACAACGTTCGGGCGCAGGCCAGACTGCTTGATTCGCTTGGCGTTCACAAACTCAGCCTGGTCATGGGTGGTTCCATCGGCGGCATGCAGGCCCTGGAATGGGCCATGCTTTTCCCCGATCGCGTCGAGCGGGGCGTCGTTATCGGCGTGGCGCCTCTGTCGGCCATGGGGTTGGCGCTGAATCACTTGCAGCGGCAGGCCATCCAGGGCGACCCCGACTGGAAGGGCGGCGACTACCTGCCCCACAAGCAACCGCGCTACGGGCTAGCGCTCGCCCGGCAGATCGCCATGATCAGCTACAAGTCGGCGGCCCTGCTGGATGAGCGGTTTGCGCGCAATCCCAACCGCAATGGCGAAGATCCCTGGAGTCTCGACGAACACGGCGGGGGGCTCATTGGCGGCCGCTTCGACGTGGCCGGGTATCTCGACCTGCAGGGCCGGCGGTTTATCGAGCGGTTTGACGCCAATGCCTACCTGGCGATCTTGCGCACCATGGATACGTGGGATCCGCTGCACGGCGGACTGCGCCCGGAGGAGGCATTCGGGCGTATCCGGGCCCGGCTCAGCTTTGTCGGCATCAGCTCCGACTGGCTGTTTCCCCCGGACTCGGTGCGCGAATTTGCCTATTCCATCCGGTCGGCCGGCGTGGACGCCGATTACCGGGAAATGACGAGCGCGCACGGCCACGACGCATTCCTCGCCGAACAGGCGGAACTAGTCCGCCTGCTCCAGTAATCCTGCCGTAACGGCCTGCGTCTGGTCCGCATCCAACCGGTGCGGGAACACTTTTTCCACAAATGGTGTCTAAAGCCGGTATGCGGGAGTGCGGCGAAACGAATTTGGAACCGGGGCCGGGAATTGATCGCGCCGCCTGCCTGCTCAATGCTCGCGGAGATACACTGGATGGCAGGCATTCGACCGGATCTCAGACCGGCTGGTTGTCTGTTGATCCGAGTCAACTCAAAACCGCTTTTCCTATGCAACTCTGCTTGTCACAGGGGGCTGGGGTTTCTATAATCCTTCCAACACTGCCAAGGAAGCCGCGGTACCGCTTTCCTAACGACCTCGGTACTCAACCGCAACGACTGGAACGGTTGTCTCATTCCGCGAGCGAGTGCTTGAAGATTGATCTCCATTTCGTATTTCCCAGGAGCACTGAATGAAGAAGCTAGTCTTTGCGTCTGTGGTGGCGCTGGCAAGCGTGGGTTTCGTTGCCGGTTCTGCGCTGCGTGCCCAAGATCAAGGCGGCCAGATCACCATCAAGGATCCGGCCGAGTACAACGCGTACCAGATGTTCAGCACCCAAACCGATCCCAAGCAGAAAGCTTCGGCCGGGGAATCTTTTCTCGAAAAGTACCCTCAGAGCGTGGTGAAAGCGGCCGTTCTTGACGCGCTTCTCGACACCTACCAGCAGGCAGGCGATCCCCAGAAGGTTGTCGACACCGCCAACAAGCTGCTGCAGGTCGACCCGAACAGCATGAAGGCGATCCTGTACTCGGTGATGATCAAGAAGCAGCAGTGTGGACAGAAGAGTGATGTGCCCACCTGCGACGATGCGGCGGTCATGGCCCAGAAGGGTCTGCAGACGCCCAAACCGGCCGCGACCTCCGACGACGACTGGAAGAAGATGACCACTGTGGCCCATCCGATCTTCCACTCCGCCATCGCGCTGGATGCCGCGCTGAGCAAGAAGGACTTCAAGCTCGCGCAGCAGGAGTACACCGCCGAGTTGCAGATGTACACGGACGAGCAGTCGAAGAGCCAGGGTTTGGTGGACACGCTGCAACTGGCACAAGCCTACAGCCAACCGGGCGCGACCCAGGACCTGCCCAAGGCGGTCTACCTGTATGCCCGCGTGTGGGCGTACGCGCCGCCTCAGTACAAGGCGCAGATCGAGCCCAAGCTGGAGTATTACTACAAGAAGTACCATGGCGGTCTGGACGGGCTGGATCAGCTCAAGGAGCAGGCCAAGAACGGCGAAAAGCTCCCTCCGGGTACCCCCATCATCACTCAGGCCAAGACCCCGGCCGAGCAGATTCATGACCTCCTGGCCTCTACGCCCGATCTCAAGTCGTTGGCGCTGGCAGACAAGGAAACGGTCCTGGCGCTCGGCTCCAAGGACGATGCCGACAAGCTGTGGGCTCTGTTGAAGGACCAGCAGACCCAGGTCCCCGGTACAGTGATCGATGCGGATGCGAATTCGATCAAAGTGGCCGTCACTCAGGACGCCAAGGATACCAAAACGGCCGATTTCGTGGTGAACCTGAAGAAGCCCCTGGCCGACGCCGACCTGAATGTGATCCAGCCCGGGTTCGAGTTCAAGTCGGCGACCGGCGGTGCCCAGCTGGTCGGCACCTATGACAGCTATACCCAGACGCCGGCAACGCCGACCACGGCGCAGGCAGCCGTGATCGTGCTTCGTGACGGCGAGTACATCCCTGAGAAGAAGAAGGCGGCGCCGGTTCATCATGCGCCCGCCCACCGTCCGGCTCACTAGTCCAGGGTGCCGGTTACGGTCTTTCTACTCCTGGGGATGGTTGCAGCAATCAAAAAGGG
>Ga0335069_10016907_pt1 | contig 10171 bp, 12 predicted proteins | sample Lox_Sample_11_FD_206714 | JGI IMG/M metagenome (GOLD analysis project Ga0335069, IMG submission 206714) | Soil microbial communities from Loxahatchee National Wildlife Refuge, Florida, United States - Lox_Sample_1.1 | ecosystem: Environmental > Terrestrial > Soil > Wetlands | place: USA...
TGGCACCTCGATGTCGGCTCATCGCATCCTGGAGCTGTAGAAGGTTCCAAGGGTTAGGCTGTTCGCCTATTAAAGCGGTACGTGAGCTGGGTTCAGAACGTCGCGAGACAGTTCGGTCCCTATCTGGTGTGGGCGTAGGAGATTTGAGGGGGGTTGTCCTTAGTACGAGAGGACCGGGATGAACAGACCTCTTGTGTACCAGCTGTCACGCCCGTGGCACGGCTGGGTAGCGAAGTCTGGAAGTGATAACCGCTGAAAGCATCTAAGCGGGAAGCACGCCCCAAGATTTGATCTCCCAAGGGCGCGCATGCGCGTGCTACACGCATGCAATCCCTTTGAAGGGCCGCGGAAGACTACCGCGTATATAGGCCAGGTGTGTAAGGTTCGGTAACGTCCTTAGCTTACTGGTCCTAATCGCCCGTTCGGCTTGACCATATATCTGCTGAATACATTAACCGAAGTAATCAGTTGTCAGTCACGTGCCCTTTTGCGCCTGGCTGATGGCTGATAACTGAAAACTGATCACCGCCTTTCACAGACGCCACACTATTCAGAAGACAGTCTTCAGTCTTCAATTCTCAGTCGTCAGTAAGGCTCGCAGGGCCTTTACTGATGACTGACTACTGAAAACTGATCACTGTTCTTAAGGGTTTCCGGCGATCATACCGGAGGGGTCACACCCGTTCCCATCCCGAACACGGAAGTTAAGCCCTCCAGGGCCCATGGTACTGCACGGGCGACTGTGTGGGAGAGTCGGTCGTCGCCGGGATTAAATTGAGTCGACAGTTCACCGTCGACAGTAAGACCTAGGGGCGCACATGGTGCGCCCCTTTTGCTTTTGCCGGCCCATGGCGCGTAAGATGGCGGGGAGGGATGCTCTATGCGGAATGAGCGGGTAAGCAGGAAATACACCGCGCTGCGTGCGCGACTGAAGCGCGAGGACGCAGCCACTCTTGCGAAGCTCACTCCTGCACAGCGCTTGCAACCGGCGCTGGATCTTCCCGACTTCTGCCTGATACTTGGAGCCAAAACTCGGGAAGCCGATGCTCAACGAAGCCCTAAGAAAGGCCGTCACGGCCCGCGATAGGTTCCACTGCTGCAAATTTCTCAAACCAGCCGGCGAATGAAACTGGTACGCGCTGTCCCGCCACAGAAACCCACAGGCCCACGGGCAGTTGCCGATTATCTTCGCGGCCTGTATACTCAAAAACCATCGAGGCGGTATCAACTTTCCACAGACGGGACTGGCGACCAATGATTCTGGCCATCGTCGGCATGACGGGTTCAGGCAAGAGTGAAGTGTCGGGTCACCTGCGGTCCCTGGGCTTCCCGGTCATACGGTTTGGCCAGGTTGTGGTGGACGAGATTGCCCGGCGGGGTTGGGAGCTCAATCCGAAGAACGAAAGGACGATCCGGGAGGAGCTTCGCGCCACCGAGGGTATGGACGTCTGCGCGCGCCGGAGCTTGCCGGGGATCCGCCAGGCGCTGGAAGGAAGCCCGCTGGTGGTCATCGACGGCCTGTACAGTTGGACCGAGTACAAGACGTTGAATGCGGCGTTCGGCCAGAACCTCGTCCTGCTTATGGTTTATACCACCAAAGAAACGCGATACCATCGCCTGAACGTGCGACCGGAGCGTCCCCTGACCTTCCAGGAAGCGCAGGAGAGAGACATCACGGAGATTGAAAACATTGAAAAAGGCGGCCCCATTGCCTTTGCCGACTACGTGCTGCTGAATGATGGCACGGCGGTGGAGCTGACGACCGGCGTCAACGCATTACTGACGCATTGGGGCGTTCGTCCTTAAAAGAACGGAGCGAAAATGATCACTCGAGACGATTACTACATGGGCATCGCGATGGCGGTGCGCCGGAAGGCCAATTGCCTGGGACGGCGGGTCGGCGCCGTGGTGGTTAAGAACAATCGCATCATCTCGACCGGCTACAATGGGACGCCGGAAGGAATGACCAATTGCCTCGACGGGGGCTGCGTACGTTGCAAGGGCCGGGAAACTTACAGCGCCAGCGTTGGGTACGACGTGTGCATCTGCGTGCACGCCGAGCAGAATGCGCTGATTACCGCGGCTCGTTTTGGAAACTCTATTGAAAATGCCATTGTCTATTCCACTCTGCGGCCGTGTTTCGATTGCACCAAAACGCTGCTCCAAGCCAAAGTTCACACGATTTACTACATCCACGATTGGGCCCATCCCATTGACTCCTTACAGGATCAGTACCTGCTCGCCCAAAGCAAGTTCCCGGGCGGGGTCAGGAAAGTAGATGTTCCCGACCCTGATGCCGACTGGGCTAACGGCAACGTCGCGCCGACAAAGCCTTAAGGACGAGGCCAATCCCGGAAAACTCAATCCCGTAACCGGCAGTCAACAGAAAGACCCAGGGGCACAAAGTGTTCCCCTTTTCCCTTTCTCGCGTCATCAACATCCGTTGATTCGGACCTTGTGTCCGATTATACCTTCTGATAGCATGTCTTAAGAGGGCCGGTCGAGGCCTTCACTTCCCAAGGGCATCCCATTTCTGCTTAACGACGAGTGCTGGCATTCAGCTCGCGGATTGCAGGGTGTGGGTGTGTTTTGTTAAATCAAGAGGAGGAGATGATGCCGAAATACGTTATTGAGCGCGAGATTCCCGGAGCGGGCAAGTTGTCGCCGGCGGAATTGCAGGCCGTGGCGCAAAAGTCGTGCGGCGTGCTGCGCCAGATGGGGCCGCAGATCCAGTGGGTGGAGAGCTTTGTTACCGATGACAGAATCTACTGCGTGTATCTGGCACCAAACCCCGAGGCGATCCAGGAGCACGCCCGAGAGGGCGGCTTTCCCGCCAATCGCATCTCAGAGGTCAAGCGAATGATTGACCCCACCACCGCGGAATGATTCCGTGGTCTGCCGCGGGCCACTTCATTCGCGAACCGTGCGCTTGGCCCTCACACAAGGCGAAGGACTGACGGCAGATCGCAGGGCGGACCTGGAGAGGATCCAAAAATGAATGAGCATAGTGTTTCGACGCCGGAACATATCATGCAGGTAGGTTTGGGATTCTGGGCGTCAAAGGTGTTGATGAGCGCGGTGGAAATGGAGGTTTTCACCGAACTGGCGAAGCGCCCGGAGGATTTGGAGACGCTGCGGGGCCGCTTGGGGCTCCATCCCCGTGCCGCGCCCGATTTCCTCGACACGCTGGTGGCATTGGGATTTTTGCTCCGCGTAGACGGCAAGTACTCCAACACTCCCGCCACTGACGCGTTTCTCGACAAGCACAAGCCTAGCTACATTGGCGGTATTCTGGAAATGGCGAACCAGCGCCTTTACGAGCATTGGAGCCACCTCACGGAGGCGCTTCGCACGGGCAGGCAACAGAACGAGGCCAAGGATGGGAAGGGGTCGCCCTTCGAGGCGCTTTATGCCGACCCTGCCCGCCTGAAGTCATTCCTGGCGGCGATGACGGGCGTAAGCCGCGGCGCTAATATGGCCATCGCCAAGCAAGCTCCCTGGAGCCGGTACCATACCTTTGCCGACGTCGGCACGGCGCAGGGCGACCTGGCCGTGCAGGTGGCGCTTGCCAATCCGCACCTCGCGGGAATCGGCTTCGACCTTGCCGAAGTCGGACCGGTTTTTGAGGAGTACGCCGACCAGCACGGGCTTAACGGCCGGCTGCGCTTCCAGGCCGGGAATTTCTTCGAGGGGCCGCTTCCCCACGTCGACGTCATCACCATGGGCCACATCCTGCACGACTGGAATCTGAACGAAAAGAAAATGCTGCTCGCCAAGGCCCACGCCGCGCTCCCCGCCGGCGGCGCGGTGGTCATCTACGACTCCCTGATCGACGACAACCGCTCCCAGAACGCATTTGGCCTGATGATGAGCCTCAACATGCTGATTGAAACCCCGGGCGGGTTCGACTATACCGGCGCCGACTGCATCGCCTGGATGAAAGATGCCGGCTTCCGCGAAGCGCACGTTGAGCACCTGGTCGGGCCCGACTCGATGGTGGTTGGAATCAAGTAGGGTGCAACAATCCAATCTGACAGGAGGAACCGATGCCCAAATATGTCATCGAACGCGAGATCCCCGGCGCCGGCAAACTTACCCCGGGAGAACTGAGGGCAATTTCCCAGAAGTCATGTGGAGTCCTGCGCCAGATGGGCCCGCAGATTCAGTGGGTGGAGAGCTTTGTGACTGACGACAAGATCTACTGTGTCTACCTGGCTCCGAATGTCGAGACCGTCCGGCAACACGCCGAACAGGGCGGCTTTCCCGCCAACCGTATCTCCGAAGTCAAGCGGATGATCGACCCCACCACGGCGGAGTGACTCCCCATCCTGACTTGATCCACTCCAGCGCCTGCAGAGAGGGACTAAACACAGTGGCTTGTCCCTCGCGCCGACAGAGTGATATATTGCGCCCCGCCTGAGGCCCTTTCGGGCCGCTGCTGTCGGCTTCTTTCTTCATCAGATTCCGCACGAGCGGGAGGCGCACAGTTGAATCACAACTTGCAAATCAGAACCCGCGGAACAGGATCCAGGAATCGCTTCTGGCTATTATTGGCACTTGTACTCAGTCCCATGGGCCTGGGGTGGGCCCAGGAGCCGAATCTCCTGCGTCGAATGTCGCTTGACGGAATTTGGAACTACCAGCCGATTGCCAGGACTGTCCTTCAGGCCGATGGCAAAATCGCTGAGGACACATCCAATTTGCCTCCGGCCGGAAATATGCCGGTTCCCTCCAATTGGCATCTGAATGGGTTGCCCAATTTCAACGGCCGGGTAAAGTTCACGCGGGACTTCAATTTCACCCCGGCGTTGGCTCCCACCCAGCATGCTTTCCTGGTTCTTCATTCGCGGGACTAACATCGTTCCCGATCTGTGGCTGGGGCGGTACACGCCCGATCGTATCGACCAGGACATCAAGCTCCTCCAAAACGCCCATGTCAATGGCGTTCGGATCTGCGTTCATGTGAACCGGCAAGAGCTGTACGACGCCCTCGACCGCGCCGGAATTGTCGCGTGGCAGGACTTTCCTCTGAATTGGGACTACACCCACGCCAGCGAGTTCATGCAGGAAGCCGCCCGGCAGCTTCGCGACGTGCTGGATCCCTTCCTGGCAAGCGTGGGGGCGCAGGAAGACCCTTCCTGCCCCGTCCGCCCGGTAGCTCCGGACACCGAACACCCGTATTCGGGCTGGTATTGGGGCGATTACCATGACTATTTCGCGACCAGTGCCGGTCCAATCGTCTCGGAGCTGGGGGCGCAAGCGCTCCCTTCGGTGGAAGAGATGAAGGAGATGGCGGGGGATGCCTGGCCCCCCGATTGGGACAAACTCGCCTACCACGACTTTCAGTATGAACAGACGTTTCACATTGCCAAAGTCAATATGGGATCAAGCTGGCCGGAATTTGTGGAGAATTCCCAACGCTACCAGGCGGATGTCCTGAAGTTCGCGATCGAGCACTTTCGCCGCGTGAAGTATCAGAAGATAGGTTCGTTCTTTCAATTCCAATTCATGGACTGCTGGCCTGCCATCACCTGGTCCGTGGTGAGCGCGGGCCGCAAGCCCAAGCTGGGATACTATGCCCTGCAGCGCGCTTTTCAACCGGTTTTGATCGGCGCCGACCTCGACCGGACGGTCTGGAGCAAAGGGAAATACATCCACCACGAAGGTTCAACCGGCTTGGGCGCGTCGCTCGACATGTGGGTGGTCAATGACGAGCACCGTACGATCGCTGGCGCGACGTACGAAGCTCATCTGCGGGGAGGAGGGAAGGATGCCGTTGTCTGTGGCGCCTCCAAACCCGGGAATATCGGCCCGGACTCTGTGATGTCGCTCCCGGCTCTGACTTGCGCTCCGCCCCCTGACCTCCCAGCCGGCCCTTACAATCTCGTCTTGACGCTTAGTCAGGGTAGTCAGATCTTAAGCGAGAATTCCTACCCCGTCACGGTGATCGAGTGAGGAACAGTGGGCAGGCTCGTGACCAGGATCTATTTGCAGGCCTGGAAACAATGGGGATGGTGCGCGGCGGACCCCCAAGTCGCGTTGTAGCGGCAGCTTCTCCCGTCCTGAAGGCCAAGGGTCACAGGCCCCCCAACCTCCCCCCTGGGAGGCGAGATCCATCCCATATCCCCTCCCGATTCCGTAGGGGGCAAATGTCTATACCTTTAAGTCTTTACTTTGGCACCTGTCCTCGACTCCGTCCCGCCGTGGCGGGGTTGGGCCTCTACAGCGTGGAGAAACCTCCCGCTACTGATCCCGCAGGCGTGCCCTCTGCGCGCCCTTTTTGTTTTTATGGCAGGCGGCGGCGCTTACACTTTTGGGAACGGGTTTCCGCATTACTCGTGTGGGGCCGTTATGTGTCCCCACACCAGGCAGGAGATCTGCCGGACGTTGCCATAAACGGAAAGGAGCAGCACTCATGGGGAAAATAGACCGGAAGGAGTTTTTGTGGCAGTCCGTGCGAATGGGGGGATGCTGCGGGGCGGCGCTTGTGGCCGGAACCCTCTCGGCTCTCGGCGAAGAGCCTGCCAAGCCCCAATCGGTATTCACTCCCTGTTCAGACCGGGTAAAGCAGGGGCAGGACGTCATCAAGCGCATCGTCGCGCAGATGGACCAAAAACTCGACAAACCCACGCGGGATGAAATTATGGAGAGTTGCGGGCGGCTATGCCACGACACCGCTTTTCCCCCTCCTCCACCGCCCACCCCGGAAGCTGCCGCGAAATTTCAGGAAGGAATGATCAAGTACGTGGGGAAGGAGAATGTCGAGCAGTCGGGGAAGGAAACGGTGGTGCACTACCAGTACGCCCAGAACCCGAAGGGCCTGAAGGTCGCGGACGGCTATTGCCTCTGCCCCATTTTTGAAGATGCCCCCAAAGGCGTCTCTCCTACCTACTGCCAGTGTTCGGTGGGTTACGTGCGGGCGATCGTTGAACAGGGCCTGGGCAAGCCGGCAAAAGTCGAATTGACGGAATCCATCCTGCGCGGTGAGAAAGGCTGTCACTTCACAATCCGCTTCGCCGCAGCCTGACGTCATGCCGCGTGACGTTCGGCCTCGAAGACCCGCCTCCCGGCCCGGAGGGATGGCTTTTCACGGCATGTGTAGGCTATAATGTCTCGCGCCGCTCACCGGGCATAGTACTCGCAGGTTACATCCCAGTCAAATTCCTCCCCCGGTTCAATCGTCATCGCGATAAAGGGCTCCACAGCCAGCACGGTCCGAATCGACCACAGGTTCAGGCTGGAGAGCGGGCGGTTGATCCGCATCGCCATGCCGGCGCCCGCGCGGCGGTTTTCGATGCGGATCTCATTGTCCGCGGGGCTCGGGCCGAATCCCGCGAGGGGCGCAAAGACAACATCCTTGCCGGAGAGGGGGCGCAGGTACACAAACTGGTTGCCGCGAATCTCCGCCACATCCTTTGGGGGTGGCTCGGGGGAATGAATCTGGAAGGGAACCGAAATAGAGAAATCCGGCCCGGGCGGTTGGTGATCGAGCACCAGGAAATTGTGATTGTAGACGCTTGTATGGATGACGCGCCTGCCGGTGTTCTTCAGGCGGTGCCCCAGCACCATCTCCGGTTTGCCGGGGACCAAGCGCAGGGCTTTGTGGTAGACGTAGGCGTAGCCGGTGGCCGGATCGCTGAGCTCATGCGTAAACTCGGCAGAATCGGCGTGAGTCTGGACCGTCCATTTCCCCGGGTCCACCATTTCGTATTGCTTGACGAAGTCGTACTTCTCTTCCTCCTTGCGCAGCACGCCCACGCCGATCTTGATGAACGTTCCACCCACCTTGGCCTCCTCGAATCCCAGGCCGCTGTGGTTGGTCACGAACTCTTCCACCGGGCCGGTGATACCGGAGCACGTGGAGGCCACGATCTCCGCTCCCTCGTATTGGTAATCGTGCACGCGCGGATCGACGCGGTTGTACCACGGCCCGTAGTAGTGGTGCCCCTTGTATTCGAGCGCGGCCACCACGCCCGACCAATCGAATCGCGTTCCGCGATAGTATCCGTCGCGCGCGTTGGGCAGGTAGAGCCTGGCGCGAATCTCGCCGTTGCTGATATCGGCTTGCGGAGGTTCGGAGGCGGGTGGATTCCAAGTGCCTGCGAGCCCGATGGCCACGGTCACGGCGGTAATTACGATAAATCCCATGCCAAGTAATGAATTCGCCATTTTCAGCCTTTGTCGCTAAGGTTCTGCAAAACGCTTTGGAGTGCGGCAGCTCGCTGCCGCTTTTGGCAGCCGGAAACTCGCTTCCAGCACGGTGCCGATCCCGCTGAGGCGGGACCGGCGCCACCAGGCCCGCCAGCGAGTTGGCGGAGAGCAAAGCGGTAGCAAGCTACCGCAGTCCAAAGCTGCTGCTCCCGCACGCAAGACGCCCCGCCTGCTTAAGTCGAAGCCTAAGCCAGCTTTCGCATGATGCGCGGCGTGAGCCACCATACCAGCCGGCCCGGCGCTTTAGGCGGAAACGCGGTGAAGGCGATCAGGCAGCAACCGCCCTTTTTGAAGGGCATGTTGGCGTTCCGACCCGCGCCGATCAGCCGCGCCGCCAGTTCGCTCAGGTCAGGTTCGTGTCCCACCACCAGAACGCGCCGGCGGTTGGGGCGCTTGGCGAGGTAGGCGACCAACACCTCCGGTTCAGTTCCGGGGCGCAGAGCGTCGCAGGTATCGAGCGGAGGCTTGGGGCTCAGAGCCTCACTCACAATCTCCGCTGTTTCCGCGGCGCGCACCAGCGGGCTGGAAACAATCCAGTCCAGTTCCATTCCCGCGCGCACCAATCCGGCAGCGATCTCGCCCATCTTTACTTTTCCCTCGGGCGTTAGCGGCCGCTTGGCGTCGTCCAAAGCCGTGGTGGCACTCCGCTCCGCGGCAATGCCGTGCCGCATGATGTATAGCTCATACTCCGGGGCCTGCGCCACCTTGCTTTCATCAGGCAGTTTTTCCTTCGTTGCCATGAGCACCTACGATTCATCCCGCTCCGCGTCCGACCACAGGGATTCAAACTCGTGCGTGTAGGCCTCAACCGGATGCGGGTCCCGAAGAATGAGGAGATTCTCGTGGTTTTCGTCTTCCGATTCCAGAGTCCAGTTGTAGCTTCCGGTAACTACGGTTTGTTGATCCAGGATGACGAACTTGTGGTGCATCTTGGTGCCGCGCCCCTGCCGGCCGAAGGCCAGCCGAAAAGGGATGACGCTGCCGGCCAGGAGTTCCTGCGTGGTGCGGCTCTCCTTATACTTGTTCCCATCCACCAGCAGGCGGACCCGGACTCCGCGGTGCGCCGCCTCTTCCAACGCCTGCGCGAGGCCGGGATGATTGAAGCGATATAGCGCCCCGTCGATCGAGTCGGCCGCCTCGTGCATCAAGCCCATGATGACATCCGCTACCGACTCGCTGCGCGCAAATTTTATCTCCATGATCACCCTTAGGATCAGGCAAAGAGATTGTATGTGCAACCCGCCGTGGATTCAAGCCGGCCGGTGGGGTTTGTTGCGGCGACTTTACGTCACCACAACCCGATGCATTGCAATGCGCTGATGGCGGGGCAAACCCGCCGCTACGAGTTTTTCCGCAGCCTCAGTCGATCCTCATTTGATCTTGACCAACTCAACGTCAAACGTCAGCGTGGAGTTGGGTGGGATGACGTAGGCCGACGGGTTCCGCGGATCAGGGTATCCGCGCTCGCCGTAAGCCAGGTTGGGCGGGATAAGCAACTTTCTCTTCCCCCCCACCCGCATGTTGGCAAGGCCTTCATCCCAGCCCTTGATAACATCTCCCCGGCCCAGGTGAAGCTCAAAAGGTGTCTTTCCCGGGCCGATGGAGGTATCAAAAACTCTGCCGTTGGTGAATCGTCCCGTGTAGTTCACCAGGATATCGTCGCCGGGCTGTGCCTGCGCCCCTTTTCCCACCACGATGTCCCGGTACTTCAAGCCCGACCCGGTGGTGATCCACACCGGCGCGACGGAGGCGGGGTGGGCGGCGGTTGAAGTGGCCCCCCCGGGCTTGGGGGCGGCCGTGGAGGTCTTGGGGGCCGCCGAAGATGTTCCCGGAGTCTGGGGCGTCCCAGTTTGGGCGGATAGCATTCCAACCGAAAGCAAGCTGCAAATCAAGATGGCAATCGAACGCTTCATAAACCATCCTTTCCAAAGAGTCCTTCCGGCAAAGGTATCAAGACCGG
>Ga0335069_10016908_pt1 | contig 10171 bp, 11 predicted proteins | sample Lox_Sample_11_FD_206714 | JGI IMG/M metagenome (GOLD analysis project Ga0335069, IMG submission 206714) | Soil microbial communities from Loxahatchee National Wildlife Refuge, Florida, United States - Lox_Sample_1.1 | ecosystem: Environmental > Terrestrial > Soil > Wetlands | place: USA...
GGAGCACGTGATGAGCAGTTATCTTGGAATCGAATTGGCGAAGAAAGCGGAGGCATAAGAATGGCAATTCTGAAGCAAGGCGCGAGCGGCCCCGATGTGGCCGCTCTGCAGCGGGCGCTGGCCGGTTTCGGTTTCGACCCCGGCGGTGCCGACGGCGTCTTCGGCGTGGGGACCGACGCGGCGGTCCGCGCCTTCCAGCAGAACCATGGTCTGAAGCCGGACGGCGAGGTCGGCCCTGCGACGGCCTCCGCGCTCGGGTTAGTCGCGAGCGCGCCGAGCGTGCCCCTTCCCATCTCGGGCGTGACCGTTGACGCCGTCAGCCGTATGTTCCCAGGTACGCCGGTGGCTAACATCGCAACCCACCTGCCGCCGGTTCTGGATGCCCTCGTAGCCGCGGCGCTCGCCGACAAGGTCATGGTGCTGATGGCGCTTTCCACCATCCGCGCGGAAACTGCGGCGTTCCTGCCCATCAGCGAAGGCGTCTCGCACTTCAATACGTCGCCCGGCGGCCAGCCGTTCGACCTCTACGACAACCGCGCCGACCTCGGCAACCAGGGCTCGCCCGATGGCGAGCGCTTCAAGGGCCGCGGGTTCATCCAACTTACAGGCAGAACGAACTACCAGCAGCACGGCGAGGCGATCGGCATGGCCACCCAGCTTATCGACAACCCCGATCTCGCCAACGATCCGCAGATCGCCGCAAAGCTGCTGGCCAGCTTCCTCAAGAGCAAAGAGCAGCATATCCGCGACGCCGTCGCAGCCAACGATCTGGCCACCGCCCGCAAGCTCGTCAACGGCGGCAGCCATGGCCTCGACGCCTTCACCGACGCCTGGAATACCGGCGATGGCCTGATCGCCGCCGTGGCCGCAACGACGGCCTAGGGTCTACGGCTCCGGCACGCGGATCTTGATGTTGCGGAACCACGCCTCCGCGTCGTGGTTCTGCAGGCTGATAGGGCTTTCCGTGGCAAGCGGTGCGTCGGGCGCGGCGGCTTTCGGCAGATAGCTTCGCATCAGCTTTTGTACCTCCGGGCGGCCCGTCTCGAATTCCACCACTCTTACGCCGTTCAGCCAGTGTTCCACATGCGCGCCGCGCACCATAAGCCGCGAGTGGTTGAACGCGCCGATCCTTGGCGGGACGCGCGGCACGGGTGCAATCAGAGAATAGAGCGCTCCGGCCACCTTCGTCCCGTCGCCGTCGATGCCTTCCGCGCCGTCGTCGGCGAGCTGGTATTCGAGCCCGCGCGCCCGCGCCTGCCGGCCCTGCGCGTTCTTCCACTCGTCCGCCCGCTGGATGAGGTACTTCACGCCGGTGTTCCCGCCTTTCGAAATCTTCCAGTCGAATTCCAGCTCGAACGAGCGAAAGGTCTCGCGGGTGCGGATATCCTGGAAGCCGTCGGGCCGTGGAATCGCCTTGAGCGAGCCCTCCTCGACGGCCCAGCAATTCGAGGGGAACGGATTGCCCGTGATTTCTTCCCATCCGGCCGTGGTCGAGCCATCGAACAGCAGCCGCCAGCCCGCCCTCCGCTCGGCGTCGGTGAGCCGGTTCGGCTCTGCGGCCCGCGCCACGCCCAGGGCGACCACCGCCAGGATTAGCGTTCGCATATCCACATACGATTATGGCCGCGGCTCGATCGCTTCCGTGCGGCTGGGCAGCCCGATCACGTCCTGAATCGCCGTCAGCAGCTCCGCGGCCCTGAATGGTTTGCGCAGACACACCGAACCGCTCAGTTCTGCCTGGTACTCGTCGGCGAATCCCGTCATGAAGATCACGGGCAGCGAAGGCCGCATCTGGTGCACCAGCGCCGCCAGCGCCAGTCCGCTCATCCCGGGCATCACGATATCGGTGAGCAGCAGTTGCGTCTGTGCCGGTGCTTCCTCCAGCACGCGCAGCGCCTCCTCCGCGCCGGCGGCCTCCGCCACGCTGTATCCCGCGCGCTCCGCCATCAGCCGCACCAGGCTGCGGATTTCCCGTTCATCGTCCACGACCAGAATCACTGGAACTCTTTCGACCCCACCGGATTATATCCTGCCCGCCCGTTACCGGACTGTGATCCTTATGCCTATACACTGTAGAGAATGGTCGAAACCATTATTCAGGCGCGGCAGGTCGAGAAGTTTTATGCACAGCCCAACCGCAGCCGGATTCAGGTGATCGCCCCGACAGATCTGGAGATCCGCTCGGGTGAGATTCTGGCGGTGCTCGGCCCCTCGGGCTCCGGCAAGTCGACCCTGCTCCGCATGCTGACCGGCCTGGCGGCGCCTTCGGCCGGCGCGGTGCTGTGGCACGGCCGCCCCATCGCGGCAGAGCCCCCCAATGTCTCCATCGTCTTCCAGAGCTTCGCGCTGTTCCCCTGGCTGACCGTCCTGGAGAATGTCGAAGCTCCGCTCGAGGCCCGCGCGGTCGATCCGGCGGTTCGCCGTAAGCTCGCCCTCCACACGCTCGACGTCGTCGGCCTCGACGGCTTCGAGGCCGCCTACCCGAAGGAGCTCTCCGGCGGCATGAAGCAGCGGGTCGGCTTCGCCCGCGCCCTCGTGGTCGAGCCCGAGGTTCTGTTCATGGACGAACCTTTCTCCGCGCTCGACGTGCTCACCGCCGAAAACCTGCGCAACGAGCTGCTCGAGCTCTGGCAGCGCCACAGCATACCGACCCGCGCCATCTTCCTGGTCACCCACAACATCGAAGAGGCCGTCCTGCTCGCCGACCGCATCGTGGTGCTGGGCAGGAATCCCGGACATATCCGCACCGATCTGCGAGTCCCGATCTCCCATCCCCGCGACAAGAAGTCCCGGTCTTTCCTGGACATGGTCGACTACATCTACACCGTGCTCACCCGCCCAGACCAGATTCCCTCCCCGGCGCCGGCCGGACCGGCCCAGTTCGCCGCGCGGCCCGCGTACCAGATGCTGCCGCATGCCCGCCCCGGCGGGGTCGCCGGCATTCTCGAAATGCTGGAGGACCGCGGCGGAACCGCCGATCTCGCCGCCCTCGCCGACGACCTGACCTTCGAGCTCGACGATATGCTTCCCATCGTCGACGCCGCCGCCCTCCTCGGCTTCGTCACCGTCAGCAACGGCGAAGTGGAAATGACGCCCCCCGGACGCGAGTTTGTCCTCGCCGACATCCTCACGCGCAAGGACCTCTTCCGCCGCGCCGCATTCCATAACGCCACGCTGCTCCGCCAGATTACCCGCGCCCTCACCACCAAGGTCGACCGTTCGCTCCCCGACGACTTCTTCCACGACATCCTGGACGAGCATTTCAGCGAACACGAAACGGTCCGCCAGCTCGAGACCGCCATCGCCTGGGGCCGCTACGCCGAGCTGTTCGACTACGACGCCAAGGAGCGCCGCTTCTTCCTTCCCGAAGAAGCCCGGGAGACGGAGCGCGCGTGATCCAGATTGTCCCCCTCTCCCGCCCTCCCACCCACGAAGGTGAAGGCGTCCGGCCCCTCTTCTACGACGGCCTGGTCTTCTGCTTCGTCTTCGCCGTCTTCAGCGTCTTCCTCCTGATCGGCCGCTACTGGCTCAGCGCCGCCGTCCCCGCCGCTTACATTTCGCGCTCGCCGCGCATGCTGCCGCTTTATTCGCTCTATTCGCTCGTGCGAATCGGCATCGCTTACGTGCTCAGCCTTTTGTTCGCCGTCGGATACGGCTACGTGGCGGCCTACAACCGCCGTCTCGAGCCGGTTATGATCGCCCTGCTCGATATCCTTCAGTCCATCCCGGTCCTGAGCTTCCTCCCCGGCGTGATGCTCGCCATGGTCGCACTCTTTCCGTCGCGCCAGTTGGGCGTCGAGCTGGGCGCCATCGTCCTCATCTTCACAGGCCAGGTCTGGAACATGGCGTTCAGCTTCTACTCCTCGCTCCGCTCCATCCCCCGCGAGCTGCGCGAGGCCTCGCGCATTTACGGCTTCAGCGCCTGGCAACGCTTCTTTCAACTCGAGCTACCCTACGGCGCCATCGGCCTGGTGTGGAACTCCATGGTTTCGGTGGCGGGCGGCTGGTTCTTCCTCATGGCCTGCGAGATGTTCGTGCTCGGCAAGCGCGATTTCCGTCTGCCCGGCCTCGGTTCGTATTTGCAAACCGCCGCCGGCGCCGGCGACACTCCCGCCATGCTCTGGGGACTTGCCACCATGATCGGGGTCATCGTGCTCCTCGACCAGGCGGTCTGGCGGCCGGTTATCGCGTGGTCCGATAAATTCAAGTTCGAGCAGGTGGAAAGTGCCGATCACTCAGCCTCTCCGATCCTCGACCTCCTCCGCCGCTCCCGCGCCCTCGATATCTGGCGGACCCGCGTCGGCGCGCCTCTTTGGGAAACCCTGGGCCGCCACTTCGCCCTCCGCAAGGCGCGCGCCGTGTCTGCCCGGACCGGCGTCTGGAACTTCATCGGCACCGTGGTGCTCGGCGTCCTGTTCCTTGCCGGCGTCGTCTGGGGGGCCGTCCAGGCCGGCACCCTGCTGCACGGCGCCACTCGCGCCGATGTCGCTCTCACCATGCGCGCCGCCGGCGTCACTTTCCTGCGTGTTGCCGTGTCGCTCGCGATCGCCTCCCTCTGGACCATCCCCGCCGGCGTGGCCATCGGCTTTCACCCGCGCCTCGCCCGTATCGCCCAGCCGCTCTCGCAGATCGCCGCCTCGGTCCCCGCCACCGCGCTCTTTCCCGTGCTGCTGCTCGCCATCGTCAGGGCCGGCGGCGGCCTCGGCGCCGGCTCGATTCTGCTGATGCTGCTCGGCACGCAGTGGTACATCCTGTTCAACGTGATCGCCGGCGCCATCGCCATCCCCTCCGACCTCAAGGAAGCCGTCGACATCTTCCGCTTCCGCTCCCTCGACCGCTGGCGCACCCTCATCCTCCCCGGCATCTTCCCCTATCTCGTAACCGGGCTCGTCACCGCCTCCGGCGGCGCCTGGAACGCCAGCATTGTGGCCGAGTATTTCCACTTCCAGGACCGGATCCTCTCGACCTTCGGCCTCGGCGCCGAGATCAGCTCCGCCACGGACTCCGGCCGCTTCGACACCCTGCTCCTCGCCACCATCGTGATGGCCCTGCTGGTGGTGAGCGTCAACCGCATGGTCTGGCGGCCGCTCTACCGCCTCGCGGAAACGCGCTACAAGCTGGAGACCTGATGCTCCGCCCGGCGATCATCAGCCACCGCGGCCTGTGCCGGGCGACAGCGCATTCGCGCCGCCGGGGCGAAAACACCCTCGAAGCTTTCGCCGCCGGCATCGCGGCGCTCCGGGACCTGGGCTTTCCGCCCTCCATCGAGTTCGACGTCCGCCGCTCCGCCGACCGTCGTCTCGTGGTGATTCACGACCCCACTCTTCGCCGCACCACCGGCATCCGCGGCCGTGTCAGCCGCCTCCGCGCCGCCGATCTGGCTGAGTTCGGTATTCCTCTGCTTTCCCGCGTCCTCGACCGCTTCCCTGGCGTCGAATTCCACGTGGAGCTCAAGGAGCCCGGCCTCGTGCGCGACGTGAAGAATCTGATCCTCGGCCGCCGCCTGCAGGAGCGCGTCATCGTCTCTTCCTTCGATTGGAGCGACCTCCCCAAGCTCGCGCCCGAGGTCCGCTTCGCCCTCACCTCCGGCCTGCCCACCCGCCGCCTGGTGCGCGCCGCCGTCGAGATGGGCGCCTGCGCCATCCATCCCGCCTACCGCCGCACCGGCCGCCTGCTTGTCGAAGCCGCGCACACCGCCGGCCTGCGCGTCCGCACCTGGACCGTCAACACCCCCGCCGCCTACCGTCGCCTCGCCCGCATCGGCGTGGACGCGGTCTTCTCGGACAATCCGCGGCTGCTAATATAGCGGCCATGCGCTCTCTCGTCCTCGGCCTCGCGTTTTGCGGTGCGCTCAATGCCGCCACCCTGACCATCGGCACCGCGACCGCCGATTCTCAGCAGCGCGCCACCGGCTACATCCAGGTCCCGGCGGGCATAGACCCCGCCGCGGCAATCCCCGTCATCGTGATCAACGGCGCCAAACCCGGCCCCACACTTGCCCTGGTGGCCGGAGCCCACGGCACCGAGTACGCCTCCATCATCGCGCTGGAGAAAATCGCGCAAGCCGTGCCGCTGTATGTTACCGGCGCCGTCATCATCGTCCCTTTGCTGAACACTGCTTCTTTCACTCAGAAGGTGCCGCACCTGAATCCCGTCGACTCGAAGAATATGAACCGCTTCTACCCCGGCAAGCCGGACGGCACCCAAACGGAGCGTATCTCCTGGGCCATCTCGCAGCAGGTGATCGCCAAGGCCGATTACCTCATCGATTTCCACGGCGGCGACCTCGACGAGAACATGCGCAGCTACGCCTACTGGGCCCAGACCGGCAAGTCCGATCTCGATGAGACCTCGCGCCGCATGGTGCTGGCCTTCGGCCTCGACCACATCATCATGCAGGATTTCCGCCAACCCAGCCCCTCCGTCACCATCACTCGCTACGCATCTTCGCTTGGCAAGCCCTCGCTCGCGGTGGAAGCGGGCCATGCAGGCACCGTGCTGGCCGAAGATGTCGACGCGCTCGTCAACGGCACCCTCAGCGTCATGCGCCATCTCCACATGCTGCCCGGCGAGCCGCAGCCGGTCGCGCGTCCGCTCTGGTTTCCGCGCTACTCTAGTCTCACCAGCGAAGCGGACGGCATCTTCTATCCGCTCGCCGCGCCCGAGGCGTACGTTTCCAAGGGCATGGTGATCGGCTACGTCACCGATTATTTCGGACGCCGCGTCTGGGATGCCGTCGCGCCGTCCAACGGTGTGATCCTTTACATCTGCGCCGTCCCCTCGATGAAGAAGGGCGACACCGTCGCCAATATCGGCGAGGTGCAGTGATCTCGCCGTCGCTTTCCCGCAGAAGCCTGCTGGCCGGAGCCGCCGCGGCGCTCACCGGCTGCGCCACGCGGCGCGGCGCCCTGGTCCCTCCGCCCGCTGTGGGAGCCGCCCGGCTGGCGCCCGTCCACGTCGCGCGCGAGCGCATCATCCGCACTGTCGTCGGTCTCCGCCCGTTCCGCCCCTCCGGCTTCGTGGTCCGCGCGGAAAAGCTCGACGCCAAGCTCCTCATCCACAACTACGGCCACGGCGGCGCCGGCATCACGCTCTCCTGGGGCACTGCCCAGCTCGCCCTGGATCTCGCATCCGCCTCGGAAGCCCGCGATTGCGCGGTGATAGGCTGCGGCGTCGCCGGCCTTTCCACCGCGCGTCTGTTGCAGCTCCGCGGCTACCGTCCCGTGATCTACGCGCGCGACCTGCCGCCTGCCACCACCTCGAATATCGCGGGCGGTCTGTGGGACCCCGTGACCGTCTACGACCACCCGCGCGTCACGCCCGAATTCCGACGCCAGTTCGGCGAAGCCTCGCGTTTCGCCTTCCGCCGCTACCAGTCGATGGCCGGCGCGGCGTATGGGGTCCGTTGGATGCCCGTATACTCCCTCTCCCGTGACGGCCCGCGCCAGCCGCCCCCGCCGGAAAGTCCGAATAGCGAAGTCGAGCCGCTCTATCCCGATTCCAAACAGCTCGCGCCCGCGGAGAATCCGTTCCCGGTGCCGTTCGTCTATCGCCGCTACAGTATGTAGATCGAGCCTGCTATCTATCTGAGCGCGCTGCTCCGGGATTTCGAGCTGGCCGGCGGCCGCGTCGTCGTTCGCGAGTTCGCAACTGCCCGCGACCTCGCCGCGCTACCGGAGACCCTGCTCTTCAACTGCACCGGCCTGGGATCGCGCGCACTGTTCGACGACGCGGAGCTGACTCCCATTCGCGGGCAGCTCACCTTCCTCCTGCCCCAACCCGAAGTCGATTACATGATCGTCGGCCCCGGCGGCAATTACATGTTCCCGCGGCAGGACGGCATTCTCCTCGGCGGAACCCACGAGCGCGGCGTCTGGAGTCTCGACCCCGACCCAGCCACGGTGGATCGCGTCCTGCGCGAAAACAGCGAAGCGCTGGCGCTGCGGAATGCGCGCCAGCGCGCCTGACGCTTGCCGCGGTCTCCTACTGTCCGCGCCGTCCGCGTCCCATCCCGCCCGGTCCACCGCCCGGTCCGCCCGGACCGCCGGGCCCGAAGCCATGCGGCATCGAGTTGTACGCTGCCTGCTGCGTCGTCGTCAGGATCGCATAGAATGCCGCATCCGCCTTCGCGTTGATCGCCAGCAGTTGACCTTGCAGCGTTCCCGCCGCCGTCGCGAGCTGCTCGATCGTCGCGGTGTCGTTCTTCTGAATGGCGGTCTCCAGCGCCGTGCGGTTCGATTGCAAACTGCTCTGCACGGTTTCGCCGGCAGTGATCGCGTTGGTGAAGATCGTAATCGCCGAGCTCTTCTGCGCATCCGTCAGGTTGAGCTGCGCCGCCAGCATGTTCACCCGCCTCGTGGCGATCGTCGTCGGATCGGGCGGCGTCGGCGCGCTTTGCGCGAACGCGGCCGCGCACAGCGTTGCCGCCACGGCGAGTGTCTGCAGATTCCGTTTCATGTAACGTGGACCTCCTTTGGTCTCCATTGGCTATAACACCAATTACATCAATGGAGTCGCCGATGCGCGGTTAACCCTTCGTTAAGAATTGTCAAGCCGCTGTGCGCCAGCCGCCGAATGCCTCTTCGAGCCGCAGCGTCACCGCCAGCGCGACGTCCTCGCGCCACGGCGCGGCGGCGATCTGCACCCCGATCGGCAGTCCGTCCCCGGTCCCGCCGCACCGCACCACCGCTGCCGGCCAGCCCGTCAGGTTGTGGGTCATCGTGTAAGAGAAGCCCGGGAAAACGTCGTCCCGGATGGACTCGCCGTGCGGCAGCGCAGAGAAAGCCGCAACAGGCGAGAGCACGGCGTCCCAGTCGTTGAGGAAGCGATGCATGACGGCGCGGAAATCGTCCAACTCCGCCCAGCACGCGGCGAAGCCATCGAGCGACGTGCGGAACGCCTCATGCTTCCGCAGCCACCCTTCGAGCAGCGGATGCGTCCGCTCGCTTCCGATCACCCGCAGAAACCCGCGCAGCCCCTCGCCGCCATCCGGCGCGAGATAGCGCATTTCCAGCTCGTAGCTGCGCTCGACGTACGGCGGACGGCATTCGCGCGCGCCCAGTGCAGCCGCCACCTCCCGCACCACGCGCTCTGTGTCCGCATGCGGTGCCATCACGCCGTTGTCCGTGAAGAAAGCAATTCGAAGATCTTCCACGCGCAGCGCGGCCGGATCGCCGTACGGCATCGGGACGACGGTGCGATCGCGGCCGTCCGGGCCGAGTAAAATCGGCATCATGGCGCACAAATCCTCGACCCGCCGCGCCATCGGTCCGATCTGCCACACCGCTTCTACCCATCCGCCCGCCGGCGGCACGTGGCCTGTGCGCGCCAGGCGGCCGGAGGTCGGCTTCAAACTCGTGATGCCGCAGAAGTGCGCCGGTAGCCGCACGCTGCCCGCCGCGTCGCTTCCCAGACCGAACGGAGAACCGCACGCCGCGATCAGCGCCGCCTCCCCGCCGCTCGATCCGCCCGAGGTGCGCGCCGTGTCGTATGGATTATTCGTCCGCCCGTGGATCAGGTTGTCGCTTTCGAACGCGAACAGCAGGTCCGGCAGATTCGTGCGCGCCAGCGGAATCGCGCCCGCCGCGCGCAGCCGCGCCACAAGCGTGGCGTCCGCCGCCGAGGCCGCCGCGTCGCGGTACCCAAGCGTTCCGGCGGTGCACACCGTCCCCGCCACCTCGATCGAATCCTTGATGGAAAACGGCACGCCGTCGAGCGGACTCAGCCGATCGCGCCGTGCATCGCTGCGCCGCGCCGCCGCCAGCGCGGACTCGGCGAGCACTTCCACCGCCGCGTTGAGCGCCGGGTTCACCCCCTCGATGTGCTCAATATGCGCCCGCACCAGTTCCTCGGAGGATATGGCGCCCTCGGCGATCAACCGCCCTTGCGCCACACCGGAAAGAGAGAGAATTTCGTTCATGAATTTTCGGTCGGGGCTGCGGGCCGCGATGCCCCCCGCTACGGCTCGGTCACGCTGATCCGCTGGTCCGCCTTCACATTAGCAAGCTTCTGCCGCGTCCCGCTCGGCCACAGAATCTCCACCGCGCTCGCCGCCGTGTCCTTCCCCAGCCCGAACGTTAGCGCAAGGTCGCTCGCCGAGCAGTACGACGACCCGCTGTGCACCATCTGCGCCTGTGTTCCGCCCGCGCTCGTCACCCGCACCACCGCGCCG
>Ga0335069_10016909_pt1 | contig 10171 bp, 9 predicted proteins | sample Lox_Sample_11_FD_206714 | JGI IMG/M metagenome (GOLD analysis project Ga0335069, IMG submission 206714) | Soil microbial communities from Loxahatchee National Wildlife Refuge, Florida, United States - Lox_Sample_1.1 | ecosystem: Environmental > Terrestrial > Soil > Wetlands | place: USA: Florida...
AGGGCGACCTGCTTGCTGGTCAGCTCGGGAGGCCCGTCGGGCCGGTAGAGGGCGAGCGTGTGCTCGAGCCAGTGCGCGTCGTCGCGATTGGGATAGTCGGTGCGCGCGTGCGAGCCGCGCGACTCGGTGCGCTTGAAGGCGCCCACGGCGGTCGCCAGGGCCACGTCGAGCATGCCCTCGAGCTCGATGGTGCGGATCATGTCGAGGTTGAACGGGCCGCCGGCGTGACGCAGGCCGATGTGGGCGATGCGCTCCTTGAGCGAGAGCAGCTTGTCGATGCCCTCCTGCATCTGGCGCGCCTCGCGGAAGATACCGAAGTGCGTCTTCATGGTGTCGATCATCTCGGCGCGGATGTCGTAGGCGTCTTCGCTTGCCGCCGCCCGCGAGGAACTCCGACACGGCCTTCCCGGCGCGGCGCCCGAAGACGATCGTCTCGAGCAGCGAGTTGCCTCCCAGGCGGTTGGCGCCGTGGACGCTCACGCAGGCGCACTCGCCGGCCGCGTAGAGCCCCGGCATCTGCGTAACGCCGTCCCTGTCGGTGTCGATGCCGCCCATGGTGTAGTGCTGGCTCGGCACGATCGGCACGGGGTCGGTGACCGGATCGACGCCCTCGAAGTGGATCGCGAGGTCGCGGATGCCGGGCAGCCTCTCGGCGATCTTCTGCTCGCCCAGATGGCGCAGGTCGAGGTAGACGAAGTCCTTGCCGCCGATGCCACGCCCCTCGAGGATCTCGGTCCAGATGGAGCGCGCCGTGATGTCGCGCGGGGCGAGCTCCATCATCTTGGGGGCGTAGCGCTCCATGAAACGCTCGCCCAGGTCGTTCAGCAGGTAGGCGCCCTCGCCCCGACAGCCCTCGGTCATGAGGATGTTCGTGGTGTACAGGCCGGTGGGATGGAACTGCACGAACTCCATGTCCTTGAGGGGCACGCCGGCGTGGTGGGCCATGGCGGCGCCGTAGCCGGTCGAGATGATGGCGTTCGTAGTGTTGGAGTAGGTGCGTCCGGCGCCGCCGGAGGCGATGATCACGGCGTCGGCGACGAAGGCCTCGAACCCGCCGCGGATCATGTCGTAGGCGACGACCCCGCGACACTGCCCGTCGGCCACGATGAGGCTCGTCACGAACTGCTCGACATACATCGTGACCTGCCGCCGGTAGGCCTGCTCGACCAGAGTGTGCAGCAGGTAGTGGCCGGTCTTGTCGGCGCCGTAGCAGGTGCGCGGAAAACCGGCGCCGCCGAAGGGACGCTGCGAGATGCGACCGTCGTCGTAGCGGCTGAACGGGCAGCCCCAGTGCTCCATCTCGAAGATCGCCGGTGGCGCGTCTTGCGTCATCTGGTAGACGGCGTCCTGGTCGGCCAGGTAGTCGGAGCCCTTGACCGTGTCGAAGGCGTGCTTTTCGGGGGTGTCGTCGTGGCCCTCGGGGTTGTTGGCGAGGGCCGCGTTGATGCCGCCCTGGGCCGCGCCCGAGTGACTGCGACCGGGGTGGACCTGCGAGAGGATGGCGACGTCGACGCCGGCGCTCTTGGCCTCGACCGCCGCCCGCAGGCCGGCCAGGCCGCCGCCGACGATGACGAGCTGATGCTTGATCATCGCCGGCCCCTCACCTGGAGATCCAGGGCCACAGCGCCCACATGCCGTAGACGAACGTGGCCGAGCCGAATACCCAGAGCGCGATCGAGAGCGCGCGCCGGCTCGCCCGCGACTCGAGCCAGTAGTCGAGCACGATCATGCGGGCCCCGTTCAGGCCGTGGAAGATGGCCGCCGCCAGCAGGCTGACGTCGATCACGACGAAGAACGTCGAGGCGAGGCGATGGTCGATGTTCAAGAAGCTCAGGCGCCCCAGGTTGAAGATGTGCGTGGCCACGAGGTGGGTGAGCAACCCGACGATGAGCACGACCGCGGTGACGCGCTGCAGCAGCCAGCCCCACATGCCGCCGCTGCTCTGATCGATGACCGACGCGCTCATGCGGCCCGTCGTCGGCGGATGGTCCTTGCCGGTGGCCGGCTGCCGCGGCGCCTGCGGAGGGCTCTCGACGACCTGGGCGTTCATACGAGCCCTCCCAGGCCGCCGGCGTGATGGGCCGCGATGTACGAGAACGCCTTGAAGGCGAAGAAGCCGAGGCTCACGACGGCCACCAGCATGCACACGACGAAGACCGCCTTGTGGCGATGGATGCCGAGGCCGAAGTCCATGAGCAGGATGCGCACGCCGTTCAGGGCGTGAAAGAGGACCGCCCAGACGAGCAGCAGGTCGAGCAGCACGAAGAGGGGATGGTCGAACAGGGTGAAGGCGCTGTTCAAGGTGGAGTGCCCGCTCCAGCGGGCGCTCGATATGACCCCGATATGCGCGAACAGATAGACGACCAGGACGATGCCGGCTATGCGGAAGAGCAGCCACGCCCACATGCCGAGGCCCTTCCAGTTGCCGGCGCCGACGTTGGTCGCGGCAGCGTCGACCGGACTCACCGTCCCCCCTTCGGCTGGCTTGCAGGGTCGTTCACCGCGCAATCGTAGACCGCGACGCGCTCCAGGCGCAACGAGTCGCCGGCCATCGCGGCGTCCGGGTGCAGTCGCCAAGCGTGGCCATGCTGGCAGGAAGGCTCGGAAGGGCTTGCCGAACGGCGGGGGCGAGGACGCAAGCGTCCTCGCCCCGGGGCCACCCGCCGGCGGCCGGCTCGCCCGTCACGGTCGAGCAAGCCGCACGCGCCGACGCTCGCGCCGTCAGGCGGCCTTGGGCTGCTGATGAGATTGCTCCGGCTCGGCGGGCTGGTCGGCGTGCGCAAGCTTTCGCTCGGGCAGGTCGACGGGCGACGTTGCGGCCACCGGACGCCGGCGGGCACGCACGGCGATCAGCACGAAGACGACGGCCGCTACGACCGCAACGATGCCGAGGCCGACGATGAGCGCCCCGTTTCCGCCGCTCGCCACGGCAGCGCTGTGATGGTACCCGCGGTAGGAGCTGCCGGTGCCGGCTCCGCCTGGGTCGAGCCTGGCCCACGCCGTCGTGACACCGACCGCGAGCGAAGCCAGCAGGGTCAACGCTCCCGCAAGGACGAGTGTGAGTGAACGTTTCATCTCAGTCCTCCTTCACACGACCCTCCGCCGGTTCCGCGACTCTCTGCGAAAACGCGGAGCCGCGGCGGGTACCTCGAGCGGCGAGGGCACACGCCCGCGTCGCCGTCTTCCTCGCCGCTAGGCGGCCTTTGGTTCGCGATTGGGCCGAGCGACCTCGGCCGGGCGCGCCGACCCAGCGGCGACCTGCTCGGGCACGTCGGCCGGACGGGCGCCGGTCAGCGGATCCCTGTGCGCGACACGCGACGCGATCACGAACGCAGCGAGCGCCGCCACCGCCATGCCGGCGACGACCGCGATCGTGAGCGCGACACTGGTGTGGAGCGTGGTGGGCACGGCAGCTCCTCGGGAGTGGGCCACTGCCCGGGCCCAGACCGGCGAGACGCCCAGCGTCAGGGCGAACACGGCGAGCACAGCGTCGACCACGATCATGATGAGCAAACGTTTCATCAGGCCCTCCTCGAGCTCTCCGCCACGCCACTTCCGTCTGCCGCCGGGAGTTCGCGGGCGATGTGCGACGACACACTCAGTGTCGCCCCCGACGGTCACGAGCGCGCCACCCGGAACGGGTGATTGGACCGTCGCCGATGCGGGCGATGGGAGCACCGCCTCACCCGGACGGCGCACCTCCGCTCGCGCCGCAAGAAAGAAGACGCGCGGCCGGCGCGATTCGGGGTAGACTAGGGGCAGTTCGTGGAGCGCCGGGAAGTCTGGTCGGCACCGGCGTTTCGCTTGCGCGAGGGCGCCGGATCGTAGCAACCGTTCCGGCGCCCTCGGTCGCGCCGGTCCGGCGCGACCGAGGCGGCGGGTCCGGGCCGTCGAGAGGCGGAGGCGAGAGCGTGGCACGGCAGACGATGACGAGCGGCAGCCGGGCACGGGGGGAGCTCCTCGACGGTCGTGCGGAGGTGATCGCCGACGGACGGCGTTTCAACCTGGTGCGCCCGCGAGAGCGGTTCTACAACAACTTCTGGATCATCCCCACCGCGTTCCTGCTAGGCGCCCTCCTGCTGGCCGTGATCACGCGGCGCATCGACGAGAATCTTCCGCCGGTGGTCGGTCGCACTGCCCCCTGGATCGTGGGTGCCTCGAGTGCCGGGGTCGTCCTCTCGACCCTGGCGACCGCCATGCTGACGTTCCTCGGCGTCGTCTTTTCGATCGGACTCGTCGCGCTGCAGCTCGCCAGCCAGCAGTTCTCGCCCCGCGTGCTGCGCAACTACGTGCGCACGACCACGACCAAGGTCGCCCTGGGCACGTTCATCGCCACCTTCATCTATCCGCTCTTCAGCCTGGGCTACCTCGAGGAACTCCAGCGCCGCGGACGACCCGACGTGGCCACGGTCTCGGTCGGGGTCGCCATGATCCTCGCCATCGCCAGTATCGCGGTGTTCATCGCCTACGTCACCCTTACCATCCGCGGCATGCGGATCGCCTACGCCATCAGCACCGTGGCCGTCGAGACGGGCAAGGCGCTGGAGCACAGGTTCCCGCCGGCCGAGCGTTACGCGAGCGTCGTGACCCCCGCGCTGGGCGCACCCGACCGCGTGATCGTCTACCGCACGGGGCCCCTTAGCGTGGGCGTGCACCTCACCCAGGGGATGCTCCAGGCGATCGACATCCCGGCCTGCGTGCGCGTGGCGCGCGAGCACGACTGCATGGTGCGTCTCATCCCCCAGGTAGGGCAGTACGTGGGCAGCGGCGAGCCGCTGTTCGAGCTCTTCGCGGGTGTCGACGGGCCCGCCTCGTTGCCGGCCGATCCCGATCTGCTGCGCACCGTCGACATAGGCCCCGAGCGCACCGTCTACAGCGACCCGTTCTACGGCGTGCGCGCCCTGGTCGATGTCGCCGCGCAGGCCCTCTCGCCCGCGGTCAACGCCCCGACCACGGCCGTGCAGGTGCTCGACCGGCTCCAGGACTTCCTGCGCCAGATGGCGCCGCGTCCCTGGCCGAGCGGCCTGTTCGCCGACCGCGACGGCACGGTGCGCCTCGTCGTGCAGGTCCGTAGCTGGGACCAGTTCGTCGATCTCGCCCTGACCGAGATCACGGAGTTCGGCGCGGGGTCGCCTCAGGTGACCCGGCGCATCGCCGCGCTTCTGAAGTCGCTCAACGATGGCGTGCCCGAGGAGCGCCGACCGGTGCTCGTCCGCCACCAGACCCTGCTCAGCGAGGCGGTCGCGCAGCGCGTGGCCTCGTACCGCGCGCTCGCCGAGGTCGCCCTCGAGCCCGACGCGCGCGGGCTCGGTTGAGCGCAGCGGCGCTCTTCGCCGCCGGCCCAGCGCGCGGCGGCCGGCACGAGCTCGCAGCGCGGAGTCCGACCGCGACGCGAGGCCCCGACAAGACCTCGACGAGAAGCCCCATGCCATGAGACGTGAGCGCGGGCGCCGGAGCCGCATGGCTCCGGCGCCCGCGCGTCGCAGGTCGGCCGATGGTCAGGCTGCCCGCCGGACCTCCGACTCCGTCTCGCTCGAGACCGAAGACGGCACCGTCGCGACCCGCCGGCGGCGCATCACCATCGACACGCCGGCGGCGCCGATCAGGGCGGTGATCAGACCGATGCCGCTGAACAGCAGGTAGTAACCCGCATACGTGCCGCTCGCGGAGCTCACGCTCGTGAGCGGGCTCACCACCGTGCTCGGCAGGCCGATGGCCGTGCGCACGGCGGCGCCGCTGTTCAGGCCGAACCCAAGGAGTCCCGCGACCCCCAGCGCGCTGAGCACGGTCGTCGTGGCCACGCTCACGCCCCACAGGATGGTGGCGTGCCAGAGCCCGTCGCTCAGGGTCCTCGAGTTCGACAGGAAGGCCACGATCGCGCCGCCGATCAGCAGCGCGACGATCGCCCACACGCCCGTCCAGACGGCGATGCTCGTCGCCGAGCTGGTCACCGAGGCGATGGTGGTCAGGTCACCGAAGCCGAAGTTGCCCCAGATGCTGAGGCCGGTGAACGCGAACTGCAGCGCGACGACGACGAACGCCGCCGCGAAGACGCTGCCCCAGCTGATCCTGGTGATCCAGCTCGGTACCATCCCCGAGCGGGGAAGGCTCGAGATGTCGACCAGATTCGGCGGACGATCCTGGGGTCGATCGTGCTCTACGGGTCTGTCAGCCCGTTGCTCGTACATTCAGGCACCTCCCAGCGTCTGAGTTGTGGCTTTTTGCAGGGAAGATTCCCTCACCCTCGAGGGTTACCCGTTGGCGAGATTCGTAACTGCGCGACGCGCTCGGCGGTGACGGAGGCGGCGGTGACGGAGGCGGCGGTGACGGAGGCGGCGGTGACGGAGGCGGCGGTGACGGAGGCGGGGACGCGTGCGGCACGGAGCGGCCGTCCTCGGCCGGCCGCCCCGTCATCGTGCGACTACGGTCGCGAGCGCTCCCGCACGCGCCGCGAGCGGCTTGCGCGCCTGGGTGGCGAAGCCGCCTCGGGCTCGGCAGTCGGCTCGGCGGCGTCGGCGGCGGCCTTGTCTGAAGCTTTGTCGGCCGCCTTGTCGGCGGCCGGCACGGCGCCCACGACCTCGGGACGGCGGCGCGCCCGCCGTCCGTTCAGCTTAAGGCCCATCGCCGTCTTCCAGACCTGCTCGACGCGCTCGACCGGCACGAAGGTCATGCCCTCGCGCAACTCCTCGGGCACGTCCTCGAGGTCGACCTCGTTGCGGGTGGGCAGGATCACCGTGTGGATGCCGGCTCGCTGCGCGGCGAGCGTCTTCTCTTTGAGCCCGCCGATGGGCAGCACCTGGCCGGTCAGCGTGACCTCGCCGGTCATGGCCACGTCGGCGCTCACCGGCGTGCCGGTGACGAGCGACGCCACCGCGGTCGCCATGGTGACGCCTGCGCTCGGCCCGTCCTTGGGGATGGCGCCGGCCGGCACGTGGATGTGCAGGTCGTGTGTGGCGAAGTAGTCGTCGGGCAGACCGAGCTCGGTGGAGTGGGCGCGCACGTAGCTCACCGCCGCCTGAGCCGACTCCTTCATGACATCGCCGAGCTGGCCGGTGACGGTGAGGTGCCCCGTGCCCGGCATGGCCGTCGCCTCGATGAAGAGGATATCGCCGCCCACCGGCGTCCAGGCGAGGCCGGTGGCTACGCCGGCGTCGGCCGTGCGGCGCTTGGTCTCGGCGTACACCCGGGGACGGCCGAGCAGCTCGCGCACGCGCCGCGGGCCCACCTTGAACCGGCTCCGGGGGCTGCCGTTCTCGGCCACCTGGCGCGCCAGCTTGCGGCAGATCGAGCCGATCTCGCGCTCGAGGTTGCGCACGCCGGCCTCGACCGTGTACGAGGTGATGATCTCGCGGATGGCGGCGTCGTCGAAGGTCACCTGACTGGGGCGCAGCCCGTTCGCGGCCACCTGCTTGGGCACCAGGTAGTTGCGCGCGATGTGCAGCTTCTCCTCGATCGTGTAGCCGGCCAGGTTGATGATCTCCATGCGGTCGCGCAGCGGCCCCGGAATGGGCTCGAGCTGGTTGGCCGTCGTGATGAACATGACCTTCGAGAGGTCGAACGGCAGATCGAGGTAGTGGTCGCGGAAGGTGTTGTTCTGCTCGGGGTCGAGCACCTCGAGCATGGCACTTGAGGGGTCGCCCCGCCAGTCGGCGCCCATCTTGTCGATCTCGTCGATCATGAACAGCGGGTTGTCGGTGCCGGCGTCGCGCATGGCGCGCAGGATGATGCCCGGCATGGCTCCGACGTACGTGCGGCGATGGCCGCGGATCTCGGCCTCGTCGCGCACGCCGCCCACGCTGATGCGCTCGAACTTGCGGCCCATGGCTTCGGAGATGGAGCGCCCCAGCGAGGTCTTGCCCACGCCGGGCGGGCCCACGAAGCACAGGATCGGACCGTGAAGGTCGCTCTTGAGCTTGCGCACGGCAAGGTACTCGAGAATGCGGTCCTTGACCTTCTCGAGATCGTAGTGGTCGCGGTCGAGGATCTCGCGGGCGTGCTTGATGTCGAGGTTGTCGTCGCTCGAGATGTTCCAGGGCAGCGTCACGATCCAGTCGAGGTAGGTGCGAATGACCGGATACTCGGCGCTGGCCGGCTGTATCTGGGCCAGACGTTCGAGCTCGTGCTCGGCCGCCTTGCGCACCTCGTCGGGCAGCGTGAGCTGGTCGAGCTTGGCGCGCAGCTCGCTGACCTCGGCCTCCTGCTCGTTGGTCTCGCCGAGCTCCTGCTGGATCGCCTTGAGCTGCTGGCGCAGGAAGTACTCGCGCTGGGTCTTGTCGATCTCGGAGCGCACGTCGGACTGGATCTTGGAGCCCAGCTCGAGCACCTCGAGCTCGCGCGCCAGGATGCGGGTGAGCTTGCGCAGCCGCTGCTCGACGTCGGCCTCTTCCAGGAGCTCCTGCTTGTCCTCGGTCTTGATGCGCATGGTGCTGGCCACGAGGAACGCAAGCGCGCCGGGGTCCTCGACGTTGGCCGCCGCCATCTCGAGCTCCTCGGGCAGGTACGGCACGAGCGAGACGATCCGCGAGAAGACCGACAGCAGATTGGCGCGCAGGGCGTCGACCTCTTTGCTCTCGACCGTCACGTCTTCGAGCTTCTCGATCGTGCCGCGCAAGTAGGGCTCTTCGGCTGTGTAGCCGGTGATCTTCACGCGCTGCAGGCCCTGCACGAGGATGCGCATGGTGTTGTCGGGCAGCTTGACCATCTTGTGGGCGAGGGCGACGGTGCCGACGTCGTAGAGCAGGTCGGGACCGGGCACCTCGACCTCGGCGTCCTTCGAGGCCACCAGCACCAGCAGGCGGTCGGCGGCGAGCACCTCGTCGATCAGCTTGATCGAGCGCTCCTGGCCCACCGTCAGGGGGATCATCGTGTCGGGAAAGACGACGGTGTCCCGCAGCGGCAGCACCGGCAGCTCGCCGGGCAGCTCGCTCTCGTCGGGGACGTTCACCTGGACATCGTCGGGCTCGCTCACGACTCACCCCCGATCTTGATCTCGATGTGCTGCTTGCGGGGATCGTGGGCCACGAGCGGCAGGCGCACCTCGAGGATGCCGGCCTCGTAGGTGGCCTGCGTGGCGTCGACGTCGACGTCGACCGCCAAACGGATCTGGCGCTCGAAGTCGCCGTAGTCCATCTCGACCTGCTGATAGACGCGGCGGTCGCCGCCGAAGAACGCGCGGCGCCCGTGGACCACCACCTTGCGCGGTTCGACCTCGAGCTCGATGTGCTCGCGGGCGAGCCCCGGCAGCTCGAAACGCACCACGAGCTGACGCGACTCCTCCTCGAAGTAGACGTCGGCCAGCGGCACGAAGCCGGCCCTGCTCGAGTACTGCGAGCTCCGACTTATGCAGGCGTTTTCGAAGGTGCGCAGCACTTCGAGGTGCATCTTGTCTCGGTCCACGGACTGACTCCTTAGGGTGCTCGCCGGCCGGCTTCTCCCACGCGTCTCTCACTTACCCACGCCTGAGGGCGGCCTAACGGCGCCAGGCGGGCGGCGACCGTCAGCCGATGGCGCTGACCGGCTCGGCGCCGGCCAGGCCGGTCATCCGCTCGCTCAGGCTCCAGAAGGCCGCCTGCAGCTCGCGATTGTAGCTTGCCGGCGACGATTGCGCCGGGCGCTCGCCGACGAAGTAGCCGCCGGTCACCCCCTCGACGTCGGGTGAGGTCGCCAGGTACACGGCCGTCCGGGCGCCGTCGCGCGGGCTCGCGCCGCCCGAAGCACGAAAGCCGGCATGCAGGAGCTTGGTGGACACGGCGCCGGGGTGCAGGGCGTTCACGGTGACGCCGCTGCCGCGCAGCCGTTCGGCAAGCGCGTAGGCGAAGAGCAGGTTGCCGAGCTTCGACAGGCCGTACGCCGAGTAGCCGTCGTAGCGTCTCTGGCCCTGGAGGTCTTCGAGGTCGACCGGCGCTCGCTGGTGCACCGCCGAGCTCACCACCACGACGCGCGCCGGAGCGGCGGCCAGCAGGAGGTCGAGCAGCAGGTTCGTGAGCAGGAACGGCGCCAGGTGGTTCACCTGGAAGGTCGTCTCGAGACCGTCCTCGGTGAGGTGACGCCGCGCCTGCCAGACCCCGGCGTTGTCGACCAGCACGTCGAGCCGGTCGGTGCGGCGGTGCACCTCGGCGGCCAGCGCCCGCACCTGGCGCAGCGAGGCGAAGTCGGCGAGCACGACCTCGAG
>Ga0335069_10016910_pt1 | contig 10170 bp, 9 predicted proteins | sample Lox_Sample_11_FD_206714 | JGI IMG/M metagenome (GOLD analysis project Ga0335069, IMG submission 206714) | Soil microbial communities from Loxahatchee National Wildlife Refuge, Florida, United States - Lox_Sample_1.1 | ecosystem: Environmental > Terrestrial > Soil > Wetlands | place: USA: Florida...
GATATGAGAACACCACCGCTCGGCCGTTGACGAATGTGTGCCGACGTCGCTGCGGGCCCGCGACACGCCGAATTCGAATCTCACGTACACCTATCGCACGGATCAGGAACTCCTCGACGTTTCGCAAAGCGCCCAGACCTACTGCTTCAACGCAGGATCGTCGCAAGTCGCGTCACGGATCGTCTCCAACGGCAATGGCACGAAGACCGTTACGTTCCAGTGTCGTCCGAGTTGAATCGACGTTATTGACGAATTCACGGCAGGTTCAGCGCCCGCGGGTGCGGTAAGATCTCACGCTCGCGATCGGGCGGCGGTGAATTCGAGATGCAGACAACGAACGTACGCGACGAGCTGATTCAACTGCGGGGCTTGCGTTTCTACTACCGCGATTGGGCGTCGGCGAAGCCGAACGCACAGGCGCTGGTCCTGCTGCACGGCTATACCGGCCACGCGCGTTCGTGGGATGCGCTCGCGCGCACGCTGTCGCCACGCTATCGCGTGCTCGCACTCGATCAGCGCGGCCACGGCCAGACCGACTGGGCGCCGCGCGACCAATACGACACGAGCGAAATGATCACGGACCTGGAGGCGTTCGTCGCGGCGCTCGAGCTCGAGAACTTCGCGCTGCTCGGCCTGTCGATGGGCGGTCTGGTCTCGATCGGCTACGCCGGTAAGCGACCGCCGCAACTCGCGAAGCTCGTCATCGTCGACATCGCGCCGGAGATCGACGTCGCGGGGCTCGAGCGCATCCGGGCCGGCGTCGTGCGCAACGACGTCTTCGCATCGCGCGACGAAGCGGTCGCGCGTGCGCGCGAAGACAATCCGATTCCACCGATGGAGCATCTGCGTCATCGCGTCGAGTATTCGCTGATGCGCCGCAGCGACGGCCGCTACACGTACCGCTACGACCCGGCGCTGCGCGATCCGACGAATCCGCGCAAAGGCATTCCAGCCGACGAAGGTTGGAAGCTGGTCGCGAAGATCGCCGTGCCAACCCTGCTCGTGCGCGGCGAAGTGAGCGATATCTTGTCGCGCGGTGTGGCTGCGCGAATGGCAGAGACGATTCCGGATTGTCGACTCGTCGAAGTGGCCGGTTCCGGTCATCCGGTACCGCTCGACAAACCCGACGCCTTCGCCGCTGCGCTCGGCGGTTTCCTGTGAGCGAGGCACCGATGAGCGAAAGCGCCCCGCTGCTCGGCAATCTCTTCACGCCGGAATTCGTCGCCGATCCGTATCCGACGTATCGGATGATCCGCGAGACGAATCCCTTCCTGAAAATTCCGGGCACCGAAGACTGGATCGCGTTGCGCTACGACGATTGCGCCGCCGTGTTGCGCGACAAGCGTTTCGGCATCGACAACGACCGCCGGATGCGCATGGGCGTCGGCGACGATTACATGGCGCAGCCCGCGTTCGCGAGCCTCGCGCGGATGATGCTGGTCGCCGATCCGCCGGTGCACACGCGCCTGCGTAAACTCGTTGTCAAAGCGTTCGACGCGCGCAGCATCGAGAAGCTGCGCGGGATGATCCGACAGATCGCACGCGAACTCGTCGACCGCATGGAAGACTCGAACAGCGGCGACGTGATGACGGCGTTCGCGCGGCTGCTGCCGATCCAAGTGATCTGCGAGATGTTGGGCATCCCGGCCGAGGACCGGCATCGCTTCATCGAAGTGGACGAGAACGCCGGCCGCATCCTCGATCCGACGCCGATGACGCCGGAGGAGCTCGAACGCGCGAACCGCGACACGCTCGAAGGCGCTGCGTATTTCGACGATCTGTGCGAACGCCGGCGCCGCGAACCGACCGACGATTTGCTGACGGCGATGGTCCAGTCGGAGACCGAGCACGGCAGACTCACACGCGAGGAACTCGCGGCGAACATCTCGCTCTTGTTCGGCGCCGGCCACGAGACGACGGTGAATCTGATCGGGAACGGCCTGCTCGCGCTCTACCGCAATCGGGACGAGCTGACGAAGCTCAGGAACGACCGGTCGCTGATTTCGAACGCCGTCGAGGAGCTGTTGCGCTACGACTCGTCGGTGCAACTGTCGGGCCGCACCGCGCTCGAAGACGCCGAGATCGCCGGTCATCGCATCGACGCCGGCGCACAGGTGCTGACCCTGCTCGGCGCCGCGAACCGCGACCCCGCGCAATACGACGACCCGGAGCGACTCGACGTGACGCGCCAGAACGTCAAACCGTTGTCGTTCGGCGGCGGCATCCACCACTGCCTCGGCGCGCAGCTCGCGCGCATCGAGGGCGCCGAGGCCTTCGACGAACTGCTGACGCGCTTGCCGAACCTCGAGCTCGACGACGTCGCGCAGCCAAAGTGGAAGCCGACGATCACGTTGAGGGGATTGATCGAGCTGCCGGCGCACTGGTGAACCGCGCACCCCCGCGGATCGAGATCTTCATAGCACGCACCAGACAAACGTCGGGGCGCTCGCGGCGCCCCGACGTACCTTTGCTAGAAGGCTTTGCTAGGAGTGCGAGTCCTCGGCTAGGAGGTGAGGACCCGCGCCGAACCGCCAGTGCGCGGGCCGACGGTGTTGTTGTAGCACGGCCTTTTCCGCTGCAGCACTAGACCTTGGTACAGCGCGGTACGGCTGCAGTACAGCACGCCCGACGGTCCGACTTGCGTACATCACGCAGCGGCGATCCGCACGACGCCGGCGCGCACGAGCGCGTCGATGCGTTCCGCCGAATATCCGAGCGTGCCGAGCACCTCCCGCCCATGTTCGCCGAGGCGCGGCGCACGCGTCGCCGGACGCTTGGCGACGCCGTCGAGATGCAACGGACTATCGACCGTGCGCGTACCGCGCGCGACGCCGTCGCCGACCACATCGCGAAAAACGCCGTTCGCGATCATCTGCGCGTCATTCGGCAATTCATCGATCCGCGCGATGATGCCGAACGTCACGCCGTGACGGTCGAGTTCGGCGCGCCAGTGCGCGAGCGGTTGCGTCGCGAAGACGCGTTCGAGCAACGCGAGCAGCGCCGGCGCGTTCGCGCGCCGCGTCGGCAGATCCTTGAAACGCGCGTCGTCGCGCAACTGCGGCTGACCGATCGCGTCGGTGAAGCGCTCCCATTCGACCGCTTCCTGCACCATCGCGAGATAGAAGCCGCGGCCGTCGGCGCACGTATACGGATTCACCAGCGCGTTCAGCGTCTGCGACCGCGCCGGCACGGCGTACGTGCTGCCGCCGCACAACGCCGCTTGCAGCAGGATCGCGTTCGCCCATGCGCCGTTCGCCAGCAGCGACGAGCGCACGCGGCGGCCTTTGCCGGTGCGCTCGCGGTCGAACAGCGCCAACGCGATAGCGCCGAAGAGCGCGAGCGAACTCGGATGGTCGCCCATCGCCGCGGTCGCGAGCGCGTATTCGCCGCCGGCCGGACGCACCGCGTCCATCAAACCCGAACGCGCCCACCACGCCGTCGCGTCGTAGCCCGGCTTCTCGGCTTCGTCGCCGCGATCGCCGTAACCCGTCGCGTGCGCGTAGATCAGGCGCGGATTCCGCTCTGCGAGGTCTTCGTAGCGCATGCCGAGTTTTTCGAGCACCGACGGGTGCAGGTTCGTGATGAACACGTCGGCGCGTTGCACGAGATCGTGCGCCACTGCGCGCCCGTCAGGGTGTCGCACGTCGAGTGCGATCGACTTCTTGCCGCGCGCGGTCAGAATCCAGCAGTAGTTCTCGGCGCAATCCGGCAGCGGCTTCAATTGCGGCAAGTACCGATACGCGTCGCCGATCTGCGGATGCTCGATGTGAACGACGTCGGCGCCGAAGTCGCCGAGCACCGTTCCCGCCGCCGGGCCGAACACGAACGTCGCGAGTTCGACGACTTTGATGCCGTCGAGCGGCAACCGATCCGGCGTGTCTCCTTCCTTCCCCATGTGTCCCCCGTGGCCGACGCGTTCGCGCGATTTTCGGCGAGATCGCCGGCCACCGCACACATCGCTTTCTCTTCACGCTTGACAGCTCAGTAAGCATCGACTTACGGTAAGCCATGGCTGACCGAAACCTCGCATTCCGCGCCCTCGCCGATCCGACCCGCCGGGACGTGTTCGAACGCCTCGTCGGCGGCGGCAAAGCCGTCGGCGAATTGGCCGACGAATTGCCGGTGTCGCGGCCGGCCGTGTCGCAACATCTGAAAGTGCTGAAGGGGGCCGGCCTCGTGATCGACCGCGCCGAAGGCACCCGTCGCGTGTATCAGATCGATCCCGCCGGCCTCGGCGCGATGCGCGCGTGGCTCGACCAGTTCTGGGATACCGCGCTCGCCGCGTTCAAAGCGGAAACGGAGCGCGGCGCCCCGCCGCCGGATCGTCCGCGCGGTTCCAGCGGCGACCGCAAAACGGCTCACACGCAGCGCCGCGACAAAACCCGGAGCGACACGCCGAAGGGCGACAAAACAAAGAGCGGCAAAACCCGGAGCGACAAATGACGCAACTGATCAAGCCGGCGCCGGTGCGCAAGTCGGTGGATGTGCCCGCGCCGCCCGCGCGCGCGTTCGACGTCTTCACGGCCGGGTTCGGTCGTTGGTGGCCGCGCTCGCACACGATCGGCAAGGGTGCGCTCGCAAACGCCATCGTCGAGCCGCGCGTCGGCGGCCGTTGGTACGGCGTCGACGCGGACGGCAGCGAAACCGAATGGGGCGACGTGCTCGCATGGGAACCGCCGAGGCGCATCGTGCTCGCGTGGCGCATCGGCACCGATTGGCAATACCACCGCGACCTGCACACCGAAGTCGAGGTCACGTTCACCGCAGTAGACGCGACGACGACTCGCGTCGTTCTAGAGCATCGAATGCTCGAGAACATGGGCGCCGCCGGTGAAGGCGCGCGCGCGACGTTCGACAGCCCCAACGGTTGGGGCGCGATCCTGCAGCAATACGCCGAACGGGTCGGCCGCCGCTGACCGCGACCGCGCGCGCAAACGACGAACACACTCACGACGACAGAAAGGAGAAGGACCATGGGACCGATCATCGTTCACGGCATTCCGGGCAGCCCGTACGTACGCATGCCGCTGCTCGCGTGCGAAGAGAAAGGCGCGCCGTATCGCCTCGCCGCGATGCCGTTCGGCAGCACCAAGACACCTGAGTACTTGGCGCTCCAACCGTTCGGCCGCATTCCGGTCATCGAGCACGACGGCTTCTGGCTGTACGAGACGCAGGCGGTCATCCGCTACATCGACCAAGTGTTTTCCGGCCCGTCGCTGACGCCGGCCGACCCGAAGGCGCGAGCACGGATGAACCAGGTGATGGGCATCGTCGACTGGTACGTGATGCCGAGCGTCAGCGCCGGCATCGGCTGGAACCGCGTGGTCGCGCCGATGATCGGCGCACCGGTCGACGAAGACGCGGTGGCGAAGGCCGTGCCGGCCGCGACGACGTGCGTGCGCGCCCTCGAACAACTGTTGGGAAATCAGAAGTTCATGGCCGGCGATGCGTTGAGTCTCGCCGACATCATGCTGATTCCGCACTTCGAACCGTTCCCGACGACACCGGAAGGCGCCGAGATCATGCGGGGCTCGCCGTTGCTCGGCTGGATCGAGCGTATGTCCGCGCGACCGAGCGTGCAGAAGACCGAGATGCGCAAATTGATGGGCGCGGCGGCCGGCTGAGTCGCACCGTGCCCGGCGTCGGCCCGGCCGACGCCGGCGCGGCCGAATCGGCGCTCGCGCGCGTGCGCCTCGACAGCACCGATCTCGGTGCATCGGCGCGAGCGTTCGGTCGGCCGGTCACACGGCGTATCGATCGGTCGCAGCGACGATCGCTTCGATCAAGCGGTCGTTGCCGGCCGAATGTCCGGCATCGACCACGACCAATTCCGCTCGCGGCAACCGTTCGCGCAACGCCCAGGCTGTGCCGATCGGGGCCTGGAAATCGTACCGACCGTTGATCAGCGTGATCGGAACGTGGTCGATCGCATCGAGTTCGCGCCACACACGGCCGTCGCCGAGCCATGCGTCGTTCGCGACGTAATGCGTGACGATGCGCGCGAACGCGAGCGCGAAGCGCGGATCGCGAAAGCGCGGCGCGAGTTCGGCCCGCGGCGGCCAATCGGGCGTAGCGGACTCCCACAGGCACCACGCGTGCGCGGCGCGCGCGCGTGTCGCCGGATCGGCGTCGAACAGCAGGCGCCGGTATGCGTCGACGACGTCGCCGTCGCGCAGCGTCTCCGGCAACGCGTCACGGCGCTGCCGCCACGCTTCCGGGAAGAAACGTCCGAGCCCGTCGCGAAACAGCCAATCGAATTCGTCGCGGCGACCGGTCACGACGCCGAACAACACCATTTCGGCGACCCGGCGCGGATGCCGCTCGGCGTACGTCAGCGCGAGCGCACTACCCCACGAGCCGCCGAGCACGAGCCACCGGTCGACGCCGAGATGTGCGCGCAGCCGCTCGATGTCGGCGACCAGTCGCTCGGTCGTGTTCGTCGTCAGATCGACGTTCGGCTCGCTCGCGTGCGGCGTGCTGCGGCCGCAATTGCGTTGATCGAGCAGCACGACGCGATAGCGGCGCGGATCGAAGAGGCGCCGTTGCCACGCCCCACAGCCGGAGCCCGGCCCGCCGTGCAGCACCAAAGCCGGCTTACCGCCGGCGTCGCCGCACGTCTCCCAATAGACGCGATGACCTTCGCCGACGTCGAGCCGACCGCTCGCGTACGGCTCGATCTCCGGATACGGCTGCGCCATAGCAGCGCCGTCAGACGTCCGCTCGAACGAGGTACGGTCCGTCCGACTCGAGCCCGCGCTGCAACGCGAGGACGAACGCTTCGCAGGTCGACGCCCGCGCGCCGGGCACGCCCATGCTGTGCGCCAGTCCGACCCAGTCGATCTCCGGACCGGACAGGTCGAACAAGCTCGCCGCGGTCTTGCCGATATCGTTGATGCCGAGCCGGCGATACTCGACTTCGAGGATGTTGTACGCGCGGTTCGAATAGACGACGGTGACGACCTTCGTGCCCTCGCGCGCCTGTGTCCACAAACACTGGATCGTGTACATCGCCCCGCCGTCGCCGAGCAGCGCGAACACCTGCCGGTCGGGACACGCGATCGCCGCGCCCGTCGCGGCGGGTCCGCCCTGCCCGATCGAGCCCCCGGTCAAGTTGAGCCAACTGTTGCGCACCGCGCGCTGCATCACCGGGTACGCGGCACCGCCGCCGCCCGAGTCCGTTGCGACGATGCAATGCTCGGGCGCCATCGCCGCGAGAATGCGCGCGACGTTCGCGGTGCTGAGCGCGCCTCGCGGTAGATCGGGGCGAGCCGCTTCGACCACGTGCCCCGCGTGCGGCGCGTCGAGATCGTCGGCGAGCGCAACGAGCGCGCCGACGACGTCGTCGTGACGATGCGCGAGCCGCACCACCGTGCAACCGTCGGGGACGAGGTTGCTCGGCAAATTGCGGTACGCGAAGAAGCTGACGGGCGCTTCGGCACCGGCGAGCATCAGCACCCGCACGTCTTTCAACACTTCGAGCACCTGCTCGGGGAAATACGGCAGCCGCGTGACCGCGGGCAGGCCGGGGCCGGATTCGACGCGGGCCGGGAACGTGCTCGAGTACAGCTTGCACCCGGTCGCCGCTGCGATTCGGCCCGCGGCGCGTACCCCCGGTTCGGACAACGCGACGCCATCCAGCAACAACACGCTGTGTTCGTTCAACTGCGCCGCCGATGCGTCGATGACGTCGTCGGGAACGCGCGGTCGCGCGCCGGGGGCGATCGGACCTTCCTCGGCGGCGCGCCCTTCGCCCCACGCGCAGTCGGCCGGCACGATCAGCGTCGCGACGTTGCCGATCGGGTTCGGATTCGGCGCGAGCGCGGCACGCACCGCCGCGCGGCCTTTCTCGGCGAGGCCGGTCGACGAGGTGGCCGTGCGGATCCACGCCGATACCGGCTTCGCGACCGCTTCGATGTCGGACGTCAACGGCGCGTCGTAGGCGACGTGGTGAATGGCGTGCTCCCCGACGACGTTGATGAGGGGCGTGCTCGCACGCCGCGCGTTGTGCAAGTTCGCGAGCGCGTTGCCGAGACCGGCGCCGAGGTGCAGCAACGTCAGCGCCGGTATGCCGGTCATGCGCCCGTAGCCGTCGGCGGCGCCGCTGCACACGCCTTCGAACAGTGCGAGCACCGCGCGCATCTGCGGCACCGCGTCGATCGCTTGCACCAAGTGCATTTCCGATGTGCCCGGGTTCGCGAAGCAACAGCGCACGCCGGAATCGACGAACGATCGGATCAACGATTCTGCGCCGTTCATGCTTTGGTTCCTCGTGCGAGTACGAACGGGATGAGCGCGTCGAAATACGTTTGTTGGTCGTCGTACATGCACATATGACTGCCTTTTTCGCAGACGACGACGCGCGAGTTCGGCATCAACGTGCCCATGCGCGCAATGTCGTCGACCGACATCGTGTCGTGGCCGCCGACGAGCAACAGCGTCGGCACTTCGATGCGCGGTAGGTCCGACCAGCGGTCCCACTCCTTCAAATTGCCGGTGACTTGGAATTCGCTCGGCCCCTGCATCGTCGTGTAAACCTGCTGGTTCAGATGCGTGAACGCACGCAGCAGCGGTTCCGGCCACGGGTCGAGCCGGCACAGGTGCTTCGCGTACAACTGCGTCATCAAAAGATCCTGATACTCGGGCGCGTCGAACTTGCCTTGCTCCTCGTACCGCTTCATCGCGTCGTTGACCTCGTCCGGCAATGCGCCGCGCAGGCGATTCGCGTACGCGACGTACGACGGATAGCTCGCCGTCATGCTCGAGATCACGAGGCCGCTGAGGTACTGCGGATACTTGAGCGCGTATTCGATCGCGAGCAGACCGCCCCACGATTGGCCGTACAGCACGAAGCGGTCGAGGCCGAGCGCCGCGCGCACGTCCTCGACCTCCTGCCGAAATCGTTCGAGCGTCCACAACGACGGATCGTTCGGCGCGTCGGAAAACCCGCAACCGAGCTGGTCGTAGTAATAGAAGCAGATGCGGTCGGTCGGCATGAAGTCTTCGAAACACTCGAGATAGAAGTGCGTCGCGCCGGGGCCGCCGTGCAGCGTGAGCAGCGGAATGTCGCCGGTGCCGATCTGTTTGGCCCACACCTCGTAGCCGCCGCTGATCGGAATACGCCGAGAGCCGCCGGTGCGTACCCCGTCGACGCGCCCGGACGGTACCGGATGCGGATCCTCGTCGACCACCGGCAGCGGCGCCGTCTCCGCGAACGCGGGTAACGCCGCAACCGCCCCGCTCGCCGCCAACATCCGTCTGCGGGTCATGCCACTCACTGCTCGACTCCTCCTGTTGCGTTCGACGCGGCGAAACGCCGCAGGCTCAAGAACTCGATCGGCAGCGCGGTGCGCCCCTCGATCGCGATGTCGGCAAGCGCTTCGCCGATCACCGATGCGAATTTGAAACCATGGCCGCTGAAACCGCACGCGATCGTCACACGCTCGCTGTCGGGATAGCGGTCGACGATGAAATGACGATCCGGACTCGACGTGTACATGCACGTCTTCGCCGCGACCACCGGACCCAACTCGTCCGCGAAGACCGCGCGCAATGCCTCGCGGACCGGCTCGAATTCGAACGCTTGCGCCGGCGCGAGCCGGCCCGGCGTCGCCGGCTCGCCCTGATGATGATGCGCGATCTTGAGACCGAGTTGTCCGCCGAGCGCCGCCGGCAACAGCGGGAAGCCGTAGAACAGACCGGGCAGGTCGGCCAGTTCGGCCGCCCAACAACCGAACGCACCGAGCGCATACGCGGCTGCGTTCTGCGGCCACACCCAGAACGACGTCTGACGCGTGACGGCGAGCTGCACCGGCAGACGCGGCAGCAAGCCGGACGCCCAACTCCCAACGGTCACGACGAGGCGCGCGGCGCGATGCGTCTGCGAGCCGACTCGGACTTCGACGCCGTGCGAAGTCTCGCGCCACTCGAGCGCGCATTCGCCGGCGCGCACGTCCGCGCCGTGCCGCAGCGCCGATTCGCAAAACGCGCGAATGGCCCGGCCCGCGAGCACGAATCCGCCGTCCGGTTCGAACACGGCGTCGCAGCCGCTCGGCACACGCAGCATCGGTGCGCGAACAGCCAGGTCGCGCGGCGCCAGCGTGTCGCAGCGCAATCCGTACTTCGCCGCGGCCGCGCGCGTGCCCGCGATCGACGCGCTCCGCGGCGCGCCGA
>Ga0335069_10016911_pt1 | contig 10170 bp, 8 predicted proteins | sample Lox_Sample_11_FD_206714 | JGI IMG/M metagenome (GOLD analysis project Ga0335069, IMG submission 206714) | Soil microbial communities from Loxahatchee National Wildlife Refuge, Florida, United States - Lox_Sample_1.1 | ecosystem: Environmental > Terrestrial > Soil > Wetlands | place: USA: Florida...
GACCGCGCCGCGCTCGATGCGCGGATCGCCCAGCTCGCCGAACAGCATGGCGGCGAAACGCCGGACTTTCGCAAGGCGGTCGTCGAGGTCTTGAGCGAAACTCTGACGCGCGGCGCGGCGGTCGCTCGCGTGGCTTTGGAGAACAAGGGTTCGGGGCTTGCCTGCGGCGCCCATCTCGCCTTTGTCGAGGACGAAGTCATCCGCGCCATTCATCAATGCGTGGTTAAGCATATTCATCCCTCGACGGAGGTCCGGCGGCTTTGTGTCGTCGCGGTCGGCGGTTATGGGCGCGGCGCGCTCGCCCCGGGATCGGACATCGACCTGCTCTTCCTGTTGCCGAGCCGCGGCCATGCGGCGGAGGAAGCCGTCGTCGAAGCCATGCTCTATCTGCTTTGGGACCTGAAGCAGAAGGTCGGCCACGCCACCCGCACGATCGAGGAATCGTTGCGGCAGGCCAAGGCCGACATGACCATTCGGACGACCCTGTTGGAATGCCGCTTCCTGCTCGGCGATCGCGCGCTGCTCGATAGTTTGCTCGAACGATTCGATCAGGAAATCGTGCGCAACAGCGCGCCGGAATTTGTCGCCGCCAAATTGGGCGAGCGCGACGCGCGCGTCCAGCGCGCCGGCGCTTCACGCTATCTGGTTGAGCCCAACGTCAAGGAGGGCAAGGGCGGGCTGCGCGATCTCAACACGCTCTTCTGGATCGCGAAATACGCCTATCGGGTGCAGGACGCCGAGGCGCTGGTCGGGGTCGGCCTGTTCACGGAACAGGAATTACGCCTGTTCCGGCGTTGCGAGACCTTTTTGTGGAAGGTCCGGTGTTACATGCATTTCCTGACCGGCCGCTCCGAGGAGCGGCTGAGTTTCGAACTGCAGCGCCAGATCGCGGCGCAGCTCGGCTATGCGCCGCGCGGCGGTCTTTCGGCGGTCGAGCGCTTCATGCGGCATTATTTTACTGTCGCCAAGAATGTGGGCGATCTGACCAATATCGTCTGCGCGGCGCTCGAGGAGCGCCAGGCCAAGCCCCGCGCGGTGTTCGATCGTTTCGTGAGCAAATTGCGCCGCCGGCCCAAGCCGCGCGACCTTGGTCCATTCGCGCTCGAGACCGATCGCGTCACCGTCGCTTCGACCGACGTCTTCGACAGGGATCCGATCAATCTGATCCGGCTGTTCCATGTCGCGGCGCGCAACGAATTGCCGATCCATCCCGACGCCTTGCGGCTGGTGACCCATTCCCTGCCGCGAATCGACAACAAATTGCGGGCGGATCCCGAGGCCAACCGGCTGTTTCTGGAAATCATCACCTTGCCGAAATCGGCGGAACGCGCCTTGCGGCTGATGAACGAGGCCGGCGTGCTCGGCCGTTTCGTTCCCGATTTCGGTCGTATCGTCGCGATGATGCAATTCAACATGTATCATCATTATACGGTGGACGAGCATCTCATCCGGGCGCTGGGCCAACTCGCCTCGGTCGATCTCGGCCAGACGGTCGCCGAACTGCCGCTGGCGAGCTCGATCCTGCCGACGATCAGCCACCGCCGGGCGCTCTATATCGCGATGCTGCTGCATGATATCGCCAAGGGCCGCAAAGAGGATCATTCGCTCGTCGGCGCGGACATCGCGCGCAAGCTCGGGCCGCGTCTCGGCCTTAGTGACGCGGAAACCTCGGCCGCCGCCTGGCTGGTCGAAAATCACCTGATCATGTCGAATATCGCGCAAAGCCGCGACCTCGGCGACAGCCGGACGATCGAAGGCTTCGCCAAGATCGTCCAGACCATCGAGCGCCTGAAAATGCTGCTGGTTCTCACTGTGTGCGATATTCGCGCGGTGGGGCCTGGAGTGTGGAACGGCTGGAAGGGCGAATTGCTGCGCACCCTTTATTGGGAAACCGAGCTGGTGCTCGCCGGTGGTCATTCCTCGGTCGATCGCAAGCGGCGGGTCCAGAAATCGCAGGCGGAATTGCGCGAGAAGCTGCCGGGCTGGTCGGATCACGAATTCGCCGAATATGCGGCGCGCCATTATCCAGCCTATTGGCTCAAGGTCGACCTGCCGCATCGCATCGACCATGCGCGGCTGTTGCATGCGAGCGCCGTCGAAATGAATTCGCTGGCGACGGAAGTTTCGACCGACGCGTTCCGCAGCGTGACCGAACTGACGGTCGTCGCGCCGGACCATCCGCGCCTGCTGTCGATCATTGCGGGCGCCTGTGCGGCGTCGGGCGCCAATATCGTGGATGCGCAGATTTTCACCACCACCGATGGTCTGGCGCTGGACACGATCTGCGTGTCGCGCGCTTTCGACCACGATGAGGACGAGATGCGGCGCGGCCAGCGCATTGCGCGAGCGATCGAACAGGCCTTGCGCGGCGAAATCCGCCTGAGCGAGGTGGTCGAGGCCAAGGCGGCGAAGATTACATCGCACGAGGAAACCTTCAATGTGCCGCCCGACGTGATCATCGACAACAGCCTGTCGCATATGTACAGCGTCATTGAAGTCTCGGGCCTCGATCGGCCCGGATTGCTCTATGATCTCACTTTTGCTTTGTCCAAGCTCAACCTCAACATCGCTTCGGCTCATATCGTGACCTTTGGCGAAAAGGCGGTGGACACGTTTTATGTCAGCGACCTGACAGGGGCGAAAGTCGTCAGTCCGGCGCGGCAGGCGGCAGTCCGGCGCAATCTGCTAGACGTTTTCGACGTCAGGCGCCGGGTCGCCGCATCCGCCTGACTGGACTTGAGCCTGGCTGGAATCTATTTTCGCCGGGGGAAAAACGGGGGCGGAAATGATCGGCTGGCTGGGCGGCGCCTATCTCTGGGTGAAAGCGGCGCATGTCATTGTCGCCTTCTTCTGGATCGCCGGCCTGTTCGCCCTCCCGCGTTATCTCGTCTATCAGCACATGACAGGGCTTGGCTCGGCTGAAGAGGCGCTCTGGAGCGAACGCTGCGCCCGCCTGCGCCGCATCATTCTCACGCCCTCGGTCGTTGCGGTGTGGCTGCTCGGCCTGGCGCTCGCCTTCAACATCGGCTTTGCCGGCAATGGCTGGCTTCACGCCAAGCTCCTGGTGGTGACGCTGCTGACCGCCTATCATTTCTGGGCGGTCGGGGTGGCGAAAAAAATGAGCCGTGGCGAACGGCCTCATGCGGAAAAAACGCTGCGCGTCGCCAATGAAGCGCCGGCCCTGGCGACCATTCTCGCGGTCGTTCTGGTGATCGTGCGGCCATTCTGAGCGAGCGACGAGTTGGCGCAGCCGCGGGGATCGGCTTGATTTTTCGCCGCAACAGCCCGATATCGAGACAAGTTGGATCAACCCGGGACGAGAAATGATCGACGAACAGACCCCGCAGAACGAGGCCGAGTCGCAGGAGAACGCTGGGCCCGAGACCCAGGCCCCGGCGCCAAGCGACTCCGAGCGCGACGCGGCCGCGGTTCAGGCGCTGGTCGCTGAAAACGCCAGCCTCAAGGACAAGGTGTTGCGCACTCTGGCGGAAATGGAGAATCTGCGTCGCCGCACGGAGAAGGAGGTCGCCGACGCCAAGGCCTATGGCGTGACCAGCTTCGCCCGCGACATGCTCACCTTCGCCGATAATCTGCGCCGCGCCCTCGACAATGTGCCCCCTGAGGCGCGTGAGGCGGCCGACAGGACATTAAAGGCCTTTGTCGAGGGGATCGAACTGACCGAGCGGGATTTCCTTTCGCGCCTGGCCCGCCATGGCGTGCGCAAGCTCGAGCCCAAGGGTCAGAAATTCGATCCGAATTTCCACGAGGCCTTGTTCGAGGCCCATGACGAAAGCGTGGCGCCCGGCACCGTCGCCCATGTCGTCGAAGAGGGCTTCGCGATCGGCGAGCGCGTGCTGCGTCCGGCCAAGGTCGGCGTGGCCAAGGGCGGCGTCAAAGAGAGCGCCGCCAAGCCGAATTGACGCCATGTTGCTGCTGCGGCCCGGTCTTCGCCTCTACAAGACGGCGTTGGATCGGGCCGGGCAGGAGGCTTTGTGCGACGAATTGCGCTCCCTGCTTGGCGTCGCGCCGCTTTTCCGGCCGAGAATGCCGCGCTCCGGCAAGGAGTTTTCGGTCCGCATGACCAATTGCGGCGCTCTCGGCTGGGTGTCAGACATATCGGGCTATCGCTATCAAGCCCATCATCCGGTGACCGGCGCGCCTTGGCCGCCAATTCCTGAGAGTGTGCTGCGGTTGTGGCGTCTCTGCGCGGACTGCGCCGTCGAGCCCGACGCCTGCCTGATCAATCATTATGACCAAGCCGCGCGGATGGGGCCGCACCAGGATCGTGACGAAGCCGATTTTTCGGCGCCCATCCTGTCGATCTCGCTCGGCGAATCGTGCCGCTTTCGTTACGGCGGCGACCGGCGCGGCGATCCGAGCGAAACCGTCCGCCTCGATTCCGGCGACGTCATCGTCTTCGGCGGCCCGGCGCGACTGATGTTCCATGGCGTCGATCGCATCCTGCCGGGAACGTCAACGTTGCTCGATCCGCCCGGCCGGATCAATCTGACCCTGCGCCGGGCGGGTTAGGCGGCCTCAGGCCGTCAGCACCTGCTTGGATTCGACGGTCGAATCCGCTTTCAGGCGATAGACCAGCGGCACGCCGGTCGCGAGTTCCATCGCCGGAATGGTCTGTGGCGTCAGATGGTCCAGCACCATGACCAGAGCGCGCAGAGAATTGCCGTGGGCGGCGACCAGCGTCCGTTCGCCGCGCAGGACGGCGGGCAGGATTTCCTGATTGTAATAGGGCAGGACGCGGGCGACGGTGTCCTTGAGGCTTTCGCCGCCGGGCGGCGGCACGTCATAGGAGCGGCGCCAGAGATGAACCTGGTCCTCGCCCCATTTCTGGCGGGCGTCGTCCTTGTTGAGGCCCGAGAGGTCGCCATAATCGCGTTCGTTCAGCGCCTCGTCGCAGCTCAGCGGCAGATTGCTCTGGCCGAGCTCGTCGAGCATCAGCTTCATCGTGTTCTGGGCGCGGGTCAGCGCCGAGGTGAATCCGCGGTCGAAGGACAAGCCCATCGCCTTGAGGCGGGCTCCGGCAGCCTTGGCCTCGTTCACGCCCTGTTCGGTGAGGTCGGGGTCTTTCCAGCCGGTGAACAGATTCTTCAAATTCCATTCGCTCTGGCCGTGACGGACGAGCACAAGCAGACGTTCGGACATTTTTTCTCCTGATTTCACTTTTTGAGTCGAAGCCGGCTCACAGGCCGAGCACATCGACCATCGAATAGAGACCGGGCTTGCGGCCACGCCCCCACAGGGCGGCCCTGACGGCGCCGCGCGCGAAAATGCCGCGGTCCTCCGCCCGATGGGTCAGTTCAAGTCTTTCGCCGGCGCCGGCGAAAATCACGCTGTGGTCGCCGACCACCGTGCCGCCGCGCAAGGTCGCAAAGCCGATGTCGCCGGCCTTGCGCGCGCCGGTGTGGCCGTCACGCGACCGCACGCTGTGGTCCGCCAACGCCATATCGCGGCCTTTCGCCGCGGCTTCGCCGAGCAGCAATGCGGTGCCCGACGGCGCATCCACTTTCATCCGGTGGTGCATCTCAAGAATTTCGATATCCCAGTCGATCCCGAGCGTGCGGGCGACTTTTTCGACGAGACCGGCGAGCAGGTTGACGCCGAGACTCATATTGCCGGAGCGCACAATCACCGCGTGGCGCGCCGCCGCCGCCAGCCTGGCGAGGTCGTCTTCGGTCATGCCGGTCGTTCCGACGACATGGACGATGCGCGCCTGCGCGGCGAGGGCTGCGATGTCGACGGTCGCCGCCGGCGTGGTGAAGTCGATCACGCCATCCGCCTGGAGCAAGGCGGCGAGCGGGTCGTCGCCAATGGCGACGCCAAGCGGGCCAACCCCCGCCAATTCGCCGGCGTCGCGGCCCAGCGCCGCAGAGCTGGACCGCTCGACGGCGCCGGACAGGACCGCGTCCTTCGTCTCGGCGATCGTCCTGACGAGCATCTGACCCATCCGCCCGGCGGCGCCGACGACAACGAGGCGCATCTTGTCCATCATTTGGTCTCCGGACCGCAACAAGATGGCGCCGCAAGCGGAACGGTCCGTCTCCGCGCGGCGGGAAATCTTGGCCGCCGCTGTAACGGCCTTTTCCCCGCGCCGCAAGTGATCGCGAAAAAAGCTGAGCGCGAAAAAAGCAGTTCGTAAAAAATGCTCTTGGCGAAAGGACGAAGGCGGCGTCTCAAAGCTGACGATGGATTGTCACGGCCGAGTCATTTTCCGCGGCTAAGGTCATCCCGTCCAAAGGCGCTGTCCCCCAGTCCTCAGGACGTAACGCCGGGCCGGAGGTACGCCCGGCGTTTTTTCTTGTTCAGCCGCAGGCCTCGAGAATTTCCTGCTGGATCGCGTGCGCGGCTTGCCGGGGATCGGCGGCGGCGAGGATCGGGCGGCCGATGACCAAATGGTCGGCGCCGCGCTTCAATGCTTCGGTTGGCGTCGCCACCCTCTTTTGATCGCCTGGCGCCGCGCCAGCGGGCCTTACGCCCGGCGTCACCAGCAGCAGGTCTTTGCCGACGAGGGCGCGGGTCGCGACCAGTTCTTCCGGCGAGAGGATCAGTCCGGCGACGCCGGCCTCTTTCGCCTGTTTCGCGCGCAACGCGACCAGTTCCTTGACATTGAGCCGGTAGCCCGCCGCAGCGAGGTCGGTATCGTCGTAGGACGTCAGAACGGTCACGCCGAGCACTTTCAACGCCGAGCCCTGGGCGCCCCGCGCCGCGGCGGCCAGCGTCTGCGGAAAGGCGTGAACGGTTAGGCAGCGCACGCCGAGCCGCGCGATCTGCGCGGTCGCCTTTTCGACCGTATGGCCGATATCGTGAAGCTTCAGGTCGAGGAAAACCTTCTTGCCAGTGCGGGCCAACTCGTCCACCAGCGCGAAGCCGCCGCCATAGGCGAGCTCCATGCCAATTTTATAGAAGGTGACGACGTCTCCGAGGTGCTCGATCGCCGCGCGGGCTTGGGCGGCGTCCGGCAGGTCGAGCGCGACGATCAGTTTGTCGCGGGCGTCTTCAGTCATGCGTGGAATCCCTCGTTCCGGCGATGGCCGCTTATGGAGCAAAGCCCGAAGGAAGCGAAGGGGAAATTCAGCGTCGCCGGCTTTTCGCGTCGGCCGTCTGTCCGCCGCCATTCGAGACGAGGCGCGCGCGGGCTTCCTCGAATTCGTCGCGGATTTCGCGTCCGAACCGGCGCGATTGGCGCAATAATTTAGCCAGCACATCCGGACGCTGCTCCAGTTCGCGCGGGCAATCGGCATGGCAATAGACGAAAATGCGCGCCGGAGGCAGGTTGAGCCAGATCGGCGCGAGGCTGTGGGTCTTGTAACGCAGGCCGGGGGAAAGCGCGGTCGGGATCGGCGATTTCACGCCATAGGTGAACTGGACGAAGCGTCCGTCGCGTCCCATCAGGTCGAAGGCCTGCCGCAACAGCGACAGGCGCGTCGCCTCCGGCTTGGTGAGCAGGGGCAGACTGGAGACGATCGCGGCGGCCGGCTCGTTCAGCGCCCCGGCGAGCGTGTCGCCCAACCGATAGGCGTCGCCCCGCACGACCTTGACGCCTGGAAATTTCCGTTCCAGCAGATGGCAGAAGGACGGCTCGTATTCGACAAGGACCAGACGTTCCGGCGCGACGCCGCGGGCGAGGAGCGCCTGGGTGACCGGACCGGTGCCGGGACCGAGTTCGACGATGGGGCCGTGGGCCTGAGGATCGACGCATTGCGCCATGGCGCGGGCGAGAAAACGCCCCGAGGGCGTGATCGCGCCAGCCAGCAACGGGTTTTCCAGCCAGGAACGGATGAAGCGCGCTTCGTCGCTGAGCCGCAGGTCAATGAGATTTCTGGGGCCGGAATGCAATTTCGCCTGACGTCTTTGTGCGCTCAATTTGCCTGTGCCCCTGCGGACCAATGCGAGCGGCGACATTCGCTCACATTCACAAAAGCGTCAAGGAAAGCTCACGCGCTTTGCCTCAGGTCAGGTCGAAAAATTCTTTCATCTTGGCGAAAAATCCGGTCGATTCGGGATGAGTCTTGTGCGTCGACTCGTTTTCGAACTCGGCGAGTAGTTCTTTCTGACGTTTTGTCAGATTTTGCGGCGTTTCGACATTGGCCTGGATATAGAGGTCGCCGAAATCGCGTGCGCGAAGCACCGGCATGCCCTTGCCCTTGATCTTGAACTGGCGGCCAGATTGAGTGCCTTCTTCGACCTTGACCTTGATCTCCGCTCCGTCAACGCCATGAACCTTGATCTCGCCGCCGAGCGCGGCCTGAACCATCGAGATCGGCACGCGGCAATAGAGATCGGCGCCTTCGCGCTGAAAGAACGGATGGGGCTTGACGGACAGGAAGATGTAAAGGTCGCCGGAGGGGCCGCCGCGCAGGCCGGCCTCGCCCTCGCCGGTGAGGCGGATACGCGTTCCGTCCTCGACGCCGGCGGGAATATTGACCGACAGCGCGCGTTCGCGGGTGATACGACCGGCGCCCGAGCAATTGGGGCACGGATTTTCGATGATTTCGCCGCGCCCATGGCAACTCGGGCAAGAGCGCTCGATGGCGAAAAAGCCCTGCTGGGCGCGCACCCGCCCCGCGCCGCCGCAGGTTGGGCAGGTCCTGGGCTTCGAGCCGGCCTTGGCGCCCGAACCGGCGCAAGTGTCGCAGGTGATGGAGGTGGGAATTTTCAGCGAGGCGGTCTTGCCGCGAAAAGCCTCTTCCAGCGTGATTTCCATATTATAGCGCAGGTCCGCGCCGCGTTCGCGGCCGGAGGAGCGCCCGCGCCGACCGCCCATGACGTCGCCGAACAGATCGTCAAAAATATCGGCCATCGAGGCGGCAAAGCCTTCGCCGCCGCCAAAGCCGCCGAATCCGCCGCCCCCGCCGCCATTTTCGAAGGCCGCGTGGCCGAAACGGTCATAGGCGGCGCGCTTCTGCTCGTCGGAAAGCACCTGATAGGCTTCGTTGACTTCCTTGAACTTGTGCTCCGCGTCCTTGTCGCCCGGGTTCCGGTCGGGGTGCAACTGCATCGCCTGTTTGCGGAAGGCGCCTTTCAGTTCGCCTTCGGAACAAGTTCGGGACACGCCAAGAACTTCATAATAGCAGCGTTTGGCCATCGACGACGCCATCTGGATCTTTCGGTCAGGGAATGAAAAAGCGCGCTTTCGTCCCGTGTGGGAAACGCCCATAGGCCCTAGACGCGACAACTTGCTGAATCAACCCTTTTTTGTTCGCGCAGCGCGTTCGGCGACAGGCCGGGGCGCGAGCGTCCCGGCCAATTCCTGAAGCGGAGCGCCGGGTCAAGCGCCCTTCTTGTCGTCCTTGACTTCCTTGAAGTCGGCGTCGATGACGTCCTCGTTGGCGCCCTGGGTCTCGGCGCCGGCGGCGCCGGCGGTCGCCTGTTCCGCCTTGTACATGGCCTCGCCGAGCTTCATCGAGGCCTGGGCCAGTTCATTGGCCCGGGCGTTAATCGATTCGACATCCTCGCCTTCAAGCGCCGCCTTGAGGCTGGCGACGGCCGCCTCGATCGCGCTCTTGTCGGCGCCCGAGACCTTGTCGCCGAATTCCTTCAGCGATTTCTCGGCCGAGTGGATCAGCGCCTCGCCCTGGTTGCGGGCGTCGACCAGCTCGCGGCGCTTCTTGTCCTCGGCGGCATGGGCCTCGGCGTCCTTGACCATCTTGTCGATATCGGCTTCCGAGAGGCCGCCCGAGGCCTGAATGCGGATCTGCTGTTCCTTGGCGGTGGCCTTGTCCTTGGCGGTCACCGACACGATGCCGTTGGCGTCGATGTCGAAGGTCACCTCGATCTGCGGCATGCCGCGTGGCGCGGGCGGAATGCCGACGAGGTCGAACTGGCCGAGCAGCTTGTTGTCCGCCGCCATTTCGCGCTCGCCCTGGAAGACGCGGATGGTCACCGCGGTCTGTGAATCCTCGGCGGTCGAGAAGACCTGGCTCTTCTTGGTCGGAATCGTGGTGTTGCGGTCGATCAAGCGGGTGAACACGCCGCCGAGCGTTTCGATGCCGAGCGACAGCGGGGTCACGTCGAGCAGCAGCACGTCCTTGACGTCGCCCTGCAACACGCCGGCCTGGACCGCGGCGCCGATGGCGACGACCTCGTCCGGGTTGACGCCCTTGTGGGGCTCCTTGCCGAAGAACTGCTTCACAATCTCCTGGACCTTCGGCATGC
>Ga0335069_10016912_pt1 | contig 10169 bp, 7 predicted proteins | sample Lox_Sample_11_FD_206714 | JGI IMG/M metagenome (GOLD analysis project Ga0335069, IMG submission 206714) | Soil microbial communities from Loxahatchee National Wildlife Refuge, Florida, United States - Lox_Sample_1.1 | ecosystem: Environmental > Terrestrial > Soil > Wetlands | place: USA: Florida...
ACCGCCCCACCACCATCGTCGCGACTGGTGGGCTGGCCAGCCAGCACCCTCCGGGTGAGGAACCGCGCGCGCCGGGTGAACAGCGTGCCGCTGACTGCGATCGCGGCGGCGAGCGCGAGGGCGGCCGGGAGCGAGGCTATGCGCCCCTCGCCTTCCTGATCTCGGCCGAGATCGCCGGCACCACCTCGTGCAGATCGCCGATCACGCCGTAGTCCGCGCTCGCGAAGATCGACGCCTCGCCGTCGGGGTTGATTGCGAGCAGCTTCTTCGCACCCTTGCACCCGGCCATGTGCTGGGTCGCGCCGCTGATCCCGCACGCGATGTAGATCTCCGGCGAGATCTTCGTACCGGTCTGGCCGACCTGGTCGGAGTGTGGCCGCCAGCCGGCGCTCGTGACCGCGCGCGAGCACCCGACGGCGCCACCGAGCAGCGCCGCGAGCTCCTCGATCACGGCGAACCCCTCCGAGGAGCCGACGCCGCGGCCGCCGGACACGACGACGTCCGCGTCGGCCAGCGAGACCCCGGCGGTCGCGGTGGAGACGCGCTCAAGCACCTTCACCGGGTCGTCGTCGGCCCGCACGGTCTCGATGAACCCGACGCCGGCTGCGTCCGCTGCGACCGCGTGCGGCGCGACCGTGAACAGCAGCGCCGCACCGTGCACGCGGGCCTCCTCGAGCAGGCTCCCGCCCCACCGCACGCGCGTCACCGACGCGGGATCGCCGAGCGTCACCGACACACAATTGGCCGCCAGCGGCAGATCGAGCCGCGCCGCGAGGTGCGCGAGCACCTCGTTTCCATGGTCGGTTCCCGGTGCGAGGACTGCCGAATATGGTTGCTGCGCAACCACACTCTCGATCGCGGCGGCAAACCCGGCCGGGGCGTAGGCGGCGCCCTCGACGCCGATCGCGCGCACCTCCTCGCCAAGCGCGCGGGCAAACGTCAGCGCCTGCTGGGAGAGCTCGTCCTCGGGATGCTCGACGTACACGAGGACGGCCATCACACGAGCCCCAGCTCGCTCAGCACGCTGAGGACCGCGGGCGCCGCCTCGGGCCCGGTGCCGAGCACTTCCACCTGCTTACCGGAACCGGGTGGCAGCGTCAGCTTGACCATCTCGAGGCGCGCGTCCGGACGCGCCGGCGTCGAGGAAGCGACGGGCTTCTTCTTGGCACGCAGCCGTCCGGGCACCGACGGGTAGCGCGGCAGGTTGATCCCCTCGAGCACGCCGACGACCGCGGGCATCGGGAGCACGAAGACGTCGCGCCCGCCGCTGACCTCTTGCTCGCAGCGGACAGCGCCGCCGTCGACCGACAGAGCCTTGATCCCGTTGACCACGGGCAACCCGAGCGTGTACGCGACCCGGATCGCGACCTGGTAGTTGCCGGCGTCGGCGGACTCGTTGCCGAACAGGATCAGGTCGGGATGCTCGTCCTGCGCGCGGATCGCATCCGCGATCGCGCTCGCGGTCGCCTGCGGATCCCACTCCTCGCCGTCGGTGACGAGATGGATTGCGCGATCGACGCCGATCGCCATCATGTCGCGCAACTGCTCCTCGGCCTCGGGCGGCCCGAGCGTCAGCACCGTCGAGGAGCCGCCGTGCTGCTCGACGAGCCGGACCGCCTCCTCGGCCCCGCACTCCTCGTGCGGGCTGATCGTGAAGCCGAGGTGGCGCGTCGAGATCGCACGCTCGTCGTCGGTCAGCACCATCTTCCCGCCGGTCAGCGGGACGCGCTTGACGCACACGAGGATGTTCATGAGCGAACGCGCGTGTTGTCCGGATCGAACACGGCCGTGGCGTCGGCGCTCGCGACCGTCACCGGATAGCGCTCGCCCATGTACTCGACGCTCAGCTGCCCGCCGACCGTCGCGTGCTCGGGCGGGAGGTAGCTCATCAGGATGTGCTTGCCGATCGAGGGACCGGCGCCCGCGCTCGTCACGTACGAGCGGCGACCCTTGCGGTCGGTCAGCGGCGTGCCGTCGCGCGTCAGCACGGGCTCGCCACCGAGCATGTAGCGCTTGACGCCGGACTGCGACGTGTGGTCGTCGACCGTCAGCGTGCACATCACCGCCGCGGGCTGCTCGTCGCGGTGGCGCACATGGGCCTCCTTGCCGATGAAGTCCGCGTCCTTGACCTTGCCCCACGCCATCCCGGCCTCGACGACGTTGTAGTCGGCCTCGAGCTCGGCGCCGTACGCGCGGTAGCACTTCTCGAGCCGCCCGGTCGTCCCGTACACGCCGATCCCGACAGGGACGATCCCGTGCGGCCCGCCCGCCTCGGCGATGATCTCCCACAGCCGCGCGCCCTCCTCGATCGGGACGTACAGCTCCCAGCCGAGATCGCCGACGTAGGAGATGCGGCTCGCGAGCACCTGGAGCGGCCCGACCTCGATCGTCCGGCAGCGCGCGAACGGGAAGTCCTCGTGCGAGACGTCATCGCTCGTGACGCTCGCGAGGATGTCCCGGGCGCGCGGCCCCCACAGCCCGAGCGTGCACCACGAGCTCGTCAGATCGCTGATCTGGGCGGAGCCGTCGCGGGGGAGCTGGTCGCGGAACCACTTGAAGTCAGAGCGCCCGTACGCGCCACCGGTGACCACGCGGAACACGTCGTCGGCGAGCCGCATGATCGTGAGGTCGGCCTTGAAGCCTCCGGCGGGCGTCAGCACCGGCGTGTAGACGACCCGCCCGAGCGGCACGTCCATCTGGCGCATCGCGGTCCGCTGCACCGCGTCGAGCGCTCCCGGGCCGGTGATGTCGAAGATCGAGAACGCAGTGAGATCGACCATGCCGCACCGATCCCGCATGGCCAAGTGCTCGGCGTTGATGATCGGCGACCACCACCGCGATTCCCACTCGGCCTCGCGCCTGTTGATGCGCTCGCCGTACTCCTCGAGCAGCGGCGCGTTGGACTCGTACCAGTGCGGGCGCTCCCAGCAGACGGTCTCGTAGAAGACCGCCGCGAGCCGCTGCTCGTGTTCGTAGAACGGCGAGCGCCTGATCCCGCGGTTTGACTCCCACTGCTCGGCGGGGTGGACGATCCCGTACATCTTGTTGAAGCCCTCCGATGCGCGGGCGACGATGTGCGTCCGCGTCCGCTGGCACGGGTACGCGCGCGCGACGTTCGACTCGTACACGTCGATCTCGGATTCGCCGTGCACCATCAGCTCGGCGACCGTCTTGCCGGCGCCCGGCCCCTCCTTGATCCAGATCGCGGCCGCCGACCACAGCCCGCGCACCTCGGGCGTCTCGCCGAGCAGCGGCATCCCGTCGTAGGTGACCGATAGGACGCCGTTGATCGCGTACTTCACGCCGACCGATTCGTCGCCGACGATCTCGGGCATCAGCTCGAGCGCGATCTCCATCTGCGGGTCGAAGTCGCCTTTAGTGAACGGGAGCTCGGTTGGGCTGAGCGCGGACTCCTCGATGCTCGGGATCTCGTCGGCCGCGAGCGTGATCGGGCGGTGCGCGTAAGAGCCGATCTCGAGCCCCGTCCCCTCCTGGCGCTCGTACATGTTCGTGTCCATGTCGCGCACGATCGGGTACTCGATCATCCCGGTCGTGTCCGCGAACCGCGGCGCCGGACCGATGTCGATCATCTGGTGGATCATCGGCGTGAGCGGGATCGATGCCCCGGCCATCCGCGCGATCCGCGGGCTCCAGGCGCCACACGCCACCACGATCCGCTCGGCCTCGATCTCGCCCTTCGTCGTCCGGATCCGCGCGACCGCGCCGTGCTCGACGTCGATCCCGAGCACCTCGGTGTTCGCGGAGACCGTGAGCCCCGCCTCCTGCGCGCGCTCGCGCATGATCGTGCCCGCCCGCAGCGAGTCGACGACGCCCGCGCCGGGGGTGTAGAAGCCGCCGAGGATCAGCCCGTCGTTGATGTACGGAACGAGCTCCTTGACCTCCTGCGGCGTCAGCAGCGAGACCGGCTCGATCCCCCACGACTTCGCGCTCGCCATCCGCCGCGTCAGCTCCTGCATCCGCTGCTCGTTGCGCGCGATCTCGATCCCGCCGCTCTCGATGAACACGCCGAGGTCCTTGTACTGGCGCATGCTCTCGAGCGTGAGCAGCGTCATCTCCTTGGAGTGATCGACCGGGAAGATGAAGTTCGACGCGTGTCCGGTCGAGCCGCCGGGGTTCGGCAGCGGCCCCTTGTCGATCAGCGTGACGTCCGTCTCCCCGAGCCTCGTCAGGTGATAGGCGAGGCTGTTGCCGACGATCCCCGCCCCGATGATCACCACGCGCTGGGATGCCGGCAGCCGCTGCGCAGAGTCTGCCGTGCTGGACACAGCCGGTGATATATCAGATGTGCGTCAGGGGCGTCAATGCGGCGCGGTCATGGCGCTGGCTCAGCACAGCCGCAGCGGCCAGCGGATCGTCTTGGTCGTGCGGTGCGGCGCGGTCACGACGAGCGTGGCGACGAGCGTCACCTTGGCGTGGTGCCGGCCCGCCGGGAACTTCAGCTCGACCGTGAACGGGTTGTGCTTCGCGGTGACGGAGCGACCGCGCCCGACCGCGAACAGGACACGCTGGACCACGGTCGGTGCGGTCGAGGTCGTCGCGAACACGAGCCTCGCCGGATTGCGCCGTCCCGCGAGCAGGCACGTCGGCACCCACACGGTCGCCACGCCGAACCCGAGCTTGAACGTCTTCAAGCGCGACGCGAAGCTCGGCAGAAGCCAGTTGCTCGCGCCGTTGACGACGTTGCCGTTCGCGTCGCAGACGATGAACGCCGCGTCCCCGGGCCCCACGCCGCAGTTGTGGACGATGCGCAGCGGGATCGTCACGGCGCCGGCGCTGCTGGCGTTGTGTGCCGACTCGCCACCGTACGACGCGCTCAGCGTCAGCAGCCTCGCTCCGTGGACGAAGCCGGTCGCGTCGGGGTTCGTGTGGTATCCGATCTTGCAGCTCGAGAGACCCGGCGTGGAGCTCGGGACCAGTTGGCAGCCCGCCGATGGACCTTCGCTCGAGCCCTTCGGCGTGTCCCACTTCCCCTCGATCGGCGACACGGTGAACGTGACCGTCCCGCCCACCGGTCGCGGCGCGGCCGAGCTGTCGCGCACGGTGACCGTGCAGATCGTCCCCGGGAGCATGTTGAGGGCGGTCCCGTCGACCGGTTCCTCGATCACGTCGAGTGACGAGGCCCCGCACGCCGCGCTCGTCGTGGTCGGCGACGATTGGCCCGCGTCGACGGCGATCGGCCCGCCGAGCGACCCCGATTCCCCGTCCTGCACGAAATGGCGGATGATCGAGCTGCCGTCGAGAGTCGAGCGGCCGATCCACCCGTCGTTGTCGTCGAAGTAGAGAAAGCCGCCGAACACGGCGAGGGCGGCGTTGTTGCCGACGCCGGTGATGAAGCTCTGGCTGACGCTCGCGGGGATCACCGCGCCCGTGGCATCGAGGTGCGCGTGCCCGATCGTCCACCCGCCGCCGGTGATCGGGTTGTTCGACCAGTACACGTCGGTTCCGGACGCAGCGACGCTCGTCGGATACGTCGCGCCCGAGATGAATGCCGCGCTCACGCCGGTCCCGTCGACGTTGGCTCGGCCGACCTTCCCGTCGTCGGTGTCGCTCCAGTAGACGCGCCCGCCGGCGACGGCCAGGCCGCCAGGTCCCTGGTTGAGGCCAAAGCCGCCCGGGCCACACGGCCGGTACACCGCGAGGAACTGGTCGTTTGGCGCCGAGCCGTCGATGCCCGCACGCCCGATCGTGCCGTTCGCGATGTCAGTCCAGAAGATGTGGGATCCGTCGACGGCGACCGAGCTCACGCTGGGCGTCTGCGGGAACGAGCCGCATGACGGGGTGGCCGCCGTGACGAACGCGCTGTTCAGCCCCGTGCCGCCCACCCCGACCCGCCCAATCTTCGCGTCGAAGCCGCCGGACCCGTACAGGTACGTGCCGTCGCTGACCACGTACTCGAACTGGGGGGTGCCGGGCACCGGCTGCACGTTGCTTGCGTCGAGGTTCGCCGATTCGAGACCGGCCAGCGCTTGCCCTGGCTGGACCACGCCGCTGCCACTTCCGGGCCAGTAGATGTAGGCGTTCGCCGATGCGGAAACCGACAGGGACAGCACGCCGGCGAGGATGGCGGTGCGGACGCCTCGGACGCGCGGTGAACTCATGCGTGTCTCATCAGTGCTGCCGGTAGCGCCTGGGCTCGCCGCGCGAGCGGACGACCGGGGTGCGTTGCGCGTTGTGGGCGAACGACGTGAGCTCGCTCACCATCGCCTGGATGTTCTTCGTGCGGGCGGGATCGGCGAGCGGCGCGATCAACACCGGTCCGCCGACGGAGTCGGCGAGCAATCCGTCCTTGACCGCCGCGAGGGCGGCTCCCGTCACGCCGAGGCGCGCGAGCGCCGCCTTGAGGTCAGCGGGGAGGCCACCGGCGAAGACGGCGGCCTGAAGCGCAGCCACGTCGCCGGCGCTGACGATCACCTCGGCGGTACCGGTCGCGCTGAGCGCCGCGGCTGCGGAGGCGCGCAGCGACGGGACGCGCCGCAGCGCTTGCGCCGCCTTGTTTGCGAAGCCGGCCGCCGCGAACACCTGCGTGCGGGCGGCGGCGTCGTCGTTATGCCTGAGCGCACCGCGCGCTCGTGCCAGTGCGGTGCCGGCGGCGAGCACCAGCGCGAACCCCTGGGCCTCGGTATTCAGCAGCGACTGAAGCGCCGCCGCCGCGCGCGGGTCCAGGCCCGTGCCCGACGCGAGCCTCGGGACCGAGGGCCGCGGCGCGGCGACCCTGCGGCGGTACGCGCTGTCGACGTCGACGCCGCCGAACGCGCTGCCCGCGGCCAACCCCTGTGCGTTGAGCGCTCCGAGCGCCAGCAGCGCGGCGTCGAGCGGCGTCGCGGCCGCAGCCCGGGCGCGATCCCCAGCGTGACCGCCGCCCCGGGAGGCGGCCGTCTGGTTGACCGAGTCGCCGAAGCCGGTGAAGGCATCGAACAGACTCGGCCACTTCGTCGGCGGCGGCGGCGAGACGCAGCTGTTCCCAGAGCAGACCGTGCCGCCTTTGCAGCACACCACTCCGCATGTCTGACCGACGTCGCAGACGCATTCCTCCCCGTCGTGGTGCCAGCCCGTCCGGCATTTCTGCCGACAGCCCGTCCCGCGTAAGAAGCCGAGATCGACGCACTCCTCGTCCTTCTTGCAACAGTCCTCGCCACACATCTGGTTGAAGCACACGCAGCTGTTGAAATCGGTCCCGCACGACTCCGTCGGGTGGCAGCACCAGCCGCGGATGGCACTCGACTGCCCGGCGGGGACGCAGCCGTTTGTGACGGTCACCTGCTTTGAGCAGAACTTCGTCTGGGTTTTGTTGAAGCCGGCCTGCTTCGCGTACACGTTGCACATCAGCGCGACGTCGTTGCAGATCGCCGGCCCGGCGCAGTCCCGCCAGGGATACGGGCAGGCGATCGCGCAGAACTCGTTGCTACAGCATGAGAGGCCGTCCGGGACGCAGACCCGGGTGCCGTGCGGGCCGGCGCAGACCGTCGGTCCACCGCCCGGGCACTCGCCCGCCGCGCGCGCCTGCCCCGCTCGCAGCAGCGACGCTGCCGCGACGGCCCCGCCGGCGGCCGCGAGCACGCGCCGGCGCGACACCGGCGTCACGAGCGCGCGGGCGAGCCCGTCGAACGCCGACTCCGTGCCGGCCGCGGTCGCCGTCGGCTTCGAGCGGCCGGCGGGCGGACGGGCCGCTGCCTGGAAGATGCCGGGCTCCTCGCCCGCCAGCCGGCGGGCGAACCGATCGACGCGGCGCTCGATCGTCCCGCTCACGTGCCGGCGCTCCTGATCGGGACCCGCGCGCCGGCCAGCGCGAGCACCGCCTCCGCACCGACCGCGACGCCGGAGGCCACCCGGCCGTCCGTGCGGAGCAGAACCGCGGATGGTGTCCCGGCGGCGCCGAACGCCTCGCCGGCCGTGAACTGCGGATCGAGCAGCACCGTCGAGCGGAAGCCGTCCTCGCGGGTCCGCTCGCGATCGCCCGAGGACACAACGAGGAGCCTCGGTCCGCTGCCGTTCGCCGCCGCCTCCCACGCGAGCAGATCCTCATGCATCCTCCGGCAATAGCCGCACCCGGGATTCCAGAACAGGACGAGCGTGTCGGTATCGGGAGCGGCGGTCAGCGGGGCCCGATCGCCGTCGAGCGAGGCGAGCTCGAGCGCCGGCACCGGCGCACCGATCGGGAGCCCGGGGACGTCGAGCACGCGGTGGACGAGCGCCTCGATCGCGTCGCGACCGGCGGCGATGTGGCTCACGATCGTTCCGTCGGCGCCGATCAGCACCGCGCTCGGCGTGCCGCTCGCCTCGTACGCGCCCTGCAGCGTGGCGCCCGTGTCGAGCAGGACGTGCTCGAGCGCGAGCTCCTGCGTCTCGGCGCGGACGTCCCGCGCCGCGCCGTCGCTCGCGATCGCAACGGTCAGCCACTCGGCGTGCTCGCGCTGCCACTCCACGAGCTCGGGCAACAGCGCCGCGCACGGAGCGCAGTGCGGGCTCGCGAACACGAGCATCAGCGGAACCTGCGGCGCGAGCAGATCGTCGAGCGAGACCGCCTCGCCGTCGACGTCGATGACGGCGAACGCCGGCGCCGGCGTCCCGAGCGCCAGGCCGGACTGCGGCGGGATGACCTCGAGCGTCGACGGTGGATCGGGTGGGACGTCGACGCCTGCCGAGCTGAGCGCCTGCTCGAGCCGGTCAACCCGGACGAGCACGCGCCCGTAGGAGCGCAGCAGCGTGACGAACGCGACGGCCCCGCCGGCGGCCAGGACGGCGATGACGATGCCGGCCACGGCCGCGACGAGGGCGGTGCCATGGAGGCCGGCGACCCACGCGATCGCGCTCGGGCCACCGCCGCCGAGGATTGTCGCGAGCGCGATCGCGGCGAGCACCGCATTGCGTACGAGCGTCCGCGGGCCGGCCGGCGCCGAATGGAGCTGGCCGAAGCAGTGGCAGTCAGGCGCGCGGCCTCGCGCGAGATTGAGCGCGATCGCGATCCCGAAGCCGACCAGCAGACCCACAGCGAGGATCGCGCCGGCTACCGCGGTCGCCGCTGGGAGCAGCAATGCCGCGGCGGCAAGCTCGGCGAGCGGAATGACCAGCGCCAGCGGGGCCGCGAGCGCCGCCGGCGCGCCGAATGCGGTGACGGCCGCGCGCGTGCCGGCGCGATCGGTCAGCTTTGCGAAGCCCGCGACGGCGAACACGGCGCACAGGCCGAGTCGAGCGATGAGGAGCAGTGCGTCCGTCATCTCATCGGCCGATCCGTGCCCCGCGCAGCGTCTTCATCGCACACCGTCCGCGGGCAGGACCGGCCACTCCTCCTCCTGCTCGGCCCGGATCGACTCGAGCGTCGCGATCAGCGACGCGTACCCCGTGAACTCGTGCGGTTGCGCATCGACCAGCCCGACCTGGCCCGAAACCGGCTCGCCGTCGACGTCGAGGTCGAGATGCAGGTGCATCCGGCGGTCCCCCATGTGCGCGGATCGTCGGTCAACGGGACACCCGTTCGCATCGGCGCCGACCACCAACATTGCCACCAACATTTCGTCGCTCACACCCCCGCCGGCGCGCGGGGCACCTCCGACAGCATGCGCTCGAGCTGATCGCGCGAGGCGATGCCGAGCTTCTGGTACGCGTGATGCAGGTGCGCCTCGACCGTTCGGACGGTCACGAACAACGCCTGCGCGATGTCCTTGTTCGCCATCCCGTCGGCCGCCATCCGCGCCACGCGCAGCTCACTCGAGGTCAGCGCCTCCACGCCCGCCCGGACGATCTTACGCGGCCGCGCTCCGGTCGCGGTCAGCTCCGTGTGTGCGCGTTCGGCGAGCGGCAGGGCGCCGCACGCGCGCGCTGCGGCGAGGCCGTCGCGGAGCGGCGGGCGGGCGTCGGCGAGCCGACGCGCCCGCCGCAGGGCGCACCCGAGCTCGACGAGTGCGCGCGCATGCTCGAGCCGTGCTTCGGACGCGCTCAGCAGCCGGACCGCCTCGTCCAGCAGCTCCAGCGCGCGCCCCGTGCCATCGAGCTGACCGGCCGCACGAAGCGCGATTCCGAGCGACCGGCCGGAGCCGTAGCGCCGGCACTGCCGGAGCTCCGCCTCGATCAGCTGCCGGGCCTGGTCCCGCTCGCCGAGCGCGAACAGCGCCTCGGCGGCCGGCGGGCGCCATTGCAGCGGTCCGGGGGTG
>Ga0335069_10016913_pt1 | contig 10169 bp, 11 predicted proteins | sample Lox_Sample_11_FD_206714 | JGI IMG/M metagenome (GOLD analysis project Ga0335069, IMG submission 206714) | Soil microbial communities from Loxahatchee National Wildlife Refuge, Florida, United States - Lox_Sample_1.1 | ecosystem: Environmental > Terrestrial > Soil > Wetlands | place: USA...
GGCGATCCAGAACATCTGCCAGTTATTTCAGCAAATATGCCGACGAAGGTTTACATTTATGCCATCGCTTCGAGCACTTCCTTGAAAGACGGCAAAGCGGACCAGCGCGATTTCGTGCTCTATCCGCCAAGTCTGCTTCACCGTACCCGAGAGGCGGCTCTCCAGTATTCAAGCCCAGTGGATGAGGAGCGAATTCGGAACTGGATAAAGTTCGATGGTCCTAGGTAGCTGAGTGGCGAACGTCACGTTTGGGTCGAATGCGGACGTTCGATCGAAAATCGACAATTGCATTTAAAACACGGAAAAACACGCTCTCGGCCCCAGGCAAGACAACCTAACAACAGCAAATTTCTCACGAAATCCGTGGGAAATCAGTCGGGCTTCGTTTTCTTTCCTCGAGGCAGCGGATCATACCAACTGCGATTGCCAGACTCTTCAATTGCCAAAATCCAACCGCCATCGAATGACTTCTGAGAGACTCCGAATTTCTCCATCGCGATCTGGCGCAGAACCGACTTGGTCGCGGGCTTAGCCGACATTCCCGATCGTGCTTTCGCTAATGACCGCTTCGGGTCGTAAGCGGACGTTCAGTAACGCGCTCGCGGCAACTGGGGCCGAGTGGCTCCTTTGGGTGGAAACCGGACGTTCCGTCACGCCCGATCCGCAGTGCAACGCGATCAGATCGGTGAACCCGGAACGTCCGACCTACGTATGCGATTCCGAAGAGGTGAAGATTGTTGGCCGCGTGATCTGGGTGGCGAGGCGCATATAGCGGCAAAAAGCAATCAGTGCGCGGGAGTGATCACAACTTCGATCTGCGCTACAGGAGAGTTGCTGATTTGAAGCGTCAGCGGCTTGTTTACCAGCGTGAATCTCACACTCTTGCTTAAGCCCGGACAATTCGCGTCACCAGTGTGCGCCGACGACGAAGCCAGCGCGCCGTCCTGAATGACGTCGATCCACGCCTCGCTGGACAACGAGATCAAGAAATCGCCCGCGTCAGGCGCAGGTAGATTAGCAAAACCTGCAAACTTCGTCGGATCGGTTGGTTTCTGCGAGGCGTGCGGAAGGGTTATTTGCGCACCGGGCTTGAGCAAAAACGTCATCGCTCCGGCGGGAAGCGTCTCCAGGGTGGCGCCGGAGGGTACTTGTTGCGTCGTTCCTTGGAGCAGAGCGCGCTCCTTGTCGAGCGGCCACGCCAACTTGCTGCAAATTGGATCCGCCAAGGCCGGCGAGGCGAATACCATCGCCAACAGTAAGATGGATGGACTGACCTTCATCGTAGGAACCTACAACGCAATCTGCGAGCGGAACGCGAAGGTGGAGAAATTTTGCCCCACATCGGCGTTATTCAGAACGCCATGCCCAAACCCGGCTGGTATCGTGCCAATCCTGCGTATCTGGGCATCCTGCCACTGCAGCGAGAATTTCAAAACGCTGTTGGGATACCAGTTCAGTGCAGCCGTGAAGATCCCCTGATCGCCACCGCGAATGCCGCCGACCGGAACAACGTGACCGAGTATGCCCGGGTTGTCGTTCAGGTTGAGGTCGCTGTAGCGCGCCGCGATTTCCCATGCGCCAGGTCCCCAGCCATCGAGCGAGAACGGAACACGAGGCTTCGGGTTTGAGAACGAGCCATTCGAAACGTTGTAGGGGCGGCTCTCGCCGGTGATGATCCAGCTGGCCTGTGCATACCAACCCTCAAAATTGAGCGACGGAGCGCCAGCCGCAGCCTGGTCCAGGCCGTAACCGAAATAGCCCGCCTGCGTATAGACGTTTCGCCATTCGGCCGCACCTTCGAGGCCATAGTTCCAGGCGCTCTTGGTGTTGATTGCTCCGGTCGAGACAAGCTTGAGGCTGTTGTCGTCAATCGTGAGTTCTGGCGGGTCCTGCAGAGTGATGTTTTGCGCAGACCCTGCGCCGGCCGTCGCGTCGCCGCCATGGAATACATATGTGCCAGCCACGGAAGCCAGGAGCTTCCAGTCATTGTCAGAGTAGAAGACATCGCTGACGCGACCGACCAAAGCCTGCTGCTCGTCGAAGAACAGGCTCGTATCGGCCACCTTTCCGCCGGTATAGGCGGCTGATGCAAACAATGACTCGCCCGCGTAGATAATTCCAATGCCATCACGGCCGTCGCCGCCCGCAAGGCTGCGCGACAGGTCTGAAGGCGCGTTGCGCTCCAGGAAGATCACGTCGGCGGCGCCGGTCGCATCTTCGAGGTTTGCACTCCACGGATAGGCGCCGACACGGAACGCAAAGGGCGCGAGCCCGGCGTATTCGACATAGGCCTGCTGGACGCGGCCCTGTAGTTCATTGCCGCTCGAAACGCCGCTGCCGAACTCATAGTTGAAATAGTAGTTCCAGTCGCCGAACACTTTACCCTGGACGCCCAACTGCGCGCGCCGAAAGTTAGAGCCGCTGGAGAGATCAGGTCCGTTCGCGGCGGCGAGCTGGAGCGCATGTGCGCTCTGCATAAAGTAGCCCGTGTCGTACTGGCCGAGCACGCGGATCGCCAGTGAGAAGCGGCCATCCGCTGAGGTTACGCTAGGTCTCCCGCCAGCGATGCTCCAGACAGGCTGATCAGCCTTCTCGACCCGCGTGCGATCTTCAAGCGCGGCAAACTTGCTGACCAGATCGTTGATGGCCACTTGCTGCTGCGCGACATGCGTCTCGACCGACTCGGGCACCGGCCGCGGCGGAGTCGATTCGGCAGTTTCCGCTTCGACCGGCGGGACGTTGACGCCCTTGCGGTGAAGCGCGCTTTTCAATGCGGTTATTTCACCGCGCTGAGCAGCGATCTGCTTCTGCTGCAGCTCCATCATGTGCTGCAGTGCGTCGAGTCGCTTCAAAATTGCCGCGTCGTCGGCAAATGCCGGTGTGGTCGCAAAGACGAAGGCCGTACCAGCGAGAAAAGCGTTGCGCAGGCTCATGGGCGCGCTCCCAGAATGATGAAGCCGTCCTTCTCAAAAATTGCCGTTGCCTCAGGGCCGCTCAGAAAGTCCAGGAATGACTTGGCGTCCGGTTTGGCATCGCGCGTGAGCGCTGCGGGATAGACGATCGCGGCGTGCGTGCTATCGGGGAACGTTCCGACGACGTGGACGCGTTTTTCCCCGAGGGCGTCCGTCGTGTACACAATGCCAAGAGGCGCTTCGCCGCGGGCAACATATGCAAGTGCTACGCGCACATTCTCAGCATTGACAGTGTGATTGACCACGCTGTTCCAGACACCAAGTGTGGTCAGAGACGTGCGTGCGTACTTGCCCGCCGGTACCGTATCAGGATCCGCGATTGAGAGCCGTCCGCCGTGCAGCGCCCCGAGCAAGTCGAAATGCGGTGCAATTGTAATCGAGACATTTGCATCGCTGGGAGCGATGAGTACCAGGTGGTTACCGAGCAGATTTTTACGAGTCTCATGGGCGATCAGACCCCGACTATCCAAATACTCCATCCAGTCCGTGTCGGCGGAGATGAAGATGTCGGCACCGCCTGACGCCTCAATCTGGCGTGCCAGCACCGACGAGGCCGCGAAGGAAAGTGACGGCAACGCGCCTCCTTTGGCCTGATAAGCCTTGCCGACGTCAGTCAGTGCGTCCGACAACGATGCAGCGGCAAAGACTTTTACGCCTGCTGCGAATGCGGTTGCTTGGAGCGAAGCCGCCAGCACGACGGCAAGCGCCAATATGCGCGTGATCTTAAGGCCCATGGTCCCCCCGGGGTCAACTATTCGGGCCGTGATATACCACAAAATACAACGAGTCGAGCTTTGACCTAACCGGCCATTCCTCGCGCCTAGCGGCCTGCTCAGGTTCGCGCCTTTGCTCCCAAGGAACGGTGCTTTGCTTTTGCTTGAAGCCGACGTGAAGACTTGGTCCTTGCCATACGCGACAGAGCGCTCAGCTCCGACTTGAGGGACTGCGCCGCCTGCGCTTCTATTCGACGATATTGGCGGATGACCTCAAGTCCCGTATCCGTCAGCTGGGTGCCGCCTCCCTTGTGTCCGCCGGTCTCAGCCGCAAGCACTGGGGCGCCCATCATTCCCTCGACGTCGTGAAGCAGGAGCCAAGCTCGCCGATAGCTCATATCCATAGCAATTGCGGCAGCGCGAATTGAGCCTTTTTCACAGATCAGCTCCAACAACCGGACCTTTCCAGGTCCGAGAGCGCTGCCGTTCTCGAATTCAATCTTGATGTTCAAGCGTGCCATTGGATGCAGATTGCGCCACGCGTCGCGGAACGTCTAGGCATTTTGGAACATATGTCAGCGGGGTGCCGTCTGGCACATTGTTCAGTGCAATCGAGCTGACTTGCTGTGGGGACAGCGCCTGGGCCGCCCCCGCTCTCAGACCAAGCCGAAGCTTGCGTTGCTATGCGCGTGCCATGTTTATCACTTGCAGCTGCGTGAACTCTGCAAGCCCTTCTTCGCCCATCTCAACTCCGAACCCTGACTGCTTCGCGCCACCGAATGGGACGTTGGGTGCGAGATCAATGTGCTTGTTGATCCACACGGTTCCAGCGTCCATACGCTCAGCGAGCGCATGCGCCCGATCCAGGTCTGATGACCAAATCGAACCACCCAGCCCATAAGGCGAGGCGTTCGCGCGAGCCAGTGCATCTTCAGCATCGGTGTATTTGATCACAGGCAGAACAGGCCCAAATTGTTCTTCGTCTACCAGACGGGTGCCGTCAGATATGTCGCGAACGATTGTGGGGCGAATGAAATATCCCTTGGTCGGAGCTTGTGAATTGTTCATTACCGTTCCGTGCTTTCGGGCGTCCTCAAGGATTTCCTTTACCTTTTCGAACTGCATCTTGTTCTGGAGCGGCCCAAGCTGGGTTCCCTGTTCAAGGCCATCACCGACAACAGCAGATTCGGCGAGCGCCGCAAGTTCCGTGCACATCTGGTCGTAAATCGACTCATGCACATAGAGCCGCTTCATTGCGATGCAGACCTGGCCGCTGTTTTGGAACGCCCCTGCAAAAATCTTTGGCGCAGCTGTCTTGGGATCGACGTCATCCAAAACGATTCCTGCGTCGTTCCCGCCCAGTTCGAGGGTGATGCGCTTCAAAGCTTCTGCCGCTCCCGCCATGACTTTCTTGCCGGTCGCGGTGGAACCCGTAAATGAGATCTTCCGTACGTCGGGATGCTTGGTTAGCTCTCCACCAAGATCGTTCGCATCTGTAATAACGTTGATGACGCCTTTGGGGACGATGTCCTTGACAAGTTCGAAGAGCCTAAGTGTCGCCAGCGGAGTCGTCGGCGCGGGCTTGATCACCATCGTGTTACCTGCGAGCAGGGCGGGCGGCACTTTAAAGCCCATCAAAATGAGCGGAAAATTCCAGGGAACGATTGCACCGATCACGCCAAGCGGTTTTCTCCGCAGCTCAACCAACTTTCCTTCGCTATCCTCGATTATCTTGTTGGGCAAATCTAACGAAGTGAAATAGCGGAAGAATGCCGCAGTACCGTAAACTTCGCCTGTCGCGTCCGCGAGAGGTTTGCCTTGTTCCTGAGTTAGCAGCCGAGCCAATTCGGGCGCGTCCGCCTCGATGACGTCAGCCATCGCGCCCAGAACGCGTTTGCGCTCAGCGATCTGCGTTGCGCTCCAGGCGGGGAAAGCCGCCTTTGCCGCCGCAACAGCTTTGTTCAACTGCGCCTTGGAGGCTCTAGGACATTTCGCCAGAACCTCTTCGGTTGCGGGATTGACTACGTCCATTTCAGAATCGCCGTCTTCTAAGCGGCCGTCGATCAAGAGCTTAAAACCTACCATTTTGCCCACCTCCGTAGTGCGCGGTTCCAAACTGAACCTAGCATTTTTTGGCTAGTCAGATCGTGATATTTACACGAATATAACGCCCTGCGAAGCCCGTGATCGCGAGGGGAATGTCTGGTATGTCGAACGACATCGTTGCGGAAACTTTGACAAAATTCGAGGTTACGCCCGACGGTGCGCACGTTCGTTTTCATGCCAAAAGCCCTGAGGGCAGCCCAGTTTCGATGAGCTTGCCGACAGAATGCCTTACTCAGATGCTCATGACGCTTCCAAGAATTGCCCTCGAAGCACTTCAAAAGCGGCACAGCGACGAGAGCCTGCGAATTGTCTATCCGGCAGGCAGCTGGCGGGTTGAGCAAAGCGTCCAGTCGGAAAATACATTCATCGTGACGTTTGGAACGCCTGATGGCTTCGAGGTCTCGTTTGGAATCGAAATCGGCAAGCTCAGGGCAATCCAAGCCGCATTCAAAAACGCCACGGATCAAGTGCCGTCGCAATCCGCGTTGCTGAACTAAGGAATAGTGGAGATTGCCATGCCTCTCGCGCAAGCACCTATCGACTCGCCCTTCGGAGCGCGCTCCGTAGCCAGCGAGGTCGTTCAGGGCATCAACCTACAAGGTAAAACTGCCATCGTGACCGGCGCTTCGTCAGGTCTAGGTCTCGAGACCGTCCGGGCGCTCGCGAATGCAGGCGCCCGTGTGATCATGCCTGTACGCTCGCTTGAAAAGGGCGAACGAGTTGCCGCCGGTCTTCGGAGATCCACGGACAACCGTCAGATTGATATTGCCCCATTAGACCTAGCCGATTTTGAAAGTGTTCACTCGTTTGCCGATCGATTTCTGGCGACAGAAGAACCGCTCCATATCCTCATAAACAATGCTGGAATTATGGCGGGACCAGAACGCCGAATTGACGCCGGTTTAGAATCGCAATTCGGCACGAATCATCTCGGTCACATGATTCTGGCGTGTCGGTTGGTGCCGGCGCTGCTCAGAGCTGGTCGCGCGCGCGTTGTCTGCCTTTCGTCGATCGGACATCGCAGGTCGCCGGTCAACTTTGACGACCCGAATTTTGAAAAGCGCCCCTATGACAAGTGGGAGGCGTACGGCCAGTCGAAGACTGCCAACTCGCTCTTCGCAGTCGAATATAACCGGCGGCTCGAAGCTCGAGGCGTGACCGCCTATGCAGTTCACCCCGGCGGTATTATGACTGAACTGCAGCGCGACCTGTCGAGCGATGAGATTAAAGCATTCGGGTGGGTCGACGATAACGGTAAGGTCAACGAGCGATTTAAGTCTCCGGCGGGAGGCGCGGCGACCGCAACGTGGTGCGCAACATCAGATCTTCTGGGCGGCGGTGGCGGAGTTTATTGCGAAGACTGCAATATCGCGATTGCAGTTCCGGCGAGCGACAATGGATTTTCAGGCGTTCGACCATGGGCAGTTGACCCAGGCGCCGCTAGGTTGCTCTGGGACCTTTCCGAGTCGATGCTTGATGAACGATTTGCGGTCTAGGCGCTATCCGCGAACTGCGCGCAACCCAGGCAACAACGTCTAATTTCCGATCATCACGTCGGGAGCTTTGATGACAGCAATAGCCTTGTCGCCAGTCTTGCGCCTTCCCGCATCGCTTTGGCCTGACGGATATTTTGTACCAGCTTGATTGAGACTAATTCATCGGCGCTGCTCCTTCCAGACCCGCCTTCAACGGAGCAAATGTTTGTGGCGCCGGCGGCCTATAGCCGAGCGCGGAGTGCGGGCGGATCGCGTTGTAGTGTCGGCGCCATTGCTCGATCAGCACCTGTGCTTCCCTGAGGCTGTAGAAGACCTCGCCGTTCAACAGCTCGTCGCGCAGCTTGCCGTTGAAGCTTTCGCAGTAGCCATTCTCCCATGGGCTGCCAGGCTCGATGTACAGAGTTTTGGCGCCGACGTTCGCCAGCCATTGTCGTACAATCTTGGCAGTCATCTCGGGGCCGTTATCGGATCGGATGTGTTCGGGGATGCCACGCACGAGCATGACGTCGGCCATGGTCTCCAGAACTCCTAGGCTGTTGATCCGGCGCGCCACGCGGATCGCCAGGGGTGTTGTCAGATTAACTCAGCGCGCAACCTAGGCGCGAAAATGAAGCAAATCATTTCAATAGGCTGAGCGTTCGCTCATTCACAAAACTCAACCCAGAGTCACTTAACCTGACAACACCTCGTCCGGTCCCTCGGAGTTTTGGGATCTACTGTCGCTCAGTGTGGGATATCCTACGCCTGAAAAGATGGCTCGGGTGCGCCAGGGGTATCGCGAGGAGCTCGGATGCGGCCTTATCGCGGCCGGGTTGGATGGTTGCCTGGTGGGAGCGATTGGATATCGAGACAGCGCCGGCGGCGTTGAAGTGAAGCACCTCGCGGTACGACCCGACAAGCGTCATTCCGGAATAGCCCGCGCACTGATCCAAGGTGTGATTGCAACGTCTCCCGGCAAGGAGCTTTTCGCTGAAACTCATGACGGGGCGGTGGGTTTTTACAACCGTCTTGGATTTCACTCCGAACCTCTAACTCGAAACCCAGGTACGGAGACGCGCTGGAAATGCCGTCGCCAGACTAACGTCGAGGAATAGCAACCGCGAGCGCCCGCTTTGGGTCGAAAGCGGAAATTCCCATTTGTATTGCCTCACACCCGCAGCTTCTAAAGCTTCTACTGAAGCGAAAATCGCCCTGTGTCCCCAACGCCCTGCCTCAGGCCGTCCAGCTCTCGGCTGATTTCTCGGATTGGTTACACGGATTGCAATATGCTGCGTTGACAGTTCATCCATGTCCGCGTTCGTTCAACACTGTCGCTCTTCGCGTTTAGCCAACAATTTCAAGGTGCGTTCAACTCCCTCACGAACCGCAGACCCGAACGACGCGCGAAGCTCTTCGTCCAGCGTTAGTCGATCCCTCAAAGTGCGCGGGAGCTCGAGCTGCACTCCCATTGAACGTCTTCCCCTATTGCAGATGTTCATAGGACTTGTTGCTGGAAAGGCGTGTCCATTCTGTTTCACCACAAATCCAGCGCGACACAGCGCAGTGGAAATCGATTCTCTCAATTGAATATCAAGGCCCCCTAGCCACACACCTTGATCATCGTCGGCATCATGTCGACCATGCACGGCGACAACAATGTCCGACGACTTCACTAAATCGAGGCAGCGAGGCTCGTCAAAGTTTGACGACGTAATGTGCAGGTCTCTGTGAGGCCTGTCCTCAGCTAAACCTTTGAAGCAGTACAGACTGAAGTCTTTGGCGGCAATTGACTCAGCAAGTTGAGACGTTCCTGGTTCGATGTAGCCTCCGTGAGGCGCAATTATCGACACTTTGTTCGATCGATCGTTGACGACGATCTGATAGTCCCGGCCCTGAGTCTCTTCGGCGGCCAACTGCGCGAAGCCATCGTATTTGTCGGACATCCCAAGCTCAGCCAATCGGATCTTGTTGACGCTATATAAGGTCCTCATGAACTTCAATTCACGATAACCTCAAGGGATTATCCCAACCTCATGACCTTCCAACAAATTGTTAACGACCGCGCACTATGCTGATTCGGCACCTCATCTTGCCTGGTGGCGTGCTGCCCAGCGGAAAACTCTGACGGTCGGTCGATGTTGGATCCTGCTTTTGCCAACGACACTCAAAGCGAGGCGATCGCGCTGCTGGTAGCGGTGGTGACCTTTCTTTTCGTCACAATTCTCTCAACACTATTCCTACGACGTAATAGCCGACGCCGATATCGTTCCCGACATGCATCTTCGCAGCGCGATGGATACGAAACGGACCTGAGGGACGTCGGGCAGCAGCTGCGTGCTGTTATGGCTGCTTCGTTTGAAAAACGGCAGTTGATGAGTCCATCAGAGTATCGGGTCTTTAAGATCTTGGAGGATTGTTTGGACGAAGCGCGAATGGGCTACCGCGTTTTCGCACAAACCTGTCTTGGTGAAGTGCTACGATCGGCCGACTCCAAAGCCTATCGGTCAATCAACAGCAAGCGAGTTGACATTCTCGTAGTTGATCGACGCGGTTTGCCAGTTGTCGCTGTCGAATACCAGGGGGCTGGCCACTATCAAGGCAGTGCAGCAGCGCGTGACGCCATCAAGAAGGAGGCTTTGCGCAAAGCTGGGGTCCGGTATGTAGAAGTCACACCGAACGACAGCGACGAACAAATCCGAAGCCGAGTGCGCGAGCACCTTAGTTGGCCTGTCGCAGCCACCGTCAGACGCGATCGTGCGCAATTAGCGGATACAAGTGATTCAGAACTCGAAACATCATGTGGCCGATCGATCTAATCGACTTGGCTTGCCGCTGGGACTAGCCGCGTCGCTTGCAGCGGATGACATTCAAGCGTTCGGCCGCTATTCGACCGGATTCAATCC
>Ga0335069_10016915_pt1 | contig 10168 bp, 10 predicted proteins | sample Lox_Sample_11_FD_206714 | JGI IMG/M metagenome (GOLD analysis project Ga0335069, IMG submission 206714) | Soil microbial communities from Loxahatchee National Wildlife Refuge, Florida, United States - Lox_Sample_1.1 | ecosystem: Environmental > Terrestrial > Soil > Wetlands | place: USA...
GGATGCCGAATACCGCGAGCGTGTGCTGCCGCACGGCGTGCGCCGCATCGCGATCGAAGCGGGCGTGACCAGCTTCTGGCACAAGTACGTCGGTCTCGAGGGCGGCGTGGTCGGGATCGACACGTTTGGCGAGTCGGCGCCGGCAGGCGTGCTGTTCAAGCACTTCGGCTTCACCGTCGAGAAGGTGGTCGAGACGGCGAAGGCCGTTCTGGCATAAGCAGCCCCGGCTCGGCGCGCGTCAGACGCGCGCCGCGCCGCGACGCTGCATGAAACGAATTTTTTCAGCCATCAGGAGATAGACATGACGATCCGCGTTGCAATCAACGGATACGGCCGTATCGGCCGCAACACGCTGCGTGCGTTCTATGAAAACGGCAAGAAACACGATCTCGAGATCGTCGCGATCAACGACCTGGGCGACGCGAAGACCAACGCGCACCTGACCCAGTACGACACCGCGCACGGCAAGTTCCCGGGCGAAGTGTCGGTGGACGGCGACTACCTCGTCGTCAACGGCGACCGCATTCGCGTGCTGGCGAACCGCAACCCGGCCGAGCTGCCGTGGGGCGAGCTGGGCGTCGATGTCGTGCTGGAATGCACGGGCTTCTTCACGACGAAGGAAAAGGCGAGCGCGCACCTGAAGGGCGGCGCGAAGAAGGTGATCATCTCGGCACCGGGCGGCAAGGACGTCGACGCGACGGTCGTCTACGGCGTGAACCACAACGTGCTGAAGGCCGAGCACACGGTCATCTCGAACGCATCGTGCACGACGAACTGCCTCGCGCCGCTCGTCAAGCCGCTGAACGACAAGATCGGCCTCGAAACCGGCCTGATGACGACGATCCACGCGTACACGAACGACCAGGTCCTGACCGACGTGTACCACGAAGACCTGCGCCGCGCGCGCTCGGCGACGCATAGCCAGATCCCGACCAAGACGGGTGCGGCGGCTGCGGTCGGCCTCGTGCTGCCGGAACTGAACGGCAAGCTGGACGGCTACGCGATCCGCGTCCCGACCATCAACGTGTCGGTCGTCGACCTGTCGTTCATCGCGAAGCGCGACACGACGGTCGAGGAAGTCAACGCGATCATGAAGGAAGCGTCGGAAGGCGCGCTGAAGGGCATCCTCGGCTACAACGAAGCGCCGCTGGTGTCGATCGACTTCAACCACAACCCGGCCTCGTCGACGTTCGACGCGACGCTGACCAAGGTGTCGGGCCGTCTCGTCAAGGTGTCGAGCTGGTACGACAACGAGTGGGGCTTCTCGAACCGCATGCTGGATACGGCGATCGCACTCGCGAACGCGAAGTAATCCCGCGCAACGGCCGGCCGCCGCGAGGCGGCCGCCGGCGCGACCGAGCCCGGTCCGGCGTCAGCCGGCCGGGCTTTTTTTGCGCGCGCTCAGCGGCCCGGCGTCGGGAAGTGGATGCCAGCGCGCTGCGCGGCGTTCGAGATGTGGGCCTCGATCGCGAGGCCAGCCGCGGCCGGGTCGTGGGCGATTAGCGCGTCGAGAATCGCGCGGTGCTCGTGGTAGGTGGTCAGCACCAGATCGCGCCGGTAGAACGGCATGCGCTGGCTTTCCTTCATGATGTCTGCGCTGCCGCGCAGGATCGACTCGATCGCGGCATTGCCAGCGAGGCTGACGATCCGCATGTGGAAATCGAAGTCGAGTTGCGACGCGTCGTCGAGCGCATTGCCGGTCAGCGCCGCGTGCAGCGCCGCGATGTTGTCCTCGAACCAGGCGATGTCTCCGTCGGTGACGACGCGCGCGGCCATCCGTGCCGTGAAGCCTTCGAGCGCATAGCGCATCTGGTAGGTGTCGGGCAGCGACGACTGGCCGGCGAAGCGCCACGCGTGGCCGGCCGACGCCTGCGCGCTTTCGACGTAGACTCCCTTGCCCGCGCGAATGCGCAGCATGCCGAGCGCTTCGAGCGTCGACAGCGCCTCGCGCAGCGACGCGCGGCTGATCGCCAGTTCCTCGGACAGCTGGCGCTGGGCCGGCAGCAGGCTGCCGACCGGGTAGACGCCGGTCTCGATCCGGTCGCGGATCGTCGCGATCGCGGCGTCGGTCACGGTGTGTGGAACGTTCTTCATGATGTCGTCGAAGGCTGGTCTGACCAGCATTGTAATCCGCGCGTGCGGCGTGCGGCCGTGCCCCGGGAAAGCCATGATCCGCTCGGCTTCGGCGGCCCGACAGCGGCTGCGAAAGGGTTGGGTAATCCCTATTTTGTTCTCGCTTGACGTGCCGATATCGGCTTCCTACCATCCAGTATGACCTGACTGGTCATACCAGTATGAACAGACGAAACTGCAACCGTTGGACCGGGAGAGCGTCGTGTCGAAATTCTTCAATTCGCTGTTTGGTCGGGTCGTCATCGCATTGGTCGTCGGGGTCGCGCTCGGCGCGTGCTTCCCGCAGTTCGTCGAGTCGCTGCGGCCGCTCGACGACGGCTTCCTGAAACTCATCAAGATGGTCATCGGCCCGATCGTGTTCTGCGTGGTCGTCAGCGGGATGGCCAACGCGGGCGACCTGAAGAAGGTCGGCCGGGTCGGCCTGAAGGCCGTCGTCTACTTCGAGGTGATGACCACGCTCGCGCTCGCGATCAGCCTCGTGCTCGCGTGGCTCACGCGGCCGGGCGCCGGGATGAACGTCGATCTGCATTCGCTCGACGCGGCGTCGCTCGCGTCGTACGCAAAGAACGCCGAAAGCCTGAAGGACACGGCCGGCTACCTGCTGAAGATCATCCCCGAGACGGCGATCGACGCGTTCGCGAAGGGCGACATCCCGCAGATCCTCGTGTTCTCGGTGCTGTTCGGCTCCGCGCTGTCGCTGCTCGGCGACAAGGCCCGCCGCGTCAACGGCCTGATCGTCGTGCTGCTGGTGTCGCTCGTCACGTCGAAGGGCGCGCACGGCATCCCCGGCTCGGCGATCGTGATCCTCGCGGCGACGCTGTCGGCGATTCCCGCGATTCCCGTGCTCGGCCTCGTGCGGATCCTGCCGGTCGACTGGTTCGTCGGCATCGCGCGCGCGCTGACCAATCTGCTCGGCAACTGCGTCGCGACGGTCGTGGTCGCCGTGTGGGAAAACGACATCGACAAGGCGCGCGCGAAGCGCGTGCTGGATCAGGAGCTGCGCTACGTGCCGGCCGGCGAGCCCGCGCCGCTCGCGGGCGACGGGGCCCACGCAGTCTGATCATTCCCGCTATATTGGTGCCGGCGCCGTGCGCCGGCAGTTCAGTCAAAAGTCCCCAGGAGACGACATGGCAGCCCCGATTCCCGACCCGAACGCACCCGTCTTCACGCGCCGCTACATGAACCTCGCCGATCCGCGCATCGGCGCGAAGGCGCTGTTTGCGAGCGACGAGTTCTTTGCGCCGAAGGAGCGCATGCTGAACCCGGAGCCGGCCGTCTTCATCCCCGGCAAATACGACGACCACGGCAAGTGGATGGACGGCTGGGAGACGCGCCGCAAGCGCACCGCCGGCCACGATTTCTGCGTGGTCCGCCTCGCGCGGCCCGGCGTGATCCACGGCGTGGACCTCGACACCAGCCATTTCACCGGCAACTTCCCGCCCGCTGCATCGATCGAGGGCTGCATCGCCGACGGCGACATGCCGCCCGACAACGCCGAATGGCGCACGGTCGTCTCCGCGACGACGCTGCAGGGCAACCAGCACCACTACGTGCCGGTCGCCGATCCGCACGCGTATACGCATCTGCGCGTGAACCTGTACCCGGACGGCGGGCTCGCGCGGCTGCGCGTGTACGGACAGCCGCAGCGTGACTGGAGCCGCGAACCGCAGCGCGAGCCGGTCGATCTCGCCGCGATCGAGAACGGCGGCTATCTGGTGGCCGCGAACAACCAGCACTTCGGCGTGGCCTCGCAGATGCTGATGCCCGGGCGCGGCGTCAACATGGGCGACGGCTGGGAGACGCGGCGGCGCCGCGAGCCGGGCAACGACTGGGCGATCGTCGCGCTCGCGCGGCCGGGTATCATTCGCCGCGTCGAGGTCGATACCGCGCACTTCAAGGGCAATTTCCCGGACCGCTGCTCGCTGCAGGCCGCGCACGTCGCGGGCGGCACCGACGAGTCGCTGGTCACGCAGGCGATGTTCTGGCCCGAGCTGCTCGGCGAGCAGAAGCTGTCGATGGACCGCGTCCACACGTTCGACCAGCTCGCCGCGCTTGGCCCGGTCACGCACGTGCGCTTCAACATCTTCCCGGACGGCGGCGTGTCGCGCCTGCGTCTGTGGGGCGAGCCGGCCTGAGGAGGCGACGATGACCACCCGTCCGACGTTGCGCGTCGAGCGCCTGACCCGCGACGCGTTCGCGCCGTTCGGCGACGTGATCGCGCTCGAAGGCGCACGGCATTTTCCGATCAATGGCGGCACGACCGAGCGCTTTCACGATCTCGCGTCGATCGACGTCTGCGATGCGGGCGGGCGGCCGCTCGTCAGCGTGTTCCGCGCGCAGCCGCGCGCGCTGCCGATCGGGATCGCGATGATGGAGCGCCATCCGCTCGGCAGCCAGGCGTTCATTCCGCTCGCGGCGGTGTCCCGCTACGCGATCGTGGTCGCGCCGGCGGGCGAATTCCGGCCGGCGCGCATGCGCGCGTTCGTCGCCGAGGGCTGGCAGGGCGTGAATTACGCGAAGGGCGTCTGGCATCACCCGCTGCTGGCGCTCGACGCGGTCAGCGATTTCGTCGTCGTCGATCGCGGCGGCACGCAGCCGAACTGCGACGAGATCGCGCTCGAGCGCGTGTGGCAGCTCGCATTCGGCGAGGACTGCGCGGGCGCGACCTGACGCCCGCTCCAAAGACGGACGGCCCGGGCGGCATGCGCCGGCCGGGCCGTGTCGAGCGGAGGCGCTCGCGCGCCGCTCAGTGCTTGCGGTGCGGGCAGTTTTCCGTCGAGCAGGAACCGTACAGCGCGAGCGAGTGCTCCTGGAGCTTGAAGCCGCGCTCCTTCGCGATCGCATGCTGGCGGCGCTCGATCTCGGGATCGAAGAATTCCTCGACCCGGCCGCAGTCGAGGCAGACGAGGTGATCGTGGTGCGAGCCCTCGTTCAGCTCGAACACGGCCTTGCCGGATTCGAAGTTACTGCGCGTCAGCAGGCCGGCCTGCTCGAACTGCGTCAGCACGCGGTAGACCGTTGCCAGCCCGATGTCGAGCTGTTCGTGAAGCAGGTTGCGGTAGACGTCTTCAGCGGTCAGGTGACGCACCTGGCTTTGCTGGAAAATCTCGAGAATCTTGAGGCGCGGTAGGGTGGCCTTCAGCCCGATATTTTTGAGATCCGTCGGATTGGTCATGGCTCGGCGTCCCTAGAGTACAATGCAGGGCTTCAATGTTACCGGCTTTTCGCCGTTCCAGAAACTCGCGCGGCCTGCGGGACGGGCCAGCACGGTGAGGGAAATGATTCGAGAATCTCTTTCGCACATTAAGAGGAGCCGCATGCGGAGTGCCATCATCGCTGCCGCGGCCGTCGCCGCGCTGGCCGGTTGTTCGTCCTATGACAACGTGACGCAGCGCATCGCGCAGCGCATTACCCCGTACCGGATCACGGTCGTGCAGGGCAATTTCGTGTCGCAGGAGAAGGTCGCGCAGCTGCAGGCCGGCATGACCCGCGACCAGGTCCGGGCGCTCCTCGGCACCCCGCTCCTGGCCGACATGTTCCACGCGGACCGCTGGGATTACATCTTCTACTTCAAGCGCGGCTCGACGGCCGTCGTCCAGCAGCGCGATCTCGTGCTGACGTTCTCGGGCGACCGCCTCGAAAGCTGGACGGGCGCCGACAATCTGCCGTCGGAGCTCGACCTGCTGGCCGACATCGACGGCGACCGGCGCGGCAAGAAGCAGCCGAAGCCGAAGCAGCAGGTCGCTGCGAGCGCTGCGGTCGCGAGCGAAGCCAGTGCCGTGCAGGCGGCGAGCGCGCCGGCCGGCATGCCGGAGGAAGCGGTCGCCGGCGACGCGAATGCGCAGGCCGCACGCGCGGCCAACCGCGCGACGAGCCAGGTGTCCGGCCAGGGGGCGAATGAGCGGCGCTTCACGCCTTCCGCGCAGGCGTCGTCCGGTGCGCCGGTGCCGGGCGGCCAGCCGCCGGGCACGAACCCGACGATCCAGCCGCAGTTCCAGTTCCATCGTCCGCCGCAACCGACGGTGTCGAACGAGGCGTCGCCGCCCGTCGGCCCGCAGGGTTCGGATACCTTGCCAAACCAGCCGCTCACCGCGCCGGGCACGTCCCAGTAAGCGGGCGGTTTCACCCAAACGGGGCGGCGTGCGCCGCCCATTCTTTTACCTGTCGTGCAGAAAGCCATGAAGATTGCGATTGCCGGTGCGTCGGGCCGTATGGGCCGGATGCTGATCGAAGCCGTTCTCAACGATTCCGACGCGCAGCTCGTCGGCGCGCTCGACCGCGCCGGCTCGCCGCAGCTGGGCCAGGACGCGGGCGCGTTCCTCGGCAAGGAAACCGGCATCAAGCTGAGCGACGACCTCGACGCGGTGTTCGCTCAGGCCGATTGCCTGATCGACTTCACGCGTCCGGAAGGGACGATCGCGCACGTCGAGGCCGCGCTGCGCCACGACGTGAAGCTCGTGATCGGCACGACCGGCTTTACCGACGAGCAAAAGGCGACGCTGCACGCGGCCGCCGACAAGCTCGGCATCGTGTTCTCCGCGAACATGAGCGTCGGGGTCAACGTCACGCTCAAGCTGCTCGAATTCGCCGCGCAGCACTTCTCGCAAGGCTACGACATCGAGATCATCGAGGCGCACCACCGCCACAAGGTCGACGCGCCGTCGGGCACCGCGCTGATGATGGGCGAGGTGGTGGCGGGGGCGCTCGGCCGCTCGCTCGACGACTGCGCGGTATACGGCCGCCACGGCGTGACGGGCGAGCGCGATCCGTCGACGATCGGCTTCTCGGCGATCCGCGGCGGCGATATCGTCGGCGACCACACCGTGCTGTTCGCCGGCATCGGCGAGCGCATCGAGATCACCCACAAGTCCGCGAGCCGCGTGTCGTACGCGCAAGGCGCGCTGCGCGCGGTGCGCTTCCTGTCGGGGCGCGGCGCGGGCCTGTTCGACATGCAGGACGTGCTCGGCCTGCGCTGACGCGCGGTCCGGAAACCCCGATGGCAGCTTCCACCGGCGTTCTCCACTACCTCGAAAGCGGCGATGCGGTCACGCACGCCGTCGCCTACGTGCTGCTGGCGATGTCGATCGCGAGCTGGTGCTTCCTCGTCGTCAAGGCCTGGGTGCTGATCCGCGCGAAGCGGCAGGGGCCGGGCGCGCTTGCCGCGTTCTGGCGCGCGCCGACGCTCGTGGCCGGCATCACGGCGCTCGCGGCGGTCGATCGCGAGCAGGTGTTTTTGCCGCTCGCCGAAGCGGCGCGTGACGCGGCACAGGTGCACGATCCGGCCGCGCTGGCGGCGCGCGTCGAGCGAAGCGAGCGAGTATTGCGCGCGCTGCGTCATGCGATGCAGCGGTCGCAGCGCCGCCTCGAATTCGGTCAGGTGCTGCTTGCATCGATCGGCAGCACCGCGCCGTTCGTCGGGCTGCTCGGCACGGTCTGGGGCATCTACCACGCGCTCGGCAGCATCGCCGCGAGCGGCCAGGCGCAGATCGAGAGCATCGCCGGCCCGGTCGGCGAGGCGCTCATCATGACGGCATTCGGGCTCGTGGTCGCGATTCCGGCCGTGCTCGCATACAACATCCTCGGGCGCCTGGTGCGCCAGCTCGCCGAGGATCTCGACGGCTTCGCGCGCGACCTGCACGTGTTCGTGTGCGCGGACGCCGCCTGACGCATTCGTCCTGAGGAGCGGCGCATGGCATTCGGCGGACTCGACCATCACAAGACGTCTGCGCCGATGGCGGACATCAACATGACGCCGCTGATCGACGTGATGCTCGTCCTGCTCGTCATTTTCATCGTCACCGCGCCGCTGATGACGCATGCGATCCGGCTCGACCTGCCGAAAGTCGCAGCCGGCGCCGCGCGCGCGACGCCGCAGGCGATCACGCTGTCGATCGACGACGCCGGCAGGATCTATTGGGAAGCCGTGCCGGTCGCGCTCGACGCGCTGCCCGCGCGCTTTCGCGCGGCCGCCGCGGCAGGCGAGCCGCCCGAGCTGCGTCTGCGCGCGTCGCGCGCGACCCGCTACGACGTGATCGCGCAGGTGATGGGCGCGGCGCAGGCCGCGGGCCTGTCGCGCATCGGCTTCGTGACCGAGCTGCCGCCGCAGGCCGGTGCCGCGGCCGCGTCTTCGCGCCGCTGAGCGCGGCCGTGCCCGCGACGCCGGCCGACTGAGCCGGCGCGGACGGTATAATCGCCGTTTTTCCCGGTGGCCGGGCAATGCGCCTCGTCACCGGCCGGTTTCCGGCAGCCTGGCATTCCCGGCCGCCGGACAAGCGTGACTTTCGATCCACTCACGTGCGCGTGCGAGCCGTCGCGGCGCGCCGCTTAAAGCCTAGTCCGAACCACACCATGCACGAAAGATACGTACCCGCCGACGTTGAAGCCGCCGCCCAGCGCGACTGGCGCGCAGCCGATGCTTACAAGACGAAGGAAGACTCGCAAAAGCCGAAGTTCTACTGCGTGTCGATGCTGCCGTACCCGTCCGGCAAGCTGCATATGGGGCACGTGCGCAACTACACGATCAACGACGTGATGTACCGCTATCTGCGGATGAACGGCTACAACACGCTGATGCCGATGGGCTGGGATGCGTTCGGGATGCCGGCGGAGAACGCGGCGATGGCCAATGGCGTGCCGCCCGCGAAATGGACCTACGACAACATCGACTATATGAAGGGTCAGATGCAGTCGATGGGCCTCGCGATCGACTGGTCGCGCGAGATCGCGACCTGCAAGCCCGACTACTACAAGTGGAACCAGTGGTTGTTCCTGAAGATGCTGGAAAAGGGCATCGCGTACAAGAAGACCGGCACCGTGAACTGGGACCCGATCGACCAGACCGTGCTCGCGAACGAGCAGGTGATCGACGGCCGCGGCTGGCGCTCGGGCGCGCTCGTCGAGAAGCGCGAGATCCCGATGTACTACCTGCGCATCACGCAGTATGCCGACGAGCTGCTGAACGATCTGGACGGCCTCGGCTGGCCGGAGCGCGTGAAGATCATGCAGCAGAACTGGATCGGCAAGAGCTTCGGCGTGAATTTCGGCTTCCCGTACGAGCTGGACGGCGAGAACAAGCTGCTGCGCGTGTTCACGACGCGTGCCGACACGATCATGGGCGTCACGTTCTGCGCGATCGCGGCCGAGCACCCGCTCGCGACCCGTCTCGCAAAGGACAAGCCCGAGCTGCTGGCGTTCATCGACGAATGCAAGCGCGGCGGCGTCGCCGAGGCCGACATGGCGACGATGGAGAAGAAGGGCGTGCCGACCGGCTTCACGGTCACGCATCCGCTGACGAACGCGCCGGTCGAGGTGTGGATCGGCAACTACGTGCTGATGAGCTACGGCGAAGGCGCGGTGATGGGCGTGCCGGCGCATGACGAGCGCGATTTCGCGTTCGCGAAGAAGTACGACCTGCCGATCAGGCAGGTGATCGCGGTGGAAGGCGAGACGTATTCGACCGACGCATGGCAGGAATGGTACGGCGACAAGGATGCCGCCGCGTGCGTGAACAGCGGCAAGTACGACGGCCTGCGCTACGGCGAGGCGGTCGACGCGATCGCCGCCGACCTGAAGGCAGGCGGCTTCGGCGACAAGCAGGTGACGTGGCGCCTGCGCGACTGGGGCATTTCGCGCCAGCGCTACTGGGGCACGCCGATCCCGATCATCCACTGCCCGTCGTGCGGCGACGTGCCGGTGCCGGAGCAGGACCTGCCGGTCGTGCTGCCGGAAGACCTCGTGCCGGACGGCTCGGGCAACCCGCTGGCGAAGTCCGACGCGTTCCTGAACTGCACGTGCCCGAAGTGCGGCGCGGCCGCGAAGCGCGAAACCGACACGATGGATACCTTCGTCGATTCGTCGTGGTACTTCTCGCGCTACACGGCGCCCGACGCGGACACGATGGTCGACGCGCGCACCGACTACTGGATGCCGATGGACCAGTACATCGGCGGCATCGAGCATGCGATCCTGCACCTGCTGTATTCGCGCTTCTGGACCAAGGTGATGCGCGACCTCGGCCTTGTGAAGTTCGGCGAGC
>Ga0335069_10016916_pt1 | contig 10168 bp, 13 predicted proteins | sample Lox_Sample_11_FD_206714 | JGI IMG/M metagenome (GOLD analysis project Ga0335069, IMG submission 206714) | Soil microbial communities from Loxahatchee National Wildlife Refuge, Florida, United States - Lox_Sample_1.1 | ecosystem: Environmental > Terrestrial > Soil > Wetlands | place: USA...
GCGTTGCTCACCCAGTCGTGGCCCGACGTCGCGTGAGCGGTCCTCCAGTCCTGGTCGATGAGGATCGCTATGGCGTACCGGTGATCGAGCTCTATGGGCTCGCCCTTGGGGAACTTGTTGGTGTAGACCGCATACCGGGGCAATGCACATATGCCCACCGCGTCGGCCCGGAGGAAGTACGCCGCTTCCTTGACGTGGCGGGACAGGACCGCGGGGTCCTCGGGAAGAGGCGCCTTATGGGCCGCTACCAGCCCGTCCACAAGGCCCCTCAGGTGTACCCCCATCTGCACCAGGGCGCCCGAGAGGGGCTGCTTGGCAACGAAGCGCCGCCACTCCTTCTGAAGCTGGGGCCCGTAGTCGCCGCGCGCCGCCCGGTGAAAACCGCTCTCCCGCTCGTCTACCCTTTCCACCTCGTGCTCGCGCACGACCGTGGTGGGGCGGTCGACGCGCTTGAGTGCCTGGACCGGGAAGGGTTCAAGATCGCGCTTGTGGAATCCGCTCATGGTCTGTCTCCTTTGCCTGAGATCTCCATGCGACTCTGATGCTCTGTCTGCCCATCGTAGCACCGGCGCTAACCGGGGTCAAGAAAGAAGGGCCCCCTCCGTCGTTCACCCGGTCCTGGAATAGACATCACTGACAGCGGTGGCGACGTTCCCAAGGCCTTATCGCTAAGACCATGCGACCCCAGCCCACGCGTACAGAAGACCGCACCGCGTTCCCCTGCGCTTTGCTTTGGCTTCGATTCGTGCAATAGTGTAGGGAGCGGTCTCGAGGCTTTCTCGCGCTGCGCACACCAGCCGAGACAGCCGTCGACGAGGCCCGAAGAAAAAGGAGAACCCCATGAAAGCACCGCGCACTTTCGTCCTCCTGGTCGTGGCACTGGCCTTACCCTTCATGATGCTCTCCGGGGTGCACGCCGAGTCAGGCGAACAGGCCCGGATCGCGGCCCTGGAGCGGGCCGTGAGGGCGCTTGAGGCCAAGGTGGCAGACCTGGAAAAGAGCAACGCCTTTCTGAGCCGCCACGTCCGGGTCTCCCACGATCCGATGCAGGGTCTCAACGGCCCCCATATTGTGTTCATCGGCGTCAACGTCCACATCCAGGACGGCACAGGATCAACGCTCTCCTCGGGCCCGAGCGGCCTCGGCAACCTGGTAATCGGCTACAACGAACAGCGGGCCGCCCCCGCGGCGAGAACCGGCGCGCACAACCTCGTCCTCGGCGTGAGCCAGGGGTACAGCGGGATCGGCGGGATCGTGGCAGGTTCCCATAACGACGTAACCGGTGTTTTTGCCAGTGTGACCGGAGGCTCGGGGAACACGGCCCGGGGAACCTTCTCCAGCGTGACTGGCGGGAGCAACAACACCGCGAGTGGAGAAGGAGCGAGCGTCAGCGGTGGCTTTGACAATACCGCGGCTGGTCGCAACGCCAGCGTGAGCGGGGGATGGCTCGGGAGCGCCGGCGGCCAGGCGGCAACGGTGAGCGGGGGTCTCTATAATCATGCCACGGGGGATGCGTCGAGCGTTTCAGGGGGGAATGCGAACACCGCCGAGGGCGGCTACGCGAGCGTGAGCGGCGGGAGCAACAACACGGCAACGGGCGACGAGTCAAGTGTGAGCGGCGGCTTCGTCAACATCGCCAGCGGGAGCGCATCGAGCGTGAGCGGCGGCGCAAACCGCGAGGCGCCCTCCCGGGACAGCTGGGCCGGTGGCGGGTTATTCCAGCTGCAGTGATACGATGGAATACCGCGAGACCCGGGGAGCCTTCTGTACAGCAGCGGAAGGAGACACTGAAGTCGAGTTTCCGCAAGCAGTCGGCTGGTCTCGGGGCATTAGAAGTTTTGCCCGTGTAGCAAAAGCTACTGCGTTCTCACCCTGCTCATGCTACAACATCCATCGAGAAAGTCCCGGACCGTGTGGTATACTGGAAACGAGGAGATCATGAAACAGAAAAAGTCCCTGTGCTCGTGCAAAGACATGCCCGTGTCGGGGGCCGTGACGGGGCTGTGCATAGGGCAGGTGTGGCTCTTCGAGAGCCTGGAACCGCCCGAACTGGAGGCACTCGTCACGGCCGCGGTGAGGAAGGTGTATGCGGCCGGCGAGGCGATTTTCGCCCAGGCCGATCCTGCCGACCGGATGTTCCTCCTGAAGGCGGGAAGGGTAAGGCTGAGCAAACTCCTTGAAGACGGCACCGAGTTCACGCTGGACATCAGGAAAGCGGGTGATTTCCTGGGTGAGAATATGCTGAGCGAAGAGGGGACGTATCCCGTGTCGGCGTGGTGCATGGAGGAAACCCTCACCTGCGGGTTTAGCAAGGAGCGGTTCGAAACGTTGGTGGTCGGCCATCCGCGCATAGGCCTGCAGGTGATGAAGAACCTGAGCAAGCGCATCTCCTCCCTTTCGAGCCGGATCGAGAGCATGTCCCTTACCCACCTCGGCGACCGCCTCTACCAGGTGCTGCGCACCATGGCCATGGAGCACGGGGTGAAGAGCAAAGACGGCCTGGTCATCCAGTTCCCGCTGACTCACGAGGATCTCGCCTTTCTCGTGGGTGCCCACCGGGTCAGCGTCACTAGGGCGCTCAAGGAGTTGAAGAGAGCGGGAAGCATCGTGCAGCACAAGCGGCAGCTCCTCGTGAGGAGCGCCTGAAAAGAGGAGGACGTTATGGGCAACGTGGTGCACACGTCACGCATCAAGATCGTGCGGGAGAAGGGTCCCACCAGAAAGGCGTTCGTCGAGGGGTTCGGCGAGCCGATCTACTATGGCGTGCACAGCGGCATCAAGCGGTTCTACGGCGTGGAGCCGGAGAAGGAATACCCTGCCACCCTTGACCACATCATCGCCGCGACCGCAGGCTGAATGATGGGAACGCTGGCCGGGAGGCTGGCCAAACAAGAGATCAGGACGTCCGAGGACCTTTACTGGGCCGAGGTTGAGGGCGATATCGAGAACGTGAACGGCGTACTCAAGATCACCCAGATTCGCGTCAACTACCACCTCAGCACAGCAGAGGAAAAAACAAAGGATGCCCGGGAGGCTTTTGCTTCGTATCTTGCCTCCTGCCCCGCTGCACAGAGCGTCATCGGCTGCATCGAGATCAAGGACAACCTCATCCTTGCCGGGACGTAGCTTCTCCTCAAGCAGCTGATGAGGTCTGCTGTCTCTCGCCAAGCAGTTCCGCAAGGAGCTTGCGCACGACGGAAAGATCAATCTTCCTGACCTCCAGCGGCACCTGGACCAGATCAAAGAAGACGAGCGTCTCCTCGTCCGTGAGCGGCTCGATGCCGGCATCAAGGACAAGGATCCGCTCATACCTCCCCAGGTTGATGCGGGTATCAACCTCGTTCCATCCCAGGGCTTCCATCATGGCCGGCCACGCACGCACCCATCCGGGGGTCATGAGCATGGTCTTCGTATCCTTGAGCTCCGGCGCATCTTTGCCGAGGAGGGCCTCGATGCAGTTCTTCACCGGTAATGCACCTACTCCGTGTTTCTCAAGAAACGAGCGTATTTCCGGATGGCAACCCTGCCCGTAGAGAAGGCAGACCGTGCGTCCCGCATGCAGAGCCCTGTCCATGGCCTCACCGAGCGCCGCTTCCAGACGGGGCAGGCTCGCGTGCAGTCCCGCCTCGAGCCAGACGATCTCCACATCTAGACCGGGAGGAAGCGCCTGGAGAAGCTCCTGCTCCAGCACCCTGCAGGCTATCAGGACCGTCGACACGTACTGCCCTTTCTTATATGGACTTCTCCCAACCTTGTCCGAAGTCTGCAAAGGGTCTGACCTCCTGCACGGCAAAGGTGATCGCCGCGTGCATCATGTTCGCGGCGGCATCGCCTGCCTTTGCCCTCAGCAGCGCCTTGAGGGAGTCCAGCTTCTCCCCGGATGTCTGGCAGTCCGTCATCGTGAGGTAGATCCTGACCCCCTTCCATTCCGGAGGGGTTTGCCCCGGCTCCATGATCACGAAGACGGCGTTCGGGTTCTCCTGGAGGTAGGCGAACGTCGGTTCTTGCCGCACCCCATGAAGATCGTCTTTCCGTCGACCATCTGGGCCGAGCCGAAGTAGGCAGCATCGACCTTCCCGTCTTTGCCTGAAGTGGCAAGGACCCCCAACCGCGGCATCTTGTTGAAATACTCTCTCAGGTCGGTTGACACGGGTTCCTCCTTTAGAGTAGTAGTATGGTCCGATATCCACAACTATAGACCCATAAAGGCGATGCCGTCTGTAGCGATTGCTACAGCGGCCGGTTTGTAAAAGTAATTTCATATGAGAGCAGAAGGAAAGAACAAGGATCGGGTGTTGTACTGACAGCAAGCGAATTACGAAAGAATAAGGAGGCAGCCATGAAGATACTGGGGATATCGGGGAGTCCGCGGAACGAAAGCACGTCCGGCGTCTACCGGACCGTGAAAACCGTCCTGGAAGCAACGGGCATGCAATATGAGCTTGTCTCGCTGCGGGGGAAGACCATATCGGGCTGTATCGCCTGCCTCGGCTGCGCGAATGACAACGTCTGCAAGGTTAAGGACGATATGCAGGCGCTGCGGGAGAAGATCGTCGGGGCGGATGCCTACGTTGTCGGGGGAGCCAATTACTATTCCAGCCTCAACTCGATCACGTCCGCTTTCTTCGAGAGGTGGTTCCAGTTCAGACATCGAGAGGAGAACACCCTCTGGGGTAAGCTGGCCGTCGCGGTCGGCATAGGAGGCACGGCAGGCTCCGCGCCTGCCGACGTGATCGAGCGGTATTTTCTCTATAACTTTGTGGAGACCGTCGCAAAGGTTGCAGGACGGGGTGCTGCATCATGCTATACCTGTGGTTACGGTGAAACGTGCAAGGTCGGGGCCCCTTACTTTCTTTACGGAGAAGGCGTCAGGATAACCCCTGAAACGACGCCTGACGTGATGAAGGATCAGGGCCTCATGACCGCCGCAATGGAGGCGGGAAGGCTGTTGGGCAACCGGCTTCGGGACAAGCACGATCGGAACGCGGTCACGGCGAGGATGCAGGCTCGACTCATGGAGGCCTTCAAGGGGGCCGTGTAGAGCCGTGTCTTTCCTTGAGACGCTCGGAAGGATTGCCATGGGGAAGGGTGACAACGGCGATCTTTGAGGCGCCCAGGACGTAATCCACTTCTCCGGCCGGATGGAGACGCGGAATAATCCTTCATGGAAGGCTAGGCGGAGGGGATATCAAGTGTTACGACGGGTAATGACTACTGTACCTTACATTGATATTTACCTATTTACGGACGTCCCCTTCGCCTCCTATATGGCCTTCCCACCCTTACGTTAAATTGTACCTGTTTCCCCTTCTTTTTTGCCGGCCCACGCTCACTTCCCCTTCGCGATATAGTCAAGGATTCCCATCAGGTATTCATAACTAGGTCGGTCAGCTGTATTCTGGGAGAAATACTTGAAGCGAACGATGCCGTTCCTATCGAGGATGAAAGTGGTCGGAACGTTCTGGTCTACTTTGCTCCCCCACTCTGACCGGAATAGATCGAGCCCTTTGGAGACCTTGCGATCCCCATCGATCAGAATCGGGAAGGAAAGCGGAATTCCTTCTTTGGGTACGGTCAGATCCTTAGGAAAGAGCTTTCGGTACCTCTCCATGTTTGCCGTTCCCTTCTCGTCAAGTTTCGTCGGATCTATTGGATTCTTTGTTAGGTGGATTTTTTCCAGCTGACCCGGGAGTGCATCGAGCCAGGCCTTTACCGTTTCCCGCTCATAAGGGAGCACAAAGAGGATTTCCAGATTATACTTTTTGCGAAGCTGGGCCGTTTTCTCGAGCTCAGTCAGTTCGATATATTTGTAATCACAAATCGTGCACTAGGCCCCCGGGGCCGCGTACCCCCTGGGGAAGATGATCATCACGTTTTTGCCCCTGAGATCGGAGAGTTTGATTACGCCGCCCTGGTAGGCAGGGAGGGTAAAGTCCGGCATTGGCTCCTCCAATGTGACTGCCGCCTTCCGGGATAGACTGGGAAAAGGAATCAGGAAAGTGAAGGCAAGAAAACCAAGGGTCAAGACCAGCAGTGATCTTTTCATACAACCTGTTTGCATAAAAACCTCCTTTAGGGATAATACGTTTCGTCAAAAAATCTTTGTTCTTTCCTCTCAAAGTCTTTGTAGTTCCTAGCTATGGGTTAAAGGGACTTGCCTCCCCCTGTCGAAACAGGGTTTTTGTATAGCTGCGAGACCATACAGGAGGCAGCCCCGCATGTCCAAAATAGCTCGCTTCATCATCTGGATCTGCTCGAAGTTCACGAAGAGTGAGATAGAACAGATTGTAAGCGGCCTCGTTGAAGTGCTTGCCGACCGCAGATGGTTTTGGACGACGTTGCCGACAATCCGTTTGTCCGACAAAAGATGGAACGGGTACTCACGGCCGGTCTCAGGGGAAGGGCAGCGCAAAGAGATGAGCCTCACGCCTCTGGTCAACGAGACGCACGCACTGCTCAGGTCGTCCCTGCCGAGTACGATCCGGATGAGCCTCGCCATGACCACGAGCGACGATCACGTCGTTGCTGACTCCACCCAGCTCCAGCAGGTCCTTATGAACCTCGCCACCAATGCTGCCCATGCGATGCGGGAGGAGGGAGGCATGCTTACGATGGAGCTTTCTTCGGTCACCTTTCCCCAAGGCAGCCTCCTTCCTGATCCGGACCTGAAGCCCGGTACCTACGTGAAGCTGACGGTGAAGGATACGGGTGTTGGCATGGCGGAAGAGGTGAAGCAGCGGATATTTGAGCACTTCGAACTGGGTCAGGGATCAACCTTCGAGGTGTTCCTGCCGAGGGCGCCCAGACCGGAGGTCAGGACAGAAGAGGCAACGACCCGTAAGCTCCCCACCGGCACCGAGCGGCTCCTCTTTGTGGATGATGAAGAACTGCTTGTCGAGATGGGGCAGAGCATGCTGGAAAACCTCGGCTACGCCGTGACCGTCGCCGTAAACGGTTCGGAAGCCTGGAACCTGTTCGTTGCAGATCCCTGGCGGTTCGATCTCGTCATCACCGACCAGACCATGCCGGACGTGACCGGGGTAACACTGGCCCGAAAGATGCTTAAGGTCCGCAAGGAGCTGCCCATCATCCTCTGCACGGGCTACAGTGAAAGGGTGTCAGCCGAGAAGGCGCAGGAGCTCGGTATTTGCGCGTTCGTCATGAAACCCCTAGCCAGGAGGGAGTTGGCAGAGACAATACGGAGCGTGTTGAACGGAGGAAAGGAATAGAAGCAGAACCTTTTCGGCGTGAATACTCACTTTCAGCCGTTTAATGTTCAAGTAGTTCCATCCTATCAATTTCAACAGTAGTAGGTGTGAGCGTTACTTCACTCTATCTTCCTCTAATGCGCGGGGCGCTGCTCTCGCTCTGCATAGCGGATTTCAATCGACAATCGTTTAAAAATAGAAGGCAACGCGGGGAAGATGAGATGGATTGACACCGAATCATGGTGAGTGGTAATCAGTTTGCATCGAGAAAAACAAATTCTGTCCATATACCTCCCTGAGGAGAGCTGAAATGACGAACCATCCGCTTCCATCCGTTATGAGAGCCACATGGGTTGGTCTGGGACTTCTCCTGGTGCTCGGTTCTTTTGCCCATGCCGCAGCGAATGTACCCGAGGCCCATGCCGAACTCTATCGCGGGCTCAATAGCGCCCTCGATGATGCAAACTCGAAGATTACCGGAACGAGTGACGACTGGCGTCCCGTGTACTCGGTTGATCTGCTCGCGGCCAACTCCAATCGCGGACCGGCTTTGCTGCGGCCAGAATCCCTCGACACGGTGAGGCTCTGCCTCGATCGCTTCAAGGGCATGGGCATTCAAAATGTCAAGTTCGCCCTGCAGTACCCAATGCTGCGTCCCGATTTTCCGGATGCCTCGCAGTATCTGGCCTTCTACAAGAACGTTGTGCAGGAAGCTCACGCTCGAGGGATCAAGGTCATGCCCCATGTCACGGTCCTGTTCTCCGACACACCCTTCAGCCCGTTCAAGGGTATTTACAAAGGACTTGACCTTGAGCGCTTCAAGCGCGAATACCGGGACATGGTGCGCCTGGTCGTGCGTGAGCTGCAGCCGGACTATCTTGGTCTCATCACCGAACCGGATACGCAAGCCAGACTTACGGGAGTCAAAGAGCTCAACCAGCCGCAAACAGTCGTTGACGTCGTGCAATTCGTCCTCGCTGGAGTGGACAGGGGCACAACGCTTATCGGGGCCGGCAGCGGTTCATGGAGCCCGCCGACCTTTGCCAAGGCGCTTGCAGAACAGACGAACGTCGATTTCATTGCCATCCACGTCTATCCCATTACCGGCCGGATGCTCACCAACGCGATGCAAATGGCGAGAATCGCCAGGGCCAACAACAAACGAGCGATCATCGATGAGGCCTGGCTGTATAAGATACTGAAGCCGGCAGGAGGAGACAACGTTGCAGCCGCTTCGGATGTGTTCCGGCGCGACACGTATTCATTCTGGGAGCCGCTCGACAAGAAGTTCATCGCACTCATACTCAAGCTTGCGCGGACGGAGCATGTCAGCCTCGTCTCTTTCTTCTGGAGCGGCATGCTGTTCGGCTATCTTGAGTACACGCCTGAACTGGAGCGACTGCCGTACCGTGAACTCGCACAACGGCACAACCGAGTCGTCTATCAAAACCTGCAGAGCGGCACGTTGAGCGGCACAGGCGAGTACTACCGTGATGTCATGCTAAAGGCGCCAGGGAACTGAGCAGCCCCTTTCTTTAAGGCTCGACGGCTCTGCCACCCGGCAACTGGAGGGCTGCGGATTTACACCAACTGCATATAATGGTAGTGTCTTCGCCGTGCCCGGTTTCGTGCAGGAATCCAAAAGCGGACGGGCGTATCAGAGGATACCTATGAATGCACTCACATACCGCCGGCTGCTGTGCACACTCGTCGTTAGCTTGCTGCTGTCTGCGACACGGGTAGCTACGGCCGAACAGCCCTATGATCCCCTGGCCGTCTCCGATCAGAGTGGATTCCGAACGCTTGACTTTACGGTAAGGGACCACGGACGGCAGCGCGATATCCCCATTCGCGTTTATCTCCCGTCGGTCAAAACGCCCGCACCGGTCGTACTCTTCAGTCATGGGCTAGGTGGTTCCCGTCAAGGAAATGCCTATCTTGGCAATCACTGGGCTAGCCGCGGATATGTCGTGGTCTTCATTCAGCATCCGGGCAGTGATAGCTCAGTCTGGCAGGATAAACCATTGGCGGGGCGCATGGCCGCCATGAAACAGGCGGCGAATCTCGATAATTTCCTGCTCCGGGTCAAAGACATGCACATCGTCCTTGATCAGCTCGAACGCTGGAATGCACATCAGTCTTCGGCATTGATCGGGCGCCTGGATCTCGAACGAATTGGAATGTCAGGGCATTCCTTCGGTGCGCTGACGACACAGGCCGTCAGCGGGCAGCATTTTCGGATGGGAGATAAACTCGCCATAGATTCCCGAATCAAAGCGGCTGTCATGTTCAGCCCCGGCAGTCCCCGCCGTGGCGACCCGAAAGAGGCTTTTGGCAAGGTGAACATCCCGTGGATGCTGATGACGGGAACCAAGGACGTTGCTTTCATCGGTGATGCCGACATGAAGTCCCGCCTTGCAGTGTTCCCCGCTTTGCCACCCGGCGGCAAATACGAGTTGGTTCTTTACGGAGCCGAGCACTCTGCCTTTAGCGACCGCGCTCTTCCTGGCGATACCGAGAGGCGGAATCCAAATCACCACCGAGCAATCCTCGCCTTGAGCACGGCTTTTTGGGATGCCTACCTGTGGGGCAATGCGGCCGCCAGGGACTGGCTTGATGGCAATGGCCCCCGTTCGGTGTTAGAAAAGCAGGATCGGTGGCAAGCGAAATAACCGACATCGTGCCCAACAAGTCGCTGCATCTGGCGGGCTACGGCGGCAGTTGAGCTCAGGCGTTTACGCGTGGTAATCCTCAATTCACTTGATTATGCTTGAATGCCTCATTGGTAGGTGCAATCCATTCTTCTGTTGTGGGCTCAACCGATCTTCAAAAGATCGAATACACGATTTCAAGGATTGCTTCCTACTATGATAAAAGTCAAGAGTGCGCAGATTTTTTCTACCCGCTTTCTCTTTTGTTCCTGTCGTCAGATCGTAGCCCTCACTCCCTTGTGATGATTC
>Ga0335069_10016918_pt1 | contig 10167 bp, 6 predicted proteins | sample Lox_Sample_11_FD_206714 | JGI IMG/M metagenome (GOLD analysis project Ga0335069, IMG submission 206714) | Soil microbial communities from Loxahatchee National Wildlife Refuge, Florida, United States - Lox_Sample_1.1 | ecosystem: Environmental > Terrestrial > Soil > Wetlands | place: USA: Florida...
GAATTCGTGTAGCGCTCGACGCGAACCTCGCGGAACAGGAACGGGTGAGCCGTCTCTTGATACTCCAACGGAATTGTGATCACCACGCCAGAGGGAACGGAATCTTCACCGTGTAAAGCGTGGCGCGGGCAATTCGCCGCGACGACGACTGCCGCCAGCCATATAGCCCCCTGCCAACGCCAGCCGTTTCGGCGCAGTCTGAGCATCTTACGTTTTCGCAAAATGGCAGGCATCTCCGACTTGTGAAGTTCAGCATTAATTGGACCGTTCCTTCGGGAAAACGTCACGCGCCATTTTAAACCGGCCGCCACTTCAGGGAAACCAATTCACCAGCAAGCAAGATTGACCTCGAAAGATGGGGGGGGCATTCTGTCAGCGTTGCGCTCAGGCGGATATTAGCGCCGCCCAGGCAAAGCCTATGTCGGACCCAGAACACGAATTACTCCGGAACCTGCCCTCGGTCACCGAATTGCTGAAGAACCAGACCGTCCTCGGCTGGCTCCGAGCCCAACCCCAGCCGCTCGTGACCGATTGTCTGCGCCGCGCCATGGCCGAACTGCGGCAACAGATTCTCGATGGCAAGCGCAAGGGCAGCGCGCCGGACCTTAGCGCCGATACCGCTTTGAACCGCGCCGCCGAGCTGCTGGAGCAGGCCGTCGAACCCCGCGTGCGCGAGGCCATCAATGCCACCGGCATCATTCTCCACACCGGACTAGGACGCGCGGTGTTTCCCGGAAGTGTCGTGGATGCGATGGTTCCCGGCTTGAAAGGTTACGTGAACCTGGCCGTGGACCGCGACTCCGGTGAACGCATCGAGCGGGACGAGTTGATTGAACCCTTGTTCACGGAACTTACCGGTGCCGAGGCGGCCACCGTCGTCAACAACAATGCCGGCGCCACGCTGCTGGTCCTGGCCGCGTTGGCCGCGCGGCGCGAAGTCGTCGTCTCGCGCGGTCAGCTCATCGAAATCGGCGGGTCGTTCCGGCTGCCCGACGTGATGACGCAAAGCCGGGCGAAATTGGTCGAGGTGGGCACGACGAACCGGACGCATCTCAAAGATTATCGTGAGGCCATCACGGAGAAGACCGCCGCGCTCATGCGGGTGCATCCGAGCAATTATCGCATTACCGGTTTCACCAGCGAAGTGCCGCTGGCGGAACTGGCCGAATTGGCGCACAGCCGGGGCCTGCTGCTGATTGACGATCTCGGCGCGGGTGCGTTGCTCGATCTGCAACAATTTGGCCTGCCGCACGAACCGACCGTCCGCGAATCCATCGCGGCAGGCGCCGACGCGGTCCTGTTCAGCGCCGACAAGCTGATCGGCGCCAACCAGAGCGGCATCATCGTCGGACGCAAAGCGGTCATTGCCAAAATCCGGAAGCATCCGCTGATGCGCGCGCTGCGCGTGGACAAGACCGGCATCATGGTGCTGGAGCGCACGTTGCGCCTGTTCCGTGACCCCGAACTGCTCCGCCGCGAGCACCCGACCTACCGCATGTTGACCACGCCGCTGGAGGTGCTGAAAAGCCGCGCCGAGGCGCTGGTGCGGGCCATCCACGAAAGGGCGCCGCAGGTGAAGGCAGAAATCCGGGAAAGCCAGGCGTATCTGGGCAGCGGTTCACTGCCCGAACAGGCCATCCCGAGCCTGGTCGTGAGCGTCTCGCTGCCCGGGCGGAAAGCCGGAGACCTGGCGCGGGCACTGCGCCTGGACCCGGCGTGTGTCTTCGGCCGCCTCGAACGCGAGCACGTTTTGTTGGATGTGCGGACCACCACGGATGACCAGGTGCCCGCCATCGCCGGGGCGCTGGGAAGGATCGGGGAGAATGCCAACGGCTGAAGGCTAAAGGCTAAATTTTATGAAAATGTCTCCACGCCTTTTACCTTTTAGCCTTCAGCCTTCAGCCTTTGGCTTTAATTTGTGACTTCCCGCCGCAATATCATGCTCGGCACCGCCGGGCATGTGGACCACGGCAAGACCGCACTGGTCAAGATGCTGACCGGCTGCGAAACCGACACCCTCGCCGAGGAGAAACAGCGCGGCCTCACCATTGACCTCGGCTTCGCTCCCTGCCGCCTGTCGGACAAACGCATTGTCGGCGTGGTGGACGTGCCGGGCCACGTGGATTTTATCCGCAATATGGCCGCTGGCGCGCACGGCATCGACGTCGTCATCTTCGTTGTCGCGGCAGACGACGGCATCATGCCACAGACGCAGGAGCACCTGCACATTCTCACGCTCATGGGCCTGCGCCATGGCCTGGTGGCGCTGACCAAGGTTGACCTGGTTGATCCGGCCCGGCGCGCGTTCGTGCTCCAGGACCTGCGGCGATTGCTCGCGAACACGTTCCTGGCCGATGCGCCGATCTGCCCGCTGTCCAACGTCACCGGCGAAGGATTCGATGGTTTTTTCGAGGCGTTGAACGAGGTGGTTGCCCGCTGCGAAGATCGTCGCTGTGCCGGCTGGTTTCGCATGTGGGTGGAGGATGTGTTTTCAATTCGCGGCTCGGGCACGGTGATCACCGGCATCCCCACCCGCGGGCGCGTGCGGCCGGGCGATCCTCTGCAACTGCTGCCGGCTGGCTTGTCCGGACACGTCCGGCGCATGCAGGTTTATGGCGAAGATGCCACGGAAGGCCGTGCCGGGGAATGTGTGGCATTGAACCTTCCCGAACTGGATCATGAAGCGGTGCGGCGCGGCATGGTCCTGAGCGAATCGAGGCTGCCCGCCCCGGTGACGATGGCCGAGGCCGAACTGCGCATCCTTGATGCCATCAAAGGCAAGATTCCCGATTACCTCGAAGCGCAGTTACATGTCGGAACGGCGGCAGTGTCGGCGCATCTGGCGATGCTCGAAAACACCGAAATGGCCGGCGGCCAAAAGCAGATGATCCAACTCCGGCTGGCGGAACCGCTGGCCCTGACGCCCGGCGAGCGCTTTGTCGTCCGGGCCAATGTTGCCGGTTCCGGAGCCGGTCTGACGACGATTGGTGGCGGCCAGATTCTCGGCATCGGCAACGTGCGGTTGCGCCGGAAAAAACAATGGACGCTCGATTTGCTGGCGGCGCGGCGCGAGGCCGTCGCCGACCCGGCGCGCTGGGGTGAACTGATGCTGCGCGAAAGCCCTTCGCCGATAACTGCCGGCGACCTGCAGCCGAAATGCCTGACGCGCGCGGAGGAGACGGCGGCGCTGCTGGATTCTCTGCGCACCGATGGCCGCGCGATTCCGACACCCGGCGGCGCGTGGGTGCATCGCGACGTCATTCGGAAAATTGCGACCGACATCCTTGCCACAATTCAAACATTCCACGCCGCCAATCCGCAGCGGGCTGGAATTGGGCATGGGGAACTGCTCGACGGGCTCAAGATTGACGGCGCGCTGTTGGACCTGGCGGTGGAATCGTTGTTGCAGTCGAAACAGATTGAACAGAACGGAACCTTTCTGGCCCGGGCGGGCTGGAACGCATGCCTGTCCGGTCGCGACCAGCAGTTGTGTGACCGGATTGCCGCGAAATTGCAGCAGACCGGCTTGACACCGCCCGGGCTGGAGGAGCTGGCTGCGGCGCTCGGCGAACCATTGCCGCGCGTCACCGCCCTGACGCTGCTGCTCGCCGAGCGCGGTATCGCGGTGCGCCTGGACGATCGCGTCTGGATGCATCGCGACGCCGTGGAGACCGGCAAACAAACCGCCTTGAAACTTTTTGCCCGCGCGCCGATGTTCTCCACCATGGATTTCCGCGACGCCCTTTGCGTGAGCCGCAAATATGCCGTGCCACTGGTGGATTACCTGGACAAAATCCGCTTCACCGTTCGTTCCGGCAACCACCGGACGCCGGGGGTGGAGGCAAAGAAATTTTTAAAACCTTAGCGGGGGGCTTGGGCGGAGCGCGAGTTGTCTCAACTCGCAGTAGTTTCGGCCTGTCCAGCGGCTGCGGGTTGAGGACAATCCGCGCCCCATGACAAATCAGGACACGGCCTTGCGTTCTTGGAATTTGAGCCGGCTCACGCCGGCTGCTACAATAGAAAAGAATTGAAATGAAAATTGACCTGACTCGACGCCGGCGCGTCATGGAACGGTCGCAATTGCTGGGACACTGCATCTGCGACGTGCGGCGGCCGTGCCCGTGCGACGTTTTTCGTGACGACGGCATTTGTCCGTGTGCCGGTGAACGGCCAGACCCGGTGGACCTGTCGCAGGTGAAATTGATGCAATTTGTCCGCAACGCCGGCTGCGCGTCAAAGATCGCCCCGGCAGAACTCGATGCCGTGCTGGGCCGGTTGCCGGTGGTGAAGGATCCGGCCGTGATTTCCGGGCTGGCCGCCGGTGACGATGCAGCGATTTACCGGTTGTCCGATACCCTATGCCTGGTGCAAACGGTGGACGTGTTCACGCCATGCGTGGATGACCCGCATTTGTTCGGCCGAATTTGCGCGGCAAATTGCTTGTCGGACATTTACGCGATGGGCGGCGAACCACGCACCGCCCTGAGCATTCTGGCGTTCCCGACCGAAAAACTGCCGGGCGAGGTGATGTACGCGATGCTCGCTGGCGCGATGGACGTTTTTGAAAAAGCCGGCGTGGCGCTGGTTGGCGGACATAGTGTCAAAGATGACGAAATCAAACTCGGTTTTGCCATTACCGGCCTGATCAATTCCCAGGTCGCTGCTGGATTGGAAACCCCGAAAGCCGGCGACGTGCTGGTGCTGACCAAGCCGCTGGGGACCGGCGTGCTGGCGTTTGCCCAGCAAATCGGGCGCGGCCATCCGCAAGGCTCGGCCGCGGCCGAGGCTTCGATGGTCGCGCTGAATGAGGGAGCGGCGGCGGCGATGAAGGAAGCCGGTGCCTCGGCCTGTACCGATGTGACCGGCTTCGGGCTGTTTGCGCATCTCCATCGCATGCTGCGCCCGAGCAAACTGGGAGCGGAAATTTTCGCAGACACCTTGCCGGCATTTGACGGTGTGATGACGGCCCTTCGCCAAGGCGTGATCCCGGGCGCCGTCGAGCGCAATCGCGAGTACATCGGCGACGCCCTCCGCGTTGCGCCGGGCGTGAGCGAAGCGGTGGTCAACTTGGGCTTCGATCCCCAGACCTCGGGCGGTCTGTTGATTGCCGTTCCAGCGGACCGATTGGACCTTTTCCGGCAGGCTCTGGCCCAGCGCAGCGCCGGCTGCTTTGTCATCGGGCGAATCGTGGCTGGCGCGGAGGAACCGATTGTCGTCCTGCCTGGTGCCGCTCCCCAAGTGAAAACCAATCCCGAAGTCCATTCACCGGAAAACCAATTTATGAAACCCTCCGTTTCCGATTCCAATCCTCAACACGAAGGCTGTTGCGCGGACCTGTTCAAAGGCGAAAACGCGGGCAGTTCCGTCGACGAAACGCAAAGGGCTTTTGGCGCGCTGATCCGCTCGGTGTCGGCGGGCGGCGTTCTGGGCGAGAAGGCCAAGGAACTGATCCTGTTCAGCCTGGTCGTGCACAGCCGGTGTCAGCCGTGTTTCGACGCGCACTATCGCCGGGCGCGCGAACTGGGCCTGACGCCGACGGAACTGGACGAGTCGGCCTGGTGCGCCATTGCCATGGGCGGTGCGCCAGTAAAGATGTTTTATCAGGAAAGTCTGGAACGGGTCCAAAAAACTTAGTGGACGAACCCGGGTGGTTGCCGCTTCCTGTGTCGAAGCCGCGTCCGCCTGCAACATCCGACCGAAAATGAACAAGTCTCCCTTTCTCAGCCTGATCATGGTTCTCGCCGCGGGCTGTCTGATGGTCGCGCACGCCGCGGGCAACACCAATCTGCCGGCCGCCGGCAGTCAGCCTTTCACTTGTGTCTTGGTCCATGGTGCGTGGGGTGGCGGCTGGGATTGGAAACACGTGGACCAGTTGCTTGCCGCCGACGGGCACAAGGTCTATCGCCCCACGCTGACGGGGCAAGGCGAGCGCACCCACCTCGCCAGCACCAATATTGACCTCGACACGCATATTCAGGACATCGTCAATGTCATCCAGTGGGAGGACCTGCACGAGGTGGTGCTCGTGGGGCACAGTTACGGCGGGATGGTGATCACCGGTGTGGCCGACCGCATCCCCGACCGCATTCAACGCCTGGTTTATGTTGACGCGTTTGTGCCCACCAACGGTGAAAGTGCCAATGCCATTCACGGTCACACCGGGATTGACCTGCCCGCCACCAATGGCTTCATTGCTCCGGTCTGGGTCAAGGGCAATCCGCCCCCGCCGCACGACGTGCCACACCCGGCCAGAACGTTCAGCCAGCCCCTCGTCTTGACCAACCAGGTCGTCGCCGGGAAATTACCCGTCACTTACATCCTCACCGTGGATCCGGGTAAAACGCCGGAACAAGACGCTTTTTACCCGTTTTATCAGCGGGCCCGGACGCGCGGCTGGACGGCGATCCTCATGGAAGGCGACCACAACGTGCAACGTTCACACCCCCGGGAACTGGTGAGGTTGATTGAAGAGAAACCGTGAAGGCTGACCGGTGCCCGCCACGCGTCACACTTTGTCCGTCGCGTAAGATTCCAGATAGCCGCATTTGGCGCAGCGGAAGATCCGGATGCGATAGGCGGCCTTGCCTTCGGTCTTGACCCGGCCGAGAAACCCGATGACCGGCGCTCCGGCGATCCAAGCCAACACACCGCTGCCGCTCTGGCTTTCGGAAGGCACAAATCCTTCCGTCATCTCCCCCCCGCACTGGGAACATTTGGTGGGCGGAAACATAAGCTTGTTTAAAAGGAACTGCCGGTAACTTCGTCCGCGGGATACGGTCGCATTCTGTTCACGGCCAGAACACTGTTCCGGTTCGTCCGATTTGTCCAGCACCATTTGCCGATGGAGGAGGAGTCTGGATTGTGTTTCAATCGGTCCGCCCAGTGCTTTTGAATGTTTGCGCATTTCGCTTCAGCCTGCTTGTCACGCGTCACCCGCCACTTTTCGGCTGTGCGCTGACAAAGTCGCGGTGCAGCCGGGCGTAAACGCCGCCCTGCCGCAACAGGCTTTCGTGCGTGCCGCGCTCCACAATCCGGCCCTGGTCCAGCACCAGCACGAGGTCCGCCTGTCGGATGGTGCTCAGTCGATGCGCCACGATGAAAGCAGTCCGCCCGCGCAGCAGCCGCTCCAGCGCCCGTTGCAGCCGCGCCTCCGTGACGGTGTCAATCGCGCTGGTCGCCTCATCCAGCACCACGATGCGCGGGTCCACCAGCATCGCGCGGGCGAAACAAACCAGTTGCCGCTCGCCGAACGACAATGCCGCGCCGCGTTCGGCCACCTGCGTTTGCAGCCCATCCGGCAGCCCGTCCAGCAGGTCGGCGCAATCCAGCGCCGCCAGCACCGCCCGCACGTCAGCTTCCGTCGCCTCCGGCCGCGCGAGCCGGATATTGTCCAGCACTGTGCCGGCAAACAGGAAATTGTTCTGCTGCACGCTGCCCAACTGCGAACGCAGCGAATCGCCGGTGACCCCGCCCAAATCCAGACCATCCACCAGCACGCGGCCTCCCACCGGCAGATAAAATTTCTGGAGCAGCGCCACCAGCGTGGTCTTGCCGCTGCCGGTGTGGCCGACCAGCGCCACGGTTTGCCCGGGCATGACTGTGAACGAAATATCCATCAGCACCGGCCGCCCCGGCTGGTATTCAAAGCGCACATCGCGGAATTCCACCTGCCCGCGGATGGCCGGCATCGGCTTTGCGTCCACTGCGTCCATCCACTCCGGTTGCTGGTCGAGCATCCGGAACAACCGCTCCGCCCCGGCCATGGCCATGAAGGCCTGATTCAACTGGTTCCCGATCACCTGCACCGGGTCGAAAAACAGGTTGGCGAGAAAGAAAAACATCACCAGGTCGCCGACTTCCATGTGCAGCCAGCCGTGCCAGCGCAGCGCCCCGAAGGCGCCCAGCCATACCATGGCGCCCAGGAAAAACTGGCTTTTCAATTGCAGCAACGGCACGAACACCGCCGACGCCTGGGCCACGCCCACGTTGTTCTCGCCGTGCACGTCAATCAGTTTCCGGAAAAACTCCGCGTTCACCTCGTGTCGCACAAATGCCTGCGTCACCCGGATGCCGCTGACCGATTCGGCGAGGGTGGACGAAACTCGGCTCCAGGATTCCTGAACGATGCGCAACCGCCGGCTCATTTCCCGCCGGTAATTCTCGTTCACCACCCAGATGACCGGCGCCAGCAGCACCATCAGCGAAAACAGTTTCCAGTCGTACCATGCCATCAGCACGGCCGAGGTGGTCATCTGCAATCCCTGGACCACCAGCACGAACGCCACGTCCTGCACCCCGGCGCGCACGCTGTCGATATCCGAGGTCATCCGGCTGACGATGCGGCCGAATTTGGTCTGGTTGAAGAACGACATCGGCATCGTCATCAGCTTGCGGAACAACTCCGACCGCATGTCGTGCACCACCGCCTCGCCGAGTTCGAGGGCGAACCGTTGGCGGAAGTGGAAGCACGCCACCGTGACCAGCGCCAGCGCGAAATAGGCCGCTGCGTACCGGTAAATCCCCGGCAGGTCCTGCCCGGTGATCGGGCCGTTGATGGTGCGACCGATCAGCCAGGCCAGCGCCGGCAATTGCAGGCCGCGGATAAACGTTAACGTAAACAGCGCATTTCGTTTGGCCGCATAGGGCCGGGTGTAACGGAAAATCCGGCGGGTCAGCGTCATCTGCAGCGGCGCCTTGTCCGCTTCGCGCTCCTCCATCGGATTGTAGTACGTAATCGCCTCCCGTGCCGAAAGGTCCCCCTTGGCGGCGCCTGGTTGTGATTTGATGTTCGATGGTGCACTCATTTGTGCCCATCCGACAGTTCGATGTTCGGTGTTCGCTGCTCGATGTTCGGCGTTGCCGAAAATTCCTGGCTCTCGCCTCCCGCCTCCCGACGCGCGTCCGCGTTTTCGCCCAAATCCATGATCTGCAGCAAGGCGGTTTCGTGGTACGGCCCCGGTTGATGCACCAGTTCGGCGTGTGTCCCCGACTGAATCAGCCGCCCGTCCTCGAGCACCAGAATCAAATCCGCACGCCGCAGCAGACTCAGCCGGCCCGACACCACGAACGTCGTCCGCCCGACCATCGCCTCGCGCAGCGCCGACACGATCTCGTTTTCCGTACGCGCATCCACCGATGCCGTCGGGTCGTCGAGAATGAGAATCGGCGGTTGCAGCAACAGCGCCCGCGCCAAGGCCAGCCGCTGGCGTTGGCCGCCCGACAAATCCACGCCGGATTCGCCCAGTACTGTTTCGTAACCGTGCGGCAGAGCCATGATGAACTCGTGCGCCGACGCAATCCGCGCCGCGCGCTCGATTTGCTCCATCGTGGCGTGCGGATGCCCGAACGCGATGTTCGCCGCCACGGTGTTCGAAAACAGAAAGCTTTCCTGGTACACAATCCCGATCTGGCGCCGGTAGGCGTCCAGGTCCAATTCCCGCAAATCTTTTCCGTCCGCCAGAATCCGGCCCGCCTGCGGGTCGTAAAACCGCGGAATCAACCCCAGCAGCGAGCTCTTGCCCGCGCCCGTCATGCCGAAAATGCCAATGACTTGTCCGGGCCTGGCCTCGAACGACACCTCCGTCAACACCGGGTGATCGGCGGCGTAGCCGAACGCTACCTTTTCAAACCTCATCCGGCCGGTGAGCCGGCCCGGTTTGACGGCGTCCGGCCGGCTTTGCACCTCCACGGGTGTGTCGAGCACCTCAAACACGCGCCGCGCCGCCGCCAGGCTTTGTTGCACCGAGTTGGCGATGGTCGAGATGTTCGCCACCTGTCCGGTGAATTGCTGGAGCAGGCCCGCGAACACCACCAGCCCGCCGCCCAATGGAATCCGCCCTTGCACATACAGCCACCCGCCGTAGGCGAACAAAATCACCAGGCTCAACTGCGACAGCAGTTGCGTGCCCGGCGTGAACACGGACAAATCCCGGAAAATTTTCCGCTGTTGCGATGACACCACCGCGTTCGCCTCCGCAAACCGCCGGATTTGATGCGGCTCGGCGGCAAAACCTTTCACGGTCTGCATGCCGCGCACACTCTCGCTGAACAACAAAACCATGTGGTCCGTCAGTTCGCGATTGCGGAGATAACCGGGACGCAGCCGCGCCGAATAAAAATGGGCCAGCCGCCACAGCGGCAGCGACACGCACAGGCACGCCAGCGTCA
>Ga0335069_10016919_pt1 | contig 10167 bp, 9 predicted proteins | sample Lox_Sample_11_FD_206714 | JGI IMG/M metagenome (GOLD analysis project Ga0335069, IMG submission 206714) | Soil microbial communities from Loxahatchee National Wildlife Refuge, Florida, United States - Lox_Sample_1.1 | ecosystem: Environmental > Terrestrial > Soil > Wetlands | place: USA: Florida...
CGTGCCGGTGCCGACTGCAGCGGTGCGGAGGCTTTGCGCAGCCCGGCGCCTTCTTCCAGTTCTTCATCCGACGGCTGCTCACTGCCGATGGCCGTAATGTCTTCTCCGTCGCCGCCATTCACGTAAGCCAGGACGGTGCCCACCTTCACCGTTTCGCCGACGGGTACAATAATTTTTCCCAGGGTACCGTCAACTGCGGACTCCACATCCATTTCGACTTTGTCAGTCGAGACGCTGAAGAGCGGCTCATTCTTCTTTACTACGTCGCCCGGCTTCTTCAGCCAGCCGCTGACGGTGCCTTCCTCCATCGTCAGTCCGAGCTGAGGCATTACGATCGCAAAACTCATACGACTGTTCTCCTGAAAATATCCTTCCCGATCGTGCACCCAGGGGGAATCGGGATTTAGAGTTTCTTCCCGACGAGGGCCGCCACTTCGCTCACGATTCGTTCAACCGAGGGAACCAAGTAGTTGTCCAGGGACGGGGCGAAGGCATGCGGCGCCGGCAGAGTGCAGATTCTGAGTATCGGGGCGTCGAGTTCGTACAGGGCTTCACTCGCGACGATGGCAGCGATCTCGGCGGAGACGCCGCAGGCCGCGTAGGCTTCGTCCACGATTACCAGTCGGCCCGTTTTTGCGACGGAAGTCAGAATCGTGTCTTTGTCGAACGGAGCCAGAGTGCGTGGATCAATGATCTCAACCGAAATGCCTTCCTGTTCCAGGCGCACTGCCGCCTGCATTGCCCGGTGCACCATCTGTCCCATCGCCACCAGCGTGATCTGGTCTCCGGTCCGTCGTATCGCCGCTTGCCCAAAGGGAATTAAGTACTCTTCTTCGGGAACATGGCCTTTGATGTTGTAGAGAGCTTTGTGTTCGACGAAGATGACGGGATTGTTGTCCCGCAGAGTCGTCTTCATCAAACCTTTGACATCGTAAGGCGTGGACGGCAGCGCAACCTTCAACCCGGGAATGTGCATGAAGAAAGAGTAGAAGGTGTGAGAGTGATGCGGCCCGGTGCTCCGTATGCCGCCGCCCGCTGCGCGCACCACCACGGGAACTTTGAACTTTCCATCCGAGATGTAGTGGATAGTCGATGCCTGCTGGATAATTTCGCAGATGGCCTCGAGAACGAAATCCAGGAAGACGATATCAACGATGGGATGGCTTCCGGCGAGCGCGGCTCCAATGCCCAGACCGGTTTGACCGCGTTCGGCGATCGGCGTATCGCGTACCCGCTCGCCGCCGAACTCAGCCCACAAGCCGCGGCTCTGCTGGAAGTTTCCCCCGCGCGGGCCGATGCCTTGTCCCATGTAGAAAATGCTTGGATCGCGCCGCATTTCTTCGCGAACGGCTTCGACTCCCGCCTCCGCGTAAGTAATTATTCGCTGTTGGTCGGCTGGTTGCCCGGTTTCAGCTTGGGACGCAGTTTTTACTCCACCCATTTTTCCCTATCCGGTGCCTAGTTAGAAAAAACGTGGTCCAGGGCGGTGCTAACGGCGGGCTGTGGATTGCCTACCGCGAACGTGGCCGCTTCCTGAATCACTCGATTTACTTCACTGTCAATCTCGTTAAATTCCGCCGCGGTTGCCCAGGATTCAGCGATGGCCTTTTCGCGCAACCTTTGGATGGGATCTTTCTTTCTCCAGGCCGCGACTTCTTCCTTGGTGCGATACGAGGTGCCGGGATCACCTTCGTGGTGCCCGAACCAGCGATACGTCAGACACTCCAGCAAGGTCGGACCCTCGCCACGGCGCGCACGCGCGACCGCTTCTCCGGCTTTGGTGTAAACATCGAGAACGTCGTTGCCGTCCACAGTCACGCCAGGAATCTTATAGGCCGCCGCACGGCTCGCCACACTTGTGTTCTTGGTGGCCTGCTCAAAAGGCATTTCAGTGGCGTAGAGGTTATTCTCGCAGACAAAGAGTACCGGCAAGTCCCAGGTTGCCGCCAGGTTGAGTCCTTCGTGGAAAGCGCCGTTGTTGACCGCGCCGTCGCCAAAGAAGGCCACGGCAACCTGATCACTGCCACGAACTTTGGCGCTCAATGCGGCTCCCGCTCCGATCAAGATACCGGGGGGAACCACGCCGTTCGATCCCAGAAAGCCCACCGAGGGTTCATAGAGGTGCATGGTCCCGCCCCGGCCTCCGGAGCATCCATCCACTGCACCCATGAGTTCCGCCATGGCTGACTTGGCGGAGATCCCCTTCGCCAGTGCGTGGCCATGCCCGCGATGTGTGCTGGCAACATAGTCGTCGGTGCGCAAATTTGCACACACACCGGTCGCGATCGCTTCTTCACCTACATAAACATGAATGAAACCTGGCATCTTGCCAGATCGGAAGATTTCCTTGGCCTTAAGTTCGAATTCGCGAATCTCCACCATGCCGCGATAAAGCGACGTCGCAAGTCCTTTTGGTGGCTTCACTGCGATCTCCCATCTTGGCACGCCGGAGGTGTGGTAGCTTGCAGTCGAACGCGGCTCAGGGCTAGCGCCAAGGAACCTTTTAGAGGCTTATTATCAGGGTGTCAACTCATTTCAGCCTATTGAACAGAGACTGCTTAGGAGCAATTCTGGTCATTGACCAAAGGTCCGGCGTATGAGAAATTGTGATCGTCAGTATTACCTTGGCACAGGTGTGGACGCTCCACTGCTCCTAGTTTGAGAGTGTCCCACGAGCACTTGAGCCAAGCAGGGGCGCGGGGCCCGGGGGGTACTGTAATGAGCAAACAGGATGTATGCATTCCAGCGGCTGAGGCACTGCTTGAAAGTCAGGATTTCCGGCTTCCGGCTGTAGACCGCGCGATGAGCCTCTTTGAACTTCTGGCTAACTCGCAACAGGGCTTGACGCTTTCCGAGTTAAGTCGAAAGCTGAGTATCCCTAAGAGCACTACGCACTATCTTATTCACACGCTTGTGACCCGCGGCTATGTGCAGCGCGGCACCGACGGACGGCACTATCTGCTCGGCTTGCGTCTTGCGGATGTGGCCAGCGCCAGTCCGGCAGAATTGAATTTAAGAACGCAGGTTACGCCGTATCTGCGACAAATTGCCGCGCGCTTTAATCTCACTGCAACGGCCACCGTGCAGCGTGGAGCCGAGGCAGTCATCATCGCCAAGGTGGAGTCTTTCCAGGATGCAGGTGGTGGTGCCTGGATCGGACGCCACATTGACCTGCACTGTACGGCGCAGGGAAAAGCTCTTATCTCTACCCTCTCTGATAAGGAACTGGACAAATTGTTCGGCGGTAGAGAGATGGCCCGCTTTACTCCCAAGACAATTTCTTCGCTTACCGCTTTGAAGGCCCATCTTGCCCTGGTGAGGGCGAACGGCTTCGCTGTAAACGACGAAGAACAGGTTCCCGGCATCAGGGCTATCGCAGTTCCCGTGATTGATCCGATCGGCGGGGTTGTGGCTTCGGTTTCAGTCCGCGGTTCAACCGGTCAGATTCCCAGCCCTCGCGTATCTCTGCTGGCTCGCGAGATGATTTGTCTGGCGCGAGGTTTCGCGGCGACTATTCGGGGACACGTTCCGGCGTAGCCAGTTCTTATCGCAATATCATGCAGCGGGGGAACGTTCCTGGAAGGCCAGCTTCTTACGGTGACGTTCCTGCTGCTCTTGCGTGAGTTGATCGAGGGTGACCGCGATCACCAGGGCAGCGCCCTTTACCACCTGCGCGTAGTGCGGATCGATACCTGTCGAAATCAACCCGCTGTTGATCACGCCTAGAAGAATCACGGCCAGCACCACGCCGGTGATGGATCCTTCTCCTCCAGTGAAAGCGACTCCGCCCAGGATCACGGCGGCGATGACGTCGAGTTCAAAGCCATTTCCGAAAGTGGGAGCTGCGGTCCCGAAGCGACTGGCCGCCAACACGGCGGATGTCCCCACCAACGCGCCGTTCAAAGCGAAGCTGGCCAGAACCAGTCGTCTGCCGTTGATGCCCGCAGCTTCTGCCGCTTGCTTGTTCCCGCCGAAGGCAAACAGATGCCGACCCTGCGTCGTGTAGTGCAAGATCAAATGCGCGATGAGCGCAAACGCGACCAGAATCCAGATGGGCAAAGGAATATCCAAGAACTTCGCCTGGCCAAACCATGAAAACGATTTTGGTACTCCCCGCACTCCGAATCCGTTGGTGATTCGCAGCGCAATGCCCCGATAAATTGTGAGCGTTCCAAGGGTGATGATGATGGGAGAAATATTGATGCGCCAGACCATCAGCCCGTTGATCAGTCCCAGGGTCGCGCCCAGCAGAATTCCTGCAATCCACGCCAGTGGGACGGGCAGTTCCTTGGCCAGCATCGCCGCCGACACCGCGCACAGTGCATATTGCGAGCCGATGGATAGATCTACATTTCCACCGATGATCAGCGATGCCGTGCCCAGGCTGGCAATTCCGACGAACGAGATCTGCAGGGCCACGACCAGCGCGTTGTCGAGGCTCAGATATTGCGGACTAAACAGCGAAATCAGAAGCAGGCCGAGAACCAGCGTTACCAGCAGGCCGACGTTGCGTCCGCCGCCCGGCATCCATTTGGACAAGGTACTGAGCGAAGGCAGGCTCAAGAGGCATCCTTCCCGAACGACATTCCCGTCATGCACGCGACAACCTGCTCGCGCGTCGTCTGATGGACTGGAGTGTTGAGGCTGATGCGGCCGAGTCGTAGAGCGACAATGCGATGAGCAACCGCGAATACATCGTCGAGGTTGTGGCTGATCACGATTACGGCGACCCCGCGGGCGGCGACGCGCTGAATCAGATCCAGCGTGGCCCGAGTCTGGCGAACCCCAAGCGCCGCCGTCGGCTCGTCAAACTGAATAAGGCGATGCGCGTTAACCGTGGACCGGGCGATGGCAATCGCCTGCCGTTGTCCACCCGAGAGCCGTCGTACCGGCGAGATCATGTTTTCCAGTTCGATGCCCAACTCCGCGATGTGCTTGCGGGCCTCGTTTACGGAACGTTTGTTGTCAATGAAGCGCAGAGGTCCGAAGCGCGCGCGAACCGGTTCTCTTCCGAGCATTACGTTGGCGGCGGCTCCCAGGTTGTCGCAGAGAAAAAGCTGCTGGTAAACGGTCTCGATGCCGAATTCACGGGCGCGCCCGGGGTCCAGTTGCCGGACTTCGGTATCGCCCAGCCAGATGCTGCCTTCATCCGGGTGATAGATGCCGCTAAGAATCTTTACCAGCGTGCTCTTGCCGGCGCCGTTGTCGCCCACCAGGGCGACGATCTCTCCGGGCGTGAAATCGAGCGAAACATTCTCCAGTGCTCTCACGCCGCCGAAATATTTGGTGACGCCCACGGCCCGAACTACGGGCTGTGTATCGCTACGGGTTCGGGTTGGATCGCTCACGTTGGGGTTGCCTACTCAGGCGTAGTCAGTGGCACGTCACTGTATCGCATGACCTCGGGATCGGTATAAAAATGCGCCCACTCGGGAGCTCGTGGATTATGCGAGATGCGGTCGAATTCCTCGACATTTTCTTTCGTGACCAGCTTGCTGCCCATGATTCTTGTGGGGGCAACCTTTTCCCCGCGAAGACAGCGATCCAGATCGCGAATCGCCTGCGTCGCACTGAACGAAAAGAAAAAGAAGGCGCAGCATTGATAAATGCCGCCTTCAGCGACTTTCTCCATGCCCAGCCTGGTGCCATCCGCGCTGCCCACAAAGAAGCGGTTGCGGTCCTTGCGGCCCGCTTCCAGTGCGGCAGTGTACGCGCCAACGCCCGGATCATCGCTGAACGCCAGTATCACAGCAATGTTGGGATGGGCCTGCAGCAGATTTGCACCGGCGGCAGCGCCGGTGTCAACCGTGTTGGCTTCGACTTCTCCCACCAGGACAGCGCCAGGACAGTTTTGTCGAAGACCGTCCTTCAATCCCTGGGTGCGGACGATCAACTGCGAGTCCGTGAGGTTGGCCAGTATCCCGACTTCGGCCTTGCCGCCGAGCTTCTCATTGATCCACTGCGCGGCATACTTCCCCACGTTGTACCCGGCGATATGTTGGTCCAGCACGATGTTCTGAGTGCATCCGGTAATCGGCGTCGCGCTATGGTTGAAGATGCAAACGCCCTTCTCGCGCGCATGAGCGACGATGTGGTCCATGCCATCCGGCAGGACAAACATGAAGACTCCGCCAAACCCCTGTGCGATAAACAATTCGATGGCGATGGTTTGCTTGAAAAAATCACCCTCAGCATCTACCAATACAAGGCGAAGCTCGTCGTCGAGATGATCGGCTTCCTTCTTCATGTCGCTGTAGAACTCGTTGAGAATCTCCGCTTCGTAGGGGATGGAGACGCCCACCCTGCGATGAAACGAAGGACGAGTGCAGGCTGTGCTGCCGGAAACCGCCAGAGCGCCACACATCCCGGCCAAACCCGCTAGAAAGCCACGTCGATTGAGCTCCCGGTCCGCTACCGAGGAGCGGTGCATTTTTCGGCCGATGCCCAGCAGAGAAGCAGGGATGGGTGGCGTCATGGCTCCAACTGGTTTTAGAAGGCTTTCCGAGGAGTGTCAACCGCGTTCAATAGACTGAACAGCGCCGTCATGAGGCGACTGACTGAGAACGGAGAACTTAAGACCGGGAACTGGATTTCCCGACGACAACCGGCGGTGCGCCCAACTTGGCTCAAGACGACAGGGCCTGTGGGGCCGTGCTCTCGATTTCCCGCTGCCGCTTGATATCCGTTGCCAGGTAGCGGAACGTAGTCATTGCCGTGACCCCGAGAGCGACAAATAACAGCGCCGACATCGCAGACAACGTATATCCGATTCCCCAGGAAGCCTTTTGCATGCCGACGAGAAATATTCCCAGGCTCCCGGCCAGCGTCCCAGCGGTGTTGTAAATTCCGTAGGCCATTGACCAGCGATTGGGTGGCAGGACAGAACAAAACAGCGGCATCGAATTTCCTTCCAACATTCCGCGCGCAACCGAATAGACCAGCAGGACCCCGGCAACGGTCGCAGCCGAAGGCATGAATCCGATGGCGAGCATGGTCGGCGCCATGATGCTGAATCCGATCACCTGGACGGCCATCCGTCCGCGCACGTCGTGTCTCGACCACCGGTCCGCCAGGATTCCGCCTGCGATTCCGCCAACCAGCGCCGGAAGCGCCGCGAAGAGCGTCACGATGGAACCTGCCCGGGTAAGGCTCAACTTGAAATTCTCAAAGATGTAGGTGGGTAGCCAGGAGTGAGTGGGCCAACTGGTCAGCGACAACGCGAAAGCAAGAAAGATCAGGCAAAGCGCTGTAGGTGTTTTTATGATGGCAAGAATCTTCCGGCCCGGCGGCTCGGGGGCCAGCACCGGAGTGCGCGCAGTGGTGACGGGCGCATCGCGGCGGAGGACGAACGCCGAAATCACCGCGACCAGCATTCCGACTCCGCCGAGCAAGAAGAATCCGGTGCGCCACGTGTAGTGGTCCGTCATGAAGCCGCCATACCAGCTGCCCAGCCCAGCACCCGCCGTGAGTCCGCTTAAGGCGATGCTGTTGGCGAGAGACCGTGTGCTATCGAAGTGGTAGCTGGCGATATACGCCAGCGCGGGTGGCAGGAACACCGCTTCCGAAACACCCAGCAGACATCGCAGCGCCACCAACTCGTTGCCACTTCGTGCGAGGCCAGTAGCAAAGGTAACCAGGCTGAAGAGCACAAGGCTGCCGATGATGACTCGGCGCCGTGGAAAGCGATCGCCCAGATAGCCGCCGACCGGGGAGAAGACCGCGTAGACCCACAGGAAAGATGAACCGATCAGCGCCAACCCAATGTTGGAGAGGCCCATCTGCTTCTGCAGGACGGGAAACGCCGAGAAGATGGTCATTCGGTCGGTATAGTTGAGGCAGGCGATCAGCCACATCACGCCCACCACGACCCATTTGTAGTAGGGGTTGTGATCGGTCTCGAGTTGTTCTGCTCTTGCGCTCACCGGCCGACCGCCCGAATTCCCAGGCTTTCCAGAAAAGCGCGGGTCGTCTCAAATGCCAGCAGGTCCTGTTCAGCAGTAAGCCATCCGTGTCCTGCGCCCGGAATCGTCAACAGCTGGTTGCGCACTCCCGCCTTGGTCAGCGCCTCATGCAAACGCACCGCATGTGAGTAGGGCACAACTTTGTCTGCGTCCCCGTGGATGGTCAGGACCGGAGGCAGTCCCGGCCGAACGTAGGTGAGTGGCGAAATGCGCCGGGCCAGCTCTTCACGCCCCGGCGCACTGCCCATCCACGACACCGCATAAGTTCGCAGATTCGGACCCTGCAGCAGGTCAGATACATCGGTGATGCCAAACAAGTTTATGATCGCCGCAACTTTCGGTTCGGGACTTTTGGCATCGTCCTGGTAGGCACACTCATTGGCGAATCCGGCCGAGGCAGGAATCATGCCAGTGGTGAGCGCCAGATGGCCTCCAGCCGACGGCCCCGTCAATATCACTTTGTCGAGATCGAAGTTGTAGTCCTTGGCGTGCCGGACAATCCAGCGCAGAGCGCATTGACAATCTTCGACAGCTGCGGGTGCGAGTGAAATCTTGCCCGGCCGGTATTCGACATTCACGACCGAGAAGCCCATGACCAGATACGGCACTGCAGTCAGAACGTAATCGTCCTTGTTGCTGACCAGCCACCCGCCCCCGTGGATCATCATCACGACCGGCGTAGGACCCTTCGCTTCCCGCGAGTGGTACACGTCGAGTTTCAGCTCGACGTTGTTGGCGACTTTATACGTGATGTTGGAGTTTACGTCGTAGGCATGATTGATGAGCACGGCCGCTCGCAGCGCATCCGGGGATTGGGCCGGACTCGACACACTGCAAACCGTCCCCGCCAGGATCACTATTGCGCAGCGCAACATCCGCACGGAATCCTCCCGATGGTCAGCCCCGAACCGTGAGGTTCGAAACTGGGCGCTAGGTTAACTGATCCCGCAGCTGAACCGCTTGACTTTGTTGGCCGAGCTGAAGAAGAAAGGTTTCAACCTATTGAACACGCTTGAATTTCACTGTGGCCTGTTAGAGAAAGCTACCGGGGGTTGCCATTGTTTAAGTCCATGATCATGACTTCCGCTTCAACAATCTCTTTCAGTCCACTCCAGCCGCTGGCTAGAAATATCGCGCTGATGGCGATGGGACTTCTCATGACCCTTCCGGTTCTCGGACAAGCCGCGGGGGGCAACGTTATAAGGCATACAGCCGATGTGATCTACGGCCGCAAAGCCGGCATGGCTTTGACTCTCGATGTGTTTACTCCGTCGCAGAAAAACGGCGCTGGCGTTATCTTTCTGGTCAGCGGCGGCTGGGCATCGAGTTATGACGATCCGACAATGGTTCACGTCGCGGTCGAAAACTACGAAACCTACCTGCGTCGCGGATATACGGTTTTCGCCGTAGTGCACGGTTCGATGCCGCGCTTCAATGTTCCGGACATCATCCTCGACGTGCAACGCGCGGTGCGCTTCATCCGCCACAACGCGGCGGAATTTGGCGTTGACCCCAATCGGCTCGGCGTTCTGGGCTCGAGTTCCGGCGGACATCTGGCTCTGATGATCGCCACGCAAGGCGGCCCCGGCCCGGCCTCGGCTACCGATCCGGTCGATCATGAGAGTTCTGCGGTCCAGGCAGTGGCGGTTTTCTTTCCACCGACTGACTTCCTGAACTGGGGAGCCCCGGGCGTGGATGGCGTCGGCCGCGGCCCACTCTCTCCGCTCTTTGCGGCTTTCGGATCGCTGTCCGACACCGACCTGGGGCGGCAAATCGTCGGCAAGATGATCTCCCCTATCTACTACGTCACCCCCAAGCTGCCACCGGTGCTGATCGTTCACGGCGACGCCGATGTAGTCGTGCCCCTTCAGCAATCGGAGAGCTTCGCCGCCAAAGCCAAAGAGGTCGGAGCGCCGATGGTCAAGATCATTGTCCGTAAAGGCAAAGGCCACGGCTGGCCTGATTTCTGGAAATCCAAAGAAGATATTGACGCATTCGCTGACTGGTTCGACAACTACATCGGCGGCGCGGCCAAGTAGCAGCGGCACAGACTGCGTGGGGACAGCCGCCCTCGGCTGTCCGGCGGAGCGCAGCTCCGCTGCTTTTCGTTCCAAGGACGAGTGCGACAGAGTGGCCCATCAATCCGACCGAAGCTTGAGGACGTTAACGATAGCCCGACTGGGCAAGCTTCGCTCGCCCGGACAGC
>Ga0335069_10016921_pt1 | contig 10166 bp, 10 predicted proteins | sample Lox_Sample_11_FD_206714 | JGI IMG/M metagenome (GOLD analysis project Ga0335069, IMG submission 206714) | Soil microbial communities from Loxahatchee National Wildlife Refuge, Florida, United States - Lox_Sample_1.1 | ecosystem: Environmental > Terrestrial > Soil > Wetlands | place: USA...
CCAGCTACACCTGCGGGGGCTACCAATCGGTGTGGACGCTTTGAACTGGCGTCTGGCCTCTGACGATTTCCTGACGCGGTTTTGGGAAGGCCAGATGGTGGTCTTCGATTCCTATTCCGGCGATACCCATTGCTTGGATCGGCTGGCGACCGCGATACTTGCGCGGATGATCGAGTGCCGCACCGCGACGTCGGACGAACTCCGAGCCTATGCAGAAGGGCTGCCGGAACTGGCCCAGATTCTCAAGAACGGTGACGCCCCGGCGGACGTGTTGGATGCGCTCGAAAAGCTGGGCCTCGTGCAGCACGACGCATAGCGATCGGCCAACACACCGTGCAGCCTCGCGAAATCTATCTTCGCACCGGGCCCTTTCTGACGCATCTCACGACCTCGAGTGAGCCGCTGCTTGAGGCGCTGCCATCGCTCTACGACCCGCGCTGCTTCGTCGCGCGGCCCGATTTCTGCGACTTCCATGTTTTCGTCCGAAGCCCTCCGCTCCGGCGCTGGCTCCGGCCCAAAGTCGAGTTCCTCTTCGAGGGAGCCCCGACTTTCACGCCGAGCCCGCCCGACCATGCGGTGCCGATGTTCGAGTCCGGCTTGAATTGGGTGATCTCGACGACGGTGCAGCAATATCTGATCATCCACGCCGCAGCCGTTGAGCGCGGAGGGCGGGCGGCGATCATCCCGGGCCAATCGGGATCCGGAAAGAGCACGCTTTGCGCGGGTCTCGCGTTCAGGGGGTGGCGGCTTCTCTCCGACGAGCTGACGCTGATCACGCCTGTCACGACGGAGCTGCTTGCGCTCGCCCGGCCGATCAATCTAAAGAATGAATCGATCGAGGTGGTGCGCCGTTTGGCGCCCGGCCTCGTTTTCAGCCGCCCCGCCGAGGATACGATCAAGGGCACGATCGCCTTGGTGAAGCCGCCCGAGGACAGCGTCGCTCGCATGGAGGAGCCGGCTCGGCCACGCTGGATCGTGTTTCCAGTTTATGAGAAAGGGGCGGCTACGAGGCTGGGTATTCGACCGAGGGCCGAGAGCTTCGTCGAGCTCGCCGCGAATGCCGTCAATTACGGGGTTCTTGGGGAACTGGGTTTCAATACCCTCGCCGAAGTGGTAACTCGATCGAGCTGCTTCGAGCTCGCATACGGCGATCTCGAGGACGCCGTCCGCGTGCTGACGGAAATGTCGGAATCAGCCTGACTGAGCTCGCAAGCGCACGAGGGGAACAGCGGCGCCATGGCAGAGCGGCGCGATAGCTTGGCGCAGGCCTTGCGCGATCCCAAGAAGCTGGGCCAAGCGTCGTTGTCGGATTGGGATCGTCTCATACCCGAGGCCAGACGCGCAGGCCTGCTGGGGCGCTTGGCCCATCTCGTGGATCAATCGATCGGACTGGATGTCGTTCCCGAGAGAGTGCGTCCGCATCTCCTCTCCGCGCGCATTCTCGCGGAAAAGCGTCGGCGCGAAGTCATCTTCGAGGCGGATCGGCTCGTCGATCTCTTGCAGGACGTTCTCGGCACTGTCATCCTTCTCAAGGGTGCCGCCTACGTGCTGGCGGATCTGCCGCCGGCTGCAGGTCGCATTTTCAACGATATCGATATCCTCGTTCCCAAGCACGAGCTGGCCTCCGTCGAGGCGATGCTGAGCCTCGGGGGATGGCGCTTGGGCGAAATCGATCCCTATGACGAGGACTATTACCGACGCTGGATGCATCAGCTGCCGCCATTGCTGAATGCCGCGCGGAATTCCGTGATCGACGTCCACCACACGCTCGTGCCGACGACGGCGCGGGTTGCGCTCGATGCGCGGGAACTCCTGCAGGAAATTGTCCCAGTAAAGGGAAAGCCGCATCTTGCGGTCCTTTCGCCGCCCGATATGGTGCTGCACAGCGCCGTTCATCTCTTCAGCGAGGGCGAGTTCGAGAGGGGGCTCCGGGACCTCGACGACCTCGATTTGCTTTTCCGGCACTTCGGGCAAAGCGGGATGTTCTGGAAGCCGCTGCTGACGCGTGCCACGACCCTCGATCTCAATCGGCCGCTTTTTTACGCGCTTCGCTACACCCGCAAGCTGCTGGGAACGCCCGTGCCGTCCGACGTCGTGGAGGAGACGGAACGTCACCGCCCGCCACGTGGCATCCTCACCCTCATGGATGCGGCATTCCACCGTGCCTTCCGTTCGCCGCATCCCGATTGCCGTGACGCTTTCACGGGGACGGCGCTTGCCTTGCTTTACGTACGCTCTCACTATCTGCGTATGCCACTGCACCTTCTCATTCCACATCTTGTCCGAAAAGGTGTCCGTCACCATCGGGAGGAACCCGCCGAGGCCTAACGCGGCGTCTCGGGCCGAAGCTGCCGTCGGAAGATTGAGAGGCACTGGCACGGCGGCCTGTGATCGATAGATTTCGCGACGAGTCAGCCGATTGGGAGGGACGAAATGTCGATCGACCCCATGATGCGAATGGAGCGCGGGTTACGGCTCTCGAATTGGCTCTGGACAGCCGGGGTGATGATTACAGCATTCGCGGTGATCTCATTGGTGGACGACCGCATCGGTGGCAGGGACCGCATCCATTTGGAGCAGTTGCTCTTCGCGTGCTGGACGCTGGGCGCGCCCTGCTGGTTCATCTTGCAGCACCGGCTGTGGCCACCGGTTCCTGAAGGCTACGAGCGCTTCCGGCTGCACCAGAGCCTGCTGAAAGCGGTATGGGCGGGGATATTGGCCTTCTTGGCGGCGATTATGTTCGGGAGATGGGGTTAGGTTACGAACGCAATTGATGCGCTCGAGGGTCGGCCTCGGCGGCTTCGCCCCCGACCCGAATGCGCAGTCGGTCTCATCAGCACCGGCACGGCGCGTCGTCGTAGGCGAAGAGGTCTCACTGCTGGGGACCACCATCTCTACCTGCGATCTGATGTCGGTGATGGGCCGAGTTGAGAGCAACCTCCGAGACTGCAAACATTTGGGGATAGCAGTGGGTGTCACGTTTTGCGGCCGCGCAGCAGCAGAGGCGGCGGACGTCGCCGGCGTGTTCTCCGCACGATTGCGCGTGAAGCAATTGGCGATGCGCGCTTCCGCGCGAATTTCCGGGATCGTCGAGCACGTCACGCTCGAAGTCGAGAAGGGTGCCAAGATTGGCGCTGAACTCTCCTCCGTCGACCAGGCTCCCGGTCGAATTTGCCGCGGCCCTCGGCGAACTGGGGCGCGCGTGCTAGACTGTCTCTGTTACCCGTAACAAATACATGGCAAACGGGAATTCCGTTAAATTCAGGTGCTTACGCCGCTAGAACGGTGCAAGCAGTAAGGGGCGGGCCTTGAACGCGGCTGAGACCACTTCGGTGCGGTCATCGTCGGCGGAGCCACCTCCGCGCGACGGATTGTGGGCTGCCGATCCCGGGCCGCAGCCCGCGTCGGCTATGGCCGATGGCGGGGCCGATGTTGCCGGACGGGTCGTCGAGAAGCTCGCACGCCTCGACAAGGGGCAATTGCGGGATCTCGTCGAAGACCTGCGCCTTGCGCTCCTCGACGCCGTGCCAGCGGCCGATCCGGTGATAGCGGACATCGTCACGAAAACACCGAACGATCGGCCGCCTCGTTCGGATCCGAAGCCATCGGGCGCGCCTCCCCCGACGGTGGATGCCAGATCGGAATCTGCATGGGCGGGGGCGGACGCCGAGGCGGGCACGCCGCCCTCGCCGCGCAGATTGGTGCCACGACGCGTTGGGGTCGCGTTGGCCTCCGGCTGTTTTGCCACGATCGCAGCCGCGCTTCTCTTCGTGCCGGCGGCAAATCCGCCGGTGCCAAGCGTCGAAGAAACGCTCCAAGCTGCAGCGGTGGAGCCTGCGTCGGGAGGGCGGATCCAGCCGCCTATCGAACCTCAAGGTCTCGGCAGCGCGGCATTAGAGGCGACAGGCGAAGAGAGAGCCGCCGGTGGTGCGACGGCACGCGAACAGAGCGCACCTGCAACTTCCACTATTCCAGAGGCCGTCGCGGTGGTGCGGCGCGTCGGGCAGGTGCCTGCGCCTCAGCCGACGCGGCAATCCGTCCCCGATGGCGGTTTGGTGAAGCCGGCTGCGATGCCCCACCAGCCGTCACCCGGGAGCGCCGGCGGCAATCCCAAGTCGGATACCAACCTTCCGAAGATGCCGTCCGACGCACTCGTGAGAGCGGTCAATGCTGGTCCCGAAATGCCTTCCTCGGCCGCACCGGCGCCGCCGACACATTCGAACGCATCGCCTGCGCCTTCCGTCGCGACGGCGCCACGACCGGCATCGGATGCGTCGGATGATCCCGCAAATACCGTCGATGCGCCCACCGCACCCAGGCCCGCGGCCGTTGCTCCGTCAGTCGTTGTCAGTGCTACGGAAAGCCACCCGCCCTCGCAGGTTCCATCGCAGTCTGATGGGGGCCCAAGTGTAGGGCCCTCGGCGCCATCCGCCGCAAATATCCAAGCTGCTCCGCAAGGCCTCGCACCCGATGTCATGCAAGCATTGTTGCAGCGGGGCGATCATTTCCTCGCGCTCGGCGATATTGTGAGCGCACGGCTCTCCTATGAGCGGGCGGCGGAGGGTGGCAGCTCCGAAGCCGCGACGGGCATGGCGCGCACCTTCGATCCCCAATTCCTGAAGCAGATTGGGGCGGTTGGCATCCGCGGTGACAAGATCAAGGCTGTCTATTGGTATCGCCGCGCCAGCGAGGGGGGCGACGGCGCGGCGACGGAAAGGCTCAATTCTCTCCTCGCTGATGATTCGGGTTGATGCACTGCTTGGAATTCAGGGCGGGGGGCGAGATTTGCGCGAACGCAGGTCCCCGGAAAACATAGATCCGCCGGATATCTCTTTGCACGCAGCTCTCATGGCGCGAGCGCAAGCCGCCATGCCGGGGTGACGGCGATACGCCTGCTCCGCCTCATAGTCACGCTTCGTTATCTACCCAACCGGGCCGTGTCCCTTGCGTTAACCAGCACGTGTCGGAATTGCTGACGGCCGTGGATCATTAAGGCGGGAAATATTCGATAATTGGATGAAATCGCCAGTCAAAATTCGGGTGGCACGGAAGTTGCTTTTAATTTTGCCGGCACCGCAGCGCGATCAACATGCAATGGCCACCAATCCGGAAAGGGCGAAGCGAGCCAAGCGTCGCAAACAAGAAATGGACGCATTAAATCCAGGACGGGGTTTCGATGCGAGAGCCGCCGACCTCCGAAGGTCTCGGGCGCGCAGCCGAGGGCTCCTTGGCGTCGTGCTCATCGGTGTCGCACTTTGGTTCGGCGTCATTGCCGCCATCCTCGCATTGATCCACGGGCTGTTCTAAGGCGATTCTGGCGAGCCGACCCGTCGACATGGGTATACCAACGCTGTCTCTGTCGTGGACTCGCGGTGAAAATTTTCAGCGCTAGCGCCGCGAATGACCGATCGCGGCCTCCCGCAGAATTTAATAAAATGCTTGAGAATTGCCGCCAATTAACGACGTATTCGAATTGAAACCATCATAAATTTTATGCATCGCTGCTGCCTCGGTCATTGGGCCAAGGAAGGCATCCCATGCGGAGAGTTCTGCGGAATCCGTTTCGTGGCAGGGACTGGATCACCGCCATCAAACCCGGTCTCATCTTGGAGTTGGCCGCGGTCCTTACGGCTGCCGTACCAACGACGCTGAGCACCCACCTCAATTAACTTTGGGCCGGACAAGCGGCGCGAGCCGCGAACGCTTATCCTCATTGCCGGAGAATACAAAATTCACCATGAGCACCAACGCTCCGTTTCGCGTCTACGCGGACCAACCCAGACCGGAGCGCCGAAAGCAGCTTCGCTCGCCTGCATTTTGGCGTGGTCGAATGCTGACACTGAATGGCAGCTACGAATGCCACGTCCAGAACCTCTCTCTTCGCGGTGTAATGATAAAGTTCGATCGAGCGGTGGCCGTCTCGGAGGCCGTCACCTTGATGCTAGCCCCGTCGACAGAAATTTCGGGGTTTGTGAAGTGGCAGCGTAACGGCTCCGTAGGTATTCGCATCAAGGAGCAACGCACTTCGGAAACTCATTTCGGGCTGCCATTTGGCTGGGACTGCTCTCTTGGCCCAGCGACGCCGCGCGCCCAGTAACAGTTCGGCACCCTTGAACCGAGGGTAGGAGCAATCGGAGTGACATCACTTAGAAATCGTTGATGAAATGCCGTGCGTAGGCGCGAGCATGCAGCGATGTCCGCAGTGCCGCCCCACGGCGAAGCGTCCATTCCGCTTTTGCTTCTAACGCACCCCCTGCGGCCACAAGATCACTCGCGCGGTCTGAATGAGAATCACCAAATCCAAGAACAGGCTTCGATTCTTCAGGTAATAGAGATCGTACGAGAGCTTCTGCCGAGCATCCTCGACCGAGGCGCCATAGGGATAATTGATTTGCGCCCAGCCGGTGATGCCGGGGCGCACGGCATGGCGCTCGCTGTAGTAGGGTATCTGCTGCGCCAGCCGCTCGACGAAGTAGGGGCGCTCCGGCCGCGGCCCGACGAACGCCATGTCGCCGCGGATTACGTTGAGAAGCTGCGGCAACTCGTCGATCCTAAATTTCCGAATGAAGGCGCCAACCAACGTAATGCGCGCATCGCTGCGCTGCGCCCACATGGGGGAGCCGTCCGATTCTGCATCGGGGCGCATGCTGCGGAACTTCAGGAGGACGAATCGTCGGCCGCGGAGACCCACTCGCTCCTGGCGATATAGTACGGGGCCGCCGCTCTCGAGTTTGATTGCGAGCATCGTCAAGCAGAGGACGGGAAGCACCGCGGTGAGCATTGCAACGCTCACGGCGATGTCGAAGCCGCGCTTCACGAGCTCGAAGAGCGGTCCGAAGCGGAATCCATCCGAAAAGATGAACCAGCTCGGCTGCAACGCCTCGAGATCGACGCGGCCGGTCTCGCGCTCGCAGAAGCTGAGGTAATCGAGCACGTCAATGCCAGAGAGCTTGCACCGAAGCAATTGCTGCACCGGAAGGCCGCGACGGTCGTCGGTCGCGATCACAACTTCGCGCGCCCCGAGGTCGCGAGCGACGCGTTCGAGCCTGTCTTCCTCGCCGCTGTGGCATTCGATCGACCGCACGAGCGGTGGATCGGCGCAAGCACGGACATATGCCACGGGCTTGAATCGGATTTGGGACGAGCCCTTGGCGAGCTTTTCTATCCCATATGCCCGGGTTCCGCTGCCGATCACTAGAATGCGGCGTTTGAAGATATCAAGATCGGAAGAGCGTGAGAACATCGTGCGCGTCGCGCTGAGACAAATCAGCCACGCGGCCCCTGCTTTGAGCGGCCAATAGGAGCCGAGGAGGCTCGGCGACGTCGTAAGCGCCTCGAAAAGAAAGCGGATCAAAAGAGCGATTGGTGCCGCGAGAATGAAAGCGATCAGAACGCGCACGACGGCAACACGGCGATCGAGAAACGCGTCAGGGCTATAGAGACCCACGCCAAGCATGGCGACAATGACCGCGAGAGAGAGGAGCACCGCGAATTGCACTCGCGTCGCATCTATCCCGGTGGGGGAAGATAGTCCCGGCCCAACGACCAGACAAAGTGCAATGCTCAGCACGATCGCTTCGGTGATCGCGAGGATCAGCGGCGGAATCGGCAAAAAATGCCCGAAGATTCGGACCATTCCGCTACCTCAGGCTGCAGGTTGCCCCGGGACCAATGGGCCGGTCGGGCGAAACGCAGGGTGGCGTCGTCCCGGAAGTGCGTAACCTGCCGGTACGGGTCTTACGCAGATGCGCCAGTCCCCGTTTCCCGAAACTCGGGCAGATTCCAATCTGTCGGCGATTTCGCTTCGCATCGGGGACTGCGCTCGCCAGCCCTGCTTGCACCTCTTGCATTGGCGCGGGGCTCGCCCATGCGCAGCAGACTATCCGCAGACGCGTTGCGGCTAGGTTGCAGCTTCTAAAGGTCCCCCAGTCGTCGGGGAAGTCCAGTAACTGCCACACCCTGCTTTGCATGCTGCCCCCACCACCGCAGCGCGGCTTCCCGGTATTGAGGAAGCAACCTATGCGCGCCACAGCCCGATGCAAGTAACCTATGTCACACAAATCGGGAGAAAATGTCGCGCGACCCAAACCAGCGTCGCGATAAGGTTTCCAGCGAGGAGCACCCTGACCCCTGGACGCATCGCGTTCGGTCGCGGTCAATATCTCAGCGTAGGGTTGATAATCGAAGGCCTTCGAGGGTTGCTCAGGTAGGTTCGGGTTGTTTCCCATGCGCGTACCACAAGCGGGCACGCAAAGACGCAGGGCGCAGCACGGGTTTCATTTAGATCGCGCGTGTCGAGGCCTGCTCAATTGCGTCAACGCTGGATGCGGTCGATTAAGCTTCGAGAGGTGACGCGAACGTCCTTGGATATCAACCGATCTCTTGCGGTGCGGATCATGAGCCAAGCAATGCGGCAGGTCTGGATTACCCGGCATGGCCCGCCGCAGGTTCTGCAGTTGCGTGAAGCGCCGATCCCGCGCCCTACTGCTGCTGAGATTTTGATCAAAGTCGCTGCTGCCGGCGTCAACTTTGCCGACATCCTCGCTCGCGTCGGAATTTACCCAGACGCACCCAAACCGCCCTGCGTGGTGGGTTACGAAGTGGCAGGAGAGGTCGTAGGGATTGGCCCTTCGGTGACATTATTCTCTGTTGGCGATCGCGTGATCGCCCCGACGCATTTCGGTGGCTACTCGAGCCATCTCTGCGTTCTGCAGCACCAAGCGTTCGCGCTTCCTCCTGGGCTTGGATTTGCGGAGGGCGCGGCGCTGCCGACCGTCTATCTCACGGCCTATCAACTCGTCATAGCGATGGGCAAGGTGCAGCCGGGCGAGACAATCCTCCTTTACTCCGCGGCGGGCGGCGTTGGACTTGCCGTCATCGACCTTGCCGCGATCATTGGTGCCAAGGTGATAGGTGTCGCCTCATCATCGAAGCACGCGTTTTTGCGCACGCGAGGACTCGCTGGATTGATCGATACCGAGTCCGACGACGTGGTCGCTCAAGTCATGGCTTTGACCGGGGGGAGGGGCGTGGACCTCGCACTCGATGCGCGAGGGGGGCGGTCTTGGCGCGACAGTTTCGCCTGTCTCAAGCCGACTGGCCGTCTCGGCGTATTCGGATTTTCGGCCGCGGTAGCGACGCGTGGTCGCTGGCTGCCGGCGATGCAGGCATTAGCCTCGGTGCCATGGTTGCGCTTCACCCCCTTCGCGCTCATGAATGGCAACATCGGTGTATTCGGCGTCAACCTCCGTCATATTTGGCAGGACTTTGAGCCGGCGCGCGCATGGATCCGGCAGATACTGGACTGGCAAGCGGAGGGAAAGGTCAGGCCGACTGTGGATCGATCGTTTCCGCTCTCGGACGCGGCGGCTGCGCATCGATACCTCCAGAGCCACAGCAATATCGGGAAGGTCGTGCTCTTGCCTTGAACGTCATGGATCGGGCGCGTGGGCAGCCGGACTGGGGGATGGATGTCATTGACGTCGCGGCACCACCGCACCTCCCTCCGTCAATATTATGACCGTCGAGGATCAGCGGTTGCTCTGGTCCGCTTGATTTTGAGGAGCCGCGCCGCGTTGCCGCCGAGCACCGCGATCTTCTCCTCGCGGCTCAGCTTCTTCGCGCTCAGCACGTGTCCCACGGGATCGGGCGTCGCCATGTCGTAGGGGTAGTCGCTGCCGAGGAGGACGCGATCGGCACCCCATTGCCGCACGAGATACTCGAGCTGGTGATCCGTGAAGACGATGGTGTCGAAGTAGAGCTTCTTGAGATAGCTCGTGGGCGGCTTCTTGATGAGGCGGCGGCAGTCGCTGCGCGCGCGCGCCGCATGATCCATGCGGCCCGAATAGGCGGGCAGGAATCCGCCGCCATGCGCGACCACCATCTTGAGCCGGGGATATGCCTCGAGCACGCCGCCGAAGATCAGGTGCGCGACGGCCACCGTCGAGGCGAGCGGGTTGCCGATGACGTTGATGAAGTAGTGATCGGCGAGGCGGCCGCCGTCGGTGTACCCGCTCGGGTGCATGAAGAGGACGACCCCGAGCTCCTCGGCCTTCGCGAAGAAGGGGCGGAAGCGATCGCCGGAGAGCTCCTCGCCGGCTACGTCAGTGCAGATCTCGACGCCGCGCAGCCCCAGCTCCTTCACCACCCGCTCGAGCTCGGCGACC